>Ga0075426_10001509_pt1 | contig 16556 bp, 12 predicted proteins | sample SoiMethybrSBSTD5_FD_75304 | JGI IMG/M metagenome (GOLD analysis project Ga0075426, IMG submission 75304) | Bulk soil microbial communities from a Populus tree surrounding site in Tennessee, USA - Soil MetaG P. TD hybrid SBSTD5 | ecosystem: Environmental > Terrestrial > Soil > Tree plantation... | reverse complement strand
CGTCCTGCCACGAAGTAAACGGCTTCAGGCCGGCGCTGTTCGGAGTAAAAGAGCATGCCGCCACGGCGTATCCGTTGCAGGGCAAACACGCGGCCGTACGATGCGAGCAGTGCCACATTCCGGCCGGACGAGCCACGATTTACAAAGTGAAGTATGGGCAGTGCACCGACTGCCACAAGGACGAACACCAGGGCCAGTTCGCCCGAGCTCCTTACTTTAACCAGTGCCAGCAGTGCCACGACCTGAGCGGATACCGGCCGTCCACCTTCACCTTGGCACGGCACCAGCAGACGCGCTTTCGCCTGAGCGGCGGGCATCTCGCCACACCCTGCAACGAATGCCATAAGGCGAAGGCCGATTTCGCCGGCGGGGCGACAGTGAAGCCGGCGGTGATGTATCACTTCGAGGACCGCTCCTGCACCACTTGTCACGCGGACCCGCACCAGGGACAGTTCCGCGACCGCATGCTGCGTATAAGCGCTGCGGGGAAGGCGATAGGCTGCGAAGCCTGCCACTCAACCGAAACCTGGTCTGACCTGCAGCGGTTTGATCACGCCGCCACCAAGTTCCCGCTGGTGGGAGCGCACCGGGCGGTCGCCTGCATGGACTGCCACAAGCCTCCGAATTTGGAGACGCGGTTGCGCAACGTGGATTTCCGCGCCGCACCTCTGCGCTGCGAGCAGTGCCACCAGGACATTCACGGAGGACAGTTCGCCAAGGCAGGCCAGCCAACGGCCTGCGCCGGTTGTCACAATAGCGCGCGCTGGCGGCCTTCGCTGTTCGATCATGAGACGCGCACCACGTTCCCTCTAAAGGGGGCGCACCGCAATGTACGCTGCGAGGCGTGTCACAAGAATGTTCGCCTGCTGGGGGCTAAACAGGTTCTGTTCTATAAACCCACGCCGGCGCGCTGCATCGATTGCCATGGACCCACGGGCAAGCCAGAGCGCTCGGAGAAGGTTGGAGCCCTTCGACCCGGATGGGTGGAGCTGCGACCCAGGATGGCAAGGTAGTTGCTTGAACCCAGCAGTGAGGACTCAGGAGTCAGCGAGCGACAACCGAGAACTTCACGTGAGACCTGACTGGTGAGAAATAATTTATGCGCCCACTGCGTGTAATCGTGATTGACGACGAGCCCAACACCTGCGCCTTTTTGCAGGCTGTATTCATGGCGGAAGGGCACAAGTGCCATACCTTCGTTCGTCCAGAAGAGGCGGAGCAATATCTGGCCGAGGAAGATGCCGATCTGGCGATGGTGGACGTCTATCTGGGCCCAGTAAACGGCATTGATTTGCTGAGCCGGCTGCGCGCCCTCAAACCCGAACTGTATCCGGTGATCATGACGGCGCACGTGAGCGTGGAGACTGCCGCTCGCTCGGTGGCGGAAGGGGCGGTGGACTATGTAAGCAAGCCGCTGACCATTGAGCAGATTCGCGCCATCTGCCAGCGGGCGCGGGGATCACGAGCGCAGAAGGCCGAACCGTCGGCGGAGGCGCCTGCCCCGATACAGGACTCGGCGATCATTGGCGGCAGCCCCAAAATGCTGGCGGTTTATAAAGCGATTGGGCGAGTGGCGGCCAGCAACGTGAACGTGCTTATCACGGGCGCCAGCGGCACCGGCAAGGAACTAGTGGCGCGGGCCATCCATCAGCATTCGAAGCGGGCGCAGCAGCCTTTTACGGCGGTGAATTGCGGGTCATTCACCGAAACCATCCTGGAGAGCGAGCTGTTTGGGCACGAGAAAGGCGCCTTCACCGGGGCCAACGCCATTCACAAAGGACTGGTGGAGGCAAGCGACGGGGGCACGCTGTTCCTGGATGAGGTGACGGAAACCACGCTCAGTTTTCAGGTAAAGCTGCTGCGCGTAATCCAGGAGCAGCAGGTGCGGCGCGTGGGGTCGAACAAATATGTGCCGGTGGATGTGCGCATTGTGGCCGCGTCCAACCGGGAAGTGGCGGAGTTGATCCGGCAGGGGCACTTTCGCGAGGACCTGTTTTACCGGCTGGCGGTGGTGCAGATCGCGATTCCATCACTGGGAGAACGGCGGGAGGACATTCCGCTGCTGGTGAGGCACTTCCTGCAGCAATTCAACGTGAAGAATGAGCGCGAGGTCAGCATTGAGGCGGAGGCGGTGCGCCGTTTGCAGGAGATGAACTGGCCGGGGAATGTGCGCGAACTGGAGAACACGGTGAACCGGCTGGCCATTTTCGCGCCCACAGGACAGATCACGCAGGCGGATGTAGAAGCGGAAGCTGGGCGCGCGCAGGAAGGCGTGCACCCGGAGGCTGCCATGGCCACGGCCGCGCCTGACCGGCTGGTGGAACTGGAACGGGAGCACATTGTGCGCATTCTGAAGCTGACGCACGGCAACAAGTCCGAGGCGGCGCGGCGGCTGGGCATCGAGCGCAAGACGCTTTACAAGAAAGCGCTGCGCCTGGGCATTGACCTGCAGTCGCTGGAAAAGAAATGAACGCGGAGGAGCCAGGGCGGCGCGCTTGGGGGCAGAACGCTGGGCTATGTCTGCTGCTGTTCGCTATGGTGGTGGGGCTTTCCGCTGTCCCCGGCATCCGCGAATCGCAGGCGAAGCTCACCGACAGCTACTTTCGCCTGGCGCCGAAACCCGGGCAACGCTCGCCGGTGGTGGTAGTGCTGATTGATGATGAAAGCCTGCAGAAGTTCGGGCGCTGGCCCTGGTCGCGAATTTTGCTGGCGCGATTGACCAACAACTTGTCGCAGGCGGGCGCGCAGGTGATCGGGTTGGACATTCTGCTTTCCGAGCCGCAATCTCCGCCAGCGGATGGAGCGCTGGCAGCGGCGTTGCAGGGCAGCGGGCGAGCGGTAATCGCGGACAAAATTGGGACTTATCCGGATGGGCCGCATTGGGTGGAGCCGCTGCCCGCCTTTGCGCAGGCGGCTGGGGTGGGGCATGGCCAAGCGGCGCTGGACGCGGACGGCATCTGCCGGCGTTTTCCGGCGCGCGAACTGGCGCTGGACGGCTCGCGCTGGGCGTTTGCGGTGGAAGTGGCGCGGCGGCTGGCCCCGCATCGCACCAGCGCTTTCCTGGACGCATACGGGATTCCCAGCAGCGATGAAGGCTCGGTGCTGGTGGCGCGGCCCACCCTGGTCCCCATCGCGTTCCGGCGTGACAATTTTGAGACCATTTCCGCCGCTACCGTATTGCAGGGCGGCGAACTCCCAGCCGTGCGTGGCCGGCCAGTGCTGGTGGGTTTCGGCACCGCCGAACTGGGCGACCGCATTTCCACTCCCCTGACCAGCGTCGCGCCTTCGCCGGGCGTGATGGTCCACGCTCAAATCCTGGACAGCATTCTTGCCGGGCGGAGGCTTCGCTCGGTTTCCCCATGGCTCGCGCTGCTGCTCGTGCTGGTCACCTGCGGATTGGTAGTCTTATTCTTCCGCCGCTGGCGTGGCTGGCAGGCGGTTGGCTGGCTGTTGCTTTTGGCCGGGGGCGTGTATTTCGCCGGGTTGCTGGTGTTCGTGTGGGGCTCACGTGTGCTGCCGGCCGGCCAGTTGCTGCTGGGAGTTCTATTAGGGCCGGTGGCGGTTTACAGCGCAGATTTCGTGCTGGTGGAACGCAGCCTGACCCAGCAACTGGGCGAACTGCGCGGCTGGCTGGCGTCACGCGCCAAGAGCCCGAGGCGGCGGGATGCCACCGATCTTTCGTGGAAGCTGGAACTGCTGCGCCGCTTGCAAGCGGAACTGGGCTCGCTTTACGAACTCCACCAGACCCTGCTGGAGGCGACGCAGGACCTGGTCGCCATTTTTGATGAGCAGGGCCGTCTGCTGCTGCACAACCAGGCCTTTACCTCCGGCTTTGGAGGCGTGGGGCCCGGTCTGAAGCTGGACGAAGTGCGCGCCCGGCTGGCGCCGCGGGACGACGCGCCACTTTCGGCGAAGGGAACGGGAGTTGAAGGCGAAGCCTACCTGGATGGTGAGCTCTACCTGGTGCGCATTGTGCCTCTGCCCGCGACCACGCTTTCTCCCGGCGGGGGAACGGTAATGGAACTGGCCAGTCTCCGCACGCGCGTGGAGCGCGACCGGGCCCGCGCCGAGGCTCTGGCATTCATTACGCATGAGCTGCGCACTCCCCTGGTTTCCATTCAGGGCTTTGCCGACTTGATGATGCAATACCCCGGGTCGCCTTCGTGCGCGCAAGCGCCGGAAACCATTTTTCGCGAATCGAAGCGGCTGCTGGCGCTGATCAACAGCTATTTGGACGTGCTGCGGCTGGATGCCGGAGCACGTCCCATCCGTTCCGACGTGGTCCAGTTGGAGGAAGCGGTGCGGCAGGTGTTCGATATCCTACAGCCGCTGGCCGCGGCCGCGCATACACGCCTGGTTTTCAAAGACGGTGAATCGCACGCAGTGGTGGGAGATGTAACCTTGATTGAGGGTGCGGTGTTAAACCTGGTGAGCAACGCCATCAAGTATGGCCAGTCCGGCGGCGACGTAAGCGTGCACTGCCGGCGCGAAGGCAGTGAAATGGTTCTAGCGGTTCACAACCAGGGGGAACCGGTGCCGGCACAGGAACTGCCCAAGCTCTTCGAACCGTATTACCGGGGTTCGGGCGCGCCCGCCGGCTTGCCCGGTTGGGGATTGGGTTTGGCGTTTGTGAAGCGCATTGCCGAAAAGCATGGCGGCTCAGTACGGGTGAAAAGCGAGGCTGGGGGGACAGCGTTCGAAATTCGCCTGCCCGCCTCGGCGGAAATAGCCGTGGAGAAAGGCACAGTATGAAAGCCATAGGTGTAGTGGCGCTGCTGCTGGCTCTGGTTCTTCCTTTAGCGGCAATACAAAAAACGGAGCCGCCGCCGATCACAGTACCCTCCGGTTCGGCGCTGGTGGCTGAGGTGAAGGGCAAGGTTTCTGTGACTCCTCCCCAGGGTGCGGCGGCCATGGCGCAGAGTGGAATGGTGCTGCCGGCGGAAACCGCCATTGATACGGGCAAGGGCAGCGTGATCCTGCTCCTGTCGGATGGTTCGCAAGTCCTGGTGAAAGCCAAAACGCGCGTGGTGATCAAATCGCCTGAGGCCGGCCAGGGCCACTTCCTGCAGATGTTGATCGGCGAAATCATCGCCAAGGTGAAAAAGCGGCTGGGCGAGAGCCCTCCTTTCCGCATGGGCACGCCCAGCGCGGTCATTACGGTGCGCGGCACACGGTTTTCGGTGCAGGTGGATAAGAAGGGCGAGACCCTGGTACAGGTGTTCGAGGGCATCGTGGAAGTGGAAGGCTTGGGCGAGAAGCCGAAGGCGGTGTTAGTCGAGCCTGGATACCAGACACAGGTTCAACCCGGCCGCCAGCCGCAGGTACCACAGCAAATTAATCAATTGGGCATGATGAACCGTGGACTCGGACAACAAGGGCCAAACATGGGGCAACCTGGTGCGGGGCAGCGCCCGGGTACTGGGCAGCAGTCCGGCCAGGACAACAAGCCGGAAGGCCCGGATGATTGATCTCGGTTCTCGGCCATTGTCCTTCGGCTCTTGGATCCACTCAGGGCAATCGGAAGTATGGGGTAGTTTGGGCCCCAACGTGGGTCCAAAGGACACAGTTAACGGAGCGAGTTGACGACGTGTGCATCGGGGTATCGGCTACTGTTGATCTTCGCCGCCCTCGGTGTTGCAGAATTCAACATCTTTCGCCCGCAGCTGTATGTGGCTGAAAGAATTGTGTCGCAAAATGTATCGTATGTCCCAGCCAAGAATTTGGCAGATTGTGCTCCTGTCCGCGTGAACAGAGCAGCAGTACGCCTTTGGTAATTTCCAGAGCTTTCCTCCCAGCAGCTATTCTCGGTGGCCAACCGATTGCAATATCTGTCAGGTAGCCGCTTTCGTGTGACATCAACAAAACAAGTGAGATGCCTTGGGCTCGACACTGCTGGTAAACCTGGTCGTCTGGTTCCTGCTGAGTGCTCCGGGAGGACTGCCGGCGCAGGCGCCCAGCCACGCCGCGCAAGCAGCCAGCCAGGGCGAGACCACTACGCGGAGCCCCCACGGTAATCTAAATTTGCCGTGCCAGAATTGTCACAGCTTCACAGCCTGGAAGCCGATCCGCAATGTCCCCGAGTTTGATCACAATAAGACCAAGTTTCCATTGCACGGAATGCATGAAGGAGTCGCCTGCCGCCAGTGCCATACCGACCTGGTGTTCAGCAATGCGAGCACGAAGTGCGCGGACTGCCACGCGGATATCCATCGGCGCCAGTTCGGCGCCAGCTGCGAAAATTGCCACACGGTAAAGGGGTGGCGGGTCGGGGTGCAGTCCATTCAGCAGCACTTCAACCGCTTTCCGCTGGTGGGAGCGCATGCCTTGCTGCAATGCGACAGTTGCCACAAGAATGCGGCGGTGGGCCAGTTCCAGGGACTCTCCACCGATTGCATCAGCTGCCATTCCGCCCAGTTCCAACAGGCCACCAATCCCAACCATGCCGCCTCCGGTTTCCCCGCCACCTGCCAGGCGTGCCACAGCATAGACACCTGGTTCGGAGCCAAGTTTGATCACCTGCGTTTCACCGGCTTTGCCCTGACCGGCATGCATGCCAACCTGCAGTGCACGTCTTGCCACGCGGGCGGCAATTTCAAGGGAACTCCGGCTGATTGCGTGGGCTGCCATGCCAAGGATTTCGCCACCGCTAATAATCCCGATCACATTAAGGCGGGTTTTCCTACCAGTTGCGCCACCTGCCACAACACCAGTTCATGGATGAACGTGAATTTCAACCATGCGATGACGGGATGGCCGTTGAGCGGTGCGCACGCGAAAGTGGCTTGCTCGCAGTGCCATATCAACGGCCGGTACACGGCGATGCCGACCACCTGCTCTTCCTGCCACATGGCGGATTTTCAGAAAACTAACAATCCGAATCATGTGGCCGGCGGATTTCCCACGGACTGCTCCATTTGCCACAGCACCATCTCCTGGGCGAATGCGAAGTTCAACCACGCGCTGAGCGGCTTCCCTCTCACCGGCGCGCACGCTACGCTGCAGTGCCAGACTTGCCACGTGGGCGGGAAGTTCACCAACCTGAGCCCGTTATGCGTGTCGTGCCACCTCAAGGATTTCCAGAACACCAACAATCCCAATCACACGGCCGCCGGCTTCCCGCAGCAATGCCAGGTGTGCCATACCACCACGGCGTGGATGCCGGCCAGCTTTAACCACAACCTGACCAGCTTCCCCCTGACCGGCGCGCACACCACCGTGCCCTGCGCCAGTTGCCACATTAATAATCAGTTCGCAGGAACGCCGACGGCCTGCTATTCCTGCCACCAAAAGGATTACCAGGGCACCACCGATCCCAACCACGTGGCGGCAGCCTTCCCCACCACCTGCGCGCTGTGCCACAACACAACTTCGTGGGCGGGGGCCACTTTCAACCACACCTGGTTCCCGATTTACTCCGGCACGCACGCGGGGGTATGGACGACCTGCGGCACCTGCCATATCAATCCGTCGAATTACGCCGCTTTCTCCTGCATCAACTGCCATACGCACAGCCAGTCGAATACGGACCCCAACCACTCCGGCGTGCCCAACTACGTTTACAACGCCACCAGTTGTTATTCGTGCCATCCCACAGGCCAGGGTGGCAACTAACGTGCGACTCACGGGAGGCAGATGCGGAAGGAAGTGGGTGAGGATCTTCGCAGTGTTGCCACCAGGAGCGATTGCGGAATGCCGCGACGGCAGAGTGCGGGCACGAATAAGCCAATGCTGCCAGTTTTTGATCATGCTGCCGTTGTTGGCGAGCGCGTGGGCACAAGCTGCCGATTCGCCTGCGATCATCAAGCGGGTGGCGGTGGAGCGCCGGGGCACTCGGGTCGAGGTAAAGATTGTGCTCAGCCAAGCGGTCACTCCGGTGATGAGCACCGCGACGGCACCCGAGCGCGTGCTGCTGGATTTCCCCAATACGAATTCGAGCCCGCACCAGCGGCACATTGCCGTGGGGGAAGACGGGGTGGAGGCGGTGCGTTACGGGCTGAACGAATCCAAGCCGCCGGTTACACGCCTGGTGGTGGAGCTTGAGCGGGCAGGAAAGTATGAGCTGGCGACCGCCGGCAATGAGATTGTGCTGACCATTATGCCTGGACCTAGCGCGGCTGCCACTGTCTCCAACAGCCCGGTTCGGACCCGGCGGCGCTTTGTTCCACCGGCGGCGGCCAATCCTCCGTGGATCAGCCTGTCTGGAAAGCAGAACAGCACAGCATCAGTGGGGACGCCCGCAAGCACGGCATTGCCGGCGCCGCCAATGTCGCATGGATCTGTGTCGCCGCCTGCGGTTTCGCCCTCGCCCACACTCGCGCAGGCGCCGCTGCCGCAGCCGGTGGTGCCGGCGCAGGCGCCGCCCCCAGCCTCGCAGCCGGCGGCAGCACCGCAACCGCACCAAGCCGCGGTGGCCGAAGCCACGGCCTCGCCTGCTGAATCCGGCGGAAGCGAACCTCAGCTCTCTGCCCGGCCGTCTCCTGTGCCCACGTCGCGTGACGAGCCGGCGGCAGCCAATCCTGACATACGCACCGTGTTCCGCGTGAAGTACGTAGCCGAGAGCGCGGTGTATCTAGACGGCGGCCGGGCTGACGGTTTGGCCGAAGGTGTGGCGCTGGTAATAAAGGATGCACCATCAGCACAACCGCCGAGCCAGAGCAACTCGGCGCCGGCGCCCCTGCCAGCGATCGCGGCTCACTTGAAGGTCAGTTCGGTGGCGCAAAATTCGGCGGTCTGCGAAATCGGGTCCTCCACCCGGCAGGTTAAGCCCGGCGACCTGGCTTATCTGACCTCCGGCGACGCCGAGGCCCTGGTGCAACAACGGGCGTTGAGCAGCACGCGCGTTTACCCCCAGGTGATTACCTTCTCCGAAGGCGACCCCATGGATGAAGAGGTGCGCGATGAGGTGCCGCGGCCGCCGCTGCCGGAAATCAACCGCACCCGGCTGCTGATCGGCTTCGACTATGGCGGAATTAGCACCCGGGGTTCGTCAGCGATGAGCAGTTCGCAATTCGGAATGGTGATGCGCACAGATATGACCCGCATAGGCGGCAGCTACTGGAACCTGCGCGGGTACTGGCGTGGGGAACTGAACTCGGCCTCCTCCTCCAGCCAGCCCACAATGCAGGATCTGCTCAACCGCACCTACACCATCGGGCTGAGCTATGAAAATCCACAGTCGCACTGGGTGGCGGGTGTCGGCCGCCTCTACCTGCCATGGGCCACCAGCCTGGATGTGATTGACGGCGGCTACGGCGGGCGGCGTTTCGGGAAGCACGTGACGGCGGGCCTATTCGCGGGAACGTCGCCCGATCCGACGTCATGGTCGTATAACCCCGACCGGCGCGTCGCCGGCAACTTTGTGAACTTCGAAAACGGCAGCTACGACGGGGTGCATTACACCACCACGATGGGGATGGGCGTGAGCACGCTATTGTGGCAAGTTGACCGGCCTTTCATCTTTCTGGAGAACGGAGTTTCCTACAAAAGAGTTATTTCGGTTTACCAGGCCTTGCAGGCGGACAAGCCTCGCGGAACACCGGCAACGCCCAGTCCGGGAGCGGGGATCAGCCGCAGTTACGTTACGGTGCGGGTACAGCCTATTTCCCGCCTGTCGTTGGATTTCAACCACAACTATTTTCGCGACGTGCCCACCTACAACCTGAGCCTGGTGGGCACCGGCCTGCTGGATACCGTGCTGTTCCAGGGCTTCAGCGCCGGGGCACGCGTGGAGACGGTGAAGAAAATTTGTCTTTATACCGAGCAGGGCCGCAGTTCGCGTTCCGGAGATGCCCGCAATTCCTGGAACCGCATGTACGGCATCACCTTCGGCCGGTTGTGGAAAACGGGCATGACGGCCGACCTGCACTACGCCACCTTCGACAGCGCTTTTGCCCGCGGCACCTACCGCGCGCTTTCGCTATCGCGGAGCTTCGGCGAGAGATTTCAGGGAGAGGTGCAGGTGGGCAAACAGGCGTTCGTCTCGCCGCTCACCAGCGACAACGGCTCGAAGTTCCTGAACACGCGCCTGGAAACCCAATTCGGCACGCATTATTTCCTGGCGGGGGGTTACAACCTGCAGCGCGGGCTGGCGCAGAACTACGACCAGTGGTACTTCACGCTGGGCTACCGCTTCGATAGCCGAGTCAGGGGGGCGAAGTGATGGCCAGAACACAATTTGCGCCGAGGGCAGGCGGTTGGCTGCGAGTGCCCATTGCGGTATTGACGCTGAGCTACCTCGCCCTTGCGCAACAGACAGCGACGTCGCAGCCGTTTTCGCAACCGGCGCTGCAGCAGCAGGCGCTTAAGGTTCTGCTGGAGCGCGCCGGAGAACACAGTGCACGGTTCCTGGAACAATTTTCGGACGTCAAATGCACGGAGCTGGTCACCCAGGAAAAACTGGATGCCAAGGGCAAGGTCCAGGCCAGGCAGGAGAGCACGTTCGACTATCTGGCTATCCTGACCAGCGCCGGCGGGAACCTGAGCCTGAGCGAGTCGCGGCTGCCAGTCAAGGAAGGCAAGAAGGTGGATAAGAACGTGTCCCTGCTGGTCAGCAACGGATTCGCCACGCTGTTTCTGGTGTTCCACCCTTACTACCAGGGCAGCTTCCAATTTGCAGCGCTGGACGACGATATGATCGCGGGGCGGCAGTTGGCTCGCGTTGGCTTCCGGCATATTCCCGGGACCCGCTCGCCCATGGCGATGGTGCTGCGCGGACGCGAGTACCCGCTGGAGCTGACGGGCACGGCCTGGATCGACCCTGCAACCGGCGCCATCGCCAAAATCAGCGGCGGCCTGGAGAATGGTCTGCCCGATCTTGGGCTGCAGCAGCTGCAGACCGAGGTGCAGTTCGCTCCCGTACCCTTCCGCAATGCTTCAGAGACCTCCTGGTTCCCAGTGGTAGCGACCATTGACGTGGAAACGCCCAAGCAGCACTGGCGAAACGTGCACCGCTTCACCGACTACAAGCGTTTCTCCGTCAGCACCGAGGAGGCGGTTTCGAAGCAATGAACGCAAATGCCACGATTGCGGCTTCGGCTTTGCCCGCGCAGGCACAGCGGAGCCGGCACCGTTTTTTTCTGATTGGCGGCTACTGCCTGGCGGGCACGCTGTTCCTGGCGCTGTCGCTCTACGGATTTGATTACTACACGCTGGGAGCGGCGCAGCGGCCGCTTTCCCCCAAATACGACCTGCTGAAGCCGAGCGGCACAATCGGGCTGAAGCTTGGCATTCTGGGCCTGGCGATGTTCTTCGCCATTTTTCTGTATCCCATCCGCAAGCGATGGAAGTGGCTTTCGCGCCAGGGCAGCGCCCGGAATTGGCTGGACGCCCACGTGCTGCTGGGGCTGACCGCGCCGCTAGTGATCGCCTTTCACGCTTCGTTCAAGTTTCGCGGCATCGCCGGCATGGCTTTCTGGATCATGGCGGCGGTGGCACTGAGCGGCGTCGTGGGGCGGTATCTCTACGGACAGATTCCGCGCACCCTGAGCACGGCCGAGCTTTCGCTGAAGGAGTCGCAGGAGCTGCAGGAAAAACTGACGCGGCGGCTGGCCACACAGAGCCTCATTTCCCCAGCGCACCTGCGGCCGTTATTCCGCCTGCCTAGCCCGCAGCGGGTGAGCGAATTGCCCGCACTGGCGGCGCTGGTCTATATGCTGGCGCTGGATTTGGTCCGGCCTTTGCACGTGGCGCGCTTGCGGCAACGGGCGCTGGGGTGGGGAGGCGTTTTCACCACCATGGGCGGTCTGTTGCCCAGCGGCAATGCCGCCATCGAGCAGGTGGTCTGCACGGCTCGCGCGCAAGCCGGCCTTTCCAAGCGCATTCTGTTCCTTTCACGCTCACAGCAGGTGTTTCACTTCTGGCACGTGGTGCACCGGCCATTCAGCTACTCCTTCGCGGTGCTGGCCGCCATTCACGTAGGCGTTGTACTGCTGCTGGGATATATGTGAGGCCACATCATGGGTAATCTTTTTGCTTTTGTAATCGCCGCCATCATCACGCTGTTCTTCATGCGCGGCTATTTGACGGACCTGCGGAAAAGGGAAGAGCGGGCACTGGAGGCGGCGGAGAAGGGCAAGCTCTTCTCCGAGGGTCCCAAGGCGCAGCATCCACATATTGATACGGCGTACTGCATTGGGTGCGGTACCTGCACGTCGGTGTGTCCGGAGGGAGACGTGCTGGGCATGATCGGGGGGAAGGCCGCCATTATTAATGGCTTCAAGTGCATCGGCCACGGCCTGTGCGCCGACGCGTGCCCGGTAGGAGCGATCACCATGGTGATGGCCACCCCAAGCATCGGCGCCGACATGCCGTTCCTGACTCCGGAGTATGAGACCAGCATCCCCAACTTGTTTGTGGTGGGCGAACTGGGCGGGCTGGCGCTGATCAAGAATGCGGTCAACCAGGGCCGCGCCTGCGTGGACACCATCGTCAGCCGGTTTGCAACGGGGGCCGCGGGAGGGAGCCCGGAGGTTTATGACGTGCTGATTGTTGGGGCAGGCCCGGCGGGGATCAGCGCCTCGCTGCGCGCCATCGAGCACAAGCTCAATTACCTGACCATCGAGCAGGACGAGGTCGGCGGTACGGTTGCCAAATATCCGCGGCAGAAGCTGGTGATGACAAGCCCGGTGGAATTTCCCATGTACGGGAAGTTCAAGAGCACAGAGCTCTCGAAGGAAAAACTGCTGGCCTTCTGGGACAAGGTTCTACATCGCGCCGATTTCAAAATCCGCAGCGGCGAAAAAGTGGAGGACATCAAGCGGGACGCCGGCGGGATTTTCAGCATCACGACCAGCAAGGGCCAATACTGGGCCCGGGGCGTGGTGCTGGCGCTGGGGCGCACTGGGACGCCGCGCAAGCTGGGGGTTAAGGGGGAAGACCTGTCTAAAGTGATGTACCGGCTGATCGAGGCCGACCACTACATCAATAAAAAGATCCTGGTGGTGGGCGGCGGGGACAGCGCGGTCGAAGCGGCCATGGGCCTGGCGCACCAGCAGGGCAACGAGGTCATGCTTTCCTATCGCGGGGAACAGTTCAGCCGCATCAAGGAGCGCAATACGCAGCGCTTGTCCGAGTGCGCCCGCAGCGGCAAGGTTAAGGTGGTGCTCAGCTCGAATTTGAGGGAAATTCGCGAAAGCTCGGTGTTGCTGGAGGTGAAGGGCGAACTGCATGAATTGGCGAATGATTTTGTTTGGATTTTCGCCGGCGGCACGCCACCTTACGATTTCTTGAAGAAGATCGGCGTGCAATTTGGCGCGCGCGATCTGACCGTGGAAGCGAGCACGGAAGCCAAACAGGCGGCCGCGTTCAGGCGAGAAGAATTGCGCGGCGAGGGTGCGATCGCAATAGCAGGAGCGGCTATCTCATAGGCCCGCGCCGTACACCGGAATCACCGCCCCGGTTACATCTTTGGCTTGATCGCCAGCCAGCCACACGATCAGGCTGGCCACGGTGGCCGGCTGCACCCATTTCGAAACATCGGCCTTCGGGTCCGATGAGCGGTTGCCGGGAGTGTCCATAGTTCCCGGCAGAATCACGTTAGCGGTGATGCCCGTCTCTTTGTTTTCCAGCGCGAGAGTACGAATCAGTGAAACCAGGGCCGCCTTGGAAGCATTGTAAGCGGCGAGGCCCGGTCCCGGGTCCACCGCAGCGCGGCTCCCAATGGCAATAACACGGCCAGCGCTTGCGCGGCGCATGTAGGGAATGGCGGCCCGCAGCAACTGGAAGGCGCTGTTCAGGTTGAGTTCGAACATGCTGTGCCAGGTAGCGTCGTCGGTCTCATCCACGCGTTTGCCGCCGGCGAATCCGCCCACCAGGTGGGCTACGATGTCCAGCCTGCCCATGCGCGCGATAGCCGCGTCCACAGCGTTCCTGGCGGATTCTGCATTGGAGATTTGCGCCGGCAGCGGAAGGAAGGAAGGGTGATCAAAGTCTGATTGCCGGATTTGCGGCGCCAGTCCGGCCACCTTCGCGCCGGCCTGCAGGAGCGCTCGCGTGACGTGCGTGCCCAATCCACCATTGGCGCCGGTGACCAGCGCGGCTTTTCCGTTCAGTTCCATACGCGCAATTCTAGCGCGGGCCGCATCGGTGTGCAGATCCCAACTGATGAAGACCGCCGAGGACGCTAACGACGCAGAGAATAAGGCAGATTGACGGGGCTTTCTTTGCCCTCCGTGTCCTCTGCGATTTAATTTCCCGTGGTCGGGCAGATGTAATCTAGGGGATGAGGATGGGGAGGAAGCATTATGCGTGATCTGCTGCGGGAAGCGCTGGCGGAGGCGAGGGCGGGCTTGTCGGAAGGCGGGCTGCCCATCGGCTCGGTGCTGGCGGACGCGCAGGGGCGCATTGTTGCGCGGGGGCACAACCTGCGGGTGCAGAGCGGCGACCCCACCGCTCACGCGGAAGTGGCTTGCATCCGCAATGCCGGCCGCCGCCGCGATTGGCGGCAGTTGACCCTGGTCAGCACGCTGAGCCCGTGCGTGATGTGTACGGGTACGGCCCTGCTCTTCAAAATTCCCCGCATCATCGTGGGCGAGAACCGCAATTTCCAAGGCGCCGAAGAACTATTTCGCAGAGCGGGCGTGTCCCTCACGGTGCTGGACGACGGCGAGTGCATCGCCTTGATGCGGGATTTCATCGCCGCCCACCCCGATTTGTGGAATGAGGACATTGGTGAATGATCTCGTGCGGGCAACCAGAGCCGGGCCGCCGGAGGGCGCCGGATGCAACGAGAGGCGGCTTTTACAACCAATTCATCTCGCTGTAACCCGCCTTTAACATCGGCGCGCTAATGTCGTTGCAGTTTTTCCAGCAATGCAGCTCGAGGTGTTTTATGGCGCTGCCCGTGGAATCGGTTCCCCAAGGCCCGCAAGCCGAACACAATTATCTGGTCGGGTTGACCCTGCAGGCCTGCCAGTTGGCCAAGAACGCAGCTGCCCATGCGGCCGATGCCTTGGGTTCGAGCACCCCCGCGCTCTATGCCAAAGTTGATGAATGCGAGAAGGAACTGGACCGATTGGACCGGGAGCTCGACCAGCGGCTGAGCACGGCGCTGGCGGGCGCCAGTGAAGCGGGGCGCGGCGAGTTGCTGGCGTGCATGAAGTGCATGACCGACCTGGAGCGCATCGGCGACCTGGTCGCAAGCTTTGCCTCCACCGCGCGCGCCCTGGGGCACCGCCTGGAAAGCCGCGATGTGCAGGAGCTTATTCGCATGGCTTCGGTGCTGGAGAAGATGCTGGTGGAAGGCTACGAGGCTTTTTCCGGGCGAGACGTCAATCGCGCCATTAATGTGCTGCGCACCGACGGGGAACTCGACCGGCTCCGCAACCTGCTGTTTGTTAGGCATGTGGATAATCCCGAAGGCGAGCCCTGCCGCGAAAGCATTCAGGTGCTGCTCATGGCGCAGGCACTGGAGCGGGCCGGCGACCACGTGAAGAACGTGGCGGAAGAGGTATGTCACTTCGTAAGCGGCAAGACTCTGCGCCACGCCATGCGCGACTCCAGCAAGTCAGAAGAGCAGATGTTTCTGGACTGGCTGAAGCAGCGCCACGCCCCCAAATAAATTACCCGCAAAGTTCCAGGTAGAAAGGGTGGTTTCCGGCTGGTGATCAGAGTTGTGTCTCTACCGGCGTGCGTGTTGATTGGCTAGAGTCGGCACTCCGGCAGAGACGTAATCTTACATTTCAGAGTTGCGGCGGCGTGCTTCCGCCCGGTCCCGTTCCCGAGGCCGGCGGCGGCGTGGCCGTGCCCGGCGTTGCGCCCGTGTTCGCACCAGGGTTCGAAGGGCTGGTTGCTCCCGGGGTCCCGGTTGTGCCCGCAGCTCCCGGCGCGTTCGGCGTTCCCGGAGTTCCGGTGCTGGTATTGGGCGAGGTCGCCCCTGTTCCGCTGGCGCCACTTCCGGTGGTACTGCCCGGGTTGGTGCTGGGAGTAGAAGCGGGAGGGGGAGTAGCCGTGCCCGGAGCAGGAGTAGCGGTGGGAGTTCCCGTAGTGGTTCCTGGCGCAGCATTCGGATTCGACGGAGTGGTGGTGCTGGTTCCACTCTGGGGGGCATTCTGCGTGGTCGTGGACCCCGTCGTGTTCCCGGTCGTAGAGCTGGGATTGCTGGGCGAAGTGCTCGTAGCGGTCTGCGGCGCCGAAGTCTGACCGTTCATTGTGCCCGGGCTGGTGGTGGATGGCGTGGCCGTGGTTCCCGCGGTTCCAGACTGGCCCGCAGATCCGGCAGCTGTTCCTGTACCCGCCTGAGGGACCGCCAATCCCGCAGTCACCAGCAGGGCGGCTGGTATGAGCAGTAAACGCATAAGCTGATTCCTTTCCCCAGCAGATTTGCGGCTGCAAGGCTGCCGGGTCCGAGTAGTTAGATTTGGCTTTCCCGTGGGATGGGAAACTGCAGGGGCGGGTTTCTTGCCGGGCCAGACGCGAGTGCCTGACCCGGGCACTAAGCGCAGTTATTAGTTGTGCGCGCTCAGGAGATGTGGGCCGGTCGGCGTCGAGGCATTGGGATTGTCTTCCGCCGTGACAAACACGTCAAAATTGTTCGTCTTCACGGTGGTCGAGTATGTCAC
>Ga0075426_10001507_pt1 | contig 16575 bp, 14 predicted proteins | sample SoiMethybrSBSTD5_FD_75304 | JGI IMG/M metagenome (GOLD analysis project Ga0075426, IMG submission 75304) | Bulk soil microbial communities from a Populus tree surrounding site in Tennessee, USA - Soil MetaG P. TD hybrid SBSTD5 | ecosystem: Environmental > Terrestrial > Soil > Tree plantation... | reverse complement strand
GCTCACCCGGCATTCACCGCGTGGAGGCGCAACTGCTGGTGCACGAGACGGGTGGGGTGGCCCAGCCCTTTCTCGACCAGGGCTTCCGGCGTCATCCCCGGCTGTTCATGGTTTTGCCACTGCGCTCGGCCGCCATGGCAGCCCCGAAGCTGCCGGCGGACATCGAAATTCGCCCCTGGACCGAGCATGACTACCAGGCGGCTGCCGCCGTGATCACCGCCGCCTATCACGGGCATATTGATTCCGAAATCAACGACCAGTACCGCAGCCTGAGCGGTTCCGTGCGCTTCCTCAACAATATTGTGCGTTTTCCCGGATGCGGCATTTTCGACGCGGAGGCCTCGTTTGCAGCCGTGCACAAGGCCACGCGCTCGGTCATTGGGGTAATCCTGTGCTCGCGCGTCAAGAATGACGTGGGCCACGTTACCCAGGTGTGCGTCATGCCAGAACTGCGCGGCCACGGTGTCGGAGAAGCTCTGCTGGCGGCCAGCACGCACGCCCTTCAGCAGCGCGGGTTCAATCTGCTTTCCCTCACCGTCACCCAGGCGAACGACCGCGCGGTTGCCCTTTATGAACGGTTGGGTTTTTCCATAACCCGCGTTTTCGACGCGTTCGTGTGGGAAGGGTAGCTGCTTAGTGCCTGATCACCCACATAATCCAGCCGGCGGCAATCACGCCGCCGATGAACATGGCGAAGCAGTAGGCGCCATAACGCAACTGGTCGCGCGTGCCCTCGCGCTGGGTAATGCCGAAGACCACGGACGCAAACACCGCGAACAATAACGCGGAAGTGAAATGGGAGAGAGCCAGGCCGGTCATTTCTTTTTCCCTATGGCGATGTGATAGGCATCCACCGCGCTGATAAAGTTGAGCAGCCCGGCCACAATGATGAACTTGGTGCCGTAGTCGGCGGTGGCGTGCTGGATCATGCCCTGGCCGTAATCCAGGGCGCGGCTCACAATGTAGAGCCCGCCGGCCCCGACGTCGCCAATAAAGCCGAGGATATCGAGCACCTCGCCGCTATTGGGTTGGTACACGTGGCCGCTCATGGCCAGGCCCAGGATGTACATGCTGGTTATGCAGGCCATCAGCAGCAGGCCGCGAATCCAGCGCTTCTGCACCAGGTGGCCGGCGCCTGGAACCAGCCAGCCCAGGGCGGGCGCTACTACCGCCATCATGGTCAACGGCGGCGCGGCCATTTCCGCGGTTGCCGATTTCGATCTGGAATTTGCCATCAGATAATCACAATCTCATTTTGGATTTTTCCCGTGACTTCCGCCGAGCGCTCGCGAACCAGCATGTTGATTTCGCTGCGCACCCCCCACTCGGGGAAGTAAATGCCGGGTTCAATAGAAAAACAGCTGTTGGGCAAAACCTGGCGTTCATCGTGAACTTCCAGGTTATCCATGTTGGCGCCGTTGGCATGAACTTCGGTGCCGATGGAGTGCCCCGTGCGGTGAATGAAGTATTGGCCGTATCCGCGGGAGGCGATGTGGTCGCGCGTGGCCTTGTCCACTTCCCACCCCTGCAGCTTGCGGCCGGAGGACACGGCTGACTTCACCGTGCTGATGCCAGCGTCACGCGCCCCTCGCACGATTTCAAAAATTTCGCGCTGCCGCTCCGAAGCCGCGGGCCCGATCACTCCCGTCCAGGTGATGTCGTAATAGACGGCATCAGGCCGGTTCTTTTTGCCCCAGATGTCAAGCAGGATGAAATCGCCCGCATGGATATCAGACGAGCGCTCCGCTGCGGGTTCGTAGTGCGGGTCGCCGCTGTTCGCGCCTACGGACACGTTGGGCGGATCATCGGTGACGATGTTCTCCCGCCGGAACGCCTCCATCAGCCATTGCTGCATTTCGTACTCGCTGGTGCCGCTCTGGCGGACCCGCCGGCCCAGTTCGGGCCAGAAAGCTGCCACGATGCTGTCGATCACGTCCCGCGCCTCGAAGTGGCTGCGGATCTGGTCTTCCGTCCATGTGGCCTCAAAGCGCGCGACCAGGTCGCCTGAGCTGACTACATTCTTGCCAAAGCTGCGCACCAGGTCCACCGTGCCCGCATCCACCAGCGAAACGTAAAACACCAGGTTCTCGGGCGAGTACTGCATGGCCACGTTCTTGTAAGGCGCGAGCATGGCCTTCAGCTTGTCAAACAGTTCCTGCCAGGCGGAGTACTTTTCTTCCTTGCCGGGCAGCGAGGTCAGGTGATGCGGCTCGATGCGGTGGGTAAGCTTGGCCGGTTCGCCCTGCGCCGGGATCACGTAGTACCAGCGCCGCGTCACCATGGTGCCGTCGGGCAGGCCCAGCACCCGGTAGGCAATGGGGTCGCGGTGGTGATGGTCGTAGAAGAGCCACGCGTCAATGCCTTGCTGACGCAGCGCCTCCTGGATGGCAGGCAGGTTCATGGGGCTAAGAATCTATTCTAAACAACCGTGCCGGGTTTGCGCGAATCCGAGCACCGTTTACCCACTTTGTCATAATCTGCGCCCGTGATCGGCGAACTCCCTGGATCGTTACCAGCAGCCGCGAAAGAGGGCGGGGTAGGTCGACTAGGAGCGGGATTGGTTCGCCAGTGTCTCGCTTCGATGAGATTAGCTGAAGGCTCGATCCTCGCTTCAGCCCTTTTCTGTGGCCGTGGCAAATGCGTCGAGGGAGAGAGAGCGCAACAAATTGCGGCGCATGCCGCTTTCCACTTCGCCCAGGCGTTCGCTGGCGGCCGCCAGCCAGGAGAAATCCACGCCTGATGCCAGAGATTTCAGTTCCGCGCTGATGTCCGTGTTGCGAACCAGATCGGGGGTGCGGCTGGTCAGGAACATCATGTCCTGCAACAGGGAATAGGCTGCGCGAATCAGGCGCTGTGTCTTCTCTTGGCCCTCCGCTCCGGCCCGGTAAGTCTCTGTCACCTTGAACAGCGCGCTGTGGTCGCCTCCGGAAATCGCGGATCGCAGCAGTACCAGCGCGTCGGCGCGCGCGGCGCTATAGGTTTCCACATCGAAGCGGCGCGCCCGTCCGATGGCGCCTTCCGCCAGGCGCGCCGCTAAGGCGCGCTGTTTGGGCGACCATTGCGGCCGCTGCGCCGCCAAGTCGCGTTCAATCTCTTCCGAGGGCAGCGCAGCCAGCGTCAGCGTGATGCAGCGCGAGCGGATGGTGGCCAGCAGTTGTCCGGGGTTTTCGGTGAGCAGCAACAGCGTGGCAAATTCCGGTGGTTCCTCCAGCACCTTGAGCAGGGAATTGGCGGCCTCCTTCATGAAAGCTGATTGGGTGAAGATGTACACCCGGTGGTGGCCCTCGCCCGGCCGGTAGTAGATAGTTTCAATTACGCGGCGTATCTGGTCCACCTTAATCAGCATCTGCGGTGGATCGGGCGGGATAATCAGCACATCGGGATGGGTCTGGACAAGGATGCGGGTTTCTTTCCTATCGGTATCGCGCAAGCCTTCGCGCGCTTCGACCGCTTCGGCACATCGGGATTCCAGATCATCGGCTTCGGCAATGCGCACGCAATTGGCGCAGCGGCCGCAGAAATCGGGCAGGCCCTCGGCATCGTGGGGTTTCTCCAGGCAGTTCATGGCCTTGGCCAGCATCTGCGCCAGGGTGTACTTGCCCGCGCCCCATGGACCGGAGAGGATCAGGGCATGAGGGAAGCGATCGCGCCCCAGCATTTCGCGGAGGCGGCGGATGGTTTCGGCATTGCCATGAAAGTCAGAGAAACTCATATTCACCACAGAGGCACGGAGACAGAGAGAAGTTCAATTGTTCATTTTAAATGCCTCCGTGCCTCCGTGGAGTCCTACGGAATTGCCGGCGTGGGCTTGGGCTGGGGCGCGGCGAAGTGCCGGTCGTACCAGGCGAAAGCGCGCTCCATGCTGTCCACCTGGTGCTTGGGCTCCCGCATGCCATGGCCTTCACGCGGGTAGCGCACAAACACCGTCTCCACGCCTACATCCTTCAGCGCAACGTACATTTGCTCCGCCTCGGCGATGGGCACGTCGGGATCGTTTTCCCCGTGCATGAACAAGGTGGGCGTGCTCACATTGGCCACATGCTTAAGCGGCGAACGCTCCCACAGGATGTCCATCAGATTATCCTGGTGCGGGTAGGCGCCCCACTCCATGGCCTCGTACTGGTTGTAGTAGGTCATGTAGTTGTAGGAAATGAAATTGGTGATGCCGGCAATGGGAATCGCCGCTTTGAAGACGTTGGTTTGGGTGATCAGCCAATCGGTGAGTTGGCCGCCATAGCTGACGCCCTCGATGCCCATGCGGTCGCGGTCAATCCAGGGATAGCGGCGCAGCGCGGCATTCACGCCGTAGAGCACGTCCATGGCTTCGTGGCCGTCCTGGTCGGCGAAAACTGCGTCGGCGAACTTCTGACCGTAGCCGGTCGACCCGCGATAGTTCACGTTCAGCACCGCGTAACCATGGGCGGCATAAGCCTGGTTGCGAAAATTCAGCTCTGGACCCTGTTGTCCGTGTGGTCCTCCATGAATGTTCAGGATGAGCGGGTACTTGCGTCCGGCGGTAAAGCCAATAGGCTTGGTCAGAAAGGCTTCGACGTTCCACTTGAAGTCATCGCTCAGGTACGAGAACGCTTCCACCGGGGCCAGTTGTTTGCCACCCAGCACCTGGCGGTTGAGGTTGGTCAATGCGCGAGCCGCACCGCTCGCGGCCGGACGCAGGAACAGTTCAGCAAAATCCGAGGGAGTGGCGACGGTGTAGGCGATGGCGCCATCCTTTGCCACTGAGAAGGCGCCCACCCTGCCTGCCTCGCCGGCTATCACCTGGGGCGAGCCGTTGAGGGCAAGCCGATATAGGCGGTCATTGCCGCGGTCCTGCACGGTAAAGTACACGGCGGAGCCGTCGGCGGCCCACTCGGGCGCGCCTTGCCGATTGTCGATTACAGCTCCGATTTCGCGGCGATCGCTGCCGTCGGAGTTCATCACCCAGACGTGCGTGTCTTCCATGTTGGTCTCGCGGTCAGTGAGGCCACGCTTGGTGGCGGCGAATGCGATCCTGCGGCCATCCGGCGACCAGCGGGGGTAATATTCCACGCCTTCGGTGGCGGTCAGTTGATGGATGGCGCCGTCGGAAGGACGCACGGTGAACAAGTCGTAGTTGAAGAAGCGGTCAGCGTCGGGGCCGTGCTCGGCGGCGTAGATAATTTCTTTTCCATCCGGCGACCAGTCAATGGAGTGCTCGTAGCCGGTGCCCTGGGTCAGTTGGCGCACTTTTGCGGAGGCGAGATCCACTACAAAGATGTGCAGCCGGCGGTTGTCGTTGAAATGGCTGTTACCTTCCCAATAGTCGGGCTTGTAGAGGTAACGCGTGATGACCATGGGGTCGCCGGTGGCATCCTTGGTTTCCGGCCCGGGCTGGGCGGAAACAAACGCAATCTGCCTGCTGTCAGGCGACCAGGCGACGGTGCGGCCGATATGTGGTTCGGGGCTATTGGTGGACTCCACGGGCGCGAGAAAGCGAATTCCGGAGCCATCGGCACGTGCGATGAAAAGGCCGGATTTGCCGCTGGAATCGCCGTTATAGGCCAGCCATTCGCCGTTGGGCGACCACTCCGGATTTGCAGAAGTGTCGGCCCCCGCACTTAATTGCAGGCTCTTGCCGCTGCGCAGGTCCAGGACCCAGATCTGCTCATACGGTCGGCCAGGGCCGTCGTTGCTCTGTACCACGTAGGCGATGTTGTTGCCGTCGGGAGAGAAGGCGGCGTCGGTCACCGAGCGCAGGTGATAAAGATCGGCGGGCTGCAGTTGAGCGCAAACGGGTACCGCCAGCAGGACGAGCCAAAGCGGGAAATGTCGCAAGCATTGCTCCTGAATTGCCTGACGATTGTAGATTGGCGAATGACGATTGCAAACCTACGGTCGCCTGCCGTTGCAGATTGCCGATTGAAACCCAGCGAATCCGTCATCAATCCCAATTCCGCAGGCCCTCCGGTCCGGGCCGGAGGCTCAAGTTCACCAAGCGGAAAGCAGGGGATTTCCAGTAAAATGCTGGAAGAAACGGTGCCGAGCAGGCATGGTCATTGACGAGCAGCCTTCGGGCTGCGCCCTGGAAATCTCGTTTTTCGCAGGCCTATGCGCCAACTGACGCGCCTTTTGCGTTACGTGCGGCCCTACCGGGTCCAGTTGTTGACCTCGGTCGTTGCCATGGCTCTGGTCGGGCTGCTGGATGCCTTCCGCCTTCTCCTGATCGGCCCCATCCTGGACGCCGTTTTGAACCCTGCGACACAGTCCAAGAAGCTGGCTCTGTTCACCTTCCCCGGTACGCAACACACCGTCTATTTGCAGCACCTGGTGCCTTCCCACTTCACCAATGCCTGGACGGTGGTGGCTTTTGCCCTGGTTGCGGCCACGGTTCTGAAGGGCATCTTCGACTACCTGGGTACCTACCTGGTGAACTACGCCGGGTATGGCATGATCACCGACCTGCGCAATGATGTGCACGACTCCATCCTGCGCCGCTCGGCCGCATTCTTCCAGCGGCACTCCACGGGCACGCTGCTCTCCGCCATCATCAACGACATTGAGCGCGTTCAGTACGCCATGTCCACGGTGCTGGCGGAATTTTTGCAGCAGGTCTTCACGCTCATCTTCGTGGCCGGAGTGGTCATCGTGCTGGGCGGCAAGCTGGCTTGGGTGCTGGTGCTGTTCGTTCCGTTCGTGATTCTTTCCGCCCGCAAGATCGGCCGACGCGTGCGCCATACCACCCGCCGCGGCCAGGACAAGCTGGCCGACATTCACAACCTGCTGCACGAAACCATTACCGGCAATCGAATCGTCAAGGCGTTCGGCATGGAGGAGTGGGAAATCGGGCGCTTCCGCGCGGCCGCCCGCCGGCTGTTCCGCGCCAATCTACGCTCGGTAGCCGCGGCCGCCATCAGCTCGCCGACCATGGACATCATCGGAGCGATCGGCATCGCTCTGCTGCTGCTCTTAGGGCGCGACCTGATTAAGGCCAAGGTTTTCACCGGCGGAGTGTTCGTCGCCTTTATCATTGCCGTTTACAAGCTCTACGAGCCGGTGCGCAAGTTCGCGGTGTTCAACAACAATTTCCAGCAGGCGCTGGGCGCTTCCGCTTCCATTTTCAATTTCATGAACCAGGAGGACGCGGTCCTGGAGAAGCCCGCCGCCCGGCAGTTGCCGAATTTTACCGAGAGCATCCGCTTTGACCACGTCAGTTTTTCTTACGGAGCCAACGGTGAGTCCCGCGACGTGCTGCGCGACATTGAGCTCACCGTGCATTCCGGCGAGGTGCTGGCCGTGGTCGGCTCCAGCGGCGCGGGCAAAAGCACGCTGGTGCACCTGATCCCGCGCTTCTTCGACGTGACCGGCGGGCGACTGCTGATTGACGGCCAGGATGTGCGCGACCTCACCTTGTCGTCGCTGCGCGCCCAGATCGGCATCGTGACCCAGGAAACCGTGCTGTTCAACGACACGGTGCGCAACAACATCGCCTACGGCCAGCCCGGAGTTCCTCACGAGCGGGTGGTCGAAGCCGCCACTGCGGCGCTGGCCCATGACTTCATCCAAGCGCTGCCGGAAGGGTACAAGACGGTGATCGGCGAGCGTGGCGTGCGTTTTTCCGGGGGCGAACGGCAACGCATAGCCATCGCCCGCGCCCTGCTCAAGGACGCGCCCATCCTCATCCTGGATGAAGCTACTTCGGCGCTGGACAGCGAGTCGGAAGCGCTGGTGCAGTCGGCGCTGCAGAACCTAATGCGCGGGCGTACCGTGGTGGTCATTGCCCACCGGCTCTCCACCGTGCGCCACGCCAACCGCATCGTGGTGTTGGAGAATGGGGTTATCACCGACATCGGGAGCCACCAGGACCTGATGAGTCATCTGGGCACCTACCGCCGCTTGTACAACCTGCAGTTCCTCGACTGGGACAGCCAGAAGGTCCAGGCGGGAGCGGCGGAGAGCTGAGGCATATGCCTATCCATTCCATGACCGGGTTCGCGCAAGCCAAAGGACAGGTGAATGGTAGCCTGAGCTTCACCCTGGCGCTGAAGTCGGTCAATCACCGTTTTTTGGACCTGCACTTCCGCATGCCGCCCGAAAGCAGCGAACTGGAGATGAAGCTCCGCCGCCTGCTCAAGGAAAAAATGGCTCGCGGTCACGTGGAGGTCACGCTGAGCCTGGAGCCGATGACGGAGCAGGGCTTTGCGGTCAACCGCCAGCTGGTCGGGGGCTACGTGGAAGCTTACCGCCACATGGCCGAGGAATTCGGCATCAGCGGCGAACCTGACCTGAATGCGGCGCTCAAGATTCCCGGCGCGATGGATTCCTCGTCGGGGGCCGCAGGAGATGGCGAGTTGCAGGACGCGGTTCTGGCAAGAGTAAATGAGATTCTGGGCCGGCTGAACGAAATGCGGGCGGAAGAGGGCCGGAGCATGGAGCGGGAACTGCGCGACCGTATGTCGCGGCTGCAGGCGGGCGCGTCGGAAGTGGAAAAGCTGCGCGGCGGCATGCTGCAGGCCCACCTGGAACGGCTGCGGGCCCGCATCCAGGAACTGATAGGCGGCCAGGCGGAGCCCGAGCGCGTGCTGCAGGAAGCCGCGCTGCTGGCCGAACGCAGCGACATCCAGGAGGAACTGGTCCGGCTCAATACTCACATCCAGCACTTCCGCGGGCTGCTGGACAGTGGCGGCGAGGTGGGCAAAAAGCTGGATTTCCTGCTGCAGGAAATGAACCGCGAGGCCAACACCCTGCTCTCCAAGACCACGGGGGTTGCCGGCGAAGCCCTGCGCATCACACAGCTGGGGCTGGCCATGAAAGCAGAAATCGAGAAGTCGCGGGAGCAGGTCCAGAACATCGAATGAGCACCGTGTACATCATTTCCGCGCCGTCGGGCTCTGGCAAGTCCACGCTTGTAAATGAGTTACGAAAGTGGGTGCCCAACCTGGACTTCTCCATCTCCTACACCACCCGCCGCCCGCGCGGCAGCGAGCAGAACGGGCGCGAGTATTTCTTTGTGCCCATTCAGGATTTCGAGGAGATGATTGCACGCGGCGAGTTCCTGGAATACGCCAACGTGTTCGGCAACTACTACGGCACCGCCAAGCGCTTCCTGGAGCAGGCCCTTCAAAGCGGCCGGGACCTGCTGCTCGATATTGACGTGCAGGGGGCAGCGCAGATCAAGCGCAAAATTAAGGACGCGGTCAGCGTCTTTATCCTCCCGCCGGACAAGAAGACCCTGGAATGGCGGCTGCGCAACCGCAGCCTGGACACCGAGGAGGTGATCCATCGGAGGTTACTAACGGCTGCGAAAGAGATTGAGAATTATCAGAGTTACGACTATATTCTCATCAACGACCGCCTGGAACAATCCATTGACGAGCTTAAGGCGATTGTGTTGTCCGAACGCCTGCGCCGGTCCGGGGCGAAACTCTCCAACGGCGACAAGCGTATTTTGGCCATGGCTGAGCGCTGCCTGCTGCCCAACATCCGCGAGCGGCTGCAGCCCATCCTGGCTTCCTTCGCCCTCTCGGCGACTCCCAGCTAGTGGCAGCATGGAGGTGTCATGAAACTCATAGAAGGGTTCGACAGCAACTATCGCTACATTCTGGTGGCTGCCCGGCGGGCGCGCCAACTGCAGTCCGGAGCCAAGCCCATGGTGGAAACCATGTCGCGCAAGCCCTGCCGCATCGCCATGGACGAGATTGACTCCGGCAAAGTGAAGTGGGAGGTCCCGCAGGTGGAGAAATCCGCCAGCGAAGTCGCCAGCGAACTGCTGGACAAGGCTGTACCCAAGGAATAGCTTCCTCGCCCCCGCAATAGCTTCCCGGCCGCCGTCACTTCTTCCGCCGATGACCGCGGACCGCGAGGGTTGGTTCCAGTTCAAGGAGCCGTTCCCGTGAGTCGTGGTTGCGGGGCAGTTCATCTGTGCAGTGGGGATTTGTGCGGTGATCCTTATCCCTAATTTGGCTTGTCGGCGTGTCTCCGCGTCAATCCGCGGTGGAACTGAAGGTTCATGAAGATTGCACTTGGCGTCAGCGGCGGGATAGCGGCCTACAAGGCGGCGGAAGTGGTACGCCTGCTGCAGGACCGGGGCGTTCGCGTGCAGGTGGTCATGACCCGCGCGGCTCAGGAGTTTGTCCGCCCGCTCACCTTTGCCGCGCTGAGCGGCGAAAAGGTGATCACGGACCTGTTTGGCGCCTCCGAGCAGCCGGCCAACGTGGAATCGGCCATCGAGCACATTGCGGTGGCCCAGAGCATTGACGCCCTGCTGGTCGCGCCCGCCACTGCTGACGTCATCGGCAAATTTGCCCACGGCGTGGCCGAGGACTTTCTCAGCACGTTGTATCTGGCCACCACCGCGCCGGTGGTGGTCGCTCCGGCCATGAACATCAACATGTGGCAGAACGCGGCCACCCAGGCCAACGTTGAAACCCTGCGGCAGCGCGGGGTGAAGATCGTGGCCCCCGACACCGGCTACCTGGCCTGCGGCATGACCGGCCCCGGACGCCTGGCCAGCAATGAAGCCATTCTCGCCGCTGTGCTGGAGGTATTGGGCGCAGCCCAGGATCTGGCCGGCGAGACGCTGCTGCTTACCGCCGGTCCCACCCGCGAGCAGATTGATCCGGTTCGCTACATCACCAATCGCTCCAGCGGGCGCATGGGATACGCGCTCGTGGAAGCGGCTTTGAGGCGGGGCGCGAAAGTGGTGCTGGTGAGCGGTCCCGTCAACATCCAGCCGCCGGGTGGGGCGGAAGTGGTGCCGGTGGAAACCGCGGAGCAGATGCGGGAAGCGGTGCTGCAGCGCCTGGAACACTCCACCGTTGTGATCGCCACCGCTGCCGTTTCTGATTACCGTCCCAAGACGCCCGCGCGGCAGAAGATTAAGCGGTCCGGGCCTATGGCGCTGGAACTGGAGCCCACCGCCGACATACTGGGCGAGGTGGCCCGGCGCCGAAAAAACCAGCTGGTAATCGGTTTCGCCGCGGAAACGGAAAACGCGCTGGAAAACGCTCGCAAGAAGCTGGGCGCAAAGTCTCTGGACGCGATCGTGGTAAATGATGTTTCGCGGCCGGGCATCGGTTTCGACTCCGAACGCAACGCGGTCACCATCATCACCCACGATGAGGTCATCGAGGTGCCCGAAACCAGCAAGTGGGAAGTGGCGCAGCGCGTTCTCGACCAAATAGTCCGCCTGCGCCAGCACCGCAACCAGCCAGCGCACGCGCCCGGCAAATAGTGATGATGCGCGCCCTCGATCCCAAGCTGCGCGAACGGTTATCCGCCCGCCTGCAGTATTACCGAGATATGGGAATCTACGATTTTTACCGCCGCGAAGGCGGCGCCGCCCTGCCTGCGGCCGAGGAAACCAGCGAAGAGATGGCGAGAAAACGCGAATCAAGCCGTGGGTCCGTAGCCGGCGCGGAGGTGTTTGCTTCCGCCTCCGCCGGCGTGGGTGTGATGGAAGAAGCGCAAGCGCGCAACGTTCTGGCCGAACTTCAGGCCATCAGCGAAGACATCGGCGAGTGTACCCGCTGCCGCTTGTGCAAGGGACGAAAGAATATTGTGTTCGGCATCGGCAACATGCATGCCGATCTCATGTTCGTGGGTGAAGGCCCGGGCGCCGACGAAGACGAGCAGGGACTGCCTTTCGTGGGCCGCGCCGGGCAGTTGCTCAACAACATGATCGCGGCCATGGGGCTGCGCCGCGAGGACGTGTACATCGCCAACGTGGTCAAGTGCCGGCCGCCAGGCAACCGCACGCCGGAGCGCGACGAGTGCGAAACCTGCATGCCCTTCCTGATGCGGCAGATCGCCGCCATTCGCCCCAAGGCACTCGTGGCCCTGGGTGCGACTGCAGCCAAAAACCTGCTGGCTATCAACGCGCCCATGGCCGAATTGCGAGGGCGCTGGTACGACTTTCGAGTAAACGTAAGCAGCGAGGGACGCCCCGACACCAATGCCTTTACGGTCAAGCTCGCAGTCACCTACCATCCTGCCTTTCTGCTGCGCGACCCGCGTCAGAAGAAGGAGACCTGGAAAGACCTGCAGATGGTGATGAAATTCTTGGGGCTGAAAAAAAACAGCACTTAGCACTTGGCATTTAGCCCGTGGTGGTATTCGTTTATTTTTGAAGATTCCACTCAGGGTGCTGCTAAATGCTAATTGCCAACTGCTAATTGCTGGTACGGTAGAGCTATAGATATGCTCCCCCGCTATGCCCGCTTTCTGTGACATTGCACTGCCCGTCCCCCTGGACGCCACGTTTACCTACCGCATGCCAGACGGCAACGGTTTGCTCGCCAATGGCGTGCAGCCGGTGATCGGCGGACGCGTGCTGGTGCCCTTCCGCGAGCAACGCCTCTCCGGGGTAGTGGTGGCACTGCATGACCGCGAGCCTTCCGTCAAAACCAAGCTGGTTCTGCAGGTGCTGGATGCCGCGCCCGTGCTTGACGAGGGCCTTATGCGCCTGGCTAGGTGGATTGCTGAATATTACCTGGCGCCTTTGGGGGAAGTGTTCCGTACCATGCTGCCGCTGGCGGCGGAGTTTCGCCGCGCCCGTGCTTACCGCATCACCGATGCCGGCCACCTGGCGCTGCACCAGGCAGGCATGGCCGGTTCTTCCGCACGCTCGCGCAAAGAGCCGGGCGAGCAGATGCTCGAGGTTCGCGTGCTCGATTACCTGGCGGAACGGGAAAGCGCTCGCGAGCCGGTGCTGAAATCGGCGACCCATGCCGACACGAAAATTCTTGCCGGTCTGGTGCGCAAGAAGTGGATCACACGCGAAGACCTGTCGTCAGTGGGTGAAGCCTGCAGAACGGTCAAGGTTGCGGTGCTCAAAGCAACCACAAAGTCCTGTTCGGAAACTTCAAGGCAGCCTTTCAACTCGTCACCGCCTCGCGAACTCGGCTCGGGCTCGCTCAGGATGACAGAGGGAATGCTGCCACCAAGCCCGCAGAGGGAAAAAGCTTTTTGTCCAGGGCGTGAGCCCCGGGTAGGGGACGAAAAATTAGACCCGAGCCTGGGAGCGGCGGCACACAAAACGAAACTCAACGCCAACCAGCAAGAAATTCTGGATACTCTAAAGACGATGGGCGGCCGCATGCGCGTGGACACCTTGCGCGAGCTCCCCGTCCCCCACACCACGCTGCAAACCCTGGTCAAACGTGGCCTGGTTGAAATCGTAGAAGAACCCGCTGACTTTTCCGTATCGGCTACCAAGCCCCGGCCGTCGCCCTTCCACTTTCAATTCACCTCCGCGCAACAAAATGCGTTGGAGCAAATCCGCACGGCGAGCGCCTCGCGAAAGTATGTCGGCTTCCTTCTGCACGGCGTAACCGGCTCAGGCAAGACTGCTGTCTATCTCACCGCCATGCACGCGGTTTTGCAGGCGGGGCGCTCGGCCATCTTGCTGGTGCCGGAAATCGGGCTCACCCCGGCGGTTGCCGCCGACCTGCACCAGATTTTCGGCGAGCAGGTGGCCATCTTGCATTCCGGGCTCACCGACCGCGAGCGCGCCGAACAATGGCACCGGATCCGCCGCGGAGACGCGCGCATGGTGGTGGGCACGCGCTCGGCAGTGTTTGCGCCCGTTTCCGACCTGGCCCTCATCATCGTGGATGAAGAGCACGACAGCTCCTATAAGCAGGAGGAAACGCCGCGCTACCATGCCCGCGATGTTGCCGTGATGCGCGCTCGCATGAGCGGCGCTACGGTGGTGCTGGGCTCGGCCACACCTTCGCTGGAGTCCTATTTCAACGCACAAAAGCACAAGTACACGCTGCTGGAACTGCCCGACCGGGTGGAGCAGCGGCCTCTGCCCGAAGTCGAAATTCTCGATATGAAGGAAGAGCTTCGAGATACCGGGCATGAGCAGGTGATCTCGCGCCGGCTGGCGGCGGAAATTGGCGAGCGCCTGGCCCGCCGCGAGCAGGTCATGGTGCTGCTCAACCGCCGCGGCTATGCCCCGGTGGTGCTCTGCCGTGCCTGCGGCCATACCGCGCAGTGCGCCAATTGCGCCATCGCCCTCACCCACCACAAACGCGAGCATCGCCTGCAATGCCACTACTGTGGCTACATGCAGGCCGTGCCCAAGGTGTGCGAGGAGTGCGGCAGCGACTACGTCTATTTCGCCGGGACCGGATCAGAGAAACTGGAAGAGTTGCTGCACGGCATGTTTCCCCAGGCGCGCATCGGTCGCCTGGATCGCGATACGGTACGCGGGCGCCATGACTTCGAACGCATGCTCAACCAGCTAAGCGCGGGTGAACTGGATATCCTCGTGGGCACGCAGATGATCGCCAAAGGCCATGACGTGCACGGGGTTACGCTGGTGGGCGTGGTAGGCGCCGATATTGCCCTCGGACTGCCTGATTTCCGCGCCGCCGAGCGCACCTTCCAGTTGCTGACCCAAGTGGCCGGCCGTGCCGGCCGCGGCGAAAGCCCGGGCAAGGTGGTGCTGCAAACCTGTTTTCCCGAGCACTACGCCGTGCAATTTGCCGGAGCGCACAATTTCCGCGGCTTCTACGACAAGGAATTGCGCTACCGCAGCTGGATGCACTACCCGCCGTTCAATGCCGTGGCTAACGTCCTGGTACGCGGCGACAAACTGGATGACGTGCTGAAATTTTCTGGCCTGCTGGGCCGCTGGTTCGAGAAGACCTCGCATGTGGGCATCCGCGTGCTCGGCCCGGCCGCAGCGCCCCTAACGCGACTCAAGCGCGACTATCGCTACCACTTCCTGCTCAAGTCCGCCAGCCGGGAGAAGCTCAACGCGCTATTGCGCTCCATGCTGGCCTACGCCGGCGAGCAGAAAATTCCGCGCAATCATCTGGTTGTGGATGTAGATGCAGTGTGGCTGATGTGAAGCGGTGGGCAGCCGGTCAGCACTCAGCTTGTGAAACGCTGGCTGTACGCACCCCAGAATCTTCAAGGTTCAATCGACAATCGTCAATCTTCTCACTGGCCCGTCCAGGCAGCGAAGTGGAAAGGTGTGGGCACGATGGTCAGGATGAGCATGGCCAAGGCAAACAGCGCCAGCAGTTTGCGTTTGCCGTCCACGCCGGGCCAGGGACTCACCCGCGGGTGGCGCAGCCCGCTGAGAAAGAGCAGCACTGCCCACACATACCAGCCCTCCCAATGCCGGAAATAGCCTAGAAAAATGAGCCCTACCAGGCTCAACGTGGATACCCAGCGATGGGCGCGTGGCCACAGCGAGAAGACGATATGTCCGCCATCCAGTTGTCCGCCGGGCAGCAGATTCAGTGCCGTGGCGAACATGCCCACCCAGGCGGCAATGGCGATGGGGTGCAGCTGCATGTGATCCATGGGCAGGCGCGAATAAGGGCCTAGCCAGTGTGCGAAATGGAAAATGAGCGGGTAGCCAAGCAGAATGTCGGGAGCGGCCATACCAGGCGCCATCGGCCGGGAGAGGAAAATGGCAAAGAAGAGCGCGAGAACGGAAAGGACAAACCCGGCGATCGGCCCGGCAATGCCGATATCAAACAGGTCGGAGCGCGAGCGAATCGGTGACCGGATCAGGATAAAAGCGCCCATGGTGCCGATCAGCGTAGGCGCCGGAATAAAGAACGGCAGCGTGGCGTAGACGCCGTATTTCAGACAGTAGTAGTAGTGCCCCATCTCGTGTGCCAGCAAAATGATGAGGAGCGCCCCGGCAAAGGGAATGCCCAGCAGCAGGCGGGCCGGGCTCTGCAGTATCCAGCCCAACTGGAAGAAAGGCAGGAACTCGCCCCCCGCCGCCAACACCGGCAGATTGTGCAGAAAGTTGTACTCCATGCGCGCCCCCACCACCAGGGTGGTGAACACCGTGGCCAGCAGCAGCAAGGCGTGCAGCCAGTAGCGGACCTTCCGCCGCGGCACAATGAAAACTTCGACCGGCGCGGGAAGTTCGTAGGTGGAGGGAGTTGGGGAAAGAGGGTCGGACATCAGTCTTGGCTGATTGTATCAAGGATGGATTAGGGGTCGCCTGCTGCCGAATGACGCAAAGCACTTAGCGGTTAGCAGTTAGCCCAGTCGCGCACACAAGAGAAAACCCCTCAGGGGCAAATGCTATGGCTAATACCAAGTGCTGTGCTTAATCAATGGATTGCAATTCCTTACCGGGCTTGAAGCGCACTGCCTTGCCGGGGGGAATACTGACCTCCGCGCCAGTGCGCGGGTTGCGGCCGATTCCGGTCTTGCGCGGGCGCACGTTGAACACACCAAACCCCCGTAGCTCAATGCGATCGCCCTTGGCCAGCGACTTCTTCATGCTCTCAAAGACGGTCTCCACCGCCAGCTCCGCCTTGGTTTTGGTGATGCCCGTCTTGTTGACCACTTCGTTGATGATGTCGAGTTTGATCACAAATCGCTCCGCCGAGGGTATTCCCCGGAACGCTTCCGGCTTTGGGTGGCGCTAAGCTGCAGATACTAAAGTACATGAGAGTCATTGTCAACCGCGCTTTTGGGGCGGAGATGACGTTCCGGGTGCGCGCAGCAGCGGGGGGCGTTCGCAGGGCCTAGCTGGCAGCCGAAAGGTGTTTGCTGTGAGCCGTCAACTAGTTAGCTCCGCTTCTTCTCTCGCCGCGTAGTGGGATTCCACGTAGTCGT
>Ga0075426_10001506_pt1 | contig 16577 bp, 13 predicted proteins | sample SoiMethybrSBSTD5_FD_75304 | JGI IMG/M metagenome (GOLD analysis project Ga0075426, IMG submission 75304) | Bulk soil microbial communities from a Populus tree surrounding site in Tennessee, USA - Soil MetaG P. TD hybrid SBSTD5 | ecosystem: Environmental > Terrestrial > Soil > Tree plantation... | reverse complement strand
ACGGCACAAACGGCCGCCGAAGGTGTCACCGCGGGGGAGGAATATGAAACAGAGGATGGCACGCACTGGCCGGCGCCCGGACGAGCGGGGGTTCGCGCTGATCGCGACCGCGTTGGGTTATTGGCCGTTGTGGGGATGGCGGGCGTCTCGGTAGACCTGGGCCGCATGTATATCGCGAAGAGCGAGCTGATGGCGTACACGGATACGGCCGCCATGTCGGCCGCGCTGCAACTGGATGCGACTGCCGGGGGAATCACGAGGGCGCAGAGCGCGGCCGCCGGCATGGGCACCGGCGCCAATGCCATGGGCTGGGATTTCGCCGCCAAGCCGATCACCGGCGCTACTCTGCAGTTCGCCAAGGGATTGTCCGCTTCGCCGAATGTGCCTGATCCGACCACATGGGACCCCAACCCGGCTAACCCGGTGGACTACCGCTTTGTGCAGGTGACGGCCTCGAAAAATGTTCCCGTCATCTTCATGCAGGTATTTTGGGCGCTGCAGGGCGGTAGCATCGCGAGGACCGTGACCACCAACGCCTCCAGCATCGCGGCGCAAGCTCAGGTCACCGCCTTTCCGGCCGGGCTGCTGCCGTTTTCCCCCATTGGGCCCAGCAGCCTGCCGGATAATTTCGGGTTCGGCCAGGGGGTGCAATACACCATTCGGTATCCATCCGGGGGCGGGCTCAAGAAGACCGACGTATGCGGGGGCGATCAGGCCAACACCTACTGGCAGACCCTTCCCTCCTCGGACCGCGGTTACTGGGGAAGCACCAGCGCGGCCTCCCTGCGCGGAGAGGTCGTGGATGACACGCAAACGTCTACCATTAACATCGGCGATCCGGTTCCCATGGTAGGCGGGAACAAGAACACGGAAGGCACGGCGCTGGATACCAGGGTTCTGGAGGACTCGGATCCCTCCTCCGCAACGTACTTCGCCTACATGGCCCAGGGCACCGGCAACGGCCGGCGGGTGGTTGCGGTGCCCATCAATGCCGGGGCGCCCGACTTCACGGCCATCGGGATTGGTGCGTTCTTTCTGTTAGCGACGCCTATTTATCAGGGCGTCACCGGAACATCGCCGATATGCGCCGAGTACATCGGCCCATACGTTCAGGGCAGCATGCGCGCCGGCGCGGGCGTCACGGCGACAACGGGCAATACCGGCGGCTATCTGGTGAGGCTAATTCAATGAGACGGGCACGACCGGGATCGCGGGAACGTGGCGAGGCGCTGATCGAGTTCGCGCTATCGTTCTTCTTGATTTTTACGGCCTTCAGCGGCATCTTCCGCTTCGCCTACAGCTTCTACTGCTATAACGCGCTGGTCGCCGCCGTCCGGGAAGGCGCGCGCTACGCCTCGCTCAAGCCGTACGACTCCATCACGACCACGCCTTCCGCCAGTTTTCTGACGGCGGTTCAGAACATGGTTGTGTACGCGGACGCCAATCCGCCGGGTGGCACCAAGCCGGTCGTGCCTGGCATCCAACCGGGCAACGTGGCCTTGACTGTAACCGGTGGAGGGACGGGGACTCTGACGGTGCCCACGCAGATGACCGTTGCGATCAGCGGCTTCACCATCGACGCCGTCTTCGGCATCTGGAATTTAAACGGCAAGCCTAATTGCACCTTCTCGTATACGGGCATTTTGACACCCCCGTAGAGGCTGCTATGCGCACATTCAAACGAAATCGGCAACGCGGCGGCACGCTGTTGGAATCCGTGCTGACGCTGGTAGTGTTTCTGGCGATGGTGATCGGCGTGTTCGATATCGGGGAGATGTTCTTCGTTCACCAAACCCTTACGGATCGCGCGCGGAATGCGGCCCGGTGGGGCGCGGTCAACGCGTTCGACCCCACTTCGATCCAGAACCTGGTGCTGTACGGCGCCACCACGCCCTCTACGGGGCAGGCGGCCTCATTCGGCTTGGCCGGCTCCAATGTGACGGTCACGCGGCCTGTCGCCGGCATCGGCACGCCGGAGGACCGGGTTGTCGTCACCATCACTTACCCAGTAACCCTGATCTCGGTCTTCATCGGCCAGTCCACCAACTGGTCGGTAGCCTCCGTCCCTACCTGGAATCTACAGATTCAAGTCAGTACGCCCTACGAGGTTCCCGGCTAGTACTCTCGGTTGACATCTCCCCGGCTGCAAACGGTACTCTGAAAGGCCGGTGAAGATTCCCAAACTCCGCTGGGTCATCGCGGCCCTGTTGTTTCTGTCCACGATGATCAACTATGCCGACCGGCTGGCCCTGTCGATCGTGTCGCGCGATCTGCGAATCGAATTCCACCTGAGCGAGCAAGACTACTCATACATCATCACCGCATTTTTTGTGGCGTACGCCATCATGTATGCGGGGTCGGGGTATCTGGTGGACCGGCTGGGCACGCGGCGCGGCTTCGCGGTATTCATTTCGACGTGGTCGATCGCCGCCATGCTGCACGCGCTGGTGCGCGGGTTCTGGTCCCTGACCGGCGTCCGTTTCCTGCTCGGCCTGAGCGAGCCGGGCAACTGGCCGGCGGCGGCCAAGGCGGTGGCCGAATGGTTTCCGCCGGAGCAGCGCGCGCTGGGCGTCGGCATCTTCAATGCGGGCTCGTCGCTTGGATCGGCGATCGCGCCGCCTATGGTGGCATACCTCACGCTGCGCTACGGCTGGCGCTTCGCCTTCCTGTTCACGGGATCATTGGGGGTGGCGTGGCTCGCGGCGTGGCTGTTGCTGTATCAACCGCCGCACCGCAACCGCTGGTTGAGCGCTGAAGAGTACGCGGCCATCAAGAGCCAGGTGGCGGCGCCCGAGGAGGCGTCGGCAGCGGCGCGCATCAACTGGCGAAAAGTGATCGTCATGCGCGAGTGCTACACGCTGATTCTGGCGCGCTTCTTCACCGATCCCGTGATCTATTTCGTGATCTTCTGGCTGCCGGAATATCTGCGCAAGGAGCGCGGTTTCAATCTCAAGATGGTGGGCGACTATGCCTGGTTACCTTTCTTTGTGGGCGGAGGCGGCTACTTGCTTGGGGGCTGGCTCTCGGGCCGGCTGATGCGCGCCGGGTGGAAACTGCCCGATGCGCGCAAGTTCGTCATGCTGCTGGGCGCGCTGGTGATGCCGGCGGCCATTTTCGCCCCGCTCGTGCCGGCGGCGTGGATGGCCATCGCGGCCACCTGTTTCATCACCTTTGGCCATGCGTTCTTCGTGGCCAACGTGCAGACGCTTCCTACCGATTTATTTCGCGGCCCGGAGATCGGGACGGCTTCGGGTTTCTCGGGAATGGGAGGCGCTGTAGGCGGGATTCTCGCCAATCTTGGGACCGGCTACGTGGTTCAGCACTTCTCTTACGCGCCCATATTTTTCCTCGCCGGCCTGATGCACCCGCTCTCGGTTGGGCTGGTCTACTGGCTGCTGCCTAACCGGTATTTCCGGGACTAAAACTGCTTGGAACCAGACGTAAGATGCCGGTCAGAGATTACGTTAACAGTTTTCCGAAGCGCGATTCGCGCCGGACAATGGTCTGATTTCGCTCAGGACCGGTCGAGATGCACCCAACCTCCACTCCGGTACGGTTTTCCAGATACGCTAGATAATCGCGCGCTTGTAGCGGCAACTCCTCGTAGCGCGAAACGCCCTGGGTCGAGGTGCGCCAGCCGGGAAGGCATTCGTAAACCGGCTCCAGGGCTTCGAGTCCGGCCGCGGTCGCCGGCATGTCGGTTACCTCGTGGCGCCCGGAGCGGTAAGTGGTGCAGACCGGGATCTTCTCTAGTTCATCCAGGACGTCGAGCTTGGTGATCACGAGCGAGTCGAGGCCGTTCAGCATGGCGGCATAGCGCACTTGTGGGATATCGAACCAACCACAGCGGCGAGGGCGCCCGGTGACGGAGCCGAATTCGTTGCCGCGCTGGCGGATCTGGTCCCCCATGGCATCCAGGGCTTCAGTGGGAAACGGACCGCCACCCACGCGGGTGGTGTAGGCCTTGGCAACGCCGACGATGGCATGGATGCGAGTTGGGGCGACTCCGGTGCCGGTGCAGGCGCCGCCGGCCGAGGCGCTCGAGGAGGTGACGAACGGAAACGTTCCGTGATCCAGGTCGAGCATGGTGCCCTGCGCTCCCTCGAACATCACGCTCTTGCCCGCGCGGATAGCTTCGTTCAGCAGGCGCGCGGTATCGCACACCATTGGCCGGATCTGTTCCGCAAAGCCTTCATACTCGGCCCGGATGCGCCCCAGGTCCAGTTCATCGGCGACACCGAATGCACGGGCCACGATTCCTTTGTCGCCCGCCAGGGCATCGAACTGGGCGCCGAAGCGCTCGCGGTCGAGCAGGTCGGCCATACGGATCCCGCGCCGGCCGGCCTTGTCTTCATAGCACGGACCGATGCCGCGCGACGTGGTGCCGATGGCGTCCAACATGTGCTCCATGGTGCGGTGGAACGGGAACAGGACGTGCGCGCGGTTGCTGATGGAAAGCTGCGCCGCTACGTTCACGCCAACGGCTGTGAGCGATTGCATTTCGTTCAATAGCGCGGCGGGATCGACCACCAGGCCATTGCCGATGACCGCCCTCTTTCCGGGGTGGAGAATGCCGGAGGGAATCAGCTTCAAGATGAATTTCTTGTCGCCGATCTGCACCGTATGGCCGGCGTTGTGGCCGCCCTGGTAACGCGCGACGAAGTCGAAGCGCCCGCAAAACAGGTCGACGATCTTGCCCTTACCCTCGTCTCCCCACTGCGCACCAAGTATGATGACGTTGCTCATGGCCAAACCCACTTATTGTATCGCGGCCGCGCGAGTCCACGCGCATAGCCGTCTGTAATGTATTCGTAACTGGAAAATGCAAGGGCGGCTACTGCTGCTCGTCCTTGTACATGTACTTGATATTGGGTTTGTAGAGCAGAAGGTTGGGCGCGCCGTCGCGGTTGACCTTGAGACACGACTTGTCATACCACTCGATGACACCGTGCAACGTTTCGCCATCGCGCAGCACGAACACCATGGGCGTCTTGGTCTGCATCTGCTTCACGTAATAGAAATTCTCGGCGTTTGTCTGGTCCGGGGGAACCGGCTTTTTCTGGACGCGGCGCGGCGGATTGAGCTGCTCCTTGATCTCGTTGAAAGACGGACGGATGAGTTTTCGATTAGCAGACTCCACAGCTTACCTTCCTTGGTGCAAAGTGTGATCGGTGTTCGTTGAACCCAATCCGAGAGCCGAGCGTTTGTGGGATTGAGGTGTCCGACTTGAATTACTCATATCACACCAAAGAGGCTAGCCGCAACGGGCGCGCCGCCAGGTCTTCGGGCAACACCGGGTGATCCCCTAATTGACGGCGGCGGACCCGATCCCGTACACTTACTTGCGCCAGGCCACAGCATGGTTTTGCAGCACAGTACGGCTTACGGACGGGTATTGCGGCCTCGCCAGGTACGCGGCGCCAATCGCGCCGTGGTGCTGGAGCTTCTGCGCCAGAATGAACGTCTTTCCCGCGTGGAACTGGCGCGGCGCAGCGGCCTCTCGGAAGGCACCGTGTCGCGCATCATCGCAGAACTGATGCGGCGTCACCTGGTGGCGGAAGATGGCGCGGAAAACTCCACCGGCGGGCGGCCGGCGACCCGTCTGCAGCTGGAGCAGAGCCGCGTCGCGGTGGGCGTGGATATTCAGAACTGGGAGACGCGCTTTTCGATCGGCAACATGAAGGGCAGTATCCTCGAGACGGAGAGCCAGCGCACTCCGGCGACTCCAGCGGAAACCATGGACCTGATCGCGCAGCAGTTCAACGCGTATCGCAAGCGTTTTGGCAAAGATTGGGTGGAGGGCCTGGGGATCAGCACGCGCGGCATCGTCAACAGCGATACCGGCCTGGTGGAGTTGGGCAACAATCCGAGCTGGGTCCGGGTTCCGGTGAAGGATCACCTGCAATCCGTGCTGCAAGCGCCGGTGTTCGTGGAGAACAATGTGCGCGCGGCGGCGCTGGCTGAGTACACGTTTGGCGACCCGGAGATCCGCCGCAGCCATTGCCTGCTGTTTGTCGCGGTGGATGATGGCGCGGGCATCGGCATCGTGCTGGATGGCAAGGTGTACCACGGGCCGCGCATGGCCGCCGGAGAATTCGGACAGATGGTGATCGCAGCGACGGACAGTCCGGAGCGCTCGGACCGGCCGGGGTGCCTGGAGAGACTGGTGGCGAACCCAGCGGTATGCGAACGCTACAACGCGCTGGAACAGTCCGAGCCGTCCGACCCCGCCGGTGAAACGGTGTCACAGGTGCGGCGCATTTGTCAGCTGGCTATGGCCGGAGATAGCGCCGCCATGAAAGCGATCCGCGAAACGTGCTGCTATCTGGGAATAGGGATCGCGAATGTGGTCTGGGGACTGGATGCCGACGCGGTGATTTTCGACGGCACGCTGGCGGAAGCCTGGCCGATGGTGGGTCGCTGGATCGCCGAGCAATTTCCTAGTCCGGAACTGCTCAACTTTCAGGATCTGATGCTTCGACCCTCCGCGCTGCGCGGCGACGCGGCGATGATCGGCGCGGCGATGCTGCCGTTTCTGCGGCTGTTCTCCGTTGGGGAACGGGCCAGCGTCGGTGGGGCCGTCGTACGACCTCCGGCCCGCACAGCCGCGGTCACCACTCAGGTTTAAGTTTCATCGACGCCACACCAGCGGCACACAAAGCGGAGCAGCGTCTTGGCGGCCGCGATGGCCGAATCGATTTCCAGATACTCGTCGGCGGCGTGCGTGTTGCCGCCTTTCGCGCCCCACAGCACCGCGGGGATGCCGAATGCCTGGTGGAAGACGTACATATCGCAGGGCCCTTCGATCCCCACGATGGGCGGCTCATGGCCCAGCACGCTGGTGGCGCATTCGGCGAGTTCGTGCACCAGCGGTTCGGACCGCAAGATAGACGAGCCCGGCAGCCAGCGTATGGGGAATTCAACCTCCGGCCGAGTGGGGAACAGATCGGGGGCCGCGGCGAGCATGGCATCGAACCACGCGAAAAATTCGCGCTCGATGTCTTCCTGGGCTTCGCCGGGCATCGCCTGCCAGAACATCTCGATTTTGCAGATTTCAGGAACGGTGATGGGCTCGCGCGTGCCCCAGGGACTGGTGAACACCTTGGTGATCGAAACGGGCACAGGGTCAGTGTGATGCGCGTACATCTCGTGGACTTTGGCTTTGGAGCGCCGCTGGCCGGCGAAACTTTTGACGCACGCCAGAAGATGCGTGAGCTGGTCGATGACGCCCGCCGGGAATTTCGTTTCAGTGAGAACGCCGCCGGAGGCGCGCAGTGTTATGTGCGCCGTGCGCCCGCCACGCTGCGCGGGGCATATGCGCAGGAATGAAGGCTCGGAAATGATGGCGGCATCGGCGTTGAATCCCATAAGCCGGCCGGCCAGCGTGCCGTTGACGCCACCGAACTCCTCGTCCACCACGGTCTCAAAAACCAGATCACCCTGGAGCTTGAGGCCGAGCCGCTCGACCGCTTCGGCGATGAACAGGTTGGTCCCCACGCCGCCCTTCATGTCGTTCGAGCCGCGTCCGTAGAGCCGGTCGCCCTCGATCTGGGCGTCGAACGCGCCTCGCGTCCAAGGCTGCGTGCCGCGCGGAACCGTGTCCATATGGCCCGAAAGCAACAGCGACCTTCCACGGCCGGCACCTTTCCGGCGCGCCCCCACGTTGGGGCGGTTGGTATAGTCGCGGCCTTTCCAGAAAAGCGGATGCTGCGCGAGCCCGGGCACCTGGTCGAACGCATAAACGCTCGGTTCCCATCCACAGCGCCTTAAGAAGCCAGCGACATGTTCCTGGCAGCGGAGTTCGGCGCCCGTCGGGGGCGTATTTTCGGACGGGATGCGGACCAGATCCTGGATGATCCCGGTCAGACGGTCGCGATTCTGGTCCACATACTGATCGAGCTTGTCTTCGAGCGTAATATCGCCTCCTTACGAGAATTCAAGTTTCTTGGGCGGCGTGCGGAAACCGCGCGTGAGCACCGCCAGATAAAGCACGCCGACGAGCAGCCATGCGAAGCCGACCACTTTGGTTTTCGCAGTGAGGCTGATCCATACGTAGCCGCACGTGAGAGCGCCAGCAAGCGGAAAGAGCAGATTCGTAACCAGGTGCATGCCACGGCGCTCGCCGAGCCGGATATAGTAGTGCCGGATCACGCTGAGATTCACGAGAATGAATCCGACAAACGCGCCGAAATTGAGAAGCTCAGCCACCGACTGAAATTTAGCCTGGAGCGCAGCGACGAGCGAAATGGCGCCCATCAAATAGATGCTGCGCGTGGGCGTGGAATAGCGCGGATGGACGTATGCAAAAATTCGGCGCGAGATTACACCGTCGCGCCCCATGCCGTAGAGCAGCCGCGAAGCGCCGGCTTGTCCGGTAAGGGCGCTGGCGAGACCGGCGACGAGCAGCACGAAAGTCAAACAACCGAACATCCACGAGCCGCCGATACGCTGGCCGATATCAAGAATGGCGGTCTCGATGTCGGGGAAGCTGTGGTAATCCGGCCAGGCAATGGCAGCAAGGTAGACTGTCACCACGCAGAAAACGGCCTGCAGCACACAGACGATGACGGTGGCGAAGGCGATATCGCGCTCGGGATGCAGGGTATCTTCGGCGAGCGTCGAAATGGCGTCGAATCCGATATAGGACAACGTCGCAATGGCTGCGCCGAGCATCAGCGGCCGCACGGCGAAAGTCTCCGGGCGATAAAACCCCGCAGTGGAGATGAGCCCGCCCCACCCTGCTGCGTTCACCACCCACCGTGCGGCAAGCCAGACAAACAGCACGGCGCAGGCAGACATGATGACCATCATGACGCTGCTGGCGCGCGTCGTAACGCGAATGCCGCGAACGTTGATCACTGTGATGGCCGCGGTAAACAGGATTACCCAGAGGAAATAAGGAACCTGCGGCGCGAGGCGCGCGGCCGTGAGGGCGGCGTAAATCACGCTGAGCAGCGGGATCAGGAAGTAATCGAGCATCATGGCCCATCCGGCGAGAAATCCGACGTGCTCGTTGAGCGCCCGTTGAGCGTACGTGTAGGTAGATCCGGCCGAAGGAAACGCACCCGACATTTTGCCGTAGCTGGCGGCGGTGAACAGCATGGCCACCATGGCAACCAGATAGCTCAGCGCCGCGTGCCCGTGAGAGACCTGCTGCACGATGCCGTAAACCGGATAGGGAGCCGTGGGCGTGAGGATCACGAGGCCGTAGAGGATGAGATCGCCGCGCGAGAGTACGCGTTTGAAGCGTGCAGGGCCGCCCGACTGAGTCACAGCGGAACTCGGAGCCGCGTCAGGCATGCGGAGGTATGGTTTTCCATTTCAAAAGCGTGTATGCTTCGAGATTCACTTGCTTGCCGATGACAAGTAAGTTACGCCGCCTCACATGAGACTGTCAACTATAGCTCACCTGTCTGCGTTGGCCTGCGGGATTGGAGTTGCGATTCCAGCGGCCGGACAGAACGCCGTGGTACAGCTTGAGGCCGCGCCCGAATTTTTGCGGCCCGATCCGTTCGGCGGGATCGTCGCGCCCGATAGAACGAGCGGCGCTGGTTTTGTGCGAGCGCTGTCGCTTGAAGGCGCACGCGGCGGTTACGTGTCCTTTCATCTGGCAGTGAAGAGGAACACACCGGGGGCTTATACGCTTACGTTGCAGTTCAAGGGTGACGCGGGAAAGCTGAAGGTGGATCTATTCCGCGAGTGGTTTCACTTCACTGACTCGGACAAGCAATATTATCCGGACGCTTTGATTCCTGTGGAGCAGCCGTATCGCTCGCGCCTGCCGGAGCCGGACAACCGCGTTCCCCGGCAGACGGCGCAGGCGTTCTGGGTGGATCTGTGGATTCCGGCCGATGCGGTCCCTGACACGTATCACGCGCGCGCCGTTGTCGAAGCAGACGGGACCACCAGTGCGCTGCCCATCCAGTTGAAAGTGTGGCCGGCCGTGATCCCCAGCGAGGACGTGATGCTGATGGATCACAACTCGTACGGAACTTCATGGCTGGCGGAAGACTATCCTGCCATCAGCGGCAAGCTGGGCGATAAATTTTTTAAGAGCGATGAGTTTTTCCACCTGATCCACGCCTATCACCGGATTTTTTACGAACACCGCGGCATTTTCCATCAGCTTGGTTACGGGCATGCCGGCAAAGTGGGACCCGAGTTTGCGCCGGTGCTCGAAGGCTCTGGAAGGCGACGACATATCGCGGACTGGAGCCTCTATGACCGCCATTACGGCCCGCTGTTTGACGGCTCGGCATTCGCCGGCACGCGACGCGGCGTTCGCCCCATTCCGTTCGTCTACCTGCCGGTGAATCCTGAGTGGCCGGCCTCGTTCGTCAACTGGGGCGAGCCGGGCTATGAAACCGAGTTCGTGAACGTCGTATCTGAAATGGAGCGCCACTTCCGGGAGAAAGGCTGGACCGGCACGCACTTCGAGCTGTTCTTCAATCACAAGAAGCGCTACATGGGATTCTCCTGGGATGGCGATGAGGTCCGTTTCCCGGTAGACACCCACTACTTTCTCGAGTACGGGCGCCTGCTGAAAAGAGCTCTGCCGCCGGATACGCCCGTGAAATTCGTTTTCCGCTCGGATGCGAGCTGGGATATGGAGCACCAGTTCAAAGAGCTCGCGGGAGTGGTGAATATGTGGATCTGTGCGCGCGATGTTCTGAGCTGGCTGCCACGAGCGCCCGCCATGCTACGCGGCCGCGGCGATGTGGTCTGGTTCTACTCCGGGCCGCCAGTGGTTACGCAACCCGTTTCCACGATCACGCAGTTTCCACTGGAAGGCTGGATGTGGGGTGTGGGCGGGTTTGTCGACTGGCTGGTTACCGGCGCGGGCCCCGATCCCTGGTTTCACTTCGATGGCGGCGGCACGGCGCTGGTTTACCCGGGCGACCGGTTCGGCATCGCGGGGCCGATTCCGAGCGTACGGCTGAAGATCCAGCGGAACGCAACCGAGGACCTGACCCTGCTGGCGGACTTCGCGAAGCGCAAACCGCTGGATGAACTGACGGCTGATGCGGCGCGCCTCTACAATCACACGACGCCCGCGGAGTGGTGGAATCCGCGCCCGGCGCTGGCCGATCAGCCCCCGTATGAATGGAGCGGCACCGAGCTTGAGGAGGTTACCAAGCCGGCCATGAAGCCTTTGGAACACATCGAACCGGACGCCTGGTCGCGCGTCCGGCAATACGTGATGCAACTTGCCGCGGAGGGAAAATGAAGACGCTTTTGTTAACCGCCGTGTTACTCGTTCCGCTCGCCGGCGCGGAGCGCGATATGGCTCGCGAGTTGGATGACATTGCCCGTGTCGCGAGCGTGATGGTGGAAGGCGACATGTGCCAGCGCATCGTGACGCCGCGGGCGCTAGATTATATGTTTAAGGTAGACCCGCACGATCCCTGGGCCGCCGGCGACAACTACGAAGTAAATGATGAGGCCTTCAACGCGATGAAGAAAACACTGATCCGGCTCTCTCGCCTGGCGCCGTTTCCCTGCGACGTCAACTTGTGGATGCCCATTGCCGGCCATCCTGACAAAGTGCGCGTGGTGATTCGCAATGCGAACGAGTTGAGCCAGTTCTGGCCATGGGCGGCACTCTTTCAGGATATGATTCCACAGATGAAGCAGGTGCTCGAGACGGGACAGCGCGTCACCGTCACGGAAAAGCGAGGATGGGTCTCGGTGCTGGCGCCGGTCTACAACAGCCTGGGCGATATCGTGGCGCTAGTGGAGGCGGTCAGCCAGGAGCGGCTCGATCCGCAGGCGAACGTAAAATGATCAGGCCAAGCGCGACACTGCTACTTCTCCTGCCGGCCGTGGCCGGGGCGCAGGTGAACGTCGAAACGGTTTTGGATCAGGTGCGCTCCGGGGTGAAGCCCGAGGAGGCGATGGCCTACATGCGCCAGACGTATTCGACGGATCGCTGGTACACTTCCCCGAAATTCCAGGAAACCGCCGAATATCTCAAACAGGCCATGATCGCGGCTGGTCTGCAGAATGTCGAAATCCTCAGCGCGCCAGCCGATGGGGTCACGCAAGTGGGGTACTGGACCGAGCCGCTGGCATGGGACGTCAAACAAGCGCGGCTCGAATTGATCGGGAATGTGCCCTCCGAGTTTCGCGTCCTGGCGGATTTCGAAAAAGTTCCCACGTCGCTCGGTATGTGGAGTGGTTCGACGCCGCCCGGCGGTGTGACGGCGGAAATCGTCGAGTGGAATGAGCACGGCGATATGCGCGGCAAGCTGGTGCTGACGAAGCAGAACCCGGCGAACATCAAGTCGCTGCTGGTGAAGAAGGGAGTGCTGGGCGCTATCAACACGTTCACCGAGAATCCGGGGCTGAAGGACGGACGCCAGTGGGTCAACGCCTGGGGCGATAACGGTTGGGCTTTCACCAAAGCGAGCACGCCCCTCCTCTGTTTCTCGATTACGCCGCGGCAGTCCGAGTTTGTTCGCAAGCTCCTGGCTGAAGGACGGACGGTGCGCGCACACGCGCTCGTGGACGCGCATTACTACTCGGGCAAGTACCCGTATGTGACCGGCGTGATTCCGGGTTCAGGCTCGGACGAAGAGGTGTTGACGCTCGGGCACTCCTCCGAGCAGGGCGCACAGGATAACGCAACCGGTGTCGCGGCACAGCTCGAGTCATTGGCCACGCTCAACAGGCTGATCGCTGCCGGCAAGCTCGAGCGGCCGAGACGAACTATCCGCATTCTTCTTATGGGCGAGATGTACGGCTCGATGCACTACATCTCCACGCATGCGGAGCGCATGCGGCGTACGGTGGCGGCCATGACCGTCGATACCCCGGCCGCGCCATACGATCTGGCCGGTACCGAGTACACCTTTTACATGAACCCCTACATCGCGAAGTCGTATGCGGATGCGTTCGTGCTGCACGTAGCCGAGCTGTACTTCCCGAAGGTCAGCCGGCCCTGGCACTGGCACGAGTACATGACCGGCACCGACACTTATCTGGGTGAGCCGATGATCGGGGTTCCAACCGTGTGGCCCTACAGCGGAACCGGAGTCGTGTCGCACCACAACAGCGAAGACACGCCGGATAAGGTTGATTCGCGCTCGTTGCGCGACCTGGCGATTGTCAATGCGACATATCTGTACACGCTGGCGAGCGCCGGGGAGCGCGATCTCTTGTGGCTCGCGGAACTGGCTGCCAACCGCGGGAACGAGCAAATCCTGAACGCGGCGGCGCCGTTTATCGATCAAGCCCTCCACGCAAAGAGTGGACAGGAATTGTCGCGCCTGCTGGCGAATGGGATCGAAAAGATCAACTATTTCGTCGATCGGGAGAAGCAGTCTGTGCTTTCAGTGTCGCGTTTGGACCCGTCAAATGGGGCCGCGCATCCCGGTCTGCTGTCGTTGGCGGAGGGGCTGGCAGCATATGGCAGCAGCCAGGCCGTGCGACTTCAGGAAGCCGCGAACCAGAGGGCGTCGCAGATCGGTGCGCCTCAGCCGGTCGAGCCGCATGCCGACGCCGATCCACAACTGGCCGAGGCGGCGCGTATCACCGTCAAGCGCAAACGCTTTGGAAGTATCACACTGGATGATCTTTCACCTGATGACCGCGAAGGCTACCCTTCGGGCGCATGGGATTACACTGTAACCGCTGCGCTCTACTGGTGCGACGGCCACCGTAACCTTGCGGACGTGATTCGCCTGACACGCCTGGAGCTTGGCGCCGACAAGTTCGACTTCGTGGGCTACTTCAAATTCCTGGAACGCCGCGGATATGTGGGGTTTGTTACGAACGGCCGGTAACAAACTTGCGATAGCCGCCATCTGGCGGAAGTCATCATTTTGGCCGAGGACATTGTCTCGAATGGCGACCCAAACCCCTGGGGGTAACTGGAGTCGGAAGTCGGCTAAGTGATGGTTACTTGAGCAGGCGAATAGTGCGTCGCCAACATAGCGGATTGAATTAGCCAGGCAATGTGCCGATGCTCGAATGGGGCTGCGCAGTAGTCGGTCGCACCGGCGTCCAGTGCGTCCAGCCACTCGGAGGTTTCCGGAATGCGGCTGACTACCACGACGGGCAACTGCAAGCCTCTGCGCTGCAGCGCATCGAGAAGGCTCTGGTACTTAAGGCGGTCTGCATTACAGAAGACCACGTCGGCTCGCAGCCGTTCCGCCAAGAAGAGGCACTCGGAGGTCGATGAAGCCGAATGGAACATGTGTCCGGCTTCCGAAACGGCGTTACACAGTTGTGTAGCCAGAGACTCGTCCAGCTCGTGCAGGATAAAATTGGCCGTGGAAACGCTGCGCGTGAACATAACCCTCCTCCAAGACAAGCTTCGTAACTTATAACCCTCGGCAGGGAGAATTGGCGGACCGGGCTTGGTTAGGGCCGGTTGAAAAAATGCCAGCCTACATCAAGATGGTAGGTCCGTTGTAGTTATATGTCCAATTGAAGTTAGTAATCGACGCGATAATCGGAACCGATGGTAACCAGACTTACTTCGCCAGCCGGTCGCCAGCCGCCACTCTGACTTTGTCCCATTCCTCTGGGTTGTTTTTCCAGATCTCGATGTCCAACATAGCGTTCTTGCCGAAGGGGCGCTTGTACACAATGCTGTTCACCAGTTCGTCCGCCGCCTGTTTGTTGCCCGTCTTCTGGGCCAGAAGCCAGAAGTATTCGTAGTCCTGCAAACCGCGGCGTTGCGCCTTGAGCCGAATGCTTGGGATGGGCTTGTGATAGTTCATGACTATGCCCCGGTACATCAGCTGGCCGGAGCCGTTGTAGATGCGATCCGGGCTGTCTTTGTAATTCTCCGCCTCATACCAGGCGACGTAGGCATTCCAATCGAATTCCCACTCGACCCAGCCTGCACGGTATTTCCAGCCGACCCAGCCCACGCCGCGATTCACAAGCAGATCCAGATCGAGGAACGTGTTGGAACCGCACCCCCCGTTCTTCTTCTGCTCGTAGATCATAGGGCCGTAGAACCAGGTGTCGAGGCCCTTGGCTCGGAAATGGTCCACGTCGTCGATGCTGAAATCTTCGGTGTGACAGACCCAGAGCTCCACTTCCTTGGAGAGCCGCTCCATAACCGGGCGCGAATAGCCGCCATCCACGCGATATTTGAACCAGCCGCGGCCCATGGAATCGTGCAGTAGCTTTCCGTAGTACAGCATTTTTTCGTACGCAGGTTCGTTGTAGGACTCATCCAGGCCGTCGAGAAACGCGATCTTAGTCACACTGCGCCAGCGCGGGTTCTGATCGAGATGCGCGCGCACCTGCCGCCCGGCTTCCTTCCACACCGCTTCGTATTCGGGAGTGCGGCGGCCGTCGGGAAGAGCCATGGGCCACGCTTTTTTATCATCGTTGCCTTTCTCGTTATTGAAAGGCAGCATCACGTGATCGACCGGCAAGCCGTAGCCCGGTCCCCAGTAGCCGTGGGTGGTGGTGAATGCCGAGCCGTCGAGATATGGGGCCAGACGGCGGTCGTACTCGGTCCAGTCCAAGGTCACGTTTTTGCCGCTCAGCTTCACTTTGGGCCGGTAAGCATAGATCAAAGGAAGAAAGCGGTGCTGGCGGGCCAACTGATAGTAGCTGAGTTCTTCTTCCGGCGACATATCTTTCAGGGAGCCGTTCCAGATATCGCCGGGCAGATGATTTTCCTGAGGCAGCGCGAAATCCCAAACGTCGAGCACCACATGGATACTGTCGCGGCCGCCTTTCCAGGAGACTTCGAAGTCGCCTGAGTAGCGGCCGGGCGGCGCCGCGCTGCGATCGAAGGGAACGAAGAGATCGAGCCACACCGCCTGGTTCTTCTGATCGGGGATGCCGTTGTACAGGTCAGGAATCGAGAACGGGAAGCCACTAAAAAGCCGCATGCGCCGCTGGGGCATCAATGCGTCGGGATACCAGCCAGGGCCGAGCGAGCTGTGCTCGTACCCCGAGGTGACGTGGCGCACCTGCACGTACCACTCCTTGAACACAGCCGCGTACTTGCCATCAATGCGCGCGCCCTTTGGTCCCGCCAAGCCCGGGAACTTCACGTTGACCGCCTCGGCCCCCTGCGGCGCTTCCACAATCACCTGAAATGCCGCGAATTCGTTTCGCGCCGCTTTCAATGAAACGGTCTTCGTGGCGGCGCTCCAGACGGAGTTGGCTTGGTGGAAGTCGGCCGCCGGGTAGTCCTTGTGAATATCGGTACGCGCCTCGAACACCTGCCCCGTGACCGGGTTGACACGCACACCATCGCTTACCGCCCAAAGATGCACGGCGGGCGTCGCGGCCGCGAGGCGGGTGGCGAGCACCGCCGTGGCTACTAAACAAAGCTGTCGTGAATTCATTGTGGTCCTAACGATGGAATAATAGCGTACTCTGGATCTGATCATGAAAGCGCTCCGTGTTTTCCTGCTGGCTCTGCTGGCTGTGACGCCGTTGGCCGCGCAACCCACTGACGATCTGAACTTCCTGGCGAATCTCGATGAATTCGAGCATGTCCGGGAAGCTCTGCCATCTTATCTGCGGCAACACGCTATGGACTTTCTCGACAAGCGCGATCGGCAGGTCGCGCAGCTTTCGACCCTATCGGATCTCGCCCG
>Ga0075426_10001505_pt1 | contig 16582 bp, 13 predicted proteins | sample SoiMethybrSBSTD5_FD_75304 | JGI IMG/M metagenome (GOLD analysis project Ga0075426, IMG submission 75304) | Bulk soil microbial communities from a Populus tree surrounding site in Tennessee, USA - Soil MetaG P. TD hybrid SBSTD5 | ecosystem: Environmental > Terrestrial > Soil > Tree plantation... | reverse complement strand
GGAGCCGTGCAGGTCAGTGGCGAAAAAGACCTTAGGCATTGGCTGCGAGGCCTCCGACCAGCGCTTTGCGAATCTCGTGCTCGAACCCGGTCACATGGCGTCGCATGATGGCCTCAGCCCGCTCGGCGTCGTGTGACATCACCGCCTCGAGAAGCTCGACGTGCTCCTCGACCGCGGCCTGGAGCCTCACCTCGTGGTCCAGGACCAGGAACCACAGGCGCAGGCTGAGGTTGAAGTAGCGCTCGAGGGTGCTCTCGAGGAATGAGTTGCGAGCCGCCTGGTAGATCTGGCGGTGGATCTGCTGGTCCATGCGCATCAGCTCGCGCTGGTCCACACCGCGGCGCGCCGTCAACGACGCGAGCAGCTCGCTCATCACGGCCCGGTCGCTGGGCGTGCAGCGCTCCGCCGCGAGCCTCGCGGCGTGGGCCTCGAGAACCACGCGCACCTCGGTGATGCGCGCGAGGTCGGTGATCTTGACGTCGGTGACGAATGTGCCGCGGTGCGGAATGCTCTGCACGAGCTTCTCGTGGGCAAGGCGCTGCAGGGCTTCGCGGATCGGAGTGCGCCCAATGGCCAGCTCGTGCTGCAGCCGCGCCTCGTTGACGACTGAGCCCGGCGGAAGGTCGAGCGAGACTATGCGGTCGCGGATCTTCAGGTAGGCCTCTTCGCTCTGCGAACGTGCAGGCCGAGGCGGGAGGGCGACCGGCGCGCGCGCAGGCGCTTGCTGTTCCTGCACCCTCGAACCCATCAGCTCCCTGCGCCCCCTCGGCTCACGCACCGATATGCGGCCGATATACCGCGCGAAACCGTAACACCGGTAAGTTCGACCGTCAACAGGCCGCTCAGTCGGGGAGCGGTTTGCCCTTCGTCTCCGGCAGGAGCAGCAGGATGCCGGCCGACACGGCGCCGGCCACCGCGGCCACGGCCAGCGCCCGCCCCAGGCCCAGCGTGGGGGAGATCGCCGCCACCAGCTGCAGTCCCGCGATGCCTCCGATCGTTCCGGCCACGCCCCCCGTTGCCTCCGCGGTCGCGCGCGCCCGCGTCGGATACAGCTCGCCGGACCACGCGCCAAGGACGGGCGTGTCCGCGCTTGCAAAACCGCTCCACAACAGGTTGCCCGCGATGAAGCCAGTGGTCCCCGCGATGAAGCCGCCGCCGGTGAAGATCGCGGTGATCACGCCCAGCGTCACGCCGAGGACGCGGCGGCCGTAGCGGTCGCTCAGCCAGCCGCCGGCGACGTAGCCGAGGATCGCGCACACGGCGGCGGCCGCGATCATGGCGCTGATCACGCCGGGCGAGAGGTGAAGGTAGTCGCTCGCGTAAACGGTGAAGAAGAGTCCCGCAGGCTCGCCAAGGACCGCTCCGACCAGCGCGCTCGCCGCCAGGATCAGCACGCGCCTCCGCCATGGCGGCTGCATGAGCACCCTGAACGTCGAGCCGCTGATGTGTGCCCGCTGCCAGGCGCGTCCCTCGGGTAGCCCGCGCCAGATCAGCGGCGCCGCGAGCACGCCGATGCCGCCGGCAAGGAAGAGGAAGCGCCAGTTGGGCGCGATGAACGGATAGACGATGACCGGGATTGCCTGTCCCGCACCGAGGAGGAGGGCCAGGATCGAAACCGCAAGGCCACGCTGGGCCGCCGGCGCCTCCTCCACCACCAGCGCCGTCACCACCCCGCCCACCAGGCCTTCGAAGCACGACGCGGCCAGGCGCAGCGCGGCCAGAACCTGGAGGTTGGGGGCAAAAGCCGTGAGGATGCCGACGAACGAGAAGAGCGCCACCCCGACGGCGATCAACCTGCGCCGGCCGAAGTGGTCGGCCAGGGTGGCCAGCGGCCAGGCTCCGACGGCTCCGAAGATGACGATCGAGCCCAGGTTCGACAGGTCCGAGACCCTTGCTCCGAAGCTGTTCGCGACCGCCGGCAGCTCAAGGATGAGGATCGAGCCGTTCCAGCCCGCCAGCAGCACCGCCAGGCCGGCCCAGATCAGTGTCCGGACCTGGCCGGAGTCGAGGCGAGGCATCAGAGGAGCCGGAGCTTGCGCAGAGCGAGCGGGCCGAGGCCGAGGAAGCCGCACGTCGCACCGATGTGGGCCATCGAGACGCCGAGCAGGGAAGGCGGTCCTGGCAGGAGCCAGAAGGCGAAGCCGAGGGGCACCCCAAGCAGCGCGGTCGCGAGGGTGTCCGGCCACGACCAGCCGAGGCGGTGATACAGGACGTAGGCCGCCGTGGCCACGGCGAACCCGAGCGCTGGAAAGGTCAGAACGCTCAGGCCGCCCTGAACGAGCCCGCGGAAGAACGCCTCCTCGACCGGACCGTTGAGAGCGTAGTAGCCGGCCTGGAACCAGGCGTCGCCGGCGCCGCTGGGCACCATCAGCACGCGCCGGCGTCGCGTGAGCTGGAGCTGCACGTAGGTCGCCGCCAGGAAGAGAAGGGGCGCCCCGGCAAGTCCGAAGATGACCTGCGCGCGCACGTCGCCGGCTGTCAGGCCCATCCACCTCGGTCGCAGCACGAGCGCCGCGATCAGGCAGGCCGCCGTGAACGGCGCCAGCCGGATGGCGAGGTCCCGCTTCATCCACGCCCAGCTGTCGGGAATAGCCGTCAGCACGAGACGCGTTGAGCTAGAGATGGACGTCATCGAGCTCGACCTCTTCTACGACTACAACTGCCCGTTCGTGTACCGCGCGGCGAAGACGCTCGAAGCCGTCGGCGACTCTGGGGAGCGCGCGCTGAAGATCAACTGGCGTTACTTCTCACTGTCGCAGGTCAACCATCGCGCGGAGGATGCCGACCTCGCCTGGACGGTGTGGAGCGCGCCCGCATCCGAGACCGTGAAGGGCCGGCTCGCATTCATGGCGGCGGAGGCGGCGCGGCGCCAGGACCGTTTTGACGCATTCCACATCGCCCTCCTTGACGCGCGTCATCGCGACCGCCTCGACATCGAAGACCAAGCGGTCGTCGAGCGCGTGGCGATGGCGGCCGGGCTGGACCTCGAGCGCTTGCGCAGCGACCTGGCCGACCCCACCATCCTGGACAGGCTCGAGCGTGACCACTCCGAAGCCCGCGACATCCTCGGCGTGTTCGGGACACCCACTCTGGTGTTCGGCGGCGGCGCCGCGTACGTGCGTTTGGCGCGCGTGCTCGAAGGCACCGAAGCGCTCCGCGTCTTCGAGACGGTGGCCGGAACGGTGGCAGGCGAACCCGATGTGCTCGAGATCAAGCGACCCATCCGGCCAGTCGCGGTGTAGGTAGTCGGTTTTTCCAGGGGGTTTCCCAATGAAAGGGGAACCATCTTGAGAATCTTCAATCCGGACAGCGGAGAAGGCGGCCGCCCGGCGCCCGATGACATCTGGCGGACCTGGTTGATCACCGGTGCGCGCGCGCACCCGATCGATCGGCGGCGGCTCCAGGGCGAGCATCGGGGCCTGAAGCAGATCCTGGCCGAGGGCGGTGACGCGGACATCATCACCAGGCCGTGGCGCGACTTCTCGCGCGCAATGGTCCGCCAGTCGGTGAACGAGGCGATGGGCCGTCTGACGTCGCGTGAGCGCGTCGTCGTCACCATGGCGTACTTCGCGGGCTTCTCGAACCAGGAGATCGCGAAAGAGCTCGGCATGACCGACCGCGGCGTACAGCGCAGCCTGCGCCGCGCCCTCGACCGGCTCAGCTCGGCGCTTGAACGCGGTCGCCGCATCGCTCTTGGGCTGGTCGCAGCCGTCACGGCGGGAAGGATCGCCCAATGGATGCGCGACTCGCTGTCCATCTCGGACGCGCAGATTGTGGCGGCCGTTGTTGTCGCGGGCATCGTGGTTGTGGCCCCGACGGCGGCGCCGGCTCATGCGGCCGGCCGGCCGAGCACGACGCAGGCCGCCCAATCCGTTCCGGCGGCGGGCGTCCCGAATCCCTCCAGCGCACAGCCGGCCGCGCCCCAGACCGCCACCTCGGCCACCGCGGCGGCGCCTTCCGTCTCGGCTCCGGCCCTACCGGCGGTCACCGTGCCTTCGATCTCGATCCCCTCGCTGCCGGCGGTCAAGGTGCCGAAGCTGCCGTCAACGGATGCGCTGAAGAAGACCCTCTAGCAGCTCTTTTCACGAGATTCGGGCGTAGATCACGACGCCGTCGACCGTGGCGACCTGCCTGTAGTGCGCCGCCACGTACTGCGCCAGCACCGGGTAGTCGCTCATTGGGTAGCGGGAGAAGTCGCTCCAGCCCGCGGCCGCGGTGTCGACGATCAACGCCGGCGGGTTGCGCTCGAGGTCGGTGAGCAGGGCGGGCCACACGTCCGGGGCAGTGTCCCAGTTATTGGGCGGCAGGCCTGACGTGCGCGGAAATCCGCGCAGGAAGCCGGGGAAGCGCGTGGCCATGACCCGGTCTGACTCCACGTAGAGCGCGGGCCAAACGCCCCACACGAAGATTCGATCCCCCGGCTGCGAGTGCGCGGAGATGTAATCCGCGACCAGCTGGTGCTGCGCGATCGGCGGGCTCCAGTTGAACGTCAGCGGGTCTGCACCCATGTCGTAGTCGAACCAGTAGAGAGCCGGGATGACGACGCCGAGCAGCGCGGCGGCGGCGACCCAGCGCCGGGCCTGCTGCCACTCCAGCGCGCGCTCGATGCCGAGCCCGGCGAGCAGTCCGAGGGATGGCATCACCTGGATGAAGTAGTGCCAGGCCCAGTGCCCGCCCGCCAGCGATCCGAGCAGGGAGACGCCGAACCACGCGACGGCCAGCTTCTCCGCCGGTGTCAGCGCGCGCCAGCGGGTGATGAATGCGATTGCGGCCAACCAGGGCACGAAGCCGTACAGGACGAACGGCACGAGGCTGCCCTGCGCGCGAGACCAGATGTTGTCCGGCGTCCAGTTCTGCGACGCGTAACCCACCAGGGTCTGAATCGCCCAGCGCCAGAAGCCGGGAATCGATCCGGTGAGCGCCAGGGCGACAGCCCCGACCAACAGGCCGAGGACGATGCCCCCCGCGAACATCACGGTGGCGCGCAACCATGCCGCGCGGGGCTCGAGCAGCAGCAGTCCCGCCGGCAGCAGAAGCACTTCGACGCCTGCGACCTGCTTGAACGCACCGCCCGCGACCATCAGCGCGGCGGCCCAGAGCCACTGCCGGCGCAGCAGCATCAGGAATGCCGCGGTCAGTGGCAGGGCCATGAAGACCTCGGCGTTGGCCGCGAGCAGGTTGGGGTTGCCGGCGGCGGAGAGGACGCCGTAGAGAATCGCCGCCACGATTCCGGCACGGCGGCGCGAGATGGTCCATCCGATCGCGACCAGCACCGCGCACGTGCCCGCGATCACGGCGAGCTCGACCGCGTGGATCGCGGTCATCTGGTAGCGGCCGAACAGGTCGAAGGTCGCGGCGTACGTCCAGTAGATGCCCGGCGGCTTGTTGTCCACGCCCCCATCGGCGTAAAGGCGCCCGCCCTGGTTCATGAGCGCCGCGATCGTTCCGTACACCGCCTCATCGCCGTCCATCAGCCGGTGCGCGAAGCTCGGGATGTGCAGCACGATGACCGCGGCTGCGCCCGCGGCCGACCACAGCCACGCCCGCGCACCCGCGTCCTGAAACATGACGGCGCGGGATGCCATACGTTCATGAATATATGCAGGTCTCGCCATGACCAGGTTCAGGCCCCTGCTCGCGACGGTTTTTGCGGGTCTCGTGGCGCTGGGGGTCGCGAGGGACTTCGTGCACCGGGAGGCGACCGGGATCGATTTTCACACCTACCTCGCCGCGGCCCTTGTCGGCATGCGTCAGGGCTGGAGTCGCATCTATGACGAGGGCCCGGTGGCGGCCATGCAGCAGCAGCTCGATGCCCACGTGGCAACCCAGCCGTTCCTCAGCACGCCGCCGATGGCGCTGCTCGTCGCGCCATTCGCCGGCCTCCCGTATTCGGTCGCGTACTGCGCGTGGGGTGCGATCACGCTCGCTTCGTTCACGGCGGCGCTGGCGTGGTCGTCGCGTTATCGGGGGCCCGCGCGGTGGCTCGCGACCGCGGCCGCCATCGTGCCGTGGTGGGTGATCCATGCAATTCATGTCGGGCAGGTGGCGCCCCTCATCGCCGCCGCGGTGCTCGTGGCATGGCGGCTCCTTCGCGAGGACCGTCAGGTCGCGGCAGGTCTTGTTCTCCTGCTGCTCCTGCTCAAACCGAATACAGCGCCACTCGTGCCGGTGGCCCTGCTCTTCACTCGGCGGTTCCGCGCTTTCGGCGTGTGGGCCGGAGCGTCGGGCCTGGTCGCGATCGTGAGCGTGCTGATGCTCGGGCCACACGGCGTGACCGCGTACACGACCGACCTGACGCACTTGCCGGCCAACGCGGTGATCGGCGCGTCACAGCTGACCGTGGGCACGGCGTTTGAGCTCTCAAACGCCGTCGCCCTCGCGGTGCGCGTCGCGATCCTGGCCGTCACGCTCGGCGCGATGTACCGCTACCGGCAAGAAACCGGCATGGCCATCGCGGTCGCCGCATGCGGCTCGCTCCTGATCATCACGTACCTCCACGGCTCGGACCTCTGCCTGTTCCTCGCGGCCGGCTGGATCGTGTGGAACGAGCGACCGCAGCCCGAGTGGCGCGCCGTGCTCGCCGGCATCTGGGTCCTGTCGACGCCCCTTCTCGACGGGTCGGCAATGGCGCCGGCGCTCAATCGCTGGGTGATCTGCGAGCTCGTCGTGCTGGCGGCCTTCGCGGTCGACGCCTTCGGTCCGGTCGCCGCCGGGCGATACCGCAAGGTCTTGACAGGCTGGGCTGCATCGAGGTGGCGGGCGCCCGCATAATCGGGTGGCTCCGCCGCCACCCCAGGGGACCTTTGCCACTCGACATCCAGGAGATCCAAGGACCGCTTCGCGTGCTCGCCGGGCCGGGCACCGGCAAGACCCATACGCTTGTCGACCTCTACGAGCAGGCGGTGCGCACGCGTGTGGCCGACCGCAGCCAGATCCTTGTGCTCACCTTCTCGACAGGCGCGGCCGGCGAGCTCGCCTCGCGCATCGACGCACGCCTGAACGATGACTACGGGGAGGCCTGGATCTCGACCTTCCACAGCTTCTGCATGCGTCTCTTGCGCGAGCACCAGCCGGATCCCAAGCGGCTTCTGCTCGACGGCTACCAGGAGGTCATGGTCATGCGGCAGGTGCTCGCCGAGCTGGATCCATCACAGCTGGGCGCGCTGGCGGAGCTTCGGCGTTCGGAAGCGTTCTCGCGCGACCTGCTCACGTTCGTTGCCCTGATGAAGCAGAACCTCGTGCACCCGCTCGCCCTGTTGCTCGCGACCGAAGCCGGCGCCGGCACGCGCCTACGCGCGCTCGCGGGCGTGTACCACGCCTATCAGCAGCGGCTCGAAAGTGGCCGCATGGCCGACTTCCGCGACCTCATCACCGGCACGATCGAGCTTCTTTCGGCGAATGCGCGCGCGCTGCAGCGGCTGCGCGCGAAGTTTCGCCTCATCCTGGTCGACGAGTTCCAGGACGTGGACCCGGCCCAGTTCGCGCTGCTGCGGCTGCTGGCGCCGCCGGAGTCGAAACCGCGGCTGGTCGTCGTGGGCGATCCGGACCAGTCGATCTATGGGTTCCGGGGCACGGTGCCTCGATTGCTCAGCGTCGACTTCCCGAGCGTGTACGGCGGCGAAACGATGCTGCTGGACGAGTGCCGACGCTGCTCGCAACCGGTCCTCGACGCGGGCGAGCGCCTGCTTCAGGCGACCCAGGGTGACCGCCATCCGCGAAGCCTTCGCGACGCACGAGAGGTGTCGGCCTCGGAGCCGGCTGTCGTCGTCGTCCGGGAGAGCGACGCCGTCGACGAGGCGTTCTCCGTTGCGCGTGAGGTCAAGCGCCTGCTCGCGACGACCGCCGACCTTCGGCCTTCCGACATCGCGATCCTGCTGCGCAGCACGACCGCGCTCGGATCGCCGTACGAGGAGGCGCTGCGAGCCCTCGGCGTGCCGTTCGAGGTGCGCGGTTCTGGGGCCACGGCGCGCAACGAGGTGGTGCGGTTCCTGCTCGGCTACCTGGAATCGCTGCGGGACAAGGACGACGACGCGGCATTCGACGCGTCTCTGGCGTCGGGTCTTGGCAGCGTCAAGCTTTCGACCCTGAGCCGGCTGCGCGCGAGCGCGCACGAGCGCGGACGCCCACTGAAGAAGGTCGTCGACCGCCTCATGTACGCGCTGGCGTACCGCGACCCGCAGCGCTGGCCGCTGCCTTGGGGCGGAGACCCGCCGACGGAGGAGAGACCGCTTCCGGACTACTTCGAGTACCTGAGCGAGGGGGAGCTTGACTCCATGCACGGCGCGATGGTCGCGCGCGAGAAGTTGCTGCGGAAGTCCCGGACGCTGACGATCGCCGCGCTCGCGTACGCAGCGCTCATGGACGATGGTGCGCTGCAGCGCCTGCTCGACCTTCAGCTTCGCGCTGATCAGCGGATCGAGGCGATGTCCGACCTGCGCGGGGCGATAGAGGGGCTCGAGGGCATCGAGGACGTCTTCGAGCGCCTGCACGGCCGGCGCCCGCTGCTGGCCGACCTTCCCGGGCCGATCGCATCGCTGCTCGCGGCCGCCGCCGACGACACCCAGGCGGTGCCGGCCACCTCGGATGCGGTCCAGATCATGACCGTGCACCAGGCGAAGGGCCTGCAGTTCGAGCACGTCTTCTGCGCGGGTTTCGCGCATGGGTTGTTTCCGCTTGGGGCAAGGCCGCACCCACTGCTCGACGAGGAGGACCGCGACTGGCTGCAGGCGTTCAAGGTCGGGTTCATGCCTTCGTGGCCGGCGGACCCCGACGGCCACCTCGCGGAGGAGGCCCGCGTGGCGTACGTCGCGATGACGCGTGCGCGCCGCCGCCTCCACCTTTCTTATGCGGACTCGTATCTGAAGCAGGCCGGTCCGTCGGTCTTTCTCGGGCTCGCTTCCCCCGACGCCGAGACGCATGAGCTGACGCGCGCTTCGGCGCGGCTCGAGCCGCTCACGATCCTGCTTGCACGCGAAGCCGAGGTCCTCATGGCGTCGCAGCGTGACGTCTTGACCGAGCCATTAAGGGAGCGCGCCGGCAGCCTGGGGCTGGACACGGACTTCCTCGCCGACCCGCACGCGGGGGAGGCGTTCGAACCGTACGGCGGCGAGCGCAACCCGATCGAGATCTCGATCGACCACTTCAGCCCGACCACCCTCAACGACTACCTGAAGTGCCCGCGCTTGTACTGGTACAACCATCATCCAGGCCTGGTGTCCGAGCCCCGCTCCGTGCTGATGGAGCGCGGGGGCTTCCTCCACGAGGTGCTGGAGGAGTTCCACGCCCACGAACAGGACTGGCGCCCGCTCGACTCCCAGCAGCAGAAGGAGTGGCTCGAGAAGACGCTCGATCAAAAGCTCGAGGGCTACCTCTCGCGCATGGAGGGGGTGCTCGACCGCCGCCGCGAGGAGCACCAGGTCCGCAACCTGCTGAGCAACTACATCAAGTTCGTCACGGGCATGCAGCGAGTGCGCCGCCTCGGCACGGTGGCGACGGAGCGACGCTTCAATCTCGTGCTGGACGGCGTGAAGATCGTCGGCAAGATCGACCGAGTCAACGACGCAGGCGACGGCGAGGTGGAGGTCGTCGATTACAAGACCGGCGCGGGGAAGAGCATGAGGTACGCCTACGAGGCGTACTTCGGGCCAGAGCTCTACGACGTGCAGCTCGCCCTCTACTACCTGGCGTGTCGTGATGGCTTCGACGAGGAGGGCAAGCCGCTCGGCTACCGGCCGCGATTCCTGTCCCTCTGGTACCCGAAGGAATGGGTCTGGGGCTCGATCCGAGAGGTCATCTTCAGCGTCGGCAGGCCCGCGGGCTTGAAGGAATACCGCGAGCGGCTGCTGACGGATGACGACCTCGACCGCAGCCGCGAGGTCGTCACGAGGGCGATCTCCGGAATCAAGGCGGGCCATTTCGAACCGGCACCGAGGGACCTGGCGGGCACCTGCGTGAGCCGGTTCTCGTCGTGCCCCCATTCGGTGATCTGCCCATATGGCGGTCAGCCTCCGGAATGAGCATCGCCGTCACAAGGCTGAGCGAGGAGCAGGCGGCAGCCGCGCACGCGGGCCCCGACGGCGCCTTTTTGATCGCGGCCGGTCCGGGCACCGGCAAGACCTTCACCGCCACCGAGCGGTTCTGCTGGCTGGTCGACCAGGGGATCGCGCCCGACCGCATCCTCACGGTGACCTTCAACGACCGCGCGGCCGACGAGCTTCGCCAGCGCATCACCGCCGAGCTGACCCAGCGCCGTCCTGAGCTCGGCGCGCAGGTGATGGACGCGTCGTGGATCGGAACCTTCCACGGCACGTGCGCGCGGTTGCTGGACGAGTTCGCTTACCTCGTCGGTGCGCCGCGCGAGATGCGGGTGCTGGATGAGACGGGCCAGCGCCTCTTCGAGTCCGCGCTGATCGCCCGCCTCGGCAGTGGGGCGTCAGCGCGCCTGGACCCTGACTCCTTCACCGCGCTGGGCGTGGAGGACCTCGACGACCTCCTGCGGTCAGGGCTGCGTTTCGTGCTCAAGCTCAAAGGCCGCGGCATCAGACCGGAGCAGTTCCAGCGCCGCGCGGTCGAGCTGCATGAGCAGCAGCAGGCCGCCACCACCAACGGCGCGACAGAAGGTGATAGAGCCGCGAAGGCTGAGCTCGAGGCGATCGACGTTCTGACTCTGATCTACCGGACGTACGAGGAGGAGCTCATCGCCTCCGGGCTGCGCGACTTCGACGACCTCATCCTCGCGGTCATCGACGCTCTCGAGCGGGTGCCGGAGTTTCGTGCCCGCTGCCGCGATCGCTTCCGCTACCTGATCGTCGACGAGTTCCAGGACACGAACCGGATCCAGCTCGAGCTCATCAGGCTGCTCGCGGCGGACCGCTTCAGCAACGTCTCCGCGGTTGGCGATGCGAAGCAGTCGATCTACGGATGGCGCGACGCCGAGATCGAGAACATCCGCACCCGCTTCCCGGGCCACAGGCTGCCGCTGACACACAACCGCCGCTCCTACCAGGAGATTCTCGACTGCGCGACCGACTTCATCCGCCGCGATCCCGATTTCGAATCGGAGCCGGCGCTGGTGGCCACCCGCGGTTCTGCGGATCACCCGGTGACGGTCGTCATGGCGCCCGACTCGCGCACTGAGGCGCGCACCGTTGCCGAGACGATCCGGCGTCTTCACCGTTCCGGTCGTCCGCTCTCCGACATCGCGATCCTTTCGCACTCGGTCCGGATGCTCCCCCGCGAGTTCGAGGACGAGCTGCGCCGCCAGGGCATCCCGTACCTGACGAGCGGCGGCTCCGGGTTCTTCGACCGCCAGGAGATCAAAGACGTCCTCGGGCTGCTGCGCCTGACCGAGAACCCGCTCGACGACGGTGCCCTCGTGCGGGTCCTGCAGGGACCGATCGTGCGCATGAACGACCGCATGCTCTACCGGCTTGCGGCGCGGCGAGCGGGGCGCCGTGGCATGCGGCTTCGGGATTGCCTGGAGGAGTCACGGCGCGAGGGATTCCCCGAGCTCGAGCCGCGCGTCGCCGAGGAGGCCTCCCGGATCATCGGGATCACCGATCACTTCGGGGCGATGCGCGACGCGATGACCGTGGCGGACATTCTGAACCGGCTCCTCGAAGACTCCGGCTACCTGCGCTGGGCCGAGCTCCGCGCGCACCGCGATGGAAGCCCGCGCGCGCTGCTCAACCTGCGCAAGGTCTTTCAGATCGCGGCCTTCTTCGAGCGCGACCTCACGCTCGCCGGCATCGGCGATTTCGTTCGCCACCTCGACCAGGTCATCGATGCCGACCTCCCGGTCGGCGAAGCTCTGGAACCGGTCGCCTCGACCAACGCGGTCTCGCTGCTGACGATCCATTCCGCGAAGGGCCTCGAGTTCCCTGTCGTATTCCTCGTCAACCTGCGACCGCCGCGGCCGCGCGACAGTGAGCGCCTCTTCTTCGACTCTGACGGGCTCGGGTTCGTGATGAAGAGCTGGCGCGGCGAGCGGCATCCGCGGTACATCGCCACCTCACCGGGCGCACCTGCGGTGAGGCTCGCATTCGGCGAGCGGCGGCGCGTCGTGTACGTCGGTCTGACGCGCGCAAAGGACTCACTCTTCATCACCGCGACGCGCGAGGAGCAGACCTCAGCCGAGGTCGAGGTCGGCGAGCACGATCACTTCGCCGAGGTCCTCAGCTGGGCGCTTGCGCATCCCGACGCTGCGACGGTCGTGGAAGCCGAGCAGCTTGAGCTCCCCACGCTGGAGTCCGCCAACGGAATCGCGCACGGCGATCGACGAGTGATCGAGGAGGTCCTCGACCGCTTCGAGGTCGTGAGGCCGCGAGACGATGGCGACCTGCCGCGAGAGGAGGCACCGCTCGAGCTGAGCTTCTCGCAGCTTCACGACTTCGAGATCTGCCCGGTGCGCTACCGGTTCAGCCGGGTTTGGGGCGTGCCTGCTCCACCGGACGATTTGCTCAGCGCCGGCGCGCGCGCCGTCGGCTCGGCCGAGCTTGGCGCCGCGGTTCACGCCGCGCTCGCGGCGTGGCATGTGAAAGAAGGCGACGTGCTGTCGCTCTACGAGGGTCCCGAGGCGGGGATCGAGATGCTCGCCCGCTATACCGCGGACCCTCTGTCGCGCGCGGTGACGCTCGGCGTCGAGGTGGCGTTCAACCTCACGGTCGCCGGCGCACGAGTGAAGGGCGTTGTCGACCGGATCGCGACGATCGCCGGCCACACGGTGCTGATCGATTACAAGACCAACGCGAAGCTCGACGCCGCGTTGCGCGAGGCCTACATGCTGCAGCTGCGGATCTACGGCCTGGCCGCGCATCGCGGCCTGCTGCCGGGCGGCCCGGAGCCGCGACTCATCCTGTTCGACCTCCGCAATGGCGAGGCCCTCGAGTTCGAGCCTGACGACGCGGCGGTGGAGCGGCGGGTCGGGGAGGTCGTGGCCAGGATTCGCGCGAACGACTTCACGCTTGGTCCCGAGCACGCGCAGCGGCCGTGCCACCTGTGCGCCTACGCAACGATCTGCAAGGACCGCCGTCCCTGAGCGAGCTCGAGGAGCGGTACTTCGAGCGGCGCCAGATCAAGGAGGCGATCGCGTTCGCCGAGAGCGGCGGCATCGCGATCCACCGCAACTTCGACTACTACCACGGCTCGACGATCAGAGGGATGACACGCGAGCGTCCTTTTCTTCACGTCATCGGTCTGCGCAAGCAGCTCGAGGAGTGGGGTCGCGCCCGCGGGCTTCGCCCGGAGTGGATCCAGCCCGAGAAGCGCAGAAAGGTGGCCCACTACGACGTCTTCGGGATTCACGCGCAGGAGCTGATCGACCGTCTCCGTCCCGACGACCGCTCGCGCCCGGCTTGACACGGCATGACGCAATGCGTTATGATGCAATGCGTCAAGAGAAGGCCAAGAGCCTGGGATAAGGAGACAACACGATGAGCACCGATGTAAGCGAGATGACAGACACTGTCGAGCAGGTCGCGTTCGGCGCCGCCGAGGCGGCAGTGGAAGTGGCGGCTGACCCGATTGGCGCAGTGCGCCGGCAGGTCAAGAGCTTTGAGAAGAAGGGCACCCCGGCGGCCCGCCGGGTGAACCGGAAGCTCAACCGTCAGTTCGAGTACGCGACCGCGCCCGCCAAGGACGCGATCAAGACCGTGACCAAGACCGCCTCGAAGACGGCCGCTCGGGTCGCTACCGAGCTTGACCCCCAGAAGGTGGCCATCCGCGGTTTGCGCCTGGTCAAGGTCCAGGCGAAGCGCGACGACATGGTCGGCGACGTTGCAAAGCAGACCTTGAGGTTCTTCAACCGCTCGTTCAAGACCGTCGCGCGTGTGGCCGTGCGGCTCGAGAACGCCAGCGACCTGACCCCGCGCACCACCACCGAGCGGACTGTCACCCGGCGCCCGGCGCGCCGCACCCGCACCCGCCGGACCCGCCGCGCGGCGTAAGCAGACAAGACAGCGGATAAGGGCGCCCTCGGGGCGCCCTTATTCTTTTCCCAGCCATGGTCGTTTGCACGGGGTCGGTCGCGTACGACTACATCCTCAACTTCAAGGGCCGGTTCAAGGACCACATCCTTCCGGACAAAACCCACATCCTGAACCTGAGCTTTCTCGTCGACGATCTCCACAAGCGGCGCGGCGGCGTCGCGGGCAACTACGCCTACAACCTGTCGCTGCTTCGCTATCCCGCGGCCGTGCTCGCGACCGCAGGTTCTGACGCGGCGGAGTACAAGGCCTGGCTCGAGGCCCGCGGCGTCGACTGCAGCGGCTTGCGCCTGATCGAAGGAGAGATCACGGCGACAGGCTTCACGACCACTGATATGGACGACAACCAGATCACCGGCTACTACGGGGGCGCGATGCGGCGCGCGGCAGCGCTCGGACTGGACGATGCGCCGGCGGCGGCCAAGGCGGTTGTGATCGGGCCCAACGACCCGGGCGCGATGATGCGGCTCTGCCGCGAGTGCAGGGAGCGCGGCATGCCCTTCGTCTTCGACCCCGCCCACCAGCTGCCGCACATGTCCGGCTCAGACCTCGAGAGCGCCGTGAAGGGGTCATGGATGCTGATCGGGAACGACTACGAGATCGAGCTGGTGAAGCAGCGCATGGAGTGCGACGAGGACACTCTCCTCGGCCACTCGCAAATGGTGGTGACCACGCTTGGGAGGCTTGGCTCGCGCATCGCCGGACGCGATGGCACGGTGGAGATTCCGCCCGCGCCGGCTCATGTTGAGATGGATCCGACCGGCGCCGGCGATGCCTACAGGGCAGGCCTGCTTGCGGGTCTGCTGCGCGGCCTTGACATCGCCACCTCGGGCAGGGTCGCGTCGCTCGCCGCGACGTACGCCATCGAGCAGGTGGGCACGGCCGAGCACTCGTACACGCCCGAGGAGTTCAGCGAGCGGTATCTCGCCTCGTTCGCCGCACCGCTGCCGCCCGCGTTCTTCGGGGCCTAGGCGAACTTCGCGGCCGTGTCGCGGCGGTAGGCCCACACCGCGAGCGCGAAAAAGCCCACGGCGTAGACGAGCAGGTAAAGGATGTCGGTGCTGACCGACCGGTCGGTTGGAAAGCCGATTGCGTTCCAGCCGAGCTCCACGAACGGATGCAGGGGCAGGTACGGAGCGAGCCCACGTATGAAGTCAGGCAGCTGATTGACGGGAATGAAGATGCCGGACGCGAACGCGATCGGCAGATAGACGAAGTTGATCACCGCGGGCGCAGCGTTCGGCCCCACCAGGTAGCCGAAGCCCAGGCCCAGGCCGATGAACGGAATCGAGCCCAGGAGAAGTCGCCCCGCGAGGGTCGCCCAGGTGTCGAGGCCCAGGTTCACCGAAGCCGCGAAATGCGCGAAGAGGAACAGCACTACCAGGGCGACGAGGGCGAAGACCGCAGCGTTCACAACCTTCGCCAGGACGTAAATGGAAGGTGGCAGCGGGCTGGCCCGAAGCAGCACGTCCTGCTTCTGCCCACGCTCTATCGCCAGCGCCATGCCGAACGAGAACACCATCACATTGCCCACCGTGTAGGCAGCCATCGAGGCCATCACGTACATGCCGACTGTGATCGCCGCGTGTGGATAAAGAGGTTGCGTGGCCTGCCGCAGCCCGAAGAACGCAAAGATGATCAGCGGCATGCCGAGGCTGAAGAAACCAAACGCCGGCACCCGCCAGAACTTCAACATCTCGGCCCGTGTCTGCATCAGAAAGATGCGCGCCATCAATGACCTCCGGTAAGGCTCAGGAAAGCCTCTTCCAGGTCGGCGCCGCGGACCTCGAGATTCGACATGTCGATGTTGCGGCGAAACAGCTCGCGCAGGACTGTCTGGGGGTCATTGGTCATCAGCGTCACGCGGTGGTCGGCGACATCGGACGTGCTGACCGGTAAATCCTTGAGCGCGGCGGCGTCCACCGGCGCCGAGCTCGTGAAGCTGATCTTGCTTCCGGCGACGCGGGACTTGATCTCCTGGGGACTGCCGTCGGCGATGACGTTGCCCCTGTCGATCACGAGCACTCGCTGGGCGAGCTCATCGGCCTCCTCGAGGTAGTGCGTGGTGAGGAGGATGGTCTTGCCCTTGGCGGAGAAGTCGCGGATTGCGGAGAGAAAAGCACGCCGGCCCTCGACGTCCATGCCGACCGTCGGCTCGTCGAGAAAGAGGATCTCCGGGTCGCCACAGATCGCCAATGCGAAATACAGGCGCTGCGTCTGACCACCAGACAGGTCCTTGACCTGCGTGTTCGCCTTTTCTTCGAGCCCCGCGAGCTTGATCACCAGGTCGGTCGGCAGCGGCTTCGGGTAGTAGCTGCGAAACATCTGGACGAGCTCTGTGACCTTCAGCAGCTGCGGAACGCCGGACTCCTGCAGCATCGCGCCGAACCTCTGCCGCGTGGCGATGCGGCGCGGATCCTCGCCGAAGATGAGCGCCCTGCCCGAAGTTGGCCGGCGCAGACCCAGCATCAGGTTGATCGATGTTGTCTTGCCGGCCCCGTTGGGCCCGAGCATCGCCACCAGCGAGCCCGCTTCGATCGCAAACGACACCGACTTGAGCGCTTCGAAGCTGCCGTACTTCTTGGTGGCTTCGATCAGCT
>Ga0075426_10001503_pt1 | contig 16588 bp, 16 predicted proteins | sample SoiMethybrSBSTD5_FD_75304 | JGI IMG/M metagenome (GOLD analysis project Ga0075426, IMG submission 75304) | Bulk soil microbial communities from a Populus tree surrounding site in Tennessee, USA - Soil MetaG P. TD hybrid SBSTD5 | ecosystem: Environmental > Terrestrial > Soil > Tree plantation... | reverse complement strand
CAGGTAGGCGAGGACCTCCTCTTCGTCGGTGAGGCGCTCGAGCTCGGCGTAGGCGCGGCTCGACTCGACGAGGTTGCGGTGCAGGAGCACGACGCCTTTCGGGTGTCCCGTCGTGCCCGACGTGTACATCATGATCGCCGTGTCGCCGGCGCCGGTGCGCCGGATTTCGCCCTCGAAGAACGCACGATCCGCGGCTGCCGCATCCTTGCCCGCGGCGCGCAGCGCCTCGTAGGCCGTGAGCTCCTGGTGCGTGTAGTGCTTGAGGCCGCGCGGGTCGTCGTACCAGATGTGTTTCAGCTTCGGGCACTCGGGAAGGATTTCGAGGAGCTTGTCGGCCTGCTCCTGGTCCTCCACGACGGCGAAGGCGATGTCGGCGTCCTGGAAGACGTAGACCATTTCCTGCGCGACGGCATCCTCGTAGAACGGCACCGGGATCGCGCCCAGCGATTGCGCCGCGATGATCGTCCAGTAGAGCCGCGGGCGGTTCGCGCCGATGACCGCGATGTGCGCGCCACGCGCGAGCCCGGCGCGCGCGAGCCCGCACGCGAGCCACTCGACCTCGTCGCGCACCTCGCGCCACGTCCACGTCTGCCAGATGCCGAGGTCTTTCTCGCGAATGGCGGGACGATCGCCGCGCACGCGCGCGTGATCGAGCAGGAGCTTCGGGAACGTGTCCGCGATCCCGGACTGCGCCGTCATTGTTTGGTCCCCCTCCTCGGCGCCATCTTAACCCTGCTTCCCGGGACTGGAATGTCGCGAAGCGGGATTATTGCCGTCTGCCTAAGGGTTTACCCCAAGGCGCGTGAGCGCAATCATGCCGCCATGGACGGGCGGACGATGCCGTCGCGCACGCTCAGGGCGCCCGCCCGCGCGAGATCGCCGAGGATGAGGTCGGCGAGCGCGGGCGGCTCGAGCCCGAGGAAGCGCCCGGAAAGCTCGCCGTAGCACGGCACGCTCGCGAGATACGCCGGGACCTCCTCCGCGCGCATCGATCCACGCTCGAGCAGCGCGAAGACGAAGAGCACTTTCGCGACGTGGCGCGCGTTGCGCGCCGGGTCGGCCGCGAGCGCCTCCAGCCGCGAACGCACGCCGGCGATCGCCGCCGCGACCTCGGAGAACGGCTCGCCGTGGCCGGGAATGACGATCGCGGGGCCGAGCCGCTCGATCACGGCGAGCGTCTCGCGCGCGGCCTCGATGAACGGGTTCGCGCCCTCAACCGGCCACACGAGCCCCATGCCGTCGCGCCACAAGGCATCGCCCGAGATGAGGATGCGGTTCGACGGCTCGAAGAAGACGAGCGCGTCCATGTCGTGTCCCGGAGCGGCGTGCGCCTTCCATTCGAAGCCGCCGCCCGCGAACGCCGCGCCCGCCGCGATCGTGTCGTCGAAGCGGAAGGGATCGGCGCGCTGGTCGAACTCGCGCATCCACACGCTCTGCGGCGTCCACGGCTCGACGTTCTTCACCTCGCCCTCGGGAATCGTCACACGGCATCCGTAGACGCTCGCGATCGCCGCGTTGCCGCCGATGTGGTCGGTGTGGCAGTGCGTGTTGACCAGCCGCTCCAGCGGCTCGCGATCGAGCGCCGCGGCGAGAAGCTCGAGCGTCTTCTCGCGATGGGAGCTGTAGCCGGAATCGACGACGACGTTCTCGCCGGGCGCGCGCAGCACCACCTGGTTGCTGTTGAGCCAGCCGCGCACGACGACGCGGATGGAGTCGGGAAGAGCGGGCGTCATCGTGCGGTATTGTGCCGGTTTCAGCCCATGGGACCGCTCGACGGCATCCGCGTCGTCACCACCGCGCTCAATGTGCCGGGGCCGGTGGCGTGCGCGCGACTGCAGGCGCTCGGCGCCTCCATCGCGAAAGTCGAGCCGCCCGAAGGCGATCCGCTGCAAGGCTTCGCGCGCGGCTGGTACGAAGCGCTGCACGAAGGCGTGGAGATCGGGCGCCTGGATCTCAAGAGCGACACCGGCCGGCGGGCGATGGCGTCGATGCTCGGGACCGCCGACCTGCTGGTGACGGCGCAACGTCCTTCCGCGCTCGCGCGCATGGGCCTCGCGCCGGAGGCGCTCGCGCGCTTTGCGCGCCTTTGCCACGTCGCGATCGTCGGACATGCGAAGGGCGATGCGCAGGCGCCCGGCCACGACCTCACCTATCTCGCCGCCTGCGGACTCGTGCGTCCCGGCGCGCTGCCGCCGACGCTCTTCGCCGACATGGCCGGGGCGGAACGCGCGGTGAGCGCGGCATTGACGCTCCTCTACGCGCGCGGGCGCGGCGGTGCGCGTACCGCCGCCGTCTCGCTCGCGGAGGTCGCGGCGACGCTCGCGCAACCGCTCGCCGCGGGACTCACGCGCCCCGGCGCGGTCGTCGGCGGGGGCTTCGCGGGCTATCATTTGTATGAGGCGCGAAAGGGCTGGATCGCGGTCGCGGCGCTGGAGCCGCGCTTCGCGCGCCGGCTCGCCGAGAAGTTCGCCTTGCCAGAGCTTTCCGTGGAGGCGTTGGGCAAGGTTTTCTCCGCGCACGACGCCGAGTACTGGGAAGCCTGGGGCGCCGACAACGACCTGCCGATCGTCGCGTTGCGCGACCCATCCAACGTGAGCTGACCACGCATGCAGATCCAGAACCATGTTTTCCTCGTCACCGGCGGCGGCTCCGGCCTCGGCGCGGCGACCGCGACGATGCTTGCGGCGAGCGGCGGCAAGGTCGTGATCGCCGATCTCAACGAGCCCGCCGGCAAGGACCTCGCCGGATTCCTCGGCGGTACCGTGCGCTACATCAAGACCGACGTCACCGACGAGGCCTCGACGCAGGCGGCCGTCGACCTGTGCGTCTCCGCCTTCGGCGGCATTCACGGCCTGGTGAATTGCGCCGGCATCGCCCCGGCCGGACGTGTCGTCGGGCGCGATGGCCCGCACTCGCTCGCGCTCTTCGAGCGCGGCATCAAGGTGAACCTCATTGGAACCTTCAATGCGATCCGGCTCGCGGCCGCGAAGATGACCGTGCAGCAACCCGTCGGCGAAGGCGGCGAGCGCGGCGTGATCGTGAACACCTCGTCGGTCGCCTCGATGGACGGCCAGATCGGCCAGGCGTCGTACTCGGCGTCCAAGGCGGGCGTGAACGGCATGACGCTTCCCATCGCGCGCGAGCTCGCGAAGTTCGGCGTGCGCGTGATGACGATCGCGCCGGGCATCTTCGAGACGCCGATGGTGGCCGGCATGACCGATGAGCTGCGCGCATCGCTGGGCGCGCAGGTGCCGTTCCCTCCGCGCCTCGGCAAGCCCGACGAATACGCCGCGCTCGTGCGCCACATCATCGAGAACCAGATGCTGAACGGAGAGATCATCCGCCTCGACGGCGCGATCCGCATGGCGCCGAAATGACCTCGCGAAAAGACGCGCGCGAGGTCATCCCCGCGAAGGCGGGGATCCAATTCGTCAATGGCCTCGAGGTCCTCGACCTTCCCGCGACGCGTTCCGATCGGCCCGAGCTCCTTCTCCTGCACGAAGGCGTGGGGTCGGTGTCGATGTGGCGCGAGTTTCCCGAGGAGCTCGCGCGCGCGACCGGATGCCGCGTCGTCGCCTACTCGCGCGAGGGCCACGGCAGGTCCTCGCGGCGCAAAGGCCCTTTCACGCCGCTCTTCATGCACGACGAAGCGTTCGACGTGCTGCCGCGGCTTCGCGACGCGCTCGCGATCGCCGATCCCGTGCTCGTCGGACACTCCACGGGCGCCTCGATGGCGTTGATCCACGCCGGCGCCGGCCGCTGGCCCGTGGCCGCCGTGGTCGCGATGGCGCCGCTCGCCTTCGTGGAAGAGTCCAACCTGGACAGTATCCGCGAGGCGCGCACGATGTACACGACGACGCGCTGGCGCGAGAAGCTGGGGCGCCACCACGACGACGTCGACCACGCGTTCTACGGCTGGAACGACATCTGGCTCGATCCCGCGTTCCGGAACTGGAGCATCGCGGACGACATCCGCGGCATCCGCTGCCCGATCGTCGCGATTCTCGGCGACGGCGACCAGTACGCCTCGCGCGCGCAGCTCGATTGCATCGCGAAAAACGCCGTGAACACGGCCGATGTCGAGACGCTTTTCCTCGCCGACTGCGGGCATGCCCCGCACCGCGACCAGCCCGCGGCGGTGCTCGCCGTCGTCGAAAGGCTCCTCGACAGGGTATAATTATTCTTCGCGCCCCGGCGCTCCGTGGAGAGGGGATTCGGGCGCCGCTGCCCCGGGGACACGGGGCACGCACAATCATCGAGGGAGCCGCGTTGCTGTTCGATACCCACCTCACCGAGGAATTCGACGCTTTGCGCGACACGGTGAAGCGCATGTGCGACGCCGAGCTCGCACCGCGCGCCGCCGAGATCGACCGCTCGAACCAGTTTCCCGCCGACATGTGGAAGAAGCTCGGCGACCTGGGCGTGCTCGGCATGACGGTGCCCGAGAGCTACGGCGGCACCGGCCTTGGATACCTCGCGCACGTGGTCGCGATGGAAGAAGTGTCTCGCGCCTCGGCCTCCGTCGGGCTTTCGTACGGCGCGCACTCGAATCTGTGCGTCAACAACCTCTATCTCAACGGCACGGAGCAGCAGCGGCGCAAATACCTGCCGAAGCTCTGCTCGGGCGAATTCGTCGGCGCGCTCGCGATGAGCGAGCCCGGCGCCGGATCCGACGTCGTCGGCTCCATGGCGTGCAAGGCCGAGAAGAAAGGCGATCGCTGGATCGCCAACGGCTCGAAGATGTGGATCACCAACGGGCCCGATGCCGACGTCGCCATCGTCTACATGCGCACGGCGCCGAAGGACCAGGGCTCGAAGGCGATGACCGCCTTCCTCGTCGAGAAAGGCATGAAGGGATTCTCGACCGCGCAGAAGCTCGACAAGCTGGGCATGCGCGGCTCCAACACGTGCGAGCTCGTCTTCCAGGACTGCGAGATTCCCGCGGAGAACGTGCTCGGGAAGGTGAACGCGGGATCGACCGTGCTCATGAAAGGCCTCGACACCGAGCGCACCGTGCTCTCCGGCGGACCGCTCGGCATCATGCAGTCGGCGATGGACGTGGTGCTGCCGTACGTGCACGAGCGCAAGCAGTTCGATCGTCCCATCGGGACCTTCGAGCTCATGCAGGGCAAGATCGCCGACATGTACACGAAGCTGCAGGCCTCGCGCGCCTTCAGCTACCGCGTCGCGCACTCGCTCGACGCGGGACGTGGGCGCGCCGCGCGCAAGGACGCCGCGGCGTGCCTGCTCTTCGCTTCCGAAAGCGCGGTCGAGGTCGCGCTGCAGGCGATCCAGGCGCTCGGCGGCAACGGCTACATCAACGAATTCCCCGCGGGGCGCCTGCTCCGCGACGCGAAGCTCTATGACATCGGCGCCGGCACCAACGAGATCCGGCGGATGCTCATCGGGCGCGAACTGTTCGAAGAATCGAACTAGAAGGCAACTGGAGAAACAGGAATGGAAAACATCGTCATCGTCGGCGCCAAGCGAACTCCGATCGGCGCCATGCAGGGGAAATTCAACTCGGTCTCCGCCTCCGAGCTCGGCGCGACCGCCATCAAGGCGGCGGTCGAGCAGGCGGGCGTGAAGCCGGGCGAGGTCGACGACCTCATCTTCGGCTGCGTGCTGCAGGCGGCGCAGGGCCAGGCGCCCGCGCGCCAGGCGGCGATCAAGGCGGGGCTCGACAACACCACGCCGGCGACCACCGTCAACAAGATGTGCGGCTCGGGCATGAAGGCGGCGATGATGGCCTTCGACGAGCTCGCCACCGGCAACGCCACGATCGTCGTCGCCGGCGGCATGGAATCGATGACGAACGCGCCGCACATGCTCCCCAAGTCGCGCGCGGGTTTCCGCTACGGCTCGACGCAGCTGCTCGACCACATGGCCTTCGATGGCCTCGAGGACGCCTACGTCGGCAAGCCCATGGGCCACTTCGCCGACGCGACGGCGAAGAAGTACGGCTTCACGCGCGAGCAGATGGATGCCTACGCGAAGGAATCCACGACGCGCGCGGTCAACGCGTCGAAGTCCGGGGCTTTCACCGACGAGATCGCTCCCGTGACGGTCAAGGGCCGCGCCGGCGACGAGGTCGTGAAGGACGACGAGACGCCCTTCAACGTGAAGCTCGACAAGATCCCGACGCTGCGCCCGGCCTTCAACAAGGACGGCACGGTGACGGCGGCGACCTCCTCCTCGATCTCCGACGGCGCCGCGGCGCTCGTCATGATGACCGAGTCGGAGGCGAAGAAGCGCGGCGCGAAGCCGCTCGCGCGCGTCGTCGCCTACGCCTCCAACGCCCACGAGCCCGAGTGGTTCACCACCGCTCCCGTCGGCGCCATCGAGAAGGTGCTGAAGAAGGCCGGCTGGAAAGCTTCCGACGTCGACCTCTTCGAGGTGAACGAGGCCTTCGCCGTCGTGAGCATGGCGGCGATGAAGGACGTCGGCATCCCGCACGACAAGGTGAACGTCAACGGCGGCGCAGTCGCGCTCGGCCACCCCATCGGCGCCACCGGCGCCCGCATCATCACCACGCTCATCTACGCGCTCAAGAAACGCGGGCTGAAGAAGGGAGTCGCCGCGCTGTGCATCGGCGGCGGTGAAGGAACCGCACTTGCCCTGGAGGTCCTGTAATGGCGATCACGACCGCAACACCCATCGAACAAATCCCCAACGTCGGGCGCTCGCTCGCCGCCGAGCTGAGAGCCATGGGCATCGATTCGCTCGAAGCCCTCATGCGCGTCGGTTTCTGGGACGCGTGGCTGCAGCTGCGGCGGCATAACCCCGAGCGCGATTGCGTGCCCGCCTGCCTCGCCCTCGCCGGCGCGGTCGCGGGCGTGCGCTGGAACCACCTGCCGCCGAAGGTGCGTGCCGACATCCGCCAGCGCGTGAAAGCGGTGCGCACGTGAGGGCCGCCATGTGCCCGGCGTGCGCCGCCGTCGCCGCCGCCCTGCTCCTCGTTGCCGGCTGTGGCGAAAGCAAGAAACCCAAGGTCGACGCCGCGACCGAGCAGGCGGAAGCGCACAAACGCGCCGCCGAAGGTCCGTTCGGCACGCAGGTGAAAGCGCTCGACAAGGCGAAGGGGCTGGGCGCCGACATCAACACCAAGGTCGAGGAAAACGTCCAGAAGGCCGACGAGGCGAAGTAGCGGCGCCGAGAGCGAGAACCCGCTGATGCCGCGCATCAAGTCCCGGCTCGACACCTCGAGCCCCGAGTACAAGGCGGCATCGCAGCACCATCGCGCGCTCGCCGACGATTTGCGCAAGCAGGTCGCGAAAGTGGCGGAAGGCGGCGGCGCGGATGCGCAGAACAAGCACACCGCCCGCGGAAAGCTCCTGCCGCGCGAGCGCGTGCGCGCCCTCCTCGATCCGGGCAGCCCCTTCCTCGAGCTCTCCCAGCTCGCGGCTTTCGGCATGTACGACGACGACGCGCCGTGCGCGGGTCTCATCACCGGCGTCGGCCGCATCGAGGGGCGCGAGGTGGTCGTGGTCGCGAACGACGCGACCGTGAAGGGCGGCACGTACTATCCGATGACGGTGAAGAAGCACCTGCGCGCGCAGGAGATCGCATCGCAGAACCGGCTCCCGTGCGTGTATCTCGTCGATTCCGGCGGCGCGTTCCTGCCGCTGCAGGACGAGGTGTTTCCCGACCGCGAGCACTTCGGCCGCATCTTCTACAACCAGGCGCACCTCTCCGCAGCGGGAATTCCCCAGGTCGCGGTGGTGATGGGCTCGTGCACGGCGGGCGGCGCGTACGTGCCCGCGATGTGCGACGAATCGGTGATCGTGAAGGAGCAAGGCACGATCTTCCTCGGCGGCCCGCCGCTGGTGAAAGCGGCGACCGGCGAAGTCGTGACGGCGGAGGAGCTCGGCGGCGGCGACGTGCACACACGCACTTCCGGCGTCACCGACCATCTCGCCGACGACGACCGCCACGCGCTTGCGATCGCACGCGAGATCATTCGGCATGCGCAGATTGGGCCCCGGCCCGTTGCCGCACCTGCGGCGGCGGGGGCGACAAGCTCGGCCATCGAGCCGCACTACTCCGCCGAGGAGCTCTACGGCGTCATCCCGCCGGATCCGCGGCGTCCGTTCGACGTGCGCGAGATCGTGGCGCGCATCGTCGACGGCTCCGATTTCCACGAGTTCAAGGCGCTCTACGGCACGACGCTCGTCACCGGCTTCGCGCGCATCCACGGCTACGACGTCGGCATCGTCGCGAACAACGGCATCCTCTTCTCGGAATCCGCGCTCAAGGGCACGCACTTCATCGAGCTGTGCGCGCAGCGCCGCATCCCGCTTCTCTTCCTGCAGAACATCACCGGCTTCATGGTCGGCCGCAAGTACGAGCACGAGGGCATCGCCAAGGCGGGCGCGAAGATGGTGACCGCGGTCTCGTGCGCGCGCGTGCCGAAGCTCACCGTGATCGTCGGCGGCTCGTTCGGCGCCGGCAACTACGGCATGTGCGGCCGGGCCTTCGAGCCGCGGTTCCTGTGGACGTGGCCCAACGCGCGCATCTCGGTGATGGGCGGCGAGCAGGCGGCCTCGGTGCTCGCGACCGTGAAGCGCGACGGGATCGAGGCGAAGGGCGGCAAGTGGTCGAAGCCGGAGGAGGATGCGTTCAAGGCGCCGATCCGCGAGCAGTACGAGCGCCAGGGCCATCCCTATTACGCCACCGCGCGCCTCTGGGACGACGGCGTCATCGATCCCGCCGACACGCGCCGCGTGCTCGGGCTCGCGCTCGCCGTCTGCGTCAATGCGCCCATCGAGGAGACGCGTTTCGGCGTCTTTCGCATGTAAAGCTCTCCCTCTCCCTTGGGAGAGGGCCGGGGAGAGGGACCACCGTCATGACCAGCATCGCCATCGAACACCAGGGCTCCATCGGCCTCGTGACGCTCAATCGTCCGGAGCGCCACAACGCGTTCGACGACGCGATGATCGCCGAGCTCACGGAAGCGCTGCGCGCGATGGAGGCCGACGAGAAGGTGCGCTGCCTCGTGCTCTCCGGCGCCGGGCCATCGTTCTGCGCCGGGGCCGACCTCAACTGGATGCGCCGCATGGGCAGCTTCTCGCTCGACGAGAACCGCCGCGACGCCATGGGACTCGCCACACTCATGCGCACGCTCGCGCACCTGCGCAAGCCCACGATCGCGCGCGTGCACGGCGCGGCGTATGGCGGCGGCGTGGGGCTCGTCGCGTGCTGCGACATCGCCTGCGCCACGCAGCAGACGATGTTCGCGCTCACCGAGGCGAAGCTCGGCCTGACTCCGGCGGTGATCTCGCCCTACGTCGTCGCCGCCATCGGCGAGCGCTTCGCGCGCCGCTACTTCCTCACCGGCGAGCGCTTCGAGGCGGCGGATGCCTGGCGCCTCGGGCTCATCCACGAGATGACGCTCTCGGAAGACGACCTGGACCAGAAGGTGGGCGAGATCGTCGACGCGCTGCTCGCGTGCGGGCCGGTCGCGCAGAAAGAAGCCAAGGAGCTGATCCGCGTCGTCGCCGGCAAGCCCGTGACGAGCGAGCTCATCCAGGACACGGCCGAGCGCATCGCGAAGCTGCGCGCCTCGCCCGAGGGACGCGAAGGCGTCAGCGCGTTCCTGGAGAAGCGGAAGGCGTCATGGATTCCGCCCGAATCTCCGGCCGGCGGGAGCTGACCGCTTCGCGGATCGGACGAATCGGCCGCACCTCGACCGAGCCCACGGCAGCGGGCGGAATGCGCGATGCGACCTGGATCGCCTCGTTCAAGTCGCGCGCTTCGATCAGGTAGAAGCCCGCGAGGATTTCCTTGGTCTCGGCGAACGGCCCGTCCGTGACCGAGACCTTGCCGTTGCGCACCCGCACCGTCGTCGCGGTCGCGACCGGCTGCAGCGCTTCGGAGGCGATGCAATGGCCGCTCGCGCGAATCCGCTCGTCGTAATCGACGCAGTGCTCGTCGGCCATGCCGGCGAGCGCCTTCTCCTCGCCGTAAACGAGGCACAGGTATTTCATGGGGCCTTCTCCTTGAAGTCCGGTTGCTTCACTGGTCGAACGGGCGGCGGCGAAATCGACAAGGCGGCGAGCCGGCGCTTCAGGAAGCGGCGCTCGGGCTCCTGGCGCGCGAGCTTGAGGGCCGCCTCGTAGGAGCGCCGCGCCTCGGCGGCGCGGTCGAGCCGGCGGCAGAGGTCCGCGCGCGCGGCGTGCGCGAGATGGTAGTCGGCCAGATCTCCGCGGGCGAGGATCCGGTCCACGAGGCCGAGGCCCGCCGCGGGCCCGTCGCGCATGCCGACCGCGACTGCGCGGTTGAGCTCGACGATCGGCGACGGCTCTATCTCGAGCAGCACATCGTAGAGCGCCACGATCTGCGCCCAGTCGGTCCCGGCAACGGTCGGAGCTTCGGCGTGCACCGCCGCGATCGCGGCCTGGACGCTGTAGGCGCCGAAGCGGCGCGAGCCGAGCGCGCGCTCCACCAGCGGGATGCCTTCCTCGACGAGCGCGCGGTTCCAGAGCGAACGGTCCTGCTCCTCGAGCACGATGATGTCGCCCGCGGGAGAGGTGCGCGCGGCGCGCCGCGATTCCTGCAGCAGCATCAGCGCGAGGAGCCCGATCGCTTCCGGCTCCGGCAACAAGCCGATGAGGAGCCGTCCCAGCCGGATCGCCTCCTGCGAGAGATCGGCGCGCGTGTGCGATTCGCCCGACGACGCGGAATAGCCCTCGTTGAACACGAGGTAGATCACGCGCAGCACGTTGTCGAGGCGCGCGGCGAGCTCCGGTCCGGCGGGGACCTCATAGGGGATGCGCGCGTCGCGGATTTTTCCCTTCGCGCGCACGATGCGCTGCGCGAGCGTGGGCGCCGGCGTGAGGAATGCCGCGGCGATCTCCTCGGTCTTGAGGCCGCACACTTCGCGAAGCGTCAGCGCCACCTGCGCGTCGGCGGCGAGCGCCGGATGGCAGCACGTAAAGATGAGGCGCAGGCGGTCGTCCTCGATCGGCTCGACCTCCGGCGGCTCCTCGGCGGCGATCGCCTCGACTTGCTCGTCGTCGAGCGTGTCGTAACGCGCGCGCCGCCGGATGCCGTCGATCGCCTTGAAGCGGCCGGTGGAGACGAGCCAGGCGCGCGGATTGTCCGGGACGCCTTCGGCGGGCCACTGCTCGAGCGCGGCGCGGAAGGCGTCGTGCAGCGCTTCTTCCGCGACCTCGAAATCGCCGAGCAGGCGCACGAGCGTGGCGAACACGCGCCGCGACTCGTTGCGGTAGAGCGCCTCGACCGTCTCGCGGACCGCGTCGCTCACGCCGTGCGACTCCTCACCGCTTCGGCCATGCACGCCGGACAAAGGCAGCCCGACGCGTCGGCCGCGGGCTCGACCGGCGGATAGCTCGTGCACCAGCACGGCGTCGCCGCATTGCCTGCGCCGCACGCGAATTCCGACCCGCATCGCGTGCATCGCTCGGGACGCCATTCGGGAGGCATCGCGCTCGCATTCGCGGAGCGCTCGAAGAGCTCGCGGCGGCGCGCGAGCCCGCCCACGATCGCCGCGCGCTCCGCGTTCGACGCGCCGCCCCACGCGGCAATCTCGCCGATGGTGCGGTAGCAGCCGAGGCACACCTGGGTCGCCGGGTCGAGCGTGCACACGTTGATGCAGGGCGAGGCGACCGCGGCCTCTTTCAGCGTCGAGCCCATGCGCCGATGATGCCATGCAAGGCGTCGAGGCCGTCGGTAAGCGCGGCCGGGCCCGGCTGCAGGATGATCGGCGACTTCACCTCGTGCAGCTCGCCGTCGCGCACCGCCGGGATCGACGACCAGCCCGCGCGCGCCGCCACGCGTTCCGGCCGGAATTTCTTGCCGCACCAGGAGCCGATGATGATGTCGGGCGCGTGTTTCCCGACCTCGGCCGGCTCCGCGACGATGCGATCGCGCCCCAGCGCGCACGCGGCCTTGTCGGGAAAGACGTCCTCGCCGCCGGCGATGGCGATGAGCTCGCTCACCCAGCCGATGGCGCTGATCATCGGATCGTCCCATTCCTCGAAGTAGACGCGCGGATGGCGCGCGAGCGCGCGGCCCGCGGCCCGAATTTGCTCGACGTGCGCCGCCAGTTGTGCGGCGTAGCGCCCGGCCTTCTCCGCAGCGCCGACGATGGCGCCGAGCCGCCGCACATAATCGAGGATCCCTTCGACGCTGCGGTGATTGGCGATCCAGACTTCGACGCCGCGGGCGATCAATTCCCTCGCGATGTCGGCCTGGATGTCGGAGAAGCCGATGGCGAGGTCGGGCGCGAGCGCGACGATCGCGTCGACCTTCGCGCTCGTGAACGCGGAGACTTTCGGCTTTTCCCTGCGGGCGCGCGCAGGTCGCACGGTGAATCCCGAGATGCCGACGATGCGCCGCTCCTCTCCAAGCGCGTAAAGCGTCTCAGTGGGCTCCTCGGTGAGGCAGACGATGCGGCTCGCGGTCATTCCTCACTCGGGCGGCTTCGTTCCAGGCTATCCGATCTTCGCGACGTCGCGGGGAAAAGACTGTCCGGTGAGCTGGTAATGCTCCACGGAACATTCTTCGATCAGCTCGGCATATCCCGGCGGAAGAAACGAGGCGCGCCAATCGGGACCAAAGCGCGCTCTGATGGCGTCCACATCGCGCCACATCGAAGCAAAGACGAAGGCGCGATCAGCATTATTGGCCGGGCCTGCGCAGACAAAGCCGAGAAAGCCTGGCTCGTCGTGGACGACCTGAACCGACGAGGTCGCGAGTTTTTCCGCCAGGGCACTTTCACAATCGGGTCTGGCACGGGCCTTGAATAGCCTGAGAATGGGTACCCCAGCGCGAAGTTCGTATCGATCCGGGCTCGACATGCCGGTTCCTTTGCTCGACGGCGAGGGCCGTTATCCGATCTTCGCGAAGTCGCCGTGGCGGCCGAGGCCGTCCTTGAAGCGCGTGGCGCCCGCGACGCCGTCCTTCACCAGCGCTTCGCGGCCGTTGTACCACTCCTGGATGAGCGCGTCGCGCACCGGCAGCCCGTGGCTCGCGATCGCCGAGCGGCGGTCGGCGCGCACGCACACCTGCGGGAAGCGCGCGATCTCGTTGGCGAGCTCCTCGGCCTTCGCGCGCGCGCCGCCTTTCGGCGTCACGTATTCGCACAATCCGATCGCGAGGCACTCTTCCGCCGGGACCTTGCGACCGGTGAGGATGATCTCGAGCGCGCGCCCCTGCCCGACGATGCGCGGCAGGCGAACGGTGCCGCCATCGATGAGCGGCACGCCCCAGCGGCGACAATAGACGCCGAAGTAGGCCTCGCGCGCCATGACGCGGAAATCGCACCAGAGGCCGAGCTCCATGCCGCCCGCGACCGCGGGACCTTCGATCGCGGCGATCACGGGCTTGTCGAGCTCGAGGCGCGAGGGCCCGAGCGGGCCGCGTGGAATCTCGCCGCCGTTGCCGCGCGCTCCCGCGGGCGGGATGTCGAGCTCGCCGAGGGGATAGTCGGCGTCGAGCGTGCTCACGTACTTGAGGTCCCACCCCGAGCAGAACGCGCCGCCCGCGCCGTAGAACACCGCCACCGACGCGCTCTTGTCCGCGTCGAACTCGAGGAACGCGCGCGTGAGCGCATCCGCGCTCTGCGGATCCATGGCGTTGCGCGCATCCGGCCGGTCGTGGATCACCGTCCACACCGCGCCGTTCTTTTCGATCCTGACTGTCATCGTCCCTCTCCCCGTCGCTACATGTTCCTTCGATACTGCCCCCCGACCTCGAAGAGCGCGTGCGTGATCTCGCCGAGCGAACAGACGCGCACGGCGTCCATGAGCACTTCGAAGACGTTGCGATCGGCGATCACCGCCTCGCGCAGGCGCTCGAGCATCGCCGGCGCCTCCTTCGCGTGACGCTTCCTGAAGTCTCCCAGGCGCTTCAGCTGGCTCTGCTTCTCCTCGTCCGTCGAGCGCGCGAGCTCGAGCTTCTGCGGGGTCGGGTCGCCGTGCGGGTTGCGGAACGTGTTCACGCCGATGATGGGATACGAGCCGTCGTGCTTCTTGTGCTCGTAGTAGAGGCTCTCTTCCTGGATCTTGCCGCGCTGGTAGCCGGTCTCCATCGCGCCGAGCACGCCGCCCCTCTCCGCGATCGCCTCGAATTCCCCGAGCACGGCCTCCTCGACGAGGTCGGTGAGCTCCTCGATCACGAACGAGCCCTGGTTCGGATTCTCGTTCTTCGCGAGCCCCCATTCGCGGTTGATGATGAGCTGGATCGCCATCGCGCGGCGCACGGATTCCTCCGTCGGCGTCGTGATCGCCTCGTCGTAGGCGTTGGTGTGGAGGCTGTTGGCGTTGTCGTAGATCGCGATGAGAGCCTGGAGCGTCGTGCGGATGTCGTTGAAGGCGATCTCCTGCGCGTGCAGGCTCCGCCCCGAGGTCTGCCCGTGGAACTTGAGCTTCTGGCTCCGCTCGCTCGCGCCATACTTCTCCTTCATCGCCACCGCCCAGATGCGCCGCGCGACGCGCCCGAGCACCGCGTACTCCGGATCCATGCCGAAGGAGAAGAAGAACGAGAGGTTCGGCGCGAAGTCGTCGATCTTCATGCCGCGCGCGAGATAGGCCTCGACGAAGGTGAAGCCGTTGGCGAGCGTGAAGGCGAGCTGGCTGATGGGATTCGCGCCGGCCTCCGCGATGTGATAGCCCGAGATCGACACCGAGTAGAAGTTCTGCACCTTGTGGCGCACGAAGTATTCCTGGATGTCGCCCATCATCTTCAACGCGAACTCGGTGGAGAAGATGCAGGTGTTCTGCCCCTGGTCCTCCTTGAGGATGTCGGCCTGCACCGTGCCGCGCACCGTCGAGAGCGTGGCCGCCCTGATCGCGCGGGTTTCCTCGGCCGTGGGCTTGCGGCCATTCTCGTTTTCGAACGCCGTCACCTGCTGCTCGATGGCGGTATTGAAGAACATCGCGAGGATCGTCGGCGCCGGGCCGTTGATCGTCATCGAGACCGACGTATTCGGCGCGCACAGGTCGAAGCCGTCGTAGAGGACCTTCATGTCGTCGAGGGTCGCGATCGAGACGCCCGAGTTGCCGACCTTGCCGTAGATGTCGGGACGCGGATCCGGATCGAAGCCGTAGAGCGTCACCGAGTCAAAGGCGGTCGACAGGCGCTTCGCCGGCATGCCCTCGGACACCTTCTTGAAGCGCCGGTTGGTGCGGAACGCGTCGCCCTCGCCCGCGAACATGCGCGTCGGATCCTCGTTCTCGCGCTTGAAGGAGAAGACGCCCGCCGTGAACGGGTAGTGTCCGGGAAGGTTCTCGCGCATGAGGAAGCGCAGGATCTCGCCCTCGTCCTCGAAGCGCGGCACCGCGACCTTGCGCACCCGCGTGCCCGAGAGCGTCTCGTGCGTGAGCTTCGTGTGGATTTCCTTGTCGCGAACGCGCGTCACATGCTCGTCGCGGCCGTAGCGCTCGACCGTCTTCGGCCACTGCTCGAGGAGCTTCTTCGCCGCCGGCTCGAGCGCCGCGTCCTTCTGTTCGATGAGATCGGCGAAATCGCCGGCCTGCCTGCCGCTCGCCTCGAAGAGCGCGCGCGACGTCTTCAACGCCTGGCGCTCGCGGGCGAGGCGCGACTGCACCACGACACGCTCGTGGTAGCCGCGCACCGTGTCCGAGATCTCCGCGAGATAGCGGTTGCGTTCCGGCGGCACGATCGCACGGTGGCGCGACGAGGACTTCGTCTTCGCCGGCGGAAGCTTCCCCGGCTGGAGCTGCAGGCCCTTCTCCTTCAACGTCGCCGCGATCGCCTGGTAGAGCGCCGTCACGCCGTCGTCGTTGAACCGGCTCGCCTGCGTACCGTAGACGGGCATCTCGTCGGGCTTCTTCATGAAGAGCTCGCGGTTACGCTGGTATTGCTTGCGCACGTCGCGAAGCGCGTCCTCGGCGCCCTTGCGGTCGAACTTGTTGATGGCGACGAAGTCGGCGAAGTCCAGCATGTCGATCTTCTCGAGCTGGCTCGCCGCGCCGAATTCCGGCGTCATCACGTAGAGCGATGTGTCGACGTGCGGCACGATCGCCGCGTCGCCCTGGCCGATGCCCGAGGTCTCGACGATGACGAGGTCGAATCCCGCCAGCTTGCATGCCGCGATCGTGTCGGGGAGCGCGGCGGAAATCTCGGTCCCGGTGTCGCGCGTGGCCATCGAGCGCATGAAGACGTTCGGATGGTCGATCGCGTTCATGCGGATGCGGTCGCCCAGCAGCGCGCCGCCGGTGCGCTTGCGCGACGGGTCGATGGAAATGATCGCGATCCTGAGGCGGTCCTGCTGGTCGAGGCGCAGCCTCAGGACGAGCTCGTCGGTGAGCGAGCTCTTTCCCGCGCCGCCGGTTCCGGTGATGCCGAGCACGGGCGTGTGCATTGCGGCGGCAGCCTCGCGCAGGCGCTCGCGCATGCCCGGGCCGTAGGCGCCGTTCTCGAGCGCGGTGATGACGCGCGCGAGGCTGCGCCGATCGCCGGTCGCAAGCGCATCGATCACCGCGCTTTCCGCAGGCGCCGCCGCGGTGAGATCGAAGTCCGCCTTCTGCAGGACGTCGTTGATCATGCCCTGGAGGCCCAACGCCGCGCCGTCCTCGGGCGAATAGATCCGCGCCACGCCGTA
>Ga0075426_10001502_pt1 | contig 16592 bp, 10 predicted proteins | sample SoiMethybrSBSTD5_FD_75304 | JGI IMG/M metagenome (GOLD analysis project Ga0075426, IMG submission 75304) | Bulk soil microbial communities from a Populus tree surrounding site in Tennessee, USA - Soil MetaG P. TD hybrid SBSTD5 | ecosystem: Environmental > Terrestrial > Soil > Tree plantation... | reverse complement strand
TCCCGAGGTGGCCGAGGGAGCTCTCTACGAGGATGGAGAACGGGTGAAACGACCTATCAACCAGGCCGAGGAGCAAGCTGCCGCCTGAAGCCGTTTACACACCTATTGACGGGACCTCCGGCGTGTTCCAGTACTGCAATGGCGTCTTGGACCACCGCAACAGTCCGCCGCGGTACTTCGACGGCTCGCTGCAGTGCTGCAACGGGCCGCCCGAGTACTACGACGGCGTGTTCCAGTACCGCAATGGCGCGTTGGACCACCGCGACGGTCCGTCGCAGTACTTCGACGGCTCGTTGCAGCACTGCGACGGGCCGCCCGAGTACTACGACGGCGTATTCCAGTACTGCAATGGCGCGCTGGACTACCGCGACGGGCCGCCCCGGTACTTCGACGGCTCGTTGCAGTGCTGCAACGGGCCGCCCGAGTACCACGACAGCGCGTTCCAGTGCTGCAATGGCGCGTTGGACTACCGCGGCGGTCCGCCGCAGTACCTCGAAGCCTCGTTGCAGTGCTCCACCAGACTGCTCGAGAACCACGACGGCGTGTTGGAGCATTGCGATGGCGCGTTGGACCGCCGCAACGGGCCAGTGCGCTCACCGATGGCCTCGTTGCCGTGCCGCAACGAGCCGATCGTGCATTCCGACCACACGCCGCGTCGGTGCGTCGCCCAGCAACCAGGCTCGCATCGCTATCTGTTTTGCGGGAGCGAACCAAGTGAGCCCATCGCGGAAGAAGCCTCAAGTACTATCGGTGAGATGAGCTGAAAAAAGGGGCGGCGCCCGCATCTCGCGAGCACCGCCGTGAGGCGCCGCCGACTTCCTATAGGAAGACGCGACTCTTTCGGGAGTGGAGGACCATCTACTGCCAGCGGCAGGGGCCGCCCTATGCGCTTCGAGTCCAGTTGGCACATGACGTTCCACGCTTTCTGCTCGCAGCGCTGCGCAACAACCGGGTTCTGCTCTACCAGCTCACAGTCTTATAGCAGGGATGTTGGGTTTCCGCCGGCGCCGCCCCTTGATAGGGTCCACGGACGATAGTTCCATCCGTCGTGAGCGTGAGCGGGACAGAGTCGGCCTTCAGGTGATTGAGCCTGAGAACGAATCCGGAAGGTGAGGATTGCGAACAGCTTCCGAGAGGGCTGGGAACCGTGGCACTCTTACGGAACGTGCCCCAAGCGACCGAGACGGATGTGTTCTGCGTGGTGCCGAAGACCCTCTTGTAGTTGATGACCGTGTAGATGACTCCAGTCTGAGCCGGAGGTTTGTAGGTCACCGTAGCGGCCCAGGCTGCCATCGAGGTGAGGAATGCCAGCAGAAGGACGGTTGAGCGATAAGGCTTTCGCATCTTGGTCTCCCTTTGAAGCAGGTTTGCCGCAGGGCGGATTCGCTCTGCGGACGCTTCTGTGCCTAGACGCGACTTTCCTCGGCCGCGAGGGCCATGTGCGCACCGCTTCGGCATCTGCTAGATTTCTATGGGTTCCATAAAGGGCCATGGGTGTCGAGCCGATGTCTGCTCTTATTGCCAGTCGCCGTAGATTTGAAACGCGGCCCAGTAGTACGGCGCGGAGGCGTCGATCTCTTCCTCCTCACCCTTCTCGTTCTTGACCCGGATCGGCCCGTGGATCAGCTCCATCTGGGCTGCCCGCAGCGCTTCGTCTTTCGTTAAGCCTGCCTTGAGATGCTTGTAGAAGCGCACCATCAGCTCCGCCGTGGTGCGGTCGGAGATCTTCCAAAGCGAGGCCATGACCGAACGAGCACCCGCGTACTGGAACGCCCGTGAGAGGCCGATTAGGCCTTCCCCGCCCATCTCCTTGCCGAGCCCGGACTCGCAGGCCGAGAGCACGACGAGGTCGGCGTCAAGGCGCACCTGCTCGAAGATCTCCCAGGCTTGGAGGAGGCCGTTGTCCTTGCCTTCTTCGAACTTACTGGGAATCGACAGAACGACCGCGGAGTTCAGAGGGAAGCGATCGTCGAGGATGGCGTGGGTGGCAAAGTGGACAATACGGGTGTTGCGCGGAAGCAACTTGGCGTGTTCTTCGGTGGCATCTGGGCCGAGATAGATGTTGGCCTGCGAGAAAAGAGATGCGATCCGCTGAACCTCGGTTCGGGAGGCCGGAAGGGGTTCGAAGGTGAACCCACGCTGTGCCGCGGAGTGAATTCGGATATCCTGATTCCTGGTAGCGTCCTCACGAGCTACAACCTGAGGAAGCAGGGGGTCCCCGAACGCGGCCAAGTTGGAAGGCGGGGAGTGCTCCACAGGTTGAGGTCGCAGTTTCTTTCGCTCCGCGAAGACCGTCGCCGAAAGGGCGGTGCTAATAGGCTTCCACTCAGCTAAATAGCGCCAATTCCTCCCATGGCGTTCTTCTGAGAGGGGCATTTCTTGGACTAGAGCTCCCCAGGGGAGGAGGTGAAGGGGTCCATCGGGAAGGATCAGCAAGCGCTCTGCTACGGCGACTCGATCCGAGACCGGTTCGATCAAGAGACCGTAGAGCCTCCGCGCCAGGGCTTCGAGATTTCCGCTGTGCGGTAGGCGGCCCTTCGAGACGATCCCCAACATCAGGGTTTGAATAGTCTGCCGCAACTCCTTGTCTCCGATCGCGAGGGCGTCCACGCGCAAATCATGTTCCCTTGAGAAGCTGAATAGGAAGACTCCTTTTTCTCCAACGCTATAGGATAGGACCAGTGTTCCCGGATCAAGCGCAGCGCGAGAAGCGTCGAGATCTATGGGATGAGGGTATTGGAGAGCGGCCAGCTTGGGGGAAGCGCGCCGGATCCTTTCCTCAAGATCATTTGATTCGTCGCGCAGGCGGCGCAACTGATCTCTCAGCTCTTCGATCTGCTTCTCATGATCGCGATGGTTGAGCCCGCTGAGCTGTTGTTCCGTGCGATCGACTCTGAAGGCAAGGCGGCGGCGTTCTTGGTCTAGGTCTTCTGAAATATCGGCAGTGAAGACGCTGTCGCGCTCGGCTAGTTGATCGAGAAAACTGCGAGCGCGAGACCGTTCAAGAGTCTGGAAGGCGGTGGCCGCGTGGCCAAGCTTCAGTTGAACCTCTAGAGCATCGCGATAAAAGTCTCCATAGGAAGTGCGAAAACTAGCCCGGCTGTCCTGGGAGCCACCAAATCGAGTGAGCTGCAATTCTAGCGTGTCCAGCGCACGGCGAAAAAAGTCGTCCACGACGGCCAATGAAAGAGGGTTTAACATTCGGTGAGCCACACCAAGACTATGCAGCGCCTTCGCGACGTCAGCACTCCCAGGCGCCAACACGCTCTGGAGCTCCATCGCGCGTTCGTAGAAAGAAATGGCCCGAGCCCAATCTCCGCGGCGGCTAGCGAGATCGCCTAGGGAGCTCAAAGTGGTCGCAGCGCCAAGGCCACCGGGGGCCTTGTGCATTTCGATGTCGAGAGCGTGTTGAAGAAAACTCTCCCCGTCCTCAAGGTGCCCGGCTTCCGTGGCCGTAACGCCAAGGTTGTTAAAGCTGCTCGCCACCTCCAGACTGTCCGGGGCGCTCTTCTGGCGCATCTCTAAAGCCTGCCGGTGGAGTTGCATCGCCTGCTTCAGCTCCCCCCGCTTATAGGCGAGGACTGCAAGGCTATTGAGGCTGCTTGCCAGATCGAGACTTCCGGGTGCGATTTGTTGCTGAAGATTCATCGCGCGCTCGTGGAAGTCTCTGGCACGCTCCTGTTCTCCACGAAGTTCCGCCAGTATCCCCATATTGTGGAGGTTCACAGCCATTTCTAGGCTGGCCGGAGCAAGCTTTTGTTGGACCTCCAGGGAGCGTTGATGGTAGTCCATCGCGATGTCGAGGTCTCCACGTGCCATGAAGACGGTGCCGAGGTTCGTGAGGGTGTTTGCGACAAGTAGACTGTCTGGAGCTAGCTTCTTCCGGATCACAAGGGCGCGCTGAAAGAAGTCTGCCGCCTGGTTGAGATCGCCCCGCTTTCCGGCAAGCGCAGCCAGGTTGTGCAGACCCTGAGCCAGATCGAGACTTTCCGGAGCTAACGCCTGCTTCAGCGCCAATGCGCGCTGGAAGAATTCGGTCGCTTGATCGAGGTTCCCTCGGTTCCCCGCGATTATTCCGAGGTTGTTTAGACTGTTTGCGAGCGCAAGGCTGTTTGGAAGTAGTTCTTGCAGAATTCGATGGGCGCGTTGAAAGAAGTCTTCTGCCCTGTCAAGTTGCCCGCGATCGGAACTGACCAATCCGAGATCGCTGAGAGTTTGTGCGACCCAAATGCTACCTGGTGCGAGGCGCTCTCGGATTCGCAGTGAGCGTTGGAAATGATCGGCAGCCTGGGCGAGGTCTCCCCGTGTCGACGCCAAAACCCCAAGGTCGTTTAAGACCGCCGCCAGTGCCAGGTTCTCTTGGGGCCATGCTGTCTGTCGAATTGCCGCAGCCCTGGCGTAGTCTTCGCGGGCGTGATCGAAATCGTTCTGCTTTTGATGCAGTTGCCCAAGCTCCCACCAAAGAAGGGACTCTGTAAAAGGCTCCTTCGCCTCTGCCATGGCTGAAGCGTATGCTTGATAAGCTTCCTCCCATGCTCCCCGCGCTGCCCTCATCTTTCCAAGGCGGGCCCACAACCAGGCCCGGACGTGCCATTGTGGCTCGTGCGTAGCCTTCTCCTCCCACCAGCTTTCCACTTCCTTGGTCTTCTCGACAGTTGAGTACTCTTGGCTATTTTCTCGGAAGGCATTGAGGGTCGCCTTCGGTAGCCACGGCCAAGGGTCGTCGTCCCAAGGCCCCCTTGAAACCACGAAGGTTTTCTGTTCTTCGCCGTGGAGACCGATTAACTGAAGAGAGCCGCGGGGAGCCTGCTCGATCGCCAGCCACCACCAGTCGAACACCGAGTTGATCTCACCGTGAGCCTCGTCGGGATTGGCGGGGAGCGTAGGTGGTCGGCGCCAGGCCCAGATGACATCTCCTGGTTGGATCCCCGCTTTCGCAAGAGCAGAGTCTTTATCCAGCTCTTCTATGACAACACCGGAAGGGACGGACGGTTCGTCTGCCGCGTGGGCAGTCATCCCGAGCAGGGTTGCGAGGATGACGTTGAAGACGAGCACTTCCCATCGATGAAAAGAGGGCTTGGCTATGCAGACAATACCCATCTTGGAACCTCCGCCTCGTATCGGCGCTAGTCACACTCCGTGAGCATCAGGGACCGATGGGTGAAATCTTCGAGATCGTCGCTATCGATGATGTAGATCTCGTGGCACCTGTAGCTGGTCCGATCGGTGACCCACGTAATCTTTACCTTGACTCGGCCAGTGAGAGTGAATCCTTCGTCCGTTTCGTTGATTTCTATCTCCTCGATTTCCCCCGCCCAGTATCCCTTTCCTGGAGGGCCTGTCACATCCTTCAAGCCTCTTCCGAGAGCGTCCTTCGCTTCGGCCTTGGTCATCCAGCGTACTCCCGCGAGGGTTGGAGATGCGCCAGCAACCAGGATGATTAGGGCCCAGATGAGTCTCTTCATCAAGGTACACCTCCATATGGGGAACGAGTTAGGAACGTGTGGCTTCCCTTGAAGAGGACGCGACGGCTGAGAGGGAAAAGGACCATTGGGGGAAGAGAGACGGCGATCTGGTACTATTGTTATGTCCATGCCCACCCCCGAGGTCACCGACCTCCTCCAGTCCTGGAGCCGCGGCGATGCCGCCGCCCTGGATCGCCTCGTCCCGCTGATCTTCGACGACCTGCGCCGGATGGCCCGGCGCCATCTGCGGGGCGAGCGCGACAGTCATACCCTCCAGCCCACGGCGCTCGTCCACGAGGTCTACCTGAAGCTGGCGGACCAGCGGTCCGCCGACTGGCAGAACCGGGAGCAGTTCTTCGCGGTGGCCTCGCTGATCATGCGGCGCGTGCTTCAAGACTACGCTAAGAGGCGGCAGACTGCCAGGCGCGGGAAGGATGTCGCCAAGGTTCCCCTGGAGGAGGCGTTCGCGGTGGGGGAGGGGCAGGACGTCGACATCCTCGCGCTGCACGACGCACTGGACGTCCTGGAGACGCTCGATCCGCGCCAGCACCGGATCGTGGAGCTCAAGTTCCTCTACGGCTTCGAGCACGAGGAGATCGCCGAGCTCCTCGGCATCTCGGTGACCACCAGCAAGCGGGAGTGGAAGAAGGCCAAGCTGTGGCTGCTGCGCGAGCTCAGGCGGAAGTGACGGAGATTCCGGCTCGGCGTTTCTCGCGTCTCTGAAGGCGGAGGGAGAACGGTGACGCCCGAGCGTTGGCGGCAGGTCAAGGAGGTGCTGGACGGCGCTCTCGAGGCGGAGCCGGCCTCACGCACCTTGTGCATCGCACAGGCGTGCGGAGACGACGCGGATCTGCGCGTGGAAGTGGAGTCGCTCCTCGAATTCGAGGCCGAGAGCGAGCACTTCATCGAGGAGCCGCTCTTCGGACGCTTCGACGGCGGCCCGCCCGGGCTCGCGGAGGGGCAGCGAGTCGGCTCGTACAGGGTGGTGCGCGAGATCGGCCGCGGTGGCATGGGAGCGGTCTATCTGGCGGAACGGGCGGATGAAGAATTCGACCAGCAGGTCGCCCTCAAGGTGGTCGGGCACGGAACAGCGCAGGAGATCGTCCGCCGCTTCCGCGCCGAGCGGCAAATCCTCGCCCATCTCGATCATCCCAACATCGCCAAGCTTCTCGACGGTGGCAGCACGGAGGCCGGCCAGCCCTATTTCGTCATGGAGCTGGTGGCAGGGCGGCCTATCGATGAGGTCTGCGCGGCCCTTCCATTGGGGAAGCGGTTGGCGCTGTTCCGGGAGGTCTGCGCGGCAGTCCATTTCGCGCATCAGAACCTGGTGGTTCACCGCGATCTCAAGCCGGGCAACATCCTGGTCACCGCGGATGGCGTTCCCAAGCTTCTCGACTTCGGCATCGCCAAGCTGCTCGATCCCGGGCCAGGCGAGACGTCGCTGTCCGAGCTTGGCCTGCGCCCGATGACGCTCCAGTACGCGAGCCCCGAGCAGGTACGGGTGGAACCGATCACCACGGCGAGCGACGTCTACACGCTGGGCGTGCTCCTCCACGTACTGCTGACCGGCCGCTCGCCCTACGGCGCCGCGGTGGACGACCGGATGGCGTTGGAGCGCGCCATCGTGGAGGGGGGGACGGTCAAGGCGAGCGCATCGGTCGAGCGGCGGGACGAGGCGCGCCGCCTGGCCGGGGACCTGGACACGATCGTGCTGCACGCGATGCGCTTGGAGCCGGACAAACGGTATGCCTCGGCCGAGCAGCTCGCGGCGGACGTGCAACGGTATCTCGACGGGCTGCCGGTCCTTGCCCGCAAGGACACGGCCGGATACCGCTTTGGCAAATTCATCCGCCGGCACAAGGCCGCCACAGCGACAGCGGCGGCCGTGCTGCTCCTCGTTCTCGGCTTCAGCGTGACCGTCACCCTGTTGCTTGGCAGGGCGCAGCGGGAGCGGCACCGGGCGGAGACTGTGTCGGGATTCCTCGAAGAGCTCTTTGCCATCCCGGACCCGAGCCGGTCACGCGGGGAGACGATCACCGCCCGCGAAGTCCTGGAACGCGGCCGGAAGCAGATTGTCGCGGAGCTCAAAGGGGAGCCGGAGACGCAGGCTGACCTGATGGAGACGATGGGTCGCGTCTATCACCATCTGGGGCTTCTCGATCCGGCCCGGGAGCTGCTCGCTGAGTCGCTGCGCGTGCGGCGCCAGACCCTTGGCGCAGACCATCTGGACGTCGCGTCGAGCCTCCAGAACCTCGCCGTCACCTTGCGCGATCTCGGTGAGGACCGGGAAGCCGAGCCTCTCCTGCGCCAGGCACTCGCCATCCGGCGCCGCCACGGCGACACCGCGACGCCCGAATACGCGGCGGCCCTCAACGACCTGGCGGGCATCAAACAAGCCAAGGGGGAGCTGCGGGAGGCCGAAGAGCTTTTCGCGCAGGTGCTGGCGTTGAAGCGACGTCTTCTCGGCCCCGAGCACGAGGCTGTGGCCCTGGGCCTCCACAATCTCGCGGCGGTGCGGCACGCCCGTGGCGATTTCGCCGCCGCCGAGCCCCTCTACCGGCAGGCGCTCGCGATGCGCCGCCGGCTCCTCGGCGAGCTTCACCCCGACGTCGCGACGACTCTCAACAACCTGGCATCTCTCCTGGCGGACCGGGGGGACCTGGCGGAAGCGGAGAAGCTCTACCGGGAGGTCCTGGCGATGCGCCGCAAGCTCTTCAGCGCCGCCAGCCCGCGAGTGGCGCCGAGCCTCAACAATCTCGCCTTCGTGCTACTGACCGAGGGCCGCCCCAAGGACGCCGAGCCCTTCGCCAGGGAGGCGCTCTCGATCGTCGACGCACTGCCCGGCGGACGGCATCCGAACCGGGCGGTGTTCCTGCGGAATCTGGCCGCGGTGCTCGCCGCTGAGGGGAAGGGAAAGGAGGGGGAGCCGCTGGCGCGCGAGGCCCTGGCCGTCTTCCGATCCTCCTCTTCGAGCACCACCTGGCGGACGCCGGACGCGGAGAGCGTCCTGGGGAGCTGTCTCGCCGTCCAGGGCCGATTCACCGAGGCCGAACCCCTGCTGCTCGGCAGCTATCCCCTCCTGAAAGCGGAACCGGGCGACGGCGCCCGCTACGCGCCGGCTGCTCTCCAGCGGATCGTCGATCTCTATGCTGCCTGGGGACGGCCGGACCGAGCCGCCGCCTGGCGGGTGCTGCTCTCGCCGAGTCGCCGGCCCTGACCCGGGAGGCATGGCACGTTCTCCCTCCATTCCTCGCGTCGAGGGTAAGGGGGGATGTGGCCATGCGGACGCGAGGCTTCGGTTGGATCCTGATCCTGCTGTCGTGGATGCCTTGCCGTGCAGGTACCGCGGCCCCTGCCGGTGGTGCCTTTACCGACTCGAACCGCCTGTGGATCGTCGCCACGACGACAGAGCTCCACGCCGCGACGGCGCTCTCCGCGACCGGCGACATGATCTTGGTCAAGCCCGGCACATACACGGGCGCGAGCGTTGGCGGGTTGGCCCCGGGGACCATTCTGGTCTCAGAGGCCGGAGCGAACCAAACGATCCTGGTAGTGGCGCAGCTGGTTCTCAACATGAACGACGTGGTGGTCGACGGCTTCACCTTCCGCTCCACCTCGACCATCGAGCCGGTCAGAGTTTCGGGAGCGAGCAACGTCCATATCCGGAGCTGCAAGCTCATCGCCTCCTCGGGCGCATTCGGGCTGCGGATTGAAAACGCTCAAAACACTCTGGTCGAGACGAGCCTGTTCTCAGGCTACGGCGGCGTGCTCCTGCGCAGCGGCACTTCGAGTGGTACCCTGACGCTACGCAACAACCAGCTCGTCGGGAACACGCAGCCAGTCGTCGGCGGCTCCAATCCTTCCCTCCAGGTGATCCTCGAGAACAACCTGTTCCGCGGCTCCACATACGAGGCGGTCTACCTTAGCCAGGTCGCCTCGGTCCTCAGCCGCAACAACATCTTCGACTCGAATTATCAGGGGCTGAGCCTCTCGGCGGTCTCCGGCCTGGTTCAGCTCACCCAGGACACGCTGGTCCACAACGGCGTCGGATACAACTTGTCGGGAGTTGCTGCGACGGTCTTCAACACCATCCTTCAGGGCAATTCCCAAGGCCTCTACGGCGGAAACGCCACAATCTCGGTGGACCACCTGCTGCACTGGCAGGACGCCTCCTGGCTCAACGGCAGCGCCAACTTCGTCGTCGACGAGACGACGATCTGGCAGGCCGACCCGCGCTTCGTCAATGCCGCAGGCGGGGACTATCACCTGGCCGCGGGATCGCCCGCGCGAGGCGTTGGACAAGGCGGAGCAGACCTGGGGGCCTACGGCGGCGCGCTCGGCGGTTCCTGGCAGACGGTCCCTGGCACGCCCCAGCCTGCGCCCGCGCTGCTGGAGCTGGAGCTGGGCGGTCCCGACCGGATCGACGTCGGCGACACGATCCGCATCTCGGCGAAAGGCCATTTCGAGAACGGTTACTACAGCCTGTACGGCGCCAGCTATTACAACTCTCAGGCGCAGTGGTTTTCGTCTGATCCGACGGTCCTCCAGTCGCTGGGTGACGGCCGGTTTCAGGCCCTGCGGCCAGGACAGGCGATAGCCACCGCGCACACCGGCAACGTGACAGGCGGCTTCCCGGTGACGGTCCTCGCGCCGACGCCGCAAGGCTATGCCTTCTATACCGTCGTACCTTGCCGAGTCCTCGATACGCGGCAAGCATCGGCCCTGGCATCCGGAGTGTTGCAGGTCATTCAGGTCGCAGGCCTTTGCAGCGTGCCTGCCGGGGCAAAGGCTGTCTCGCTGAACGTTACGGCCGTGGCGCCCACCGGGGCGGGCTACATCGTCCTTTGGCCCGCCGATCTTCCCCAGCCGGGGACCAGCGTGGTCAATTTCGCCGCCGGGGCGACGCGCGCCAATAACGCAGTGCTGGCCCTCTCCAGTGACGGGGGAGGGAGCCTCGCAGCGGTGGCTTCAGTGCTTGGCGGCGGGACCGTCCATCTGGTCATTGATGTGAACGGATATTTCCAGTGAGAGATGAGAAGACGCCCGCCTCGCCAATGCGGGCGGCGCGCTGTAGAGGGACGATTCCTTCAGAACGCCCGCCACGCGAGCCCGGCCGACAGGGTCGCCGGGCGGAAGTCGACTCCTGAGCGCTGACTCTTGAGCACTGCTCCCCGCGGGACGACGACCAGGGTCTCGGCGACAGGTGCAAAGCGCAGGTCCATCGTGAAGGCGGTGCGCGGCGAGAGCGCGACGTCCATTCCGGCACCGAGCGCCAGAGCCGGATGATCCGGCCGGCGAATGGTGCCGATCCCCGCGCTGTGGAGCGCCGAAGAGAGCGCAACCCGGGCGACGAAGGGGAGGGTGACGCCGACCCCGAGCCAACCTTCGGTGCGGCCGCGGGGGCCGAATCGCCTCTCTCCGAGCAGCGTGACCGGGAGGAGTCCGATCGTCCCGCCGTCCGAGGAGGCGGCCGCGCTGCCGGCAAGGTGGAGGGGCAGGCGGACCGCTCCGAGGGAGAGGTGGGTCGCTACGCTGTCGGTCCACTGCAGCGTGAGCGCGGCGCCCGCTCCGCCGCCCGTGCCGAGGCCAAGATCGACTCCCGGCGCGATCGTCGTCCGCTTGGAGATCGGGTCGAGCCCAGCACCGAACAGGGACACCTGCCCCGTCGGCGCGGCGTTCGCCGCCAGCGCGGTGATGGGAAGCAGAGCGAGGGCGAGAAGAGTGCTGCGCAGGTTGGACATGGCTCCGTAGTCTACGCCCGCTCACCCGCGGCAGGCGGCGCGAGCACCAGGAGGTCGCGCGGGCGCACCCGGTAGCGCAGCGGCGGATCGAGGCGGACCACCTCGCCGTCGAGGAAGACGAGGATCGGCCGCCGTCGCTTCCGGCGTTCCTCGATGCTGAAGGCGGGGACGCGGAAGGACTCGAAGCTCTCCGCGGTGGCGGCGTCCTTCACCAGCGCCAAGAGAGCGAGCCGCAACAACAACAGGCGGCTGGGCCGGTTGACGATGTAGAGATAGAGGTCCCCGCTGTCGAAGATCTTACGCTCCCCTTGGGTGAACAGGTGCATTCTGTACTCGTTGTTGCCGACGAACACGAACCGCGTGGTGCGCCGGAGGGTCTGGCCGTCGACGCCGATGGAGAGGCGCAGGGCATGGGCTCTGGGCAGCACGGTGAGGAGCGCCGAGACCGCCGCCAGCCACTTGCCGCGCCCCAGGTGCGCGCGCTGGCGGTCGCGCTCGCGGACCACTGGCGGGTAGAAGCCGAGGCAGGAGGTATTGACGAAGATCTGGCCGTTCACCTCGCCGATGTCGAGGGCACGCACACGGCCCGCCGCGATGGCGCGCGCCGCGCCTTCGAGGTCCGTCGGAATGCCGAGGTCGCGGGCGAAGTGATTGAGCGTCCCGAGAGGGAGCACCCCGAGCGGCGTCCGCGTCCCGGCCAGGACGGCGGCGACGCAGCGGATGCTGCCGTCTCCGCCGCCCGCCACCACGGCGTCGACCCCGCTCTGGAGCGCCGCCCGTGCCTGCTCGGCCATCGCGCCGCCGGCCACACTCTCGACCGTGGCGTCGACGCCGGCGGCCCGAAAGGCCTCCGCAATGCCTGCGGAGGTGATCGTCCCCGAGCTTACCGCGCCGGCCGAGCTGTTCACCAGGATTGTTGCGCGCATGGCCGGCGGTCTGGTGCAAGCCGCGTTCCCGGCGAGGGGTCCAGCTCGCGCCTCTCAGAGCGCCGGCGGCACCTCCAGCGCGGCGAACAGCTCGGCGAGAGTCGGCTCCTGCGGCAGGTTGGCGCACAGGCTGGCCGCGGCGTTGGCTCCCAGCTCGCGGTAGCTCTCGAATTGCGCCTCGGTGTAGAGCTGGTTGGCGGTTGACTCATGCGGGAAGGCCGGGTGTGACTTGGCGTAGTGGAAGACGTCCACCGGCTCGGTGCCGTTGAGACAGGCTTTGAGGACGATCAGGAAGCCGTCCGCCTCCGGGCCGAGGTCGCCCGGCGTCTCGAGATAGTCGATGCACGAGTAGGCGATCCGGCCGACGGCGAAGTAAGGGAAACGGGGGGAGGGCGGCTCCGCCAGATCGAAGCTCGCGGCGGCCTGGCGGGGCCGCATGGGGATCTTCTCGAAGCGGATCGGCACGCCGAGGTCCACCCGGATCTTGCTGATCGCGTTGCCCAGGTCCTCGAAGGCGAGGTCCGGGTCCTCCCCGGCGTCGCTCACCACGATGAAGCGGCAGCGCCGCAACACCATCTCGTAGAGGCCGAGGTTCTCGAAGTGGCCGCCGTCGGAGAGATAGACGTAGGGGTTGCAGTCGTCGGTCAAGCCGAACGCCTCCGAGAACAGCGGTCCCGGCGCGAAGCGCGGCCCCGGAGTGTCGAACGTTTTCTCCCCCCGCCGCCCGGGATTGCCCAGCCACCAGCCAAGGCGCACATTGAAGAGCGCGAGCAGGAAAGTGACCGCGGGCGAGGAGTGGTAGCCCATGTTGGGGCTGGCCGCGGCGCCGGACACCGCCGCCGCGGTGCCGAGCGTGATCCCCCGTTTCTGGCTCCTGCTGTAGGCGTAGCGCGCCGCGTCGCGGTAGCCGAGGCACCAGCTCCCGGCGTGCAGCGGTGAGACGGAGAACGGCTCGGCCTTGCGGTCCTGCCAGGCCAGGTCCTTGCCGCCCACCAGGTTGAGCGTCAGGTTGAGGAAAGGCAGCGGTCGATTCCCGCGCAGGTCACCCATCGGGAGGTTGTCGCCCTCGTCGAATCCCGTGAAGGGATTCGGCTTTCTCTCGGCCAGCGGCCGGGAAGCCCCGAGGTAGGCGCGGATCAGACGGTCCCGGTAGGCGGCGTGGAGCGAGAAGCGGTTGATGTTGATGAAGAAGCCCATGCCGCCGCCGACGACGAGGAAGCAGGCCGCCGCCAGGAGGACCAGCCACCAGGGGGATCGATGGACGACGTTGAGCAGCGCGAAGGGATCGTAGGTCAGCTTTTCGACGCGCTGCCAGTCGAGCGGCAGGAGCTTGAACAGCAGGCTCGTTCCCAGCGAGAGGACGACGAGCACGAAGAGGGAGAAGACGGGCGCCGCCACCGTCAGCCCCGCGCGCGCCGCGAGAGTGCCCCAGCTCTCTTTGTCCCCCGCCTTCTTGCTGGCCGCGGTTTTCGCGCTGCCGCCCAGGAGGAGGGTGGCGAGGCCGGAGACGCCGCCCAGGGTCGAGAGCCAGATCGGGCCGAAGTGGAGGAGCGCGACCGGTCCGAAGATCACCACCGCGCTCAACCCGCTCCGCGCCACGATGAGGATCAGGATCCATGAGCCGCAGCGCGCCAGCCATTCGCGATCGGCGTCGCTGGTGAATTTGCTCGCCAGCCCGACGAAGACGGTCGCGGCGAGGAGGAACATCGTCAACAGCAGCGGCGCGCCGGCGCAGATGTAGATCTCCGTGTCCGGCATGCTGGTGAGGTCGGGGGCCGGAAAGAGGCCCGAGGCGGCGAGCCAGGCGAACAGCCCGCCCAGGGCGCCGATCCCGGTGAGGAGAAACGCCTCCAGCGGCGCGGCTTCGCGCACCCAGTAGCGGGAGACGAGAAAGCCGCCGATGCCGAGCGAGGCGCCGAAGAGGACGAAGCCGAGCCACGCCGGGATGGGGTAGCCGAGAAAGGTGAAGAAGAGATCGGTCCACGCCCAGAAGGCGGTCACCGCCACGGTGAGGAGCCACAGCGGCAGGAGGCAGAGGATCAGGAACCATCCCTGGCTGCGCCAGCGCCGCCCCAGGCGGCTGCGCGGCGGATCGACGTCGGCCAGGCTGGGGCGGTTGGCGGTTATGTAGGCGACCACCAGCCAGCCGAGAGCGATCGCGGCGGCGAGGACCCAGCTCGCGATGCGGTCGTGGAGAGCCGGGTTCTGCGCGCACAGCGACGCGACATGGAGGATGATCGCGCTGCTCAGGCGTGGAAAGAGGAGCGCCGCGGCGATGAGCGGCAGCAGGACCAGCCAGTTCAACAGCAGGTTGCGGAGGAAGATGCCGACCAGAGTCCAGGTGTCGGCCGAGAGGAATCCGGCCTTCGGGCTCATGTACCGGCTGTACGAGCGCAGATGGCGGATCGGCTCCGGCTCGGGCGCCAGGGGCAGATCCGGCCGGCGGCTCAGCTCGTCCTCCACCTTGGCGAGCCCGACGCGGTGGATCCAGGCCGCGAGCCAGCTCCCGAGGTAGCCGCCGCCCGACACCGTGGAGAGGAAGTCGAAGGCGCCGAGGAGCTTGTGCCGCGCCAGCGCCTGCACCACGCCGAGCCCGAACGTGGCGCTGCGGATGCCGCCGCCGGACAGGCAGAGAGCCGAGCGCACATTGCCGTTGCGGTGGACCCAGCGGTAGAAGTCCTTGACCAGCTCGGCGTCGATCCGCGCGGCGCGTTTCTCGGGGTCGGGGATCGCTGCGGCGAGGTTTTCCTCGTAGGCGGCGCGCAGGCCGTCCACGTAGCCCTCGGGCAGCGGCGGCTGGACTCCCTGGCTCGCGTACTCCGCGAACAGCACCTCGTGCAGGCGCATGGCGCTCATGGTGCGCTCCCTTCCCGTTGAGCTCCGCCTCGTACAGGCGTGGCGCCGCGATCAGGCGTTACGAGAAGACTGTAGCGCAGGGAGCTATTTGAAGTAGCCGACGACGTCGAGCGCCATGTTCACCGTGCCGGCGAGATCGGCCTGGACGGCGATGCTGCCCAGCGGATCGCCGGTCAGCGAGAGCACGGTGTTGTTGCCGCGGGTCTGCCCGAGGACGAAGTTGATCGTCGAGGTCGGCGCCGCGAAGCCGGAGGGCCCGAGGCGCAGGTCGCCCGGTGCACCCGGACCGATCACGGTGACGTTGGCCGCGATCGCCAGAGCGTCGGCCGGGATGCCGCACTGGCCGGCGAGGGCGAAGCGCCGCTTGGCGCCATTGCCGGCGAGAGCCGGTCCGCCGAAGGGGCCGGACGCCCCGCGGGTGTCGACGGCCCGGCAGGGAGCGAGGGTAAAGAAGTTGAGCGGCGCCGCGTTCGGCTCCCAGGCCCACAGCTTGCCGCTTTCGTCGGTCGCGTAGAGCACGCCCGCGATCACGATCGGGCTCTCCCAGTGGACGCCGCCGAAGCTGGTGTCGCTCCACAAGAGGCCGCCGGTGCGCGGATCGATCGCCCGCATGCGGTTGGAGGTGGCCCAATAGAGGATGCCGTTGGCGACGATCGGGGAGCTGCCGCTGCCGCTGATCGTCCACTGCGAGGCGAGGAACGGATTCCCCGAGCCGTCGACGGAGAGCTTGAGCCCGGAGAGGCCGGAGCCGTTGCCGACGAACGTCCAGGTGCTGCCGTCGATGGGATCGACCCAGGCGGCGGGGGCGGTGAGCACTCCGCCCCCCTGCGGCACCGAGATCTTCTGCAGCTCGCCGCCGACGTGGCCGGGCAGGCCGGCGCCGCTCAGGTTGTCGAGGTTGAGGAGACGGAGCTTGGAGTCCTTGCCGCTCTGCACCGCGAGGTGCGCCACGTTGCTGCCCGGCGGGGCCTGGAGGATCGCGGGCGCGGTGCTCCCCAGGTCGGCGTCGGTGTTCTGGAGGGTCTGGAATTCGGTCGGCGTGTAGCTGTCGATCGGCAGGCCGCCGCTCCCGGTGCCGTCGGGATGGAGCGCGAAGACGCTGTCCCCCCAGTCGTGGCCGCCCATGTTGCCGTCGTAGTCGCCGTTGCCGGTGGCCATGAAGATCTTGTCGTTGTCCGCGTCGTAGACGACGCCCGAACGCGCCCAGATGGCGGTCTGCACGTGCGCGCAGTCGGGGGTGCCGAGCTTGACGAAGTGCACCGTCTGATCGCTGCAGTTGGCGTTGAAGACCCTCTGCACACCGGTGGCGAGGTCGATCGCCGTGATGTGCCCCTGGTAGTCCCCGGCATCGCCGGGATAGCCGCCGTTGGGAACATAGAGATAGGTGGCGCCGCCGACGGTGGTAGCCACGGCGAGGGCGGGGGATTCTTTTTCGACGTCCGGCTTCAGAGTCGCCACCTCCGGCCAGCCGCCGGTGGTGATCTCGGTGCCGTCTCCCACCTGATACTTGTGGACCCGCCCCTCGAGCCCGTACGCGTAGACATACAAGCGGTTCGGATCGATCGCCGGCGAGGACGTGGTGTAGTTCGGACCCGTCGCCGGCT
>Ga0075426_10001501_pt1 | contig 16593 bp, 20 predicted proteins | sample SoiMethybrSBSTD5_FD_75304 | JGI IMG/M metagenome (GOLD analysis project Ga0075426, IMG submission 75304) | Bulk soil microbial communities from a Populus tree surrounding site in Tennessee, USA - Soil MetaG P. TD hybrid SBSTD5 | ecosystem: Environmental > Terrestrial > Soil > Tree plantation... | reverse complement strand
CGACCAACGTCGCCGGCAGCGCGGTCGACATCATCATGCGCGCGATGCTGCGCAAGAACGGCCTCGACGACCGCAAGGACGTGAGCACGATCGAGACCGCGTTCCCGAACATGAAGGCGACGCTCCTCTCGAAGAAGGCGGATGCCGTGCCCGGCGTCATTCCCTTCAACTTCGATCCCGAGTTCCGCGCCGCCACGCGCGTCCTCTTCACGCAGAAGGAGGTGGTCGGGCGCACGCAGATGATCATCTGGGCGGCGCGCAGCGCTTTCCTGCAAAAGAACCGAGCGGCGATGGTCGATTTCATGGAGGACGTGATCCGCGCCGTGCGCTGGTATCTCGATCCGGCGAACCACAAGGAAGCGGTGGAGATCGCGGCGCGCGTCTCGAAGCGCCCGGCCCCGGCGTTCGACAAGTGGCTCTTCACGAAGAACGGCCAGAACGGCGACTACTATCACGACCCGGACATGAAGCCTGATCTCAAGGCGCTGCAAGCGAACATCGACCTGCAGCACGAGCTCGGCCTTGTCAAGGCGACGATCGACGTACGCAAGCACGCCGACCTCAGCATCATCGAGGAAGCGGCGAAGCGCCTGAAATGAACCAGCGTCTCGTGGAGATGACGGGCGCCGAGGCGCTGTTGCGCGCGCTGCGGCAGATGGGCGTCGAGCGCATCTTCGCCTCGCCCGGCTCCGATTGGGCGCCGCTCTGGGAAGCGCTCGCTAAACCCTTCGCGCCGGACGAGGTGCCGGAGTACATCTCCTCCCGCCACGAAGAGACCGCCGTCGGCATGGCGAGCGGCTACGCCAAGGCGACCGGCAAGTTGCCGGCGATCGTCATCCACACGACGGTCGGCGCGCTGCACGCCACCATGGGGTTGCGCGCGGCGCTGCATGAGCGCATCCCGATGGTGGTGCTCGCCGGCGAATCGATTTCCTTCGCCGAGCCGCCGGCGCCGCCTGCCGGACGGCAATGGCTGCGCGTGCTCACCGATCTTGGTGGCCCGGCGCGGCTGGTAGAGCCGACGGTGAAGTGGAGCTTCGGGCTCAACACGAGTTTGATCCTGCCGCACACGATCCAGCGTGCTTGCCAGCTCGCGATGAGCGCGCCGCGCGGGCCGGTGTTCGTGTCCGTGCCGACGGAGCACCTGATGGAGCCGATGAGCGCCGAGCCGCCGCCGGTCGCCGCGCTGCCGGCAGCGCCGACCGCGAACGACGAAGCCATCGCGGATCTCGCCGCGGTGCTTGCGGCAGCAAAGCGGCCGGTGATCGTCACCGAGGAGCTCGGTCGCAACATCGGCGCAGTCGACGAGCTCGTGCGCCTTGCGGAAGCCCTCGGCGCGCCGGTGCTCGACGGCTGGCACGCCGATTACGTCAACTTCCCGCGCGACCATCCACTCTATGCCGGCACCGCCGTCGAGCCGCTGCATCCGCTCCTCAAGGAAGCGGACTTCGTGCTGCTCGCGGAGGCGGTCGCGGGCTGGCATCCGCCGTCGGCCCTGCGCGGGACGAAGGTCGCCGTGATCGGCGAAGACCCGCTGCATTCGCACTTGCCGTACTGGGGCTTTCGCGCCGATTACCTGCTGCCGGGGGACGCGGAGCTCTCGCTGCGGCAACTCGCGAACAGCCTGGCCGATCCGGACGAGAGCCTCGAGCAGGCCGATGAGCGCCGCGAGCCGCGTCGCCGACTTTGGCTGACGAAGCACCAATGGCCGCACGCGAGAGCCGAGCTTCACGCGAAGGCGCGCGCGGCGGGCGAGGCGAGCACCATCACCGCGGCGTGGATCGCGCATGAGCTGAACGAAGTGCTGCCGGCGGACGCGATCCTGGTGAACGAGACCATCTCGCATCGCGGCGATCTCGTGCGGCTCATCGACAAGCTGAAGCCCGGCGGTTTTTACGAATCGAGCTACGGCGGCCTCGGCATGGGACTCGGCACCGCGCTCGGCGTGAAGAACGCGCATCCCGATCGGCCGGTAATCCTCACGATCGGCGACGGCTCCTTCTATTACAACCCGGTGGTCGCTGCCTTTGGCGCCTGCCAGGAGCTCGAGCTGCCACTCCTCGTCGTGCTATTCGACAACGCGGGTTACTTCTCGCAGAAGAACGACGTCGTGCGCGAGTATCCGCAGGGCTGGGCGGTGCGCACGAACCAGTTCATCGGCACGTCGATCACGCCGATGCCGGACTACGCAATGCTCGCAAAAGCGTTCGGCGGCGTCGGCGAGAAAGTCGAGCGGCCGCGCGACGTGCGCCCGGCGCTCGAGCGCGGGCTGGCGGCGATCGAGAAAGGGCAGCTCGCGCTCGTGCACCTCGTGCTCGAGGCGGTCAATCGGCCGTAATCTTCGCGTCCGCGATCACCTTCGCCCAGCGCGCCTCGTCGGATTTGATGAGCGCGCCGAGCGCCTGCGGCGTGCTGGTCGTCGGCAAGAGCCCCTGCTTCAGCAGGTTCGCCTGCACCTCCGGCAGCCCCATCACCTCGTTCACGTCCGCATTGAGCTTCGATATCAGCTCCGGCGCCATCTTCGCCGGTCCGAGCACCGCGTACCACGCGTCCACGTCGTCCATGAAATCGATGCCTTGCTCGCGGAACGTGGGCGCTTCGGGGAATTGCGGCGAGCGCTTCGCTCCGGTAACGCCGAGGATCCTGATGCGCCCTGCGTGCGCCTGCGGAATAGCCGAGTGCACCAGCGTAAACATCATGTGCACCTGGCCGCCGACGAGATCCTGCATCGCGCCGGCGAAGCCCTTGTAGGGCACGTGCGTCGCGTTGAGCCCGAGCCGCAGCTTGATGAGCTCCATGCCGATGTGATGCGGCGTGCCGTTGCCAGGCGATGCGAAGAAGTATTTGCCCGGATTCTTGCGGATGAGCGCGATCGCCTCCTGCATATTGTTCGCAGGAAAGACCTTTGGGTTCACCGCAAAGCAGTAAGTCGCCGTCGCGATCTTGCTGATCGGCGAAAAGTCCCGATTGATGTCGTAGGGCGTGTTCTTGATGAGCGAGGGCGTGATGGTGAACGTATTCACCGTCACCATCAGCGTGTAGCCATCCGGGTCGGCCTTGGCGACGAAATCGGTGCCGATGTTGCCGCTCGCGCCGGGCTTGTTCTCCACGACTATCGCCTGGCCCCATTTGTCCGAGAGCTTGGGGCCGATGACGCGCGCGAGGATGTCGATCCCCGTGCCGGGCGAGAACGGCACGGCCAGCGTCACCGGGTGCGTGGGGAACTGCTGCGCTTGAGCAGCCGCGGCAAGCGCGGCGCAGAGCAACCCGAGGAGCCACTTCACGCGCGAATTATAGAATTCGAGGCGTGAAGAGCACCGCGCCACCCGATCCCAATACCAGGAAGCCGAAGTTCCAGCCGCCGCCGCTCGCCTGCGATGCGCACTGTCACATCTTCGGACCGGCGACGAAGTTTCCCTACGATCCGAAGGCGGCGTATCAGCCGCCCGACGCGCCGTTCGAGGCGCTGCAGAAGCTGCACGCCATCCTCGGCATCGAGCGCGCGGTGATCGTGCATGCCAGCTGCCACGGCGCCGACATGCGCGTGACGCTCGACGGCATCGCGCGCTCCAAGGGGCGCTATCGCGGCACGGCCATCATCGACGAGACCTACGGCGAGCCGGAATTCAAGCGCATGCACGAGGGCGGCATCCGCGGCGTGCGCTTCAATTTCGTGAAGCATCTCGGCGGCCGTCCCGACATGGCATTCTTCAAGCGCACCGTCGAGCGCGTGAAAGAGATGGGCTGGCATCTCATTCTGCACCTCGATGCGACGGATCTCGTCGAGTTCGACGCGCTGTTCAAAAAGATTCCGGTGCCGATGGTGATCGACCACATGGGGCGCGTGAAAGCGGCCGATGGCCTCGAGCAGCCGGCGTTCAAGGTGCTTCTCGAGTGGATGCGGCACGATAGCTTCTGGGTGAAGGTGTGCGGGCCGGAACGCGTGTCGTCGAAGGGCCCGCCTTTCACCGATGCCGTGCCCTTCGCGCGGATGCTCATCGAGGCGGCGCCCGATCGCGTCCTGTGGGGAACCGACTGGCCGCATCCGAACGTCGGAAGACACATGCCGAACGACGGCGACCTCGTCGATCTCTTCGCGCAGATGGCGCCGGAGCCGTCGTTGCAAAAGAAGATCCTTGTCGACAATCCCGCGCGGCTGTATGCGTTTTGAAGTGGCAACGTTTCTCGCGCTGCTCGCGATTACCGGCTGCGCCACTCGGCCGACCACGCCGAGCGCGCACACGTGGCAGCAGCCCTGCGATGACTGCATCGCCGGCGCGCCGAATTTCAGCAAAGTGACGCCAAAGCTCTGGCGCGGCGCGCAACCCGATCCGCGCGATCCGCAGGCGTTCCAACGGCTCGCGCAGGCCGGAGTGAAGACGGTGATCAACCTCCGCCATGACCATGACGACTTCGCCGCGCTGCAGGGCACGCAGATCGCCTACGTGCGCATCCCGATGCGCGCCTGGCATCCGGAGGAAGAGGAGCTCGTCCTCTTTCTCGCCACGCTACGCCGTGTGCTCGCCGATCCGAATCGCTGGCCGGTGTACGTGCATTGCGCCGCCGGCAAGGACCGCACCGGCTATGCCATCGCCACCTACCGCATCGTCGAGCAAGGCTGGGATGCCGAGAGCGCCATCGAGGAGATGTTCGACTTTCGCTACAACCCCGTCTGGTTCGGCAATCCCGCGTTTCTACGCCACCTTGCCGAGCGCCGCGCCGAGGTGGCCGCGCGCGTGGCGCGCTCGCCTTGACCTCTGCAGGACTTTTAGTCTGGACGGTGCGCCGTTGACGGAGTAACGTGCACCGGGGGAGGGTAGACAAAAGAACAGTGCGTCTCCGCGGTCCCTTACTTGTCCTGGCAGCTCTCCTGCCGGCTATCGGCCTGGCGGAGGACATCAATATTTCGAAGTGCGAGGACAGCGTAAAAAGGCAGATCTATCTCAGTAAGGACTTCGTTGCCGTAGTAAACACTTATCACGGGCCTGCTGCGGCCATCTTGCTGCTGAACTCGACGGCGGCTGAAGTGAGCTACGTCTGGCGCTATCGCGAGAGCGAGAAGGCTGCCACCACCAGCGACAAAGCGTCTTTGCATGTAGATGAGGCGAAGGAGCGCGCGAAGTTCGAGAAGCCCTTGATGGATGTCGGCAGCTTCGTCATCGAGTGGAACCTCGCGGCGACGCCGGTGAGTTCTCTTTTCTATTGCCCCACCCTGGCACTCGTCCTGTATTACCCGAAATCCCAGTTCGAGAAGCTGCCCCGGACTGACTAGTCGTTACGGTTCTTAGTCAGCTTTTAGTCAGTGCCGCTTGCTAAGTTCAGGGTCGGGGGTAGCCACGCTGAACGGGCTGCACAAAATAATAATGCTGATCGCCGCGCTGGCGCTCTTGGGATGCGGCAGCGATGCCGAGGACAGCAGGCAGCAGGGCGCCGTTTTGGCGCGTGCAGTCGGCGCGCCCGTGCTCGCGGTGGAGGCAGCGCAACTAAAACGGCTCGCGCCGGCCGGCACCAGCATGCTCATCGAGCAAGCGTCGTGGCCCCAGGGCATTGCGCAGCTTAGGCCTCAGGAAGTGCGCGTCACGCCGCAAGGGGTTTTCGTGCAGCGTTTCCGGGTCCCCGAGCGCGAGCAAGGCGTGTTCATCGCCTATGCCGATACCATAGTGAGCACGGCGCCCGATCGTAACCCCTCGTTCACGCCCATCGACGGCCTCGTCTACCAATACACGGTAAAGCACTGAGTCTCGGCGGGCGCCGTAGTGCATCATTGCGGCGTAGCCACCACGGAGGAGGAAACCATGCTCGCACGATGTGCTGGCATTGCGTATGTCTGCGCGGGAGCAATGCTCGCCGGCGCGGCGTTTGGACAAACGAGCGCGCTCGCGCCGGCCCGCCTTTCCGGCGACGAATTGAAATGGCAGGCGCAACCTAATGGCAATTACCGCGCCGATCTTGCCGGCGACGACAAAAAGCCGGCCTCTATGCCTACCGAGTGAAGTTCCCGCCCAATTTCCGGAACCTGCCGCATTTCCATCCGGACGATCGCATCGTGACGGTGATGAGCGGGACGCTGTACGTAGGGTTCGGCGAGCAGTTCGACGAGGCGGCGCTGAAGCCCCTCGCTGCCGGCAGCATCTGGACCGAACCCATGAAGCAGCCGCATTACGTGTGGGCGAAGGACGGCGAGGTGGTCATTCAGGTTGTGGGCCACGGTCCATCGGCCGTGACGCTCATCCAGCCCGCGAAATAATCGCGCTCGCGCGGTGCGATGAGGCGCCGCATCATCGGCTTTCACCGGGATGAAGAGAGCCACTGGGTGGCCGAGCTCGAGTGCGGGCATAACCAGCATGTGCGTCACAAGCCGCCCTGGACGACGCGCGCCTGGGTGACAACGCCGGAAGGGCGGCGGGCGCATCTCGGCATGCGCCTCGATTGCAAGAAGTGCGACACCGGCGCGCCGCGCGACTTTGGACATGCGCCGTAGAATGGACACGGAGCGCGCCATGAACGCCGACAAGACGCTGATCATCCTCAACGGCACGCTAGTGGACGGAAGCGGCGCGCCGCCGGCACCCAACAAGGCGCTCGTCATCACGGGCAACCGCATCCGCAGCGTGGGTGCGCTGCCAGCGGGGCTCGACACTCGCGATCGCAACGTCATGACGATTGACGCCACCGGACAGTGGCTGCTGCCGGGCCTGATCGACGCGCATTGCCATCTTTCCTACGGCTATCCGCATTTGCCCGGCGAAGGGCGCGGCCGCGGCATCACGCGGCCGGAGCTGATGGTGCTAAAAGCCGCGCGCAGCGTGCAGCAGGTCCTGCGCGCGGGCTATACCGGCATTTCCTGCCCCGGTGGCACGTGGTTCACCGATGTCGGCGTGCGTGACGCGATCCGCCTCGGCGTCATGGAAGGGCCGCGCCTGCACTGCGCCGGCCGCATGATCATCACCTACGGCAGCATCGAGGATGACGAGCCGTCGTGGGTCGGCACGCCGGAGCACGGCATCGGCGTGATGTGCAACACCGCCGCGGAGATGGTGACCGAGGTGCGTCGCCAGGCGAAGCACGGCGTCGACTTCATCAAGATGGCCGACAGCCGCTCGGGCGACGTGCAGACGATCGCGCGCGAGGAAATCGCCGCCGTCGTGCACGAAGCGCATCGCCGCAAGCTGCGCGTCGCCATTCATTCGCGGGGCGCCGGCTCGACGCGCGCTGCGGCCGAGGCCGGCGTGGACTGGATCATCCATGCCGACCTCGCTACAGAAGCGGACCTCGAGGCGGTCGCGAAAAAGGCAATCCCGATCATCCCGACGATGACCTTCCTTGCCACCGTCGTGGAGGCGAGCGGTCGCTACGGACAGGAGGTCATCCAGCTGGATGTCACGCGCATGAAGCGCCACTTCGACGGCCTGATTCGCGTCGTCGCGCTTGCGCGCAAGATGGGCGTCCGCATCCTCGCCGGCAGTGACACGGGCAACAATACGTTCATGCCCTACGGCGAGATGCATGCGAAGGAGCTCGAAATCTTCGTGCGCCATTGCGGTTATAGCGCGATGGAGGCGATCGTCACGGCGACGCGCGAGAACGCCTTCGCCTTGGGTCTCGCCGGGGAGCTCGGCGTCCTGCAGCCGGGCAAGCTTGCCGACGTGGTGGTCTGGAAAAAAGATCCGCTCGCCGATATCCGCGTCCTGCAATCGGCGGCCAACGTCGCACACGTGATCAAGGATGGTCGCCTCGTCACGCCGGAGCTGCGAGACGCCGAGGTGCTCGAGTTCCGTCAAGCGCGCGCGTCGTAAAATTCGCGGCATGGCTCGCATCATCGGCGGCATCGGCACATCGCACGTCCCGACCATCGCGATGGCCTACGACAAGAAGAAGCAGAACGATCCGGATTGGCAGCCGCTCTTTCGCGGCTACGAGTCGGTGGCGAAGTGGCTGGCGGAGAAGAAGCCCGATGTGCTCTTCTTCTGCTTCAACGACCACGCCACGACGTTCTTCTTCGATCACTATCCGACCTTCGCCCTCGGGGTGAGCGAGGAGTACCGCATCGCCGACGAGGGCCTCGGCGAGCGGCCGATACCGCGGCTCAAAGGCCACGCGCGCATGGCGCGGCACATCGCGGCTTCGTTGGTCGCCGACGAGTTCGACATCTCGGTGTTCCAGGACCTGGCGCTCGACCACGGCCTGCATTCACCGCTCACCATGATGTGGCCGTCGCAGCCCGACTGGCCCGGCGCCGTGATTCCACTCGTCGTCAACGTGCTCCAGCATCCGTTGCCGAGCCCCCGGCGCTGCTACAAGCTCGGCCGCGCTATCGGCCGTGCGATCCGCAGCTACCCCGAGGACCTGAAAGTAGCGATGGTCGGCACCGGCGGCCTCTCGCACCAGATGATCGGCGAGCGCGCCGGCTACAACAACGAGGAATGGGACCGCCAGTTCCTCGACCTGATCGACCGCGACCCCGAGCGGCTTGCCAGCATGACGATCGAGGACTTCATGCGCCTGGGCGGCAACGAGGGCGCGGAAGTCATCATGTGGCTCATCATGCGCGGCGCCCTCGACGACCGCGCGCGCAAGGTGCACGACAACTACTACCTGCCCATGACGACCGCCATGGCGGTCGCGCTTTTCGAATGACCCGAATTCTGTACTTCGTTCGTAATATCTCCGCGTCCGAATAAACGTGGTCTGTCCCTGTTTTTGACGTGGCATACGTCTTCGATCTCGAGCGCAGTGCGAAAGGCCTTCGCCTCAATCGCTTCCTGCACAGCCTCGCTCGCAAGGAAGTGCGCGATCTCTTCCTGCAGGATCCGGACGTCGCGATGCGCGGCCTCACGCGCGAAGAGCGCGACATGGTGCGCCGGCTCGACTGGAAGGCGATGCAGGACTACGGCGCGAGCTTCTTCTGCCTCGAGAAGCTCGCGCGCACCAAAGGCGTCTCGAATCCGGAGATGGTGGCCGCGTTCCGCGGCGAGACGCTCGAGCAGTTCCTGAAGACGCGCCGCGTGCCCGGAGCAAGGTGAGCTGGCATCAGGCGGTGCTCGAGGCGCTGAAGGCGAACGAGGTTCGCCTCGTCACGTACATTCCGGACAACGTGCTCGCGCCGCTCATCGATGCCGCGCACGCCGACTCCTGGTTCCGCGTCGTTTGCCCGGCACGCGAGGAAGAGGCGCTCGGCATTGTCGCCGGCGCGTGGATGGCCGGTATGCGCGGCATCACGCTCATGCAGACGAGCGGCTTCGCCACGCTGCCAAACGTCCTCGCCTCGCTCATCGTGCCCTATCAGATACCGGCTCTCATGCTCATCTCCGAGCGCGGAACGCTCGGCGATCACCAGCTCGGCCAGGCGATCGTCTGCCGCACCATGCGCCCCGTGCTGCAGACGCTCGGCATCGAGCATTTCGCGATCGAGCGAGACGACGATGTCGGGTTCGTCGTCGACGGCATGGCGCGCCAGGCGTACGCGACCCAGGCGCCCGCCGCGCTGATCCTCTCGCCGCTCCTCACGAAGAAACGAGCATGAATCGCTTCGATCTCACCAAGCGCCTCGTCGCTCGCCTGAAACGCGGCGAGGCCGTGATCGGCGGCATCGGCAACACCAACTTCGATCTCTGGGCGGCGGGCCCGCGGCCGGAGAACTTCTACATGCTCGGCAGCATGGGCCTTGCGGTGCCGATCGGCCTCGGCGTTGCGCTCGCGCAACCCGCGCGCAAGGTGTTCGTGCTCGAAGGCGATGGCTCGCTCCTAATGCAGCTCGGCGCGCTCGGCACCGTCGCGGCCAGCGCGCCCAAGAACCTCGCCATCGTCGCCTTCGACAATGGCATGTACCAGATCACCGGCCGCCAGAAGTCGCTCACCGCCGCGACCGTCGACCTCGTAGCGATGGCAAAGGGCGCGGGTATTTCGCAAAGCGACTGGGCTGCCGATGAGACGCAGTTCGAGCGGCTCGTGGAGCGCGCGCTCGCTGGCGACGGCCCCTCGCTCATCGGCGCGCGCATCGACGCGGCGCCGCCCGCCGGCGTCACCGAGCGCGACGCCGCGCTCATCCGCCGGCGCTTCGCCGCCGCGCTCGCGCAAAAGCCAGGATAGTGAAAATGGGGTCGGAGCAATTTTTCTGAAACACTTGTTACCGGAAAATTGCTCCGACCCCTTTTTTGGGTGGAGACGATGCTCAAGACTCTGATGGGTGACCACGAGGTCACGAAGCAATTCAAGACACGCACGGACAAGTTCGATTTTGTCGAAGTAAAAGGCAGCGCCGCGCAATACTTCAAGCGCGTGGTGCGTGATCTCGAGTTCGACGTTGCCGAGATGGCGATCATCACCTATCTCATCGGCAAGGCGCATGGCAAGCCCTATCGCCTCCTGCCCTTCGTGGTGCTCGCGCGCTACCAGCATCCGTATCTCGTCTACAACGCCGAGCGCGGCAGCGTCACGCCGGAAGATCTTCATGGCAAGCGCGTCGGCGTGCGCTCCTATTCGGTGACCACCGGCGCGTGGATTCGCAACATCCTCATGGAGGAGCACGGTGTCGATATCTCGCGCATCAAGTGGGTCACCTTCGAGGAAGCACACGTGAAGGAGTTCCGCGACCCGCCGAACGTGGAGCGCGCGAGCGCCGGGAAGGAGATCAGCGCGATGCTGAAAGCGGGCGAGCTCGATGCCGCGATCCTCGGCGCCATTCCCACCGACCCGCAATTCAAGCCCGTGATCCGCAATCCCGAGGAAGCCGGTAAGCGCTGGAGCGAAAAGCACGACGGCGCGATCCAGCTCAACCATCTCGTGGTCGTGAAGAACAGCGTCCCGCAGATGGCTTCCGACGAGGTCTACCGCCTGCTCGTCGAGAGCAAGGAGGCGGCGGGCAATCCGCCGAGCCTGCCGCACGGCGTCGAAGAAAACCGCAATAACCTCGAGATCGCGATCGACTGCGCCTACAAGCAGAACCTCATTCCCGAGCGCTATACGGTGGAGGAGCTCTTCCGGTGAAAAAAATCATCGCCGCGCTCGCGCTCCTGCCCGCGCTTGCGGCCGCGCAGGACTATCCGACGAAGCCGATCCACATCGTGCTGCCCTTCGGCCCCGGTGGCGTTGCCGATATCACGACGCGCACCATCGGCCCGAAGCTCGGCGAAGCGCTCGGGCAAACGATCGTTGTCGACAACATGCCGGGCGCGGGCGGCATCAGCGCGTCGGAGACGGTGGCGCGCGCCCGGCCTGACGGTTACACGCTGCTCCTGCTTACCAATGGCAACGCGGTGAGCAAGGCGCTCTTCAAGTCGCTGCCCTACGACCCGGAGAAGGATTTCGCGATGATCTCCACCGTGGGTTATTTCAGCATGGTGATCGTGAGCGGGCCGCAGTCGAAGTTGAAGACCTTGCAGGACGTGCTCAGCACCGCCAAGGCGAACCCGGGCAAGCTGAACGTCGGCACCATCACGCCGGGTGGCACTCAGCATCTCGCGGCGGAGCTCTTCCTTTCCACCGCCGGTATCAAAGCACTCGTGGTGCCGCACAAGACGACCGGCGAAGTGATCGTCGACACGCGCAACGGCAACGTCGATCTCGCGTTCGATTTCATCGCGCCGCTGCTCTCGGCCATTCGCTCCGGCCAGCTGCACGCGATCGCCGTCACCGCCGGCAAGCGCTTTCCGGGCTTGGCCGACGTGCCGACGGTGATCGAGGCCGGCGTGCCGGGCTACGACGTCGCCTCCTGGAACGCGCTCGCGGCGCCGGCAAAGACGCCGCGCGCGATCCTGGACAAGGTGCACGACGCGCTCGTGAAGGCGCTCGCGGCGCCGGAAGTCGAGAAGCGCTTCGCCGAGCTCGGCGTCGAGCCGCGCGCGAGCACGCCGGATGAGCTCCTGCGCTTCTACGCTTCGGAGACCAAGCGCTGGAGCGAGGTCGTGCAGCGCGCGGGGATTCCCCGGCAGTAAAAATAATTTCGTACTAAGTACGAAATTATTTGAGCTGCTTCGCGAGGAAGTCCATCGTGCGCTTCCATGCCTGCTCCGCCGCCTTCGCGTCGTACTTCAGCATGTCGAGCTTCTTCTGGTCGGCGCTTTCGTTCGCGAACGCGTGCTTGCAGTTGTAGCGATGGAACTCGAACTTCACGTTCGCCTCGCGCAGCTTCTTCTCGAGCGCATCGACGCCTGAGATCGGAAATGCCTGGTCCTGTGTGGCCCAGTGGCCAAGGAGCGGCATCTTGATCTTGCTCGCATCGACGTACTCGAGCGGCGGATAGCCGTACCAGATGACGCCCGCGTTCGCTTCCGGCACGTTGACCGCCGATAGCACGGTGAGCGCACCGCCCATGCAGAAACCGGTGACGCCGACTTTCGCGCTGCCGCTCGCCTTGAGGTATTGCACGGCGCCGCGGATGTCCTGGCCTGCGGCGTCGCCGAAGTTCAGGCCCTCCATGAGGTGCTTCGCCTCGTTCGCGTCGAGCGCCTGCTTCCCGCGATAGAGATCGGGCACGAGCGCGCGGTAGCCCGCTTTCGCGAGCTTGTCCGCGACGCCGCGGATCTGGTCGTTCATTCCCCACCATTCCTGGATCACCACCATCGCGGGAGCCTTCGCTCCGGCCGCCGGCTCGGCGAGATAGCCGTTCACGCTTTTGCCGTCGGGTCGCTTGTAACTCACGGTCTTGCCCATTGCGTCTCCTCACTCGGTTGACCAGCGGATTTTTGCAAACGCGGGCTCCGATTGCCACTCGATTTCCTCTTCGGAAAGAAAGGCGCGCTCCCAGGCGTGATCGAGCTGGCTCTCATACGCGGGCCGCTCGGGACGCACGCCCGCCGCCCATTCCGCCATGTGCCGCGCCTGCGTCGCATCCAGGGCGAAGCTGAACCCGTAGCCGATGCGCCCATCCGTAGCCACGACGCGCGCAACCAGCACCTCCTCACCGGTGGCGAGGCGCATGGCATGCACGTGAACGTGGTGCGATGGGGGCACGGCGTGAATATAAGATGCTTGCATGAAGCCCCGCATTGCGCATATCGCCGGCTCGAACGCCACCATCAGCAACACGCCGGCCCTCATCACGAGCAACAAGGCGCGCGAGCGGCACGGACTTGCGCTCCTGCGCGACGAAAGCGGCCAGCCGCTGCGCTACGACGCGTTGCGCCCGCAACGGCTCGCGGCGCCCGTCAAGGTTTACGTCGAGCAGTTCAGCGCGCATCCGCTCGAGCGCGACGCCGCCGAGCTCTATGGGCCGCCCGACGGTTACCTCGACAACGCCGGCAACTTCCATCGCGAGCGCACGAGCGAGCGCGATGTGCCGGTGTACGAGGTGACGCTCGCGCCGGGCGACGGCTTGTATCCCCTTCCTTATATGGCGCGCCAGGCCGACGGCCGCGCCTGGGACGATGACGGCGCGGAACCGCTCGCCCCGGCATCGCGCTCGCGCCAGCCGTTCTTCCCGAGCGGCGATCGGCTCTTCGAGGAGATCGACCGCTTCGGCGTGGACGACCATGGGAAATCGAGCCTCCTCGCCAGTCGCGCCGACTTCGATTTCTTCCGCGTCACGCCGCCGGGCGGCTATACCAAGGGCGATCCAGCTGAAGTGCGCGGTCGCGACTTTTTCCCCTACCGGCCGCATCACCTCGGCGTGCATCCGCCGCGCAGCGCGCTCGCCATGATCGCCAATGCCGTGCAGCAGATCCTCGCCACTGGCCGCTATGCCGGCGCCATCTGGACGCAGGGCAGCCCCCGCATCGAGGAGACGCTCTACTGGCTGAATTTGCTGATCGACACGCCACTGCCCATCTGCGGCTGCTCGTCGCAGCGCGTGCACGGCATGCTCGGCAACGAAGGCGACAAGAACATCGTCGACGCGACCGAGTTCATCGCCTCGCGCGCCTGGGCCGACGAAGCCGGGCGCAATCGCGTCGGCGTCGTGCTCGTGCAGGAGCAGCGTCTCTTCGCGGCGCGCGACGTCCAGAAGGGCGATGCGCGTCCCGGCGGCTACGTCGTCACCGGCGGTCACGGTGGCATCATCGGCGCCGCCGGGCATGAAGGACCGCCGACGCTCACCTACGTGCCGGCGCGCCGTCACACCTATCAGTCGGAGGTGAATCTCTCGCGCCTGCCCGCCGAAGTGAAGAACGAGCGAGGCGAGCTGCTCGCGAGCGCCATTCCCAAGGTCAACATCCTGAAGGAAGCGAACTACTACACCGAGGGCGACGATCCGGAGGACGAGGTCGATCTCGCCGCGCTGATCGAGCGCAACGAGCGGCGCTATCCGCTCGCGGGCTTCGTGCTCGAAGGCCATTCGCCGTACGGCAGCGCCGCCTCGACCACGCGGCCAAAGATGCTGCGCGGCGCGGTCGAGCGTGGCATGCCGGTGGCGATCGTCGGCCGCGGCAATAACGAGGGCTTCACCGCACCACAGCCCGGCTTCATCGGCGGTCGCAATCTGACCGCGACCAAAGCCCGGCTGCTCCTCATGGCGTGCCTCCTGCGCTACGGTCGCCTGCCCGCGGAGGCGAAAGCGCGCGAGCGCGTGCTCGCGCAGTACCAGGCGGTATTCGACACGCATTGATGAGCGCGACGCTCGTCATCCGCGGTGCCCGCGTGCTCGATCCGCTCGCGCTCGAGCCGGTGCCGGCGGTGCGCGACGTCGCCATCGCCGGCGATCGCATCGTCGCGCTCGGTGAGCGATTGCATGGGCCCAAGGTGCTAGATGCGAGCGGCATGCTCGCGATTCCTGGCTTGGTGAGCGCGCATTACCACTCGCACGACACGCTGCTCAAAGGCTGCTTCGCGCCGATGCCGCTCGACATGTGGCTCTTGCACGCCGTGCCGCCCAACTACCCGCAGCGACCGCGCGAGGAGATCCGGGCGCGCGTGCTGATCGGGGCGCTCGAGGCGCTCAAGTCCGGCATCACGACGCTGCAGGACATGGCGACCGTGCATCCGTTCGATCCGGCCGAAGTGGACACGATCGCGCAGGCCTACGACGACATCGGCATCCGCTGCGTGTTCGCGCTGCAGGCAGGCGATGTGCCGGGAAGCCGCCCGTTCCCGTTTTGGGATGAGTTGATCCCGCGGGAGCTTCGCGCCGGCGCCACGGCCACCGTGCGCCGCGGCGGCAGCGCGCGCGAGCTGATCGACCGGCTCGAAGGCGAGCGCCGCCGCCACGCGGGCCGGCATCCGCGGCTCAGCTGGGCGCTCGGACCGGCGACGCCCGAAATCTGCTCCGAGGAGTACCTCGGGCTGCTGGCGGATCTTTCGCGGCGCGAAAACCTGCGCGTCTTCTGCCACGTGTACGAGTCGAAGGCGAACACCGCGATTGCGCGCCAGCACTATGGCGCGGATAGTGGCTCGCTCATCCGACATCTCGAGCGCGTCGGGCTCTTGAACGAACGCTTCACGCTCGCGCACGGCGTCTGGCTGCAGCCGGAAGAGATCGAGCTCGTGGCGCGCGCCGGCGCCCACGTGGCGCTCAATCCGGCATCGAACCTGAAAACGCGCAGCGGCGTCGCGCCGATCCGCGCGTACGTCGATGCCGGCGTGAAGCTCGCGCTTGGCACCGACAATTCGAGCTGCTCGGATGCGCAGAACATGTTCCAGGCGATGAAGCTCTTCGCGCTGTTCGCGGGCGAGGGCGGACACCGGGCGTTCGCGGCCGCCACGATGGGCGGAGCGGCGGCCCTTGGCCTCGGCGAGGAGATCGGGCGCCTCGAGCCCGGGCGCAAGGCCGACATCACGCTTCTCAGCCTGCGCGACCCGGCGTTCGTGCCGCTTAACGATGCGGTGCGCCAGCTCGTGTACACGGAGCCCGGGCGCTCGGTGCGCCATGTCATCGTCGACGGCCGCGTCCTGCTCGAGAACGGCCGCGCCACGACCGTGGACGAGGACGCGCTTTATGCGGAGGTCGAGCGCCTGATGCCGGCGCTGCGGCGTGAGCTCGAGGCGATCCGCCGCCGCAATGAGCGCCTGCTGCCGTACGTCGAGCAGGCGCATGCGCGAACGGCGGCCCTGGAGCTCGGCTTGGACCGTTACAGAACGCACTAGAATCGCCGCATGCTGAGCCGGGAAGAAAACGAACTCCTCACGCGCATCGGGCCCGCTACGTCGATGGGAGACCTGATGCGCCGCTATTGGCAGCCGGTAGTGCTTTCGTCCGAGGTGCCGGAGCGCGACGGGCCGCCGCTGCGTGTGCGGCTTCTCGGTGAGGAACTGATCGCTTTCCGCGATAGCAACGGCAAGCTCGGCCTCCTGGGCGCCCACTGCCCGCATCGCGGTGCGCCGCTCTACTTTGCGCGCAACGAAGACTGCGGCCTGCGCTGTATCTACCATGGCTGGAAGTTCGATACCGAGGGCCGCTGCCTCGAGACGCCGAACGTGCCGGGCGACCGCGACATCCGCGCGCGCGTACGCGCGAAGTCCTATCGTTGCCACGAGGCGAACGGCATCGTCTGGACCTACATGGGCGAAGGCGAGCCGCCAGCGCTGCCCGAGCTCGGCTTCACCGAGGTGCCGGCGGAGCACAAGGTAATGACCAAGCAGCTCCTCGAGTGCAACTATGCGCAAGCGCTCGAGGGCGATCTCGACCCGTCGCACGTGTCGTTTCTCCATGCGCCTCTCGATCCG
>Ga0075426_10001499_pt1 | contig 16596 bp, 11 predicted proteins | sample SoiMethybrSBSTD5_FD_75304 | JGI IMG/M metagenome (GOLD analysis project Ga0075426, IMG submission 75304) | Bulk soil microbial communities from a Populus tree surrounding site in Tennessee, USA - Soil MetaG P. TD hybrid SBSTD5 | ecosystem: Environmental > Terrestrial > Soil > Tree plantation... | reverse complement strand
CGAAGGCATCTCGCCGCAAACGGAGCTCTCCGATTCGCGCATCTCGCTGCAGCAGGCGCAGGCGAATCGCGCACAGGCGGCGCGCGATCTTCAGGTGGCGCGGGTGCGCTTTGCGCTCCTGCACGATTTGCCGATTTCGACGACCGGCGCGCCGGGGGCGCCGACGATGACGAACAGCTTGCAGCAGGCGGCGCCGTCGCTGACGGTTCCGCCGGTGATGACGGTGACGCCGGCGCAGCCGACTCCCGGTGTGCTGACGAACACGACGCCCAATCCATCGGGGGTGACGCCATGAGGCCGCGCGCAGCCGGCGGGTTTCGTTGGGCAGCGCGGTGGGCGTCGCTCGGTCTGCTCGTCGCGCCTGCCGGCGCGTGTCGCGGCAAGGGTGCATCGCAGGCGGCGGCGACGCCGGCGGCGGTGGAAGTTGGGCGCGAGAACATCGCGGTCGCAACCATGGAACAACTGCAGAGCGGGCCGCCGATTTCGGGGACGCTCGAAGCGCGGCAGATGGCGACGCTGCGCGCCGAGGTTGCGGGCCCGGTGCTGCAGACGTACGTGGATCGCGGGCAGTCCGTTAGGCGGGGCCAGTTGTTGGCGCGCATCGACGACACGGCTCTCCGGCAAGCGGCGTTGTCCGCGCAGTCCGGCGCGCGCTCGGCCAAGCTCGCGCTCGACAATGCGCAGCGCAACTTCGAGCGGTCCACCGCGTTGGAGAAGGCAGGCGCGATCGCGCAGCGCGACCTGGAGGCGGCGCAGAGCGAGCTCGCCTCCGCGGCCGCGGCGAACGACGACGCTGCGGCGCGTCTGACGCAGGCGCAGCAAACGTTGGACAAAACCTTCATTCGGGCGCCGTTCGATGGCCAGGTGAGCGACCGGCAGGTGAGCGCGGGCGACGTCGTGCAGCCGGGAACCGCGCTGCTCACGGTGATCGATCCGGCGAGCATGCGGCTCGAGGCGTCGGTGCCATCGGAGCAGATCGCGGCGATCAAGCGCGATGCGCCGGTGCGGTTCTCGGTGTCGGGCTATCCGGGGCGGACGTTCGTCGGGCACATCGAGTTCGTGAGCCCGGCGGCGGATCCGGTGACGCGGCAGATCAAGATCGACGTCTCGATCCCGAACGAGCGGAGCGATCTCGTGGCGGGGCTGTTCGCGCAGGGGCGCGTGGCGTCGGAGACGCGCACGGCGCTGGTGGCGCCGGCGACCGCGGTGGATCAGCGGGGCGTGACGCCGGCGGTGCTGCGGGTCAAGGGCGGACGGGCGGAGCGTGTGAATGTTCAGTTAGGCATGCGCGACGATGTGCGGGGGCTGTACGAGGTGACGGCGGGACTCTCGGCCGGCGACACGCTGCTGGTCGGCGCGGCGCAAGGGATCACGCCGGGCACGCCGGTCAAGCTGATCATGTCGTCGGATTCGACGACGGCAGAGCGTTAGGCAGGCGGGGGCGCCATGTTCATTTCCGATTTTGCCATCAAGCGGCCGATCGTCACGATCACCGTGATTCTGGCGCTGGTCACGTTCGGGGTTGCGTCGCTCGCGCGGCTGCAGACGGACGAGTTCCCCGACATCCAGCAGCCGATGATCGCGGTGAGCATCTCGTACCCCGGCGCGTCGCCCGATGTGGTGGAGCGCGAGCTCGTGGATCCGATCGAGGATGCGTTCTCGTCGATTACGGGCATCGACTGGCAGCGTACGACATCGACATCGACCGATGGACTGGCGCAGTTCCTGGTCGTGTTCGACTACGACAAGGACATCCAGCAGGCGTCGCAGGACATTCGCGATGCGATTTCGTCCAAGCGCGAGGACCTGCCGACGGAAATGAAGGAGCCGGTGTTGAGCCGGCTCGACCCGAGCGAGATGCCGGTGGTGTCGCTGACGCTGACGTCGTTGACGATTCCGCCGGCGACGCTGACGCGCATCGCCGATCCGGGCATCGTGCGCGATCTGCGCGCGGTGCCGGGCGTGGGCGAGGTGACGGTGGCGGGCGGGATCAAGCGCGAGATGACAGTGCAGGTGCACCCGGGCGATCTGCAGGCGAACGGCGTCAGCATTGCGGACGTGGTGCAAGCGGTCGGACAACAGAACCTGGCGGCGCCCGTTGGGCGGTTGAACGGCTCGCTCGAGGAGCAGTCGATCCGGCTCAAGGGGCGCCTCGAGGACGCACAGGATTTCGCGAATCTGGTGGTGGCGCAACGGCAGGGCGCGGTCATTCGGTTAGGCCAGGTGGCGACGGTGTTCGACGGGACGGAGGAGCCGCGGACGAGCGCGATGTTCAATGGGCGCGAGGCCGTGGGCATCGACATCAAGAAGTCGAAGGGCTACAGCACGACTGCCGTCAGTAAGGCAGTGATGGAGCACGTGGCGCGGCTGCAGAAGACCTTGCCGGCCGGCGCGAAGCTCGAGGTGGTGCAGAATTCGGGCGAGCGCGTGCACCACGCGGTGACCAACGTCGAAGAGGCGCTGGTCGAGGGCGCGCTGCTCACGGTGCTGGTGGTGTTCCTGTTTCTCAACTCGTGGCGCTCGACGGTCATCACGGGGCTCGCGCTGCCGGTGAGCGTGCTGGCGTCGTTCATCGCCGTGTGGGTGTTCGGCTTCACGCTGAACACGATGTCTCTGCTAGGCCTGTCGCTCGCGATCGGGATTTTGATCGACGACGCGATCGTGGTGCGCGAGAACATCGTGCGGCACATCGAAATGGGGAAGAACCACTACGAGGCGTCGCACGAGGGGACGAACGAGATCGGCTTGGCGGTCACGGCGACGACGTTTTCGATCGTCGCGGTGTTCGTGCCGGTCGCGTTCATGTACGGGTTGGCCGGCCAGTGGTTCAAGCCGTTCGCGCTCACGATCGCGTGCGCGGTGCTGGTGTCGCTGTTCGTGTCGTTCTCGCTCGACCCGATGCTGTCGGCGTACTGGGCGGATCCGCAAGTGGAAGCGCACGAGCATCGCGGTTTCATATCGCGCCACCTGGCACGGTTCAACGCGTGGTTCGAGCGGATGGCCGATGGGTACAAGGGCGTGATCGGGTGGGCGCTGGATCATCGCGCGGCCATGGTCGGGCTGGCGTTCGTGAGCTTCGTCGGCGCGCTGTTTCTGGTGGGGAGCCAGACAGTGGGCGCGGAGTTCGTGCCGGTGAGCGACCGGAGCGAACTCGACATCGTCATCCAGACGCCCCCGAGCTCGAATCTCGAGTACACCAAGCTCAAGGCCGAGGAGGCCGCGCGGATCGTGCGGGCGCATCGCGAGGTGGCGTACACCTACACCACCGTCGGGACCGAGCTGTTAGGCCGGGCGCCGGGTGTCGATCAGGCGCACGTGTACGCGAAGCTGATTCCGAAAGCCGACCGGTCATTGAGCGAAGACCAGCTAGGCGCGGTCATCCGCCGCGAGCTGCAGCGCATCGGCGGAGCCACACCATCGGTGTTCACGAGCGGCTTCGGCGGTACAATGAAGGCGATTCAAATTCAGATTCGTGGGAGCGATCAAAACGTGCTGCGCGGCTTCGCCGAGCAGGCGGCGCGCGTTTCGGCACAAGTGCCAGGCGCGGTGGATGTCGGATTGTCGGTGCGCGGCCAGAAACCGGAGCTCGAGGTGCAGGTGAACCGGCCGCTCGCTGGATCGTTAGGCGTGACGGTGGAGCAGGTGGCGCAGTCCTTGCGGCCGGCGTTCGCGGGGCTCAAAGCGGGCGATTGGGTGGATCCCACGGGCGAAACGCGCGACGTGACGGTGCGGCTGGCGCCGGAATCGCGCGAGCGGCCGGCGGACCTGTCGCGCTTGCCGCTGGTGGTGGGCGGCGGCCAGGGCACGGCGCCAGTGACGCTTCCGTTAGGTCAAATCGCGGCCGTCTCGGAAGGCGTGGGACCAGCGGAGATCCAGCACCTGAATCACGAGAAGGTCGTGAGTGTCGAGGCCAACGTGCAGGGACGGCCGCTCACCGAGGTGCTGAACGAGATGAACGCGCGCATCCACGCGCTCAAGGTGCCGGACGGCGTGGACATCACGCAGGGCGCGCAAGCGCAGGATCAGGCGGACGTCTACTCGCGCATGGCTGTGGCGTTAGGCGTCGCGGTTCTGCTCATGTACCTGATCCTCGTCGTGCAGTTCGGATCGTTCCTGGATCCCATCGCGATCCTGGTATCGCTGCCGCTGTCGCTGATTGGCGTGGTGCTGGCGCTCCTCGTGACCGGAAGCACGATCAACATCATGAGCTTGATCGGCGTGATCCTGCTCATGGGGATCGTGGCGAAAAACGCGATCCTGCTCATCGACTTCGCCAAGTGGGCGCGGGAGCGCGGGATTCCCCTGCGCGAGTCGTTGATCGAGGCGGGCCGGATCAGGCTCAGGCCGATCATCATGACGACGCTGGCGTTGATCGCTGGTATGCTGCCGGTTGCCGTTGGGCATGGCGAAGGCGCCGACTTCCGCGCGCCGTTGGGCCGGGCGGTGATCGGCGGCGTGATCACCTCGACCCTGTTGACCTTGTTAGTCATCCCGACCGTGTACGAGATTCTCGTCGGCTGGAAGGAGCGGGCAGTGGAGCGCTTCTTCAAGCGCCGGGGGACTGGGGAGTTCGCGGTACCCGAGGCGGAGCCGGCGCACGGCGACGACTGACATTTGCACGAGGGGCGGCGATGGAGCTGAAGAGCGCGAAGGTCCTGGTAACGGGCGGCAGCTCGGGCATCGGGTTGGCGACGGCGAAGCGGCTCGTGTCGGCCGGCGCGCGGGTGGCGATCTGCGCGCGGAATGGCGAGCGGTTGCGTGCGGCCGCCAAGTCGACGGGCGCGGTGGCGATCGAGGCCGACGTGAGCCGCGAGGCCGACGTAGCCCGGCTGGTCGGGGCGGTGATCAGAGAGTTAGGCGGCTACGACACGCTGATCAACAACGCGGGGTTCGGCCGGTTTGCGCCGTTGGTGGACATGACCGTGGCGGACTTCCGGAGCGTGTGGGAGACGAACGTGCTCGGCGCGATGCTGGTGGCGCGCGACTCGGCGCGCCACTTCGTGCGGCAGCAGCGCGGGAACATCGTCAACGTGGTGTCCACGTCGGGCCAGCGCGGCGGGGCGAACGGGACGGCCTACGCGTCGAGCAAGTTCGCGCTCACCGGCCTGACGGACGTGTGGCGGACGGAGCTGCGGCAATACGGCATCCGGGTGATGCAGATCAATCCGAGCGAGGTCCTGACGGAGTTTCGCGCGAATTCCGGGCGGCCGAGTGCGGCCGAGACGCCGACGAAGCTGCACGCGGATGACATCGCGGATGTGATCGCGAGCATGCTGGCGCTGGATGAGCGGGTGTTGATCAAGGACGTCTCGGTGTGGGCGACGAACCCCAAGGACTGAGCGCCCTACTTCCAGCGGAACAGCTTCAAGGCCAGGAGAAAGCTGACGACCAGCCACGCGAGCGCAATGCCTAACTCGCCGGCCACGTGACCGAGCCCCGCGCCCTGCAACATGTTCGCGCGCAGCGCGTTGTTGACCGCCGTGAGCGGCAGCGCCTGAATGAAGGGCTGCATCGTCTTGGGGAAATTCGACGCCGAGAAGAACACGCCCGAGAACACCCACATGGGGAGCATCACCAGGTTCATCAGACCCGATGCGCCTTCCACCGTGCGTGCGCGCGACGCCACCAAGAGTCCCATCGCGCCGAACGTGAGCGACGCGACGAGGCAGATGAACGCGAGCTCGAGATAGGACCCGCGCAGGGGCACCCCGAAGATGAGCGCGCCAAAGCCCAACAGCGTCACGACTTCGAAGAACAACATCGTCAGGCGTGACAGCAGGAACGACGCGAGGTACTCGGGCTTCGGCATGGGCGTCGCGATGAGACGCTTGAGCAGTTTCTTCTTCCGCGCGTCGACGATCGCGAAGCCGATGCCCCAGATGCCGCTGCCCATCAAGTTCATGCCTAACAGACCGGGGATGACGAAATCGATGTAGCGCGAGCCGCGTTCGCGGATGTGCTGATCGGCCACGGTCACGGGATCGTGGCGGCCGGCAGCCCGTTGGACCGCGGCGTCGGCGATGAGGCGCGCGGCGCGCGCTTCGGGTCGTGTGTCGTCGTACCGATACGACACGGCGCCGCCCACCTGCGGCGCGACGACCAGCGCGACCTCCCCGGTTCGGAGCGCGCGCGCGGCGGCGCTGTCGTCCAGCACGTCGACGGTGAGCGACGAGTCGCTCCGTAAGGCAGTGGCCAACGGCGCGGCGCCAGGCGCTGAAGACAGCACGGCTACGTGCTGCTTCTCGGCGGGCCGGTTACGGAACGCAATGCCCAGCCCGGCCGCGAGCAGCACGGGGAACACGAACACCCAGAACACGGCTTCGGGCTCGCGCAGGAATTCGCGGTAGCGCACGAGCGTGAGCTGCGCGAGCGAGCTGTCGCGGAGCCGGCGCGGGCGGCGCGGCGCCGGCGCGGTGCGTTCGCGCGCCGGAGGTGCGAGCGTCGTCTCAGTCATCGCGCAGATGGCGTCCGGTGAGAGATACGAAGACATCCTCGAGCGTCGCCGAGTGTGTCTGTAACTCGTTCATTTCGATGCCGCGCTCGTTCAGTGCACTGAGCAATGCGGGGACCGCACGGTGCAGCTCGGTGACGTCGAGCTCGAAACCGCCGTTCTCGGGGCGTGCGTCGAGCACGCCATCGATGGCGCGCAACGTGTGCAAGTCGATCCGGCCCGCGTGCGCGGCGGAAAACGTCACCACGTGTTCGGCGCGTCGCGCCCGAATCAGCTCGCGCGGCGTGCCGAGCGCGATCACCTTGCCGTGGTCCATGATCGCGACGCGATCGCAGAGTCGTTCGGCCTCATCCATGTAGTGGGTGGTGAGGACGATGGTGCGGCCGGCGGCGCGGAACTGCTCGATCAGGTCCCAGAGTTGGCGGCGCGCTTGCGGATCCAGCCCGGTGGTCGGCTCATCGAGGAAGAGGAGCTCGGGATCGCCGACGAGGGCGCACGCGAGCGCGAGGCGCTGTTTCTGTCCACCCGAGAGGCCGCCGACGCGGGAGTTTTGCTTTTCCTCGAGCTGGACGAGCGCGATCACCTCGCCCACCTCGCGGCCTTCGCGGAAGAAGGATCGAAAGAGACGAACCGTTTCTTCGACGGTGAGTTTCTCCGAGAGTTGCGTTTCCTGGAGCTGGATGCCCAGGCGTTCGCGCAGCTCGCGGGGATGCTCGGTCCACCGGCGGCCGAGGACGATGACGTCGCCGCTGTCGGGGGACGTGAGGCCTTCGCAGATCTCGATGGTGGTGGTTTTGCCGGCGCCGTTCGGTCCGAGGAGCCCAAAGCACTCGCCGGTGCGCACGTCGAGGTCGAGGCCGTCGACAGCGACGACATCGGGGTACGACTTGCGGAGTGCGCGGAGCGTGACGGACATGGGCGCGCGGAACAGGCAAAGGGAGGCGAAATATAGCGGGGCGGGAGAAGGGGGGTGAGCGACTCGCGCGCGACGCGGTTCTGGCACCAAGTTCATCGAACTTGAAGGGCGGCACTACATTGGATACTTTATCCCATGCGCTCGCACGCCGGGGAACCGTTCTGGCGTCGAGCGCTCATCGTTAGGCAACGAGCGCTCATGACACACGCACCATCCCGTTCCACCATCCGCGCGGACGCCGCGTCAGGCACGGTCTCGCCGCGTCCGGCGGGCGGACCCATCGAGCGCTTCACGCTTGCCGGCGCGACGCTGCAAGCGATTCGGGAGCGCATTCTCTCCGGCGCGTACGCCGAGGGCGATCCGTTGCGACAGGACGCCATCGCCGCGGAGCTCGGCGTGAGCCGCATTCCCGTGCGAGAGGCGCTGCGCCAGCTCGAGGTCGAAGGGTTGGTGACGTTCAGCCCGCATCGCGGCGCGGTGGTGTCGACGTTCTCGATCGGCGAGATCGAGGAATTGTTCGAGCTGCGTGCGCAAATCGAAGCCGATTTGGTGCGTCGGGCGGTGCCGAAGATGGTCGCGGCGGATTTTGCGCGCGCCGATGACATCCTGGACGCGTACGATGCGGCATTTCGCGCGCGCGACGTGGCTGCGTGGGGCGAGCTCAACTGGCAACTGCACTCGACGATGCTCGTGCCGGCACAGCGGCCGCTCACGCTCGGGATTGCGGCTCGTTTGCACCGGCACGCGGAGCGCTATGCGCGGATGCAGCTCGCGCTGACGCACGGGGAATCGCGGGCGAGCGAGGAGCATCGCGCGATCGTGACGGCTGCGCGTCGTCACAACGCCGATCGGGCGGCGCAACTCATGGGAACGCACATCACGGGAGCCGGGCGGTCGTTGGTTCGGTTTCTTCGCGACCACCGGGGCGAGGGGTAATGGCCGCTGCGGTCCTGGCCGATCTAGTCGGAGGCGAGTTCCGTGCATCGAACGGCGGGACTCCGCTGCCGTCGATCAATCCATCCGACGCGTCGGACGTCGTGGCGCTGGTGCCGGAAGGGTCAGCCGATGCGGCGCGCGCCGCCGCGGACGCCGCCGCCGCTGCGTTAGGCAGCTGGCGCGGCCTCAGCGGGCCGGCGCGCGCCGAACATCTCTTCGCCTGGGCGGCGGCGGTGGCGCAGCGCGCGGACGAACTGGCGCGCGCGATGACGCGCGAGGTGGGGAAGCCGATCGCCGAATCGCGGGGCGAGGTCGCGCGGGCGGTGGTGATCCTACGCTACTATGCGGGCGAGGCGGTGCGGGCGGTGGGCGAGGTGATCCCGGCGCAGGCGCCGGGCGCGCTGCAGTTCACGCTGCGCGAACCGTTAGGCGTGGTCGCGCTCATCACGCCCTGGAATTTTCCGCTGGCGATTCCGCTCTGGAAGGCCGCGCCGGCCCTGGCGTTCGGGAACACGGTAGTGCTCAAACCATCGGAGATGTCGGCGCAGGTTGCATCGCTGCTGGCGGAGACGGCCGTGGCCGCGAAGCTGCCGCCGGGTGTGTTCAACGTGGTACACGGCACCGGGCCCAACGTCGGCACACCGCTGTTGCGGCATCCCGCGGTGCGCGGCATCTCGTTCACCGGATCGAGCGTGGTGGGCGCGCAGGTGGCCGCGCTCGCCTCTGGACGCAACGTGCGGTTCCAGACCGAGATGGGCGGCAAGAACGTACTGATCGTCGCGCGCGACGCCGATCTCGACGCGGCGGCGGCGCTCGCGGCGTCGGGCGCCATGCGCTACGCGGGCCAGAAATGCACGGCGACGAGCCGGGTGGTGGTCGTGCGGGACGTGGCGGAGGAGTTCCTCGGCCGCCTGCGCGCGCAGATCGGCCGGCTCCCGTTAGGCCCGGTGGACGATCCGGCCGCGGCCGTCGGCCCCGTGATCAGCGCGCGGTCGCGCGACGCGATCGCGCAGGCGCTGCGCGATGGCCATGCCGACCGTCTGTTCGGCGGCGAACTGCCGGACGATCCACGCTTCAGCCGCGGCTTTTTCGTGGCGCCGGTGGTGATTCGCCTAACGGATCCGGACGAGCCGCTCGCACAGCGCGAGCTCTTCGGCCCGGTGTTGGGCGTGTTCGAGGCCGACGACCTCGATCATGCAATCGCGCTGGCCAACCGGACGCCGTACGGCCTCAGCGCGTCGCTGTTCACGCGTGACATCGCGTCGGCGCTGCGGTACGTGCACCGCATCGAGGTCGGGCTGGTGCGCGTGAACGGCGACACCACCGGCGTCGATCCGCACGCGCCCTTCGGCGGCATGAAGGGATCGAGCTCCGGCAGCCGCGAGCAGGGTCCGGCGGCGCGCGAGTTCTACACCGAGACCAAGACCGTCCAGATCAACCCGTGACTCCGGCCATGCACATCAAAGATTGGCGCGGCGTGTTCCCCGCGATCACGACCCCGTTTCGCGACGATTCGGGCGTCGACCACGAGTTTCTGTGCGAGCACGCGGCGTGGATGATCGCCGAGGGCGCGAACGGCCTCGTTCCGCTCGGTTCGTTAGGCGAAGCGCCGGCGCTGTCGTTCGAGGAGAAGGTGCGCGTCCTCGAAACGTGCCGGGCCGCGCTCCGCGCGGGCACGCCGCTCATTGCCGGCATCTCGGCGTCGAGCACGGCGGAGGCGGTGGCGCTGGCCAAGGAAGCGCATCGCGCCGGATGCGACGGGTTGATGGTGCTGCCGCCGTACGTGTACCGCGGCGATTGGCGCGAAACAAAGGCGCATGTGACGGCGGTGATTCGCGCCACGCCGCTCTCGTGCATGCTCTACAACAACCCCACCGCCTACGGGACCGACTTCCTCCCCGAACACATCCGCGAGCTCGCTCAACACGATAATCTGCACGCGGTGAAGGAATCGAGCGGCGATGTGCGGCGGATCACGGCGATCCGGCAAGCGTTAGGCGACCGACTGACGATTCTCGTCGGGCTCGACGACCTGGTCGTCGAAGGCGTGGCCGCCGGTGCCGAAGGATGGATCGCCGGCCTGGTGAACGCGCTACCCAGGCAGACCATGCGCTTGTGGGAGCAGGCGACGGCCGGCCGGTGGCGCGAGGCCCGCGTGCTCTACGATTGGTTCCTGCCGCTCCTGCGTCTCGATACGACGCCGAAGTTCGTGCAGCTCATCAAGTTGGTGCAGCGCGAGGTCGGGAAGGGCAGCGCGCGCGTGCGACCGCCGAGGTTGGAGCTCGATGGCGATGAGCTGGATTCGGCGCTCTCGCGGATTCGCGCGTCGCTGTCGTCGCCGGAGGCGCGCGTGTGAGCAGCGCGGCGGGTGCGATCGACGCGATCGAGGTCGTGGATTCGCACACGGAGGGCGAACCGACGCGGGTCGTGATCGCCGGATGGCCGCAGCCTGCGGGCGACACGATGTCGGAGCGGCGCGAATCACTCCGGCGGGACCAGGATGCCCTGCGCAAGGCCGTGATTCTCGAGCCGCGCGGACACGACGCTGTGGTGGGCGCGCTGCTCACGCCGCCCGTTAGTCCCGGCGCGATCGCCGGTGTGGTGTTCTTCAACGACGCGGGCTACCTGGGGATGTGCGGCCACGGATTGATCGGTGTCGTGCGCACGCTCGAACATCTCGGACGCATCGGGCCGGGCACGGTGTGCGTGGACACGCCCGTTGGGCTGGTGCGCGCGGAGCTCGCGCGCGACGGTTCGGTGTCGCTCGAGAACGTGCCGGCCTACGTGCACCGCGAGGGCGTGACGGTGGAGGTGCCGGGGGTGGGCGCTGTCCGCGGCGACGTCGCATGGGGCGGCAACTGGTTCTTCCTCACGGAGCTCGACGGGGCCGAGCTCTCGCTGTCGCGAGTGCGCGAGTTGACGCAGGCGACGATGGCGATTCGCGGCGCGCTCGCGCGCGCCGGCATCACGGGCGAGGGCGGCGCCGTGGTCGATCACATCGAGCTGTTCGGGCCGCCGGCGCGTGCCGACGCGGACAGCCGGAATTTCGTCTTGTGTCCGGGTGTGGCGTACGACCGGTCGCCGTGCGGCACCGGCACATCGGCGAAGATGGCGGCCCTGCACGCACGCGGCGCGCTGCGCGCGGGCGAGACGTGGCGGCAGGAGAGCATCACCGGGAGTCTCTTCACCGGCTGGGTGGACGAACCTCGAGCTGGGGAGGGGCGCGGGGTGATTCCACACATACAAGGCCGGGCGTTCGTGACATCGCGGGCCACCCTGCTCTTCGACCGGGCCGACCCGTTCCGGCTAGGCATCCCGGCCGCGTGACGCACGCGGCGAACCTCGTTACACGGCGCGCCGCGCGGCCGGACGTCGTGGTCGTGGGCGCGGGCATCGTGGGGGCGGCGTGCGCGCTGGCCCTGGTTCGCGAATCGCTCGACGTGCTCATCGTGGACGCATCCTTCGTCGGCAGCGGCTCGACTGCGGCGGCGATGGGGCATCTCGTGGTGATGGATGATTCGCCGGCCCAATTGGCGCTCACCGCCTATTCGCGCGGACTGTGGGAGCGGATGGCGGACGAGTTGCCGGCGGGCTGCGAGTACGAGGTGCGCGGCACGGTGTGGGTGGCCGACCGCGAGGAGGACCTGGAGGCGGCGCGCGCGAAGCGAGCGGTGTACGCGGCGCACGGTGTGGCGGCGGCCATCGTCGACGCGTCCGAGTTGGCGCGCCTCGAACCGGCGTTGCGCCCGGGTCTAGCGGGGGCGCTCGTCGTTCCCGGCGACGGCGTCCTCTATCCGCCTAACGCGGCCCGGTGGTGCGTGGACCGCGCGGTCGCGTTGGGCGCGACGCTGCGCGAGCAGTGTGAGGCGGTCGCGATCGGCCGGGGCGAGGTGCGCGTGCGCGATGCCGACGGCGTGGAGGAGACCATCTCGGCAGGCGCGGTCGTCATGGCCGCGGGCGTCGACGCGCCGGGCCTCGTGCCCGAGCTGCCGATCGTTCCGCGGAAGGGGCACCTCGTGATCACCGATCGCTACCCGGGCCTCTGTCGCGCGCAGCTCGTGGAGCTGGGCTATCTGCGCAGCGCGCACGGGTTGGGCGGCGCATCGGTGGCGTTCAACGTGCAACCGCGGGCGACGGGCCAGTTGCTCATCGGCTCGTCGCGGGAGCTGGTGGGCCGCGACGGCGCGGTGAACCACGCCGTGTTAGGCGAAATGGTGCGGCGGGCGATCTGGTTCGTGCCGGCGCTTTCGCGGTGCGATGCGATCCGCGTCTGGACCGGGTTGCGTCCGGCAACGCCCGATGGGCTGCCGCTCATCGGCCGGTGGGACGCCGTGCCCGGCCTGTGGGTCGCCGCCGGGCACGAAGGGTTAGGCATCACGACGGCGCCCGCGACGGCGGCGTTGATCGCCGCGGACATCATGGGCCGCGCGGCGCCGATCGACCCGGCGCCGTACCTTCCGGCGCGCGCGATGCGGCGGGACGTCAACGCGCAACAGGCGGAGGCGTCGTGCCGCGGGACGTGATCGTCACCGTGGACGGCCGCCCGATCGCGGCGCCGGAGGGCGCGACCCTGGCGTCGGCGATGCTCGGCGCCGGGATCACGCGATTTCGCACGTCCGTGACGGGCGAGCCGCGCGCGCCGCTGTGCGGCATGGGCGTGTGCTACGAGTGCCGCGTCACGGTCGACGGGCGGCCGCATCAGCGGTCGTGCCTCATCCCGTGCACGGATGGCCTGCATGTGGAAACGCTGCCTAACGGAGCAGCTTCGTGGCGACCCGAGGCCGAGTCCGACGCTGACGTGCGGCGATGCGATGTCGCCGTGATCGGCGGCGGCCCGGCCGGGATCGCCGCGGCGGTGGCGGCGGCGGAGGTCGGCGCGCGGGTGATCGTGGTCGACCAAGGCGTGCGCCCCGGTGGGCAGATCTGGCGTCATCGCGATCGGACCGCGCTGCCCAAAGCCGCGCGCGCGTGGATCGCGCGGTGCGAGCGCGCATCGGCGGCCGGCCCGGCACCCGAGTGGCTGGCGCGGTCGACGGTGTTCGATGTGTCCGTGGGCGACGACATCGTGCTGCGCCTAACGGGCGACGGCCCGGCGGTCGCGGATGTAATCCGCGCCCGTCGCGTCGTGCTCGCGACCGGGGCGCGCGAGCTGTTCCTGCCATTCCCCGGATGGACGTTGCCCGGCGTGATGGGGTTGGGGGGCGCGCAGGCGCTGCTCAAGGGCGGCATGACGGTGCGTGGGCGGCATGCCGTCGTCGCGGGGTCGGGCCCGTTGCTGCTCCCCGTGGCGGTGGCCCTGGCGCGCGCCGGCGCCAGCGTGGCGTACGTGGTGGAGCAGTCGCCGGCGATCAACGCGATGTCGTTCGGCGCCGGTTTGTGGCGCCATCCGGCGAAGGCCTTGCAGGCGGCGCGGTACGCCGCTTCGCTCTTCGGCGCCCGGATGCGCGTCGGGACCTGGGTGGCCGCGGCCGAGGGTGCCGCGGGGCGCGTGGCGCTGGTTCGCCTAACGAATCGCAGCCGGGCCTGGATGGTGCCGTGCGACCTGCTCTGCTGCAGCTATGGATTCGTGCCCAACGTCGAGCTCGCCCGGTTGGTGGGATGCGAGATCCAGCGCGGCCGCGTGGCGGTGGACGCGACGCAGCGGACCAGCGTGCCGGGCGTCTGGTGCGCGGGCGAGCCGACGGGCGTGGCCGGCGAGATCGCGGCACTCGTGGAGGGGCGGATCGCGGGCCTCGACGCGGCCGGCGCCGAGTCGCGCGCGCGTGCGGGGCGGCTCCGGCATGCGCGCGATGGCTGGCGCCGGTTCGGCGATCGCCTAACGGACGCCTTCGCGCCCCGTGACGACGTGCGCGCGCTGGCGACGGACGACACGATCGTGTGCCGTTGCGAGGATGTCCGGCGCGGCGCGCTGGACCCGTCGTGGTCCGTGCGGCAGGCCAAGCTCTACACGCGCGTCACGATGGGACCCTGTCAGGGCATGGTGTGCGGCGCCTCGTGCGCCAGCCTCTTCGGATGGTCCGCGGGCACCGTGCGGCCCCCGGTAGGCGGCACCGAGGTCGCCCGACTCCGTTAGGCGGCCAGCTCCGCGCGCCCGTCGCGCGGCGGGTGCGTCGCACAGGCCGCGCGCGCCGGCCGAACAATCGCGCGTGATGAGATCGCGTCGATGCCGTGTGCGCGAAACCGGGCCGGCGGCGCATGCGTACGGCACACACACACGACACTCATTTCATCGGCGCCATGCTACTCTGGGTCGGACTCTTTGTTGCGCTGCAGGGCGCGTCATCCATACAGAACACGGCCCGCATGGTGCAGCGGGACACGCCGCTCGTCGCCACGCCGGCGCAGCTCGCGAGCGCGTACGAGGATGCGGCCGCCCGTACGCTCGTCGCCCGCGCCCGCAGGGCGAGAGTCAGCCAGGATTCGTCGCTCACGGCGTACGATGCCACGGCCAAGCGGCGCTTCACGGTGAACTTTGGCCTCGGCGCGAGCGGCCCCGAGCGGCTGCTCATCCGGAGCGAGGGTGCATCGCGCGTACGCTGGCGGCGCGGTGTGGGCGCGCACATCGATGTGCTCGCCGCGCGCACGGCCATCCCGCTCGCATACTCCGGCGCGCGCGTGTTGTCCGACATGCTCGACGACAATCCGGTCCCGTACTTTCCGGGGCGCGAAGGATTGGTCGGGTTCTCCGAAGTCGTGCGATCGCGCAACCGTCATCAGTCTCCGATGATTCACCCGCTCGAGGACGGCGCCGAGTTGGTGTATCGGTATGCGACGGGAGATTCGGTGACGCTGGCGTTCCCGGACGGGCACCAAATTCGGTTGCGAGAGATCCGCGTCATCCCGCGGGGTCCCCGCTACGATCTGATCGTGGGCTCGCTCTGGATCGACGAGTCCTCGGGACAACTCGTGCGTGCCGTCTATCGGCCGGCGGCCGACATGGACATTGCGCAGATGGCGCGCGACGATGACCCGCACGCGTTCGACGACGTGCCGACGTTAGTCAAGCCGTTGGTCTTTCCGATGAGCGCAACGATCTCGGCGTTCATCGTCGAGTACGGGTTGGTGAACGAGCGCTGGTGGATGCCCCGCGTGCAGACGATCGAGGGTCGCGCGCGGATCGGTCCAACGCACGCGACGTTCTCCGTCGAACAGTCGTTCCGCTACGCTAGCGTGAACGTCGCGGACTCTCTGCCGGCGATCGCCGTGACGGCGATGAGCGACTCGGCGCGCGAGGCACGCCGCGACTCGATTCGGGCGGCGCGACGCGAGCTTCGGCGCGAGGCACGCAACCGCGGCGACGACGATCCGGACATCGCGTCCATCGACTGCCCGCGCGGCGACACGCTCGTGCGGCATCAAGTGCGCCACGATGGCGCGCTCCCGATCGAGATCCGGATTCCGTGCGACACGGCGGCGCTCGCGCATTCGCCGGAGTTGCCGCCGTCGATCTACGATGCGGGGGAGGAGACGTTCGGCGTGCCCGACCGCGACGCGGTGCTCAAGTCGCTTGGGTTAGGCGTGCAGCCGGGATGGCGTCCGGACGCGCCGTCGCTGCACTATGGCGTGCAGGATGGCCTGGTGCGCTACAACCGGGTGGAAGCGCTCTCGTTAGGCGCTCGCCTGGACGAGGAGTTCGGCGCCGGATACAGCGGCAGCCTGACAGGAAGGCTGGGCGTGGCGGACCTGCAACCCGGATTCGACCTCGCGCTGCGGCGGTCGGACGGCGTGCGCACGGTGTCGCTGGACGTGTACCGGCGCCTGGTGCCGGTGAATCCGTGGGGCGACCCGCTCTCGTTGGGCAGCTCGATCGGAAACCTGATGTTGGGCAGCGACGACGCGTTTTACTATCGCTCCTGGGGCGTGGAGCTGGGCGGGCGGCACGATGGCCCGGCGATCCTGACGTGGCGCGCGTTCGCCGAAGACGAGCGCAACGCGGATGTCAAAACGCGATTCTCGCTCTACCATGCGTTAGGCGTACGCGATGATGCGCCAGCGAACATTCGTGCGGCGCGGGCGCGTGAAGCGGGCGGCGTCGTCTCGCTGCGCGATGATTTCGGAGTCGACCCGACGGCGTGGCGATTCGGCGTGGGCGCGACGCTCGAGGGAGCAGGCGGCACCTTCGACTACGGACGCGGGTCGATCGACGCGTCGGTGTCGCGCGGGTTGGGCGAGAGCTGGGCCCTGGCCGTGACGGCGAGCGCAGGCACGAGCGTCGGCAGTGTTCCGCCGCAGCGCATGTGGTACCTGGGTGGAACGCAGACCGTGCGCGGTCAGGCCATGGGCGCTCAGGGAG
>Ga0075426_10001498_pt1 | contig 16598 bp, 19 predicted proteins | sample SoiMethybrSBSTD5_FD_75304 | JGI IMG/M metagenome (GOLD analysis project Ga0075426, IMG submission 75304) | Bulk soil microbial communities from a Populus tree surrounding site in Tennessee, USA - Soil MetaG P. TD hybrid SBSTD5 | ecosystem: Environmental > Terrestrial > Soil > Tree plantation... | reverse complement strand
CTCGGCGAAGCACAGGCAGTACGCGCCGTTCTGGCGGGGGGGAGAGATCTGCACGTCGGCGAGATCCGAGCCCTGGCCGAGCGCTTTCGAGTCTCGCCGGCAGTCTTTATCTGACGACTCTGCAGGAGGTCACAGTGATGCGGAGCCGGGAGGCGATTCTGGAAACCCTGGAAGCCCACCGGTTCCCCCTGCGTGCCCTGGGAGTGAGGCGGATCGGCCTCTTTGGCTCTCACGCCCGCGGCGAGGCGCGGGAGAACAGCGACCTCGATTTTCTCGTGGAGTTCGAGGCCGGAACCAAGACCTTCGACAACTACATGGATGTCAAGGCCCTACTCGAAGATCTCTTCGGCACCCACGTCGATCTCGTCGTCCCTGAGACCCTCAAGACCCGCCTCCGTGAAGGGATCCTCCGAGAGGCCGTTTATGCCGCGGGGCTTTGCACAACCTCAAGCGGCGAGTAAGACATACTCGACCTCGGCCAGGATGTGCGGTCTCAAATGAGGGCTCAGGGCCTCCGTGGTCACGACTTCGACCCGCCGCTGGAACGCCTCCTCCAAGAAAAAGGCAAGCTCCATGAAATGGTCGAAGGTCTTTCGCCGAGGCTCGAACTCCACGAGCAGATCGACATCGCTGCCCGGTCTCTGCTCTCCCCGAACGAACGACCCAAAAAGCCCGATCCGCCTTACGCCCAGGGACCGGATCTTGGCCTGGTTCTCGCGGATGAGCTGGAGGATGTCTTCCTTCGTCCGGATACTGGTCTCCATGTCGTCACCTTCGCGGAGTATACGTCACGCGTTGCTTCCCACCGCCCCTAAAGACACCCGAGAACACTGGCAGGCCATAGGACCTCTTCCGACGATCCGCTGTGAGCGGGACTATGCTGCCGCCATCGAGCGTCTGAGCCCACTGCTCGCGGAGGTCGGCGACGACGAGCAGCATCCGCTGTACGGGCTTCTCGATACCATAGGTACCCTCATCAATGCCTCCGAAGAGGAGCACGTGCCGATTCCCGAGGCCAGCGGTCCGGAGGTGCTGGAATACCTGATGGAGGAGCACGGCCTCAGCCCCGAGGACCTCCCGGAGCTCGGCGGAGCACAGGCAGTACGTGCGGCATTGGTGGGAGAGAGAGATCTGCACGTCGGCGAGATCCGAGCCCTGGCCGAGCGCTTCCAAGTCTCGCCGGCAGTCTTTATCTGACGACTGACACCCCCACTACGCAGCGACGTCAACGTAGATCGACTAAGTGCTTGGCGCCGGAATGGGGTCGCCGTGGAGGCGCATCCCCTCCAGGTGGAACTCGATCGCATCCCGCATGTTCTGCTCGACCTCCTCGACCGTGTCGCCAGTGGCGACGCAGCCGGGAAGATCGGGTGGAGTAGGCTCCGTAATTGCTCTCCGCTCGCTCGATGATGACCAGGTAACGCATGGCCGTCCTCCGATCAGCCACTTCAGTCCTCCTTCTTTGAGGGTCCTGCTCAACCCTGGATGGAAGCTTGCCCGCCACGATCATAGCACCGCACATTTTCAGTTCCTGCCTCTAACCCACCCCAAGCTTAATCCCCTTCGGAAAGGCAAAAGGTATTCCGCCTGCCACTCCATCTATCTAGAGGCAGCGAAGGTCCGTGCGATAGAACTCTCTAACCGATCCACGTCAGCCCAATTTCCCCCCGCCACAAGATATCGAACCCACCACTCATCTTCCAATGATGTCCAGGTTGAAAGAATGAGAATATCATCCCTGCCATTTAGGTCACAATGCATGCCGCTGAGCAACCTGCCGACTCCGTTCGGTATTCTGCACTGACCCGGCCGAGTGGTCGCCAAGCGCCAGACTGCACTGTTTGCAAACTCCCGACCACGGAGTCTCGTGATCACATCATACCAGATCGATGTAGAAGTTCTCCGAACGTTCGCCTCAAAGAGGTATACTTCGCCATCGCCAGCGAGACCACCGTCTATGTCAAAGAATCCCCGGTAGCCAATAACAAAGAGATACTGCCCTATCACACTTGCAGCAACTTCCAGCTCCTCGATCGCTCGATCTGACAAACCCCTGATCGGGACGTCCATTCCCTGAAACGCGCCATCCGCCGTACGCATTGCACCGATGTGCAGACGCCGTGTCCCACCCTCCGTGACCTCCGCGTCTATAGTTGGTTCCATAAGCAGATCCAGTCGAGCCTCGACCACAAAAGTATGCCCCAATCTTGCCTTGTTCTCAAGAAACGATCTTAGCCTCCCTTGGTCCAATACCTCGCCGTGCGTTTGCCGTTTGATCACGAACTGACCGCCCCCGCCGGAACCACGGTTGCATTTAACCAGCACCTGCTCGTGGTCGCCAAGAAGCTCCCTCACAGCTCGTTCGACTTCAGATGGGCTAACGCATGCGACGCCAGGAGCGATACGTAGGCCAAGGGCAGCTGCGATCCCTCTGAACCCCTCCTTAGTATTAATGGCATAGATCTCATCGACAACTGGAAGAGGGAGTGGACGTTCGTAGCCTTCTGGCACCACTCCTAGCTCGTCCGCCAGATCAAGCAACGGACGGTCCAGTGCGCATGCTCGAAGCTTCCAATCCGACTGGTCCGTGACCCTTTCCTTGAGACCTCGAACCATTCCTTCACGCCGCAGAGCGGCCGGCAGAGATTCCTTCGCCCGGGCAGATGGGCTCAATGCTATGATGCTTCGACGAGGAATTCCCAGCCGCATACACACCGCCTCCACAAGGTCAGAAGCTAAAGGGCGAGGAGTCACTAGCACGTCACCTGGCTCCGCCAGCCAAAGTTCCTGAGCAGCTGACACATCCAATGCTCTCGCCTCTTTAGGCGCGGAATCACGAAACATCAATTCGTTCAGAGAGTTTGCGATAATCAGGCGGCCTCCCCGACTATGGCACTCCTCGCGCTGCATTTCGCCCGCCCCCTTAGTCACAGCAAGGCTCCTTTATCCTCGGCCTCTTGCCTAACCGAAAGCTTCGCCTCTGGTTGATGACTCCCTTCTTGCGGATCCTCTCCTACGTCCGCACCGATCCAAATCAGAAAACCATCTCCTCCTTCAGAGGAAAAAGCAAAGGCCTCACCGCTCAGAACGAAAGAGATGGGTGCGGAACGCCTCTTCAGCCCCACGACTTTGTCCTTCTCACCTACGCGCACGAACCAAAAGTGCGCTGACTGACCCACCACCTCCACTACTTGGCCACCTTCGCTCGTCCAGACAACGCACTCCGGAGCAAACGCCAGCCGATAGCTCCCCGGGGATGGATGGGGGCTTCGGCAACGCCCCACCAAACTACCGCCCTCCGTCACTACCATGCCAGAATCCATTATGAGACAGGCGAGGGTGTTACCTCCAGGGTTCATAAACGCCTGCGCCGCTTCAATGCTGGGTGGTCTGACTCTCACCTCGCTCATCGCGAGTAACGAAGTCGCGACTCCAAGAGAGGGTCCCCTCGTCTTTAAATACAATAAATCATCAGCGACGAGATCCGCCTCATCGGAGTGATGCGTGACATAGAGTGCCAGCAGACCGAAATCGTCGATGACCTCCCGAAGCATGTGAAGAAACTCGAGCTTGACGTCGACATCCAAGCCGGTACATGGCTCGTCAAGCAACAGAATACGCGGTCGAATTGACAACGCCCGCAACAGAGATAGGCGCTGCCGCTCACCGCCGCTCATCTCCTCCACGCTCGCGGTAGTTCGCAAAATCTCACTTAGCTTGAGCTTATCATTAAGGCGATAAAATGTCTGCTCCTCGAACCTCGCGCGGACGTTCTCCACCAGCTTGAAATATCTTGCATTATCATAACGCGACAAATGCTCAAACAAAACAGGTTCCTGCTGAAGATATGACACGCTGGCTCCCACTGGATCTAGTTCGACTTCACCTAATAAAGGGATTTCAACTCCTGCAACCAAGCGAAGAAGCGTGGTCTTCCCGCTCCCGCTCGGACCCATGACTGCTATAATGCGCCCACGGCCCTCAGTGACGTCTCCATCGAGCCTTAAAGTGAAGTTGTCGAATATAGGAGTGGATCTCCGATAGGCAAAAGACACTTTGGCGAATTGAATAGACGCCACCACCTAACCCTCCATCCGGCGACCCAAAAGGCCGTTACGACTTTTGTCAGAAAACACTTTTCTTCTTCGCAGATCGAAGGTCCACAACGCCAGAGCAAGGATCACAGGCACTAACGTCACCAGTATCAGGTTCGCTGCCTGCTGATACGAAGCACCGCGCCCATCTACGCGCTGGCTCAACTCCACTGCTACGGAGGGGATACTGCGGGACAGACTTGAGAGAGTCGAGTTCACTGTTGCCTCGGTCCAAATGATTGAAAAGCCGAAGATTGCAACTAACCCGTAGTCGAGCCCGAAACGCCGTAAGAAACTGTGCCACATCAGGTCGCTGAACCCAACTCGCGAGCTTTCCTGAAATTCGAGTTCCCGAGTCGAAACACGGAAGTGACTTACCTGCACGAAGCTGGCCGTCAATGGCAGGGAAACGATAACCTGACTAACCAACCACAACAAGGGAACCCATGTCGTAGTCCCACCGAGCTTCGCCAGCCAATGGTAGCCGCATAGCGCAACACCTATAGGGGGGACCATTTGAAGAAAGTAGAGGAGACCAAAAAGGGGGGCTGACCGTGAGTCGAATTTCTCCATAGTGCGTCGAAGAAGAATGCGCACGCACACACCAAGAACGATCGATAGCAACAATGTAACGCTAGCCGCAGCAACGGAAAGAGTAACTGATCGAAAAAACTCGCCTAAGTCGATGAATACACCCCACCGGAAGTACCTTGCTAGGCCAAGGAGCGGCGCCATCGTCGCGAGAATGGCTACTAACGCGACGGCGTCCGCGATTCGAGGGTCGCGAACTCGCCAAGGAAGTAGCGCTCGCGGATGCCGCCGCAGGCACCAATCCAATCCCGCAACAGTCACGAGGACAGCCAAGAGAGCCACCACAACCGCTATTAACACCCCGACGGCAGACATGGCCAAGGTCACCTGAGTTGCATAATTCGGGTCGACAGTGGCGTAACTACTATACCACCGCAGCAGCCAATGGCTGGCAAGCTCAGTCCCGCCTCCCGGAGACGCCCTGAGCACTAGATGAAATTTGATAAACTCGTAGAATGACAGGGCCGCGCCCAAGAGGGCGAGAATTCCCGCGAGATTCCGAGTGTGTGGCCAATAGATGTCGCGCGCGTACTCCCAAGGCGTCAGTTGACTAGCTCTGGCGAAGCGCAACACTCTCTCGGGTACCAGTTGAAGACGAAACCAAAACAGGTACAGAAACAAAGGAACGACCTGCCATCCTTGCGCCAAAAGCATCAGCCCCCAAGTAGGGGCGAACGCGCGATTCGCGATGGCAGTCGTGACTAAATTCATCCGCATAGTGTCTAGCTTGATGATGAAGGCAAGCGCGACTCCGCCCATCAGCATTGGCATCATAAGAAGAGCTAGAAAGCCTCGTAAGTATTTTGAACAATCTTTTACTAACAACGCAAAGAACAGAGAAGAGGGCAAGAAAATGAGAGTTGACAGACAGGCGAAGACCCCACTCCGCAGGAAGGGACGACCCCAGCCGTCTTCTAGGTTGATTGCAGGCGCCAGCTTCTGCCCCGCTCCCAAGAACGCTTCTAATAGAGGGGAGCCGTAGGCGGCACTTACAAGGCCCAACAAGACGATGACTATCGTTAGCTGCCGGTTGTTAGCTGCACGCCTCAAGAAAACCCCTCGCTCCTTCTGGCCGCCCCAACACTGGCCGAGACCTACTTAGCGAGATTAAAGATTTCAGCGCGCTTCCTTTCCAGATTCACCCGTGCCTCTCGCAATCCCTCCTCAGCGCTGACCTCGCCCCGCGCTATCCTCTGTACGGCAAGCGTCACGGCCTCCTGGACAGCGTCCGCATCCGGGCCCGCTTCGGCCATGTACGTGCCCTTTTCCAAAGCCTGCCGAAGCGCCGCTGCATAAGGAATCTTATCAACGCCTGGTTCATCATACGCGCTCCGAAGTGGGGAACAGAGGCCATGCTCCATGAGTTTTCTTTGCGTATCTTTCTGCATCAAGAACAAAACAAAATCCACTGCCAATTTTTTTTGTTTCGATTTTTTGCTGAAATAATAAATGCCGCCGCCGATCTGCGATTTTCCGCCCGGAATCGGTGAAAACCCAAATCGTCCTCCGTTCGGCGAATGGACCAAGGAATAAATTACGTCGCTCCACATGATCGCAAGTGCAATATTTCCCGAGCGCATCAACTCGGCTTGTTCGTTTTGACCCGTCGACAGGAAATCGCCAGCAGAGTAAGGCCGCAACCCAAGGTAGTACTTGGTGGCGGCAACGGTCTCGGGTGAGTCGATAATCAATGGAGTATATACATCTCCCTCCCAACCAAACTGCTTCTTCATGACGCCTCCGCCCATACTGTAAGCGAAGTTAATCCACTCATAATAAAGCCATCCACCGCCTGCCCCCTCCAACACAACGCCGAAGGTCTTTTCAGATGGCCTCGTAAAGAACTCGGCAATTTGGCGAAACTCCGCCCAACTCGCGGGCGGCGAGAGTTCATGCCCATACTTTGCGCGATAGCTTTCCTGATTTCTGGGGTCTTCGAATAGTTTCTTATTATAGACAAGTAGCATCGTATTGCCGGCAAATGGATATCCTATCGCCTGCGGCTCCGAGTCCTTAGAGGTCTTATAGAAACCAACCTCTTTCCAGATATTTGGGAAAATGTCCTTCTCGAAGTCACTGGTACCAACCCTCGGGTCGATTTCGTGAAGGTCCCTAAGCGTAAATACCCAACCATGACGGACAAAACTTGAGAGCGAGAAGTTATAATTGAGTATGATGTCATATAGGCCTGTGCCGGAAGCTAGATCCGCGTTCGCTTTCTGCTGTAAGACTTCAAAGGTATTTTTGATGCACTGGATCTTCACGCCTCGTTTTGTCTCATACTCTCCCTTTACGCTTTCAATTGCTTGCATTGTCGCAGTATCTTCACCGAGCAATGTGAGCGTCGTGGTCTCCCTTGGCCTCGCACCCCACCAAAAAAGCGCAAACACCAGGGCCGCCACGGCCACTAACGCGACGAATAGCCACCCACGCTTGTTAAGCATCTTGATCTCCTCTTCTGGGCCTGGTAGTTTTAATCTTCATGTGAGTGCATCAGTCTCTCTTCTGCGTCAAGCCAATTTCCATCAAAATCCCGAAATTTCGCTGTATCTACTAGCCAGTGGGACGTCGGCACGACAATCTTACCCCGCGCGCGCTGAATGTCTATCACGTGCTGCGGAAAAGCGACGCCGCTCAGAATCTCGCGCAATGCCGTCATAATTGCAATTTCATCCTCTAGCGACATGACGAAATGCATAGTGGTCGGAATTGCCTGACAGTGATAAATATAGTAGGGGCGTATCCCAAGTTCTGACAGCCGCGAGAAGAGCCGGGCCAGAGTTGCAGCTTTATCGTTCACGCCTTTCAAGAACACCGTCTGAGCAAGCAAGATGAACCCCAGGCGTCTAATAGAAAGCAAAACCTCTTCCGTCTCCGGCGTTAACTCATCTGGGTGATCAATGTGCACGCTAAGATAGCAAGTCCTGAACATTTCGCTGATCGCTCTTAGGAGATCAAGATCAACAAAAGTTGGCTGCTGAACGGGCAAGCGTGTATGTATCCGCAAAATCTTGATGTTCGGCACCTTGGCCAATAGGGAGCAGATGAGTCGCATTCCCGCGGGATGGGTGAGGGGATCGCCTCCGCTTAGGATCACCTCATTGATCTCTTTCCGCTCCTGGATCAACTCAGTAATAGCGACAATATCTTCTGGACGCAGGCGACCTTCTGAATCTAAGCCAACGCCCACTCTATCCTGCCGTTCACAAAAGCGACAGTTAGCGGCGCAAGTATAGGACAAAAGAATGAGAATACGTCCATGAAACTTGTAGACCGCCCCCTTTAGGGGTGAATTCTTTTTCTCTAATAAGATATCTCGGTCAAGGTTCACGAGACGCCCTTCGGTCGCGGCGTCGTAGAAATAGATCGCTCGCAACGCAGGACTGTGGCTGGCGAGATCCCGCAAGAACGAGGTAGTCTTCTCTCGGAAGTGCTCGACCGGTCTAGGCGAACTGACGGCCATGGGCTAATCCTCTTACTATCTTTTTACCATCGGCAGTGTGCTAGTTTCATCCTGGCGACGAAGAGATGGAAGCACCGTATTCACCCATCTAGGTCCAGACGGCGGGCAAAGATCGTGCCCGGTTCCCTAGCCTTAGAAGTGGCGGCCGGCGGATAATTTCGAGGACGACTCCGTCGCCCCATGAGGACAGGGGTTGAAGTCCCTGGGTTGGCCGAGACAATCGCTCCTGAAGGCAGAGCGGGCGGAACGGCCCGAGCGGTAAGGCGAACCGTAAAAGTCTGAGCGATACCGCTGCGGAGCCCCAACCGCCTCGAAGCGACACCTACCTCTTCGCGACGGCCTTCGATTCGATCCTGGTCGGCCTCGGCCCATAGACTTCGAGCACCAGCCGCACGTGAGTCGACTGGACCCGTGGGACTGAGTACCCATTCGGCTTTGGTAGAATGCGCCAGCGCGGCATCATCTTGGAATTTCACACAACCTCGCCTTGATGGTTTCCCATGTCTCATACCAATCCGCCGGGGAACTAGGGCTCCTACGAACAACAATGTTGGAATGGAGCCTATTCCTACTGCGAAATATAAGTTGTGTTTCCGCAATAGTAGGTGATGCGTGACGGCTGTTGACACTTAGGTGTTCGCTAACTATCGCGCTGGTCACAGGGCTGCACGGGTAGGGCTGCGACTCGTGCAAAGCCCGTTGCGCCTCGTTGCTCAGAACTGTCGAAGCGAGCCACTTAAGAAGCTCTTGTGAGTCTTCCCGGTGCCGGCTGACCACAGCACCGCCTTCTATCCACAGGAACGCTCCGTCGGCACTGGGGACGACGCACCGCACGTTTCGATCCCGGCGGTACTCACCTCCCACAAGCCATGCTCCTCCGCCAAGGACAATCTGCACTTGGCCAGAGTGAAGAGCACGAGCGAGGTCGCTTATTTCAGAATAGAGGACGAATAGGCGCTGTTTGGACGGGAGCCGGAGCCCTTTCTGTTTCGACACGAGGTCCGAGATTAGATGGGTAAGCTCACCATGGGAAGCCTCGAAAACGTGGTGAATTCTTGGGGCCTTTGGTAGACACATCCGGAGAACCGGCAGCGAAGCGCCTGCGTTGTCGTACAAAGCTATCCGAAAACTTGGATCTTCCGATTTCAGTTGAAGAATCCGGCGAAATGCCTCTTCATAGGTGCGAGCTTGCCTAAGGCCACAACCCAAGCGCGCCGCTATCGCGTTTAAGCCACACCTGATTGGCAAGAATGTAAATCTTCTGCGTTCTGCAGCCTCGCGCAACGGTGATGAGACTGGAGAAAGGCAGCGCGTAGATTCCGGTTTAAAACGAAGGAACGGCACAGTTTTTTCGGCATCCCAGCGGCCGAGCGTATCAATGTCGTCAATGACGACTTCGAACTGCTCAACCCGGGTGGTTTTTGGGCCGGCCGGCCAGATAGCAAGAGATGCAATCTTGCCATGAAGACCTTCATGCGTCAGGACTGTCGATCCAGCATGATTGAGCGCTATGGTGCCGTTTGGAGTCTGAGGGTCATTAGCGACGAAGCCCGGCCATGCCAAGCAGGTCCAATCCTTTGTTGGGGCAACATGAGGACTAACCCAGGCCTGCATTGGGCGGTCGAATAGATCGAGGCGAAGAGAGTCCTCACGAAGCCGATATTTCTTCCTGAGGGAGGCCGCATTGCCAAACCCTTCGAAGAATCCATTATCGACGACCACACCACTCGGCCGAGCGGCGCCTTGGAGCTTCGCCGCAAGATTAATAGCGAGGCCCAGAAAGTCTGGGGCAGCGGAGGAGGACTGCACAATGGCGGCGGCACCTGCTGCGATCCCGATCCCCATACGGGGTGGGTCGCAGCGGCAAATCCTGGCGACGGCGGCTGGCATTGTGTCGTGGAGCTGGAGCGCGAAAGAGAGCACTTTCGCTGCAGACGGCCTATTGTGCCAGACGATTAGGATGCCATCGCCAAGGGACTTCACAAGCCCTGGTGCAGGCAATGCGTGGCGATCATGCAGTCGGTTGACTTCCTTATATAGCCGAAGGATGCGTCTTGTGAACTCTGTGGCTGCCAAACGTGGGTTAGCACTCATAACTGACGAACCACGCCAGTCGAGAAAGAGAACCGTGCAACTGACAGCCATTGGTTCGGCATAGGTAAGCCACGGGGGAGCAGGCGCTGGGCTCATCCGGATTCTTCTCTGGGCTTTTCGCTCAAGGCCACTGGTCACCCGAATCATAGATCAAGACTCCCGTCGGTCGAAAAAGTTGTGACGGCCAGCCACGGTCACTAGAACTGCTCCCACTATCGCTGGCTTCGGTTCGGTCCCCACCTTCCGCGGATGGTACACATATGGACACTGGCGCATTGATTGACAGCTTACACTAGTGATGGATTGTACCAGACGACCAGAGGGAAGTGCTAATAGGAGTCTACAGGTCTTGGGTTCTTTTCGGGCCGACTCGGGTACCAGCCGACTTGCCCACCGGCGGGTCCCCCTACGCCCGTGGAGAGCAGCCGCCTTGAGTCCCTCTTGACAGACACTACCGATATATCGGTGATGCATCTCTCGATGGTCCACGCTCTTGGGGCCATCGAGGAGGATCAAGATGGACGTACGCCAGAGTTGGACCTCGTGCAGTGGGCCAGGCGTCTTCTTCTCACGAGGGTTTGCTTGCGGCGGACGGGGCGGTGGCGGCCACCACCGCAGAGGTGGCCCGTTCGGCTTCGGCGGGCAGCCGCCGGGCGGCTCCCCGTTCGGGCCCGGATTCCCGTGGACGCTGTTCCGGAGAGGCTCGCGCGCCCGGCGAGGCGATGTGCGGGCTGCGAAGAGGTGCCAGCCGTTTCCTAGCCTCAATCCTCCTTCTCCTTGTCCGACGAATGTCATACAATGTCTTGCGTGTTGATCTTTGACTCCTCGACCCTGATCTTGCTGGCCAAGTCGGAGTTGCTCGACCTCTTCCTGGACGACTTCCAGGGTACGCCTCTCATCCCGGAAGCCGTCGAAAAGGAGTCCACGCACGATCTGCGGCGGCCCGACGCCATGTTGTTGGTCAAGCAAAGGGTTCAAGAAGGCCGCCTCGTTGTCGAGCGCGTCGGACAGTCTCGTGTCCTCTCTCGTCTTCTCCAGGACTTTCGGTTGGGATCTGGAGAGGCCGAAGCCCTGGCACTTGCCTTGGAGAAGGACGCGCCAGGCGTCGTAGCAACCGACGACAGGAACGCCATCCGGGCCTGCAAGGTCCTGCGGCTCGGGTTCGTGACGTCGCTCGCGATCCTCGTCCGGTCGGTTGAAAAGGGCCCGCTGACCCGGGAGGAGGGCTTGAGCTCCCTCGAACGGCTGAGGCCCTATGGTCGCTTCAAGGACGAGGTGATCGAAGAGGTTGCGCTTCAGATTGGAGCGCTTCAGATTGGAGGTACCGCCCATGGCGAAGGCCCAAAAGACGGTTAGCATCCGCCTGGAAGCGGACGACTACAACTTCCTCCGCGACTTGGCCGAGGCGGACAAGGAGGACCTGTCCACAGCGGTCCGGGATCTCGTCGCCCGCGGACGTGTGTCCCTGGCGGCCCAGCGCTTTCGCGATGGGAAGGCCTCCCTGGGCAAGGCGGCGGAGTTGGCTGGACTCTCGATCAGCGAGATGATGGACGTCCTGGCCGAGCACGGCATCGAGTCCCATCTACGCGCGGAGGACTACCGCGAGAGTCTCGCGAGATTGCGCGAGGTCTGGTAGGAGGGGGGCGCCCTCACCCCTGGCCCCTCTCCCATCTCCCTCCCGCGCACCCGCCGGGAGAGGGGAAGACGCTACCGGTAGACATCGCGGCGCTGCGCCGCCCCCTCTTGACAACCTCTAACGATATATCGATGATGCATCTCGATGGTCCAATCTCTTCGGGACCGTCGAGGAGGATCGAGATGGACGGACGCCAGAGTTGGAGCTCAGACAGTTGGCCAGGTTTCATCTTCGCGCGGGCGTTTTCCTGCGGCGGACGGGGCGGTGGCGGCCACCGGAGGGGCGGGCCGTTCGGCTTCGGCGGGCAGCCGCCGGGGGGCTTCCCGTTCGGGCCCGGATTCCCGTGGACGCTGTTCCGGAGAGGCTCGCGCGCCCGGCGAGGGGATGTGCGGGCGGCGATTCTCTCTCTGCTCGCCGAGCAGCCGCGCAACGGCTACCAGATCATGCAGGAGCTCGAGCAACGCAGCCACGGGCTGTGGCGGCCGAGCCCGGGCTCGGTGTATCCGGCGCTCCAGCTTCTCGAAGACGAGGGGCTGGTGCGCTCCGAGACGAGCGCGGGGGGACGGACGTACCAGCTCACGGAGCTTGGGCGCCAGTACGTGGCGGAGCAGGGCGATGAGGCTTCCGCTCCCTGGGAGTCGATGAACGACACCGCCGGCGATGGGATGCTCGACTTCATGGAGGTGGTGAAGCAGGTCGGCGCGGCGGTCGTCCAGGTGGCGACCACGGGGACCCCGGCCCAGCTCGCGGAAGCCCGAAAGGCCCTCGCCGACACCCGGCGTGCCCTCTATCGGATCCTCGCCGAGGGGGACGACGAGGCCGAGCGCGCCTGAGAAGGGCCCTCACCCCCGGCCCCTCTCCCATCTCCCTCCCACACCCCCGCCGGGAGAGGGGAGACAGGCGGGACGTCAAACGGCGCGCTTGTACAGCGCCTCGTGAACGGCCTTGCCTTTCTGGGCGATGTCGACTGCGCCTTCGGCGAGCATCCGGCGCAGGAGGTCCGAGGCCGTCCGCGGGCTGATGGGGCTCGACAGACGATCCGCAAAGCGGCGGTTCACTTCCGCGGCCACGGCGGTCGGGCCAAAGGGCTCGACAAGGGAAGGGCTTTGGACGACCAGCCGCAGCAGCCGTCCGACCATCAGGCGGCCCGGAGCCGGCAGGTTCTCCTCCGGGGTTGCAAGGGGAGTCGATTTCTCCGCGGCCGGCCGGGCGAGGTCGACCGCGGCCGCGGCGACGGACCGAAAAGCTTCCAGGCTCCCCAGCACTTTCTCCAGCTCGGCCGCGTGGAGCGCCCGCTGCTCGCGATGATGGACTTCCTGCTGCGCGTGCAGCGTCTCCTGGTCGCGGTGGAAGGCCGCGCGCTGCTCCAGGTTGGACAGCACCTCTTCCACCGACAGGCTCGAAGTCATCGCGTGTCTCCCTCCGGCGCAAGGGAGCGAGGATAGCATGCGAAGTCCCGTCAAGCCGCCGGCAGTTGCGGTGAACAATCTTCAGTCGCGGTGAATCCTTTTGAGTCGCGGCGAATCTTTTTGAGTCGCGGTGGAGATTCTTGAGTTGCGGTGAACCGGCACGAGATGCGGCAGAGATTTTCCGGTTGCGGCGAAGCGGAGGAAGTCGCGGCGGGCAATTCGGCGATGCGGTGAGCCGCAGCAAGTTGCGGTGAAGATTTCCGAGTCGCGGCGAATCTGCGCGAGTTGCGGTGGAGAAAAAGAAGTTGCGGCGAGGAGTCTTGAGTCGCGGTGGACGATTTCGAGTCGCGGCGCCTTGAGAGAGATCGCCGTGGAGAAAAACTGTCTTGCGGTGGAACGAACGAAGTCGCGGTGAACAATTCGCTCTTGCGGTGGACTTTGGGGAGTTGCGGTGAAGGGAAGAGAGTTGCGGTGGAGAGGATGAAGTTGCGGTGGACAGTTTTAGGTTGCGGCGAACCTCTGGACCTTGCGGTGGAGAAAAGTCCGGCCACGCAGGATGCTCAGCCGGTGCAGCGGCCGATATCGGAGCAGGTGCCGATGTTGCCGCAGGCTCCGGCGGTGCAGGCGCCGCTCGTGCAGACGCCGCCCGTGCAGGCACCGCCCGGGCATGCGCTGTCGAAGGTGCAGCTGCGGCCGGCGTTCAATCCTCCGTTGCAGACACGCCCGCACTGGGCGTCGTAGCTGCACGGGCTGCCCGACAGGGCTCCGCCGAGACAGGCCCTCCCGCAGTCAGAGTCGAAGGCGCAGCTCGCGGCTGGATGGGTCCCTCCGAGACAGGCTTTTCCGCACTGGGAGTCGTAGAGGCACGGGGCGCCAGAGGTCGCGCCGCTCAGGCAGGAACGCCCACACTGGGAGTCGATGCCGCAGGCGGTCCCCGGCCTTGCTCCGCCGAGGCAGGCCTTGCCGCACTGGCCGTCGGTCGCGCAGGTGGCCCCTGGCGTGGGACCTCCGACGCAGGTGCCGGCGAAGGCCGGTGCAGAGGCGAGGCCGATCAAGAAAACGAGCGCTAGGACGACGAAGGAGTCTGGTGTCTTGGATCTCATGAGGCTGCCCTCCTCCACCAGGAGGACCCTTTGCAGGATGCGTTCCCGCTCTTGGCTCCCACCTCCCGGCGTGCGACACTTTGAACCATGGTTCAAATCCTCATGCAAGCGGAGATGACGGCGAAGGGGTACCGGCGTACCCTGGTCGAAGAGGACCTTCACGCCACGAGCAGGCTACGGGTTGCGTGTTCGAGCACGGCCTCGGCCTGCTCTCGGGCGACGCCGGGGAACCAATCGAGGAAGTCCTCGAGCCTTGCGCCGGACTCGAGATTCTCAAACAGCGCCCTGACAGGCACCCGCGTGCCTCTGAATACCCAGGCGCCACTCACCAGGTCAGGGTCGCGTTCGACAGCGGGGCATTGAGACCAATCCAACATCGGCTTCATTCTAACAAAACCTGCCTGTCGCGGCTTTTCGAAGAGCTCTATCGCAAACCGTGACCGGCGGCCGCAACGATGCGCCGGAGGATGTCCTGCCGGTCGCGCACGGTGAACTCTCCTTGTCCCTTGACTTGACTCCCACCTCCCCGGCGTGCGACACTTTGAACCATGGTTCAAATCCGCGCCGCGGGTCCCGCCGAGAAGACGCAGGAGAAGAAGCGCGAGATCCTCGCCGCGGCGTCCAAGGTGTTCCGCGAGCGGGGGCTCCACGCGTCCGGGATGCGCGAGATCGCGGCCGAGATGGGGATGGCGGTCGGCAATCTCTATTACTATTTTCGCGACAAGGAGGACCTGCTGGCGTTCGTGCAGGAGAGCACGCTGGCCGGGCTGCTGAGCCTGGCCTCCGGCGTGCGGTCGCTGCCGCTGCCGGCGGACCAGAAGCTCTACCTGCAGATCGCCGGGCATGTGGTGCTGCTCAACGAGGGGACTCCCGGATCGCTCGCCCATCTCGACGTGGAGGCGCTCGGCGACCGCCACCGGCGGCCGATCCTGGCCCGGCGCGACGACTATGAGCGCAGCTTCCGCCGCCTCCTCGAGCACGGCGTCGAGACCGGCGTCTTCCGCCCGCACGATCCCAAGGTGGCCGCGCTCGCCATCCTCGGCGCGGTGAACTGGACGGTGAAGTGGTTCCGCCCGGGCGGCGGCCGGAGCGCGCGCGAGATCGGCACCGACACCGCCGAGCTGATGGTCCGCGGCCTCCTCGCCCCGGGCGCCGCGCTGACTCCCCCTTCTCCCGAAGCGCTGCGCTCGCTCTTGGGCGCTTTGGAATCAACACCGGAACCATCGCTGGACCGCTCGTTGGAGATCCCCTCATGAGCGACGGCCTGACGATGCTCAAGCTGCGCGTGAACGGCGAGCCGCGCGCCGTGGTCTTCCCCACCCACCACACGCTGCTCGAGGTGCTGCGCGAGGAGTGCGGACTGACCGGCACGAAGCACGGCTGCGAGCTCGGCGAGTGCGGCACGTGCACGGTGCTGGTGGACGGCCGGCCGGTGCTCTCCTGCCTGGTCCTCGCCGCCGAGATGGCCGGACGGGAGATCGAAACGGTGGAGGGGATGCAGACCGGCAACGACCTCCACCCCCTCCAGGCCGCCTTCGCCGACCTCGGCGCCGCCCAGTGCGGCTACTGCACGCCCGGCATCCTGATGACGGCCAAGGCGCTGCTGGCGGAAAACCCCAAGCCCGACGATGGCACGATCCGCGCGGCGCTGGCGGGGAATCTCTGCCGCTGCACGGGGTATCACAAGATCATCCAGGGGGTGGAGTGGGCGGCGGCGCGGATGCGGGGAGAGGAGGGGGGGCCGCCGGCGGAGGTGCTGTACGGGGCGAAGGCCCTCACCCCCGCCCCTCTCCCAGCTCCCCCCACACCCCCGCCGGGAGAGGGGAGACAAGCAAAGGAAACACACACAGCGGATGGGGAGGGGGCGCCTTTCTCCCCTCTCCCGGGGATAGGGCGGGGGGAGCTGGGAGAGGGGCGGGGGTGAGGGCCCGTCTCATCGGCACGCCGTTCCGCCGGGTGGACGGCCGCGCGAAGGTGACCGGGGCGACGAAGTTCGCGGACGATCTGGCGTTCGCGCGCATGGCGTATGTGCGGCTGGTGCGCTCGACGGCGCCGCATGCGCTGATCAAGGGGATCGACACCTCCGATGCCGCCAAGGTCCCGGGGGTGCTCGGGTTCCTGACGGGCAAGGACATGCCGGTGCCGTTCGGCATCCTTCCGGTGTCGCAGGACGAGCACGCGCTCTGCACGGATCGGGTCCGCTTCGTC
>Ga0075426_10001496_pt1 | contig 16610 bp, 21 predicted proteins | sample SoiMethybrSBSTD5_FD_75304 | JGI IMG/M metagenome (GOLD analysis project Ga0075426, IMG submission 75304) | Bulk soil microbial communities from a Populus tree surrounding site in Tennessee, USA - Soil MetaG P. TD hybrid SBSTD5 | ecosystem: Environmental > Terrestrial > Soil > Tree plantation... | reverse complement strand
ACGGTAGCGCTCGGACCGACGCCCATGATCTGAACGACCACTTCCTCGTCCTTTGCGCCGTCCCAGTGAATCTGGTTGGCGTGATGCACCACCGTACTGCCCGCCGGCACGGGCGTCGTTGCGTCCTTGTCGAACTTGGGGCCCGAGCCGACCCACCATGTGCCTTTCAGCACGGTGATGTAGCGCGTCTCCGGATGGAAATGCGGCGGGCTGAAAGCGCCGGGAGAAAAACGATTGCGCACGATGTAGAGCTGTCCGGCCGTCGCCGGGTTGCCCCATACCACAGCGTTGGCCGCCCCCGGCACCACCTTGCTCGGCGAGAACTGCAGATCGCTCTCGCGCATGATGTTCATCACGGCGGTGGGTGGATCGGCAAGCAGCGGTGAAGCGATAAAAATCAACAGCGCCGCGCAGCACAGTCGGGCCATGACGACCTCCTCGGTTCGTAAGACTAAAGGAACCGCCTTCAGCCGAGGAGGTCATTCCATAACAGACGCCCCGGAGGCGACCATGCGTACCCTTCAATCAGCTTGCATCCTCGCGCTTTCGTTCTTTGCTGCAGGCGCGCTCGCGCAGAGCACCGGCGATACCAACATGCGCGGCAATACCGCGCCGGGCATGAGCCAGGACGGCGCCCGGCCCGCGGACGGCGCGATCAAGGGCGGCTCGATCCGGCCGGGCGAAAGCAGCGGCGTGCCGAACACCGGCGGCACGGCGCCGAACTCGCAAGAGCGGCTCAAGCGCTGCGAGCAGCTCACCGGCAAGCTGCGCGATGACTGCGTGCAGAACGAGCGCAGCGCCGCGGGCGGTGCGAGCGTGCCGAAGAAGGATATCGAGGGGCTCAGCGGCGAGCAGCCGAGCACCAAATAATTACGTACGAAGTACGGATTTGCCGCGCCACGCGGCGAGCGCGGCGCCGAGGATGCCTTTGGGCATGTAGATGATGAAGAGCACGAGCATCACGCCGTAGATGGTCGTGTCGAGCGCGGGGTAGCGATTCCCGAACGCGAGCCGCAGGCCCTCCGCCAGGAGCAGGGTAAACGCTGCGCCCACCGTCGGTCCGAGCATGACGAACATGCCGCCCGCGATCACGCCGAACACCATCTGCAGGCTGATGGCGATGCCCGACACGGCGTCCGGGTTCACGTAGAGCTGGTATTGCGCGTAGAGGATGCCGCCCATGCACGTCATGAGGGCGGAGATGAGCGTGATGCGCAGCTTCGCGCGCGTGACGTGGATGCCGATCGACGCGGCGGCTTCCTCTTCCTCGGAAATGGCCTGGAGCGCAAGGCGCGCCATGCTGCGATCGACGAGCCGCCAGACCCAGAGGCCGCCGACCCAGCACGCCGCCACGATGGCGAGCCACACCCATTTCTCCGAGAACTGCAGTGCGCCGAGCGCCGCGCTCGCGCCTTCGTGCAGCGCGCCGTTCGGCGTCGCGCCAAGCGAGCCGCCCGTGAAATCGCGCGAGGCCGTGATGAGGAGCCGCACGACCTCGGAGAGCGCGAGCGTGACGAGCGCGAAGTAATGCCCGACGATGCGGAAGCGAAAGCACGGATAGCCGACGATCAGTGCGACGACCGCGGTAAACGCGAGCGCGGCCGGCGCGCCGATCCACGGCGAGAGGCCGAAGTGATTCCACAGCATGACCACGGTGTAGGCGCCGATGCCCATGAACGCGCCGTGGCCGAAGCTCACGAGGCCGAGGCGGCCCATCAGCGACCAGCTCGTATAGATGAATCCCCACAGGAGGACGAGGATCGCCAGGTGGATCGGGTAGTTCATTTGCCCAGGATGCCGCGCGGCCGCCAGAACATGACGGCGATGAAGAACACGAAGGCGATGACGTAGCCCCACTCCACGGCGAAGAAGAAACCGCCTACGGCGATGAACTGCGCGAAGATGAACGCGGCGATGAAGCCGCCCACCATGTTGCCCAGGCCGCCGAGCACGCAGATCAGAAACGTAATGGGACCGAACGAGAGGCCGATCGCCGGATGGATGTCGTACTGCAGCACGAGCAGGCACGCCGCCAATCCCGCGAGCGCGCCGCCGAGCGCAGACGTGATGGCGAAGATGCGCGCCGGATCGACGCCCATCAGCGGCATGATGGCGCGGTCCTGGCTGATCGCGCGGATAGCCGTCCCGAGGTACGTCTTGCGCAGAAAAAACCATAGCGCGATGACGCCGCCGAGCGCCGCGGCAAAGGCAATCAGCCGCGCCGCGGAGAATGACATCTCGCCCAGGCGCACCGAGGGCAGTTGCACGCCGAGGTTCTTGAACTCGATACCGAAGGCGAGCGTCGCCGCCGCCTGCAGGAAGAACAGCACGCCGCCCGTGACGAGGAGCTGGTTGATCGGCTCCGCGTTCAGCACCGGACGGATCACGAACTGGTGCAGCAGCCAGCCGAGGAAGGCCACGATGCCGATCGCGCCCAGCATGGCGATGACGAGCGGCCAGTGGTACTGCACGTGGAGGTAATAGACGGCGTACATGCCGCACATGATGAGTTCGGCATAGCAGATCCAGACGACGTCGATCACGCCGAAGATCAGGTTCAGCCCGAGGGAAAGAAGCGCGAGCAGTCCCCCGAGCAACAGGCCGTTGAGCACCGCTTCGAGAAGAAAAATGTCGAAGATGTCGCTCACAGACCCAGATACGCTTTCTGTATTTCCGGCGCGGCGAGGAGCTCCGCCGCCGTGCCGCTCTTCACGATGCGGCCGGCCTCGAGCAGGTAGGCGCGGTTCACCACCTTCAGGACCTGGCGGATGTTCTGCTCGACGATGAGCACGGTGTAGCCCTGTGCGCAGATGCGGCGCACCAGCTCGAAGATCGACTGCACCACGACGGGCGCGAGACCGGCCGAAGGCTCGTCGAGGAGCAGCAACTTCGGCCCGGACATCAACGCGCGCGCAATCGCGCACATCTGCTGCTCGCCGCCGGACAGCGTGCCCGCGACCTGATGGCGGCGCTCGCGCAGGCGCGGGAAGAGCGCGTATACCTGCTCGAGGCGCTCGGCGTACGTACTGCGCGAGGTGTAGGCGCCCATGCGCAGGTTCTCCTCCGCCGTGAGACGCGGGAAGAGCCGCCGGTTCTCGGGCACGTGCGCGATGCCGCGTGCGACGACCGCGTGCGCCGGCAACCGCGCGAGCGATTGCCCATCGAAAGTGAGCGAGCCGGCGCTGGGCGTGAGCAGCTTGGAGATGGCGCGCAGGAGCGTCGTCTTGCCGGCACCGTTCGGACCGATGACCGCGACCGCCTCGCCGGCGTTCACTTCGAGAGAAGCGTCGAAGAGCGCCTGGAAGCCGCCGTAGCCGGCGCAGAGCTCAGTGACGGCGAGCATGGGTCGCGGCCTGCACCTCGGGAGCGTCGCTGCCGAGGTAAACCTCGATCACTTTCGGATCGCGCGCCACCTCCGACGGCCGGCCGCGCGCGATGACCTCGCCGTGGTCGAGCACGACGCAGCGATCGACCACGCGCATCAGCACGCCCATGATGTGCTCTACCCAGACGATGGTGATGCCGCGCTGGCTGCGGATCGTCGCGAGGAGATCGGCCGCCTGCTCCATCTCCGCATGATCGAGCCCGCCGAGTGATTCATCGGCGAGGAGCAGCTTCGGCTGCGTCGCGAGCGCGCGTGCGAGCTCGAGCTTCTTGAGGCCTGCCGCGCCCAGGTTTTCGACCCGCGATGCTTGCACGCCGACGAGCGCGAGCGTCTCCTCGGCGCGTCGGTAGGCTTCGTCGCGGCCGATCGGCTCGGCGGCGCCATAGAAAGCGGCGAGCGCGACATTGTCGAGGACCGTGAGCTTGCGGAACGGCTTCGGGATCTGGTGCGTGCGCGCGATGCCCGCGTGCGCCACGCGATAGGCGGGCAGCCCGCCGATTTCCGCGTCGCGAAAGCGCACCGAGCCGGCGCTCGGGCGCAGCGCGCCGGCGATCAGGTTGAACGTGGTGCTTTTGCCCGAGCCGTTCGGGCCGATCAGGCCGAGGATCTCGCCCTCGGCCACCTCGAAGGAAACGTTCTTGACGGCAAGAAAGCCGTCGAAGCTCTTCGTCAGCCCGTCGACACTAAGCACCTAGCTTATGGTGCAAAGGTGTGGCCCTTCGGGAATGGCAGCACCGGGTCCGTCGTCTGCACTTCCTTCGGCCAGGCGATGCGCGCGCGGCCGTTGACGTACTGCATGACGACGACGAACGAGCGCTCGTTCTGCCCCGCCATCGGGTTGCCCGGCCCGAAGAACTTCACGCCGTATCCCTGGATCGTGCCGCCGACCGGGATGTCGACTTCGAGCGCGGCCTTGCGCAGCGCCTCCGGGTCGATGCCGCCGTACTTCTTGATGGCCACCGGCAGCACGTCGTGCAGGAGGATGTAGGTATTGTTGAAGCCCATCGCCGCGTGCGGCGGCATCTCGCCCGGGCCCTTCACCTTCTCATAGCGCGTCTGCAGCTCCTTGATGAGCTCCGCGACGCCGGGCTTCAGCGTCTTGGGGTCGAGGAGCTGCGCCGCCGCCGGATCGGCCGAGTGGAAGTAGTTGACGTCGTCGCCGAAGGTCTGGCGCAGCTTGTCGATCTGGCTGTGGCCGGCGCCGTGGCCGATGAGCGCCTTGAACTTCAGGCCCTGCTCCTTCGCCTGGCGCAGGAAGAGCGTGATGTCCGGGTTGTAGCCGGTGTGCAGGATCACATCCGGGCGCGCGCGCTTGAGCTTCGTCACGAGGCTCGACAGATCGGGGGCGGAAGCCGAATAGCCTTCCTTCATGACCACGTTCATGCCGCGCTTCTTGCACTCGATATCGTTCGCGGCCGCGACGCCCGAACCATAGGGACCGTCCTCGTGAATGATGGCGATGCGCATGTTCTTCGGCGCGATGCCGAACTTCGATTGCGAGTAGTAGTGCACGTATTCGCAGGTCGCGGCGCCGTACTGGTCGCTGTGCACGGTCGGGCGGAAGACGTACTGGAACTTCTTGTCCTTCAACACCGATGAGGCGACGCAGACGTTGAGCCAGAGGAACTTCTTGCGCGCATCGGCCTGCTGCGCCATCGGCACGCATTGCGCGCTCGAATACACGCCAGCGAGGATGTCGACCTTCTCCTGATCGATGAGCCGCGTCATCTCGTTGATCGCGACGTCGACCTTGGACTGCGCATCGGCGAAGATGGCGTTGACCTTGTAGCCCATCACGCCGCCATGCTCATTCACGTAGTCGACCGCCGCCTTGGTGCCGACCTGTGCGGGCTCCGAGCCGCCGCCGGCGAACGGGCCGGTGACGTCGTAGATGAAGCCGATCTTGATTTCCTTCTGCTGCGCCGCGGCCGTCGCGGTGCAGGCGGCGAGCGCGGCGGCTGCCGCCAGTCTGGCGATGCGCATGGGTTCCTCCTCCTCGGCACGGAGTCTAGCCAGCCGGCGCGAATTTCGTCCAGCATTCGCTTTCTTAACCAGGAGGCGAACCATGGCTGAGCCGCAGATGGTGGATCCGCACGACGTGGTCATGACCGGCGAGAATTCGTTCATCCGCCTTTCCAACGATGGCGGCAAAACCCTCGCCGACCGGGTGAGCCATTGGCGCGTGCTATGGTCGCCGGCCGGCCAGGGCCACGCGCTCTTCATCGAGCGCGAAGGCGGCAAGCCGCTCGTCTATTCGGACAACGCCGGCATGACCCGCTATCTGCAACGCATGATCGAGAAGCTGCTGCATGCGCCGTTTGCGGACGAGTCGCTGCCCGTGATCGACGCGCGGTTCGCGCGTAGCGGATATTCGCTCGCGACCGTGGAAGAGCGCGTCGTGTCGCGCACGGACGAGATCGTGCTCGCGTGGTGGGACTTCCTCGCCCCGTTCATCCTCACCATGCCGCCCGGCGCGATGAACCGGCCGCTCGGCGTCTACAGCACCTTCCTGCCGGCAAAGAGCGCGCAGCTCTCGGTCAACGGCGAGGCGTCACGCGCCAAAGTATTCCCGCAGGAGCGCTTCGGCAAGGCGTCGTCGAGCTGCTGCCTCGCCTGGTCGGAGAGCTGGACGAAGCCGCGCTGATTGCTATTCGCGCGCGCGAATCTCGTCCAGCACGGGCCGCAGGTAGGCGAGGAACGCTTCGGGGTTCTCGCTCATCGGAAAATGGCCGAGGCCCTTCATGATGGTGACTTTCGCGCCCGGGATGCGCGCGGCGGCCGCCTCGGTGTCGCGCGGCGAGGCGGAGTAGTCGTATTCGCCGGTCAGCATGTAAAGCGGGCAGAGCTTGGTGTCGATGGCGCCGATACGGCCGCGGATGTCGCCTTCCACCTGGTAGAAGTGCAGGTCGCCGGAAAAAACCCCGGGGCCGCCCTGCATGTAATGCCACACCGTCTCCCAGCGCTGCTCGTCCGGGCTGAGCGGCGACATCAGCCCATAAGCAAGCCCGCCCGCCGCGCGGCCGCCGTGCACTTCGGCGTGGTCCATCCAGCTCGCGTCGTAGTAGCGCTCGACGTACGCCGCCGATTGCAGGCCGATGAGCGCGCGCAGCTCGCGCGCATGCTCGAGCCCGAGATGCAGCACGATGCGCCCGCCGATCGAGCAGCCCATGACCACCGGCCGCTCGAGCTTCAGCTCGCGGGCGATCGTCATGACCATGCGGGTGTAGGAAGCGGTGGTGAGCCGATACGGCTCGTCGCGCTGCCAGCCCGCCGGCGGCGAGCTCTTGCCGTGCCAGGGCATGTCGAACGCCACGACGCGGTAGTTCTTCAATATCGGCGGATCGTTCAGGACCGCGCGATATTGGCGGCTGTCCGAGCCCGCTGTATGCAGGCAAAGGAGCGCAATGCCCGCGCCGGCCTCCTCGTAGTAGATGCGATGCGGCCGCCCGTCGAGCGCGATGCGAGCGTAGCGGCCGGCAATCGGCTCGATCATTGGCGAAGCCGCTCGAGCGCGAGCTTGAGGTAGAGCAGGTACGCCCACAGCACGCGCTCGTCGCCTTCGAACTTCACCTCGCCGCGCCGTAGCAGCGCGAAGAGGTCGTGCCAGCCGGGCGCGGGTGGCGAGCGCCAGAACCGCTCCCAACACTCTGCGCTCGCGCGGACCGCGAAGCGCCACGAGCGCATGACGAACGGGCCCTTCTCTACACGGTCGATGCGCCCCGCTCGCACGGTGACGAGGTACTGCGTGTCGCCGATCTCGAGCATGAACGTGTCGTTCATCTCGCGGCCCCAGCGCACGATCGCCGGATCGGCGTTCACCCGCTCGGCGAGGCGCTCGATGCCCATTCGGACCGCCCTTATACGCCGGCCGGGCCAGCGGCTTCAACCCGGGCCGGAACGCGCTTCGCGCGGTGCTGTCCCACCGGAATGCGGACGATCGCAATCGCGCTCGCGCTCGCCACCAGCAGCGCGCTCGCCGCCGGCGACAAGGTCGTGACGCCGATCCCGGCGAAGCAGATGAAGCCCGGCTATGGCGTCGTGGAAAGCATCACCGCCGTGCGCGTCGTGCCGCCGCGTTCCGCCGCGGCCGGGGGCTCGGCGGCTTCGGGCGAGCGCGGCCGGCCGATGTACCGCGTGGTCGTGCGGCTGCCCGACGGCAGCGTCCAGCTGCGCGACCTCGACAAGCGCGAGTTCAAGGTGGGCGACAACGTGCTCCTCACCAACGCTGGCGACGTGGTGCCCGACTAGGCTATCGTAGTGCCGCCGATGTCGGCGGGGAGGAACAACAATGCGAATCACCAGCACCTGGGCGGCCGCGGCCGCGGCGCTCGTTTCCTGCTTTAGCGCGACGGCCATGGCCGCCACCTACGTCTACGTATCGAACGCCGAGGATGGCGATATCGGCATGTACACGCTGCAGCCGAACGGCGCATTGCAAAGCGGCGCGCGCACCAAGGCGGAGAAGCCGGTGATGCCGATGACCGTGAGCCCGGACAAGCGCTTTCTGATCGCCGCGGTGCGCGCGAAGCCTTATTCGGCGTACACGTACAGCATCGACCGGGCGAGCGGCGCGCTGAAGCTCGTCGGCACGGGTCCCCTCGCCGAGAGCCTGCCGTACATCTACATCGAGCGCACGGGGCACTATCTCCTCGGCGCTTCGTACGGCGCCAATCTCGTCAGCGTGAATCCCGTCGGGCGCGACGGGAGGGTTGGTGATCCGCTGCAGGTGATTCCGACGGCGCGCAACGCGCATGCGATCCGCACGGACAACACGAACCACTTCCTGTTCGTGCCGCATCTGGGCACCGACCAGGTGTTCCAGTTCCGCTTCGACGGGAAAACCGGCCGGCTCACCTCCAACACGCCGCCGCTCGTGCAGATGAAGACAGGCACCGGGCCGCGGCATCTCGTCTTCTCTTCCGACAATCGCTTCGTCTACGTGCTGGGCGAGCTGATGGCGACGGTGACGACTTTCGCGCTGGATGCCAAGACCGGGCTCCTTGGCGAGGTGAGCGCAGTGTCGATCCTGCCGCCGGAGAGCAAGCTGCAGCCCGGCGCGCCGCGGCCGACTCCCGGACGCAACGTCGACAACGATATCTGGGCTTCGGATCTGCATCTCACGCCCGACGGCAAATTCTTATACGCGGCCGAGCGCACCAACAGCACGATCAGCGCCCTCAAGGTCGACGCGGCGAGCGGCAAGCTCAGCTACATCGCATCCTGGCCGACGGAGAAGCAGCCGCGCGGCTTCGCGATCGATCCGAGCGGGCGCTACATGGTCGTCTCGGGCGAGAAGTCGGAGACGCTCTCGTCTTACGCGATCGACCCGAGCTCCGGCGCGCTGCAGCCGGTCGGCCAGTACCCGACCGGCAAAGGCTCGAACTGGGTCGAGATCGTGCGCTTCGACTAGCGGAAGCCTTCCTTCGCGCGCCCGATCGTGGCGTGCACGATGAGCGCCGCCGCGCCGAGGAAGGCGACGATGCCGACGCCGCCGCGCTTGAAGGCCGAGAAGAGGAGCAGGCCCGTGCCGGCGAGCGCCTCGAGCTGGGATGGGTTCATGCGGGGTCGCCATGCAAGGAATGCGCCGCCCGGCTAAGCTAGCCAAAAAAGGGAGGAGACATGTCCAGCATCCCCGCCAGCCGGCCGGTCCCGATCATCGCACCCGTGGAGCGGCTCTATCGACCGCTCGCGCCTTACGCCTACACGCTGATCCGCGCCGCCACCGGCGCGATCTTCATCCCGCACGGGGTGCAGAAGCTGCTCGCGGGCAGCATCGGTCTCGGCGCGCTCGAGCTTCTCGCCGGCGTACTCGTGGTGCTGGGGATCCTCGTGCGGCCGATGGCGCTGCTCCTCATCATCGACGTGCTGATGGTGATCGCGGCGAACATCGGCAAGGGATGGCTCTGGACGCGCGGCGGCGTGCAGTACCACACCTTTCTCCTCGGCATGTGCCTCGCGCTCGCCATCGGCGGCGCCGGCCGGCACATCGTCGCGCAATGGCCGAAGCTCGCCTTCGAGGCGGTGTGGAACCCGCTCAACGAGATCCTGGTGCCGATCGCGTACGCGCTCGCGCGCGTCTGGTTCGCGCTCCTCATCGTGCCGAGCGGCTACGAGAAGGTGTTCGAGAACGGCGCGACGCGCATCGCGGCCGGCAACATCCTTAAGACCGGCTTCTACCCGCCGATGTTCTGGGCCTGGGTCGTGGCGCTGCTCGAATTCGTCGGCATGATCCTCCTCGCGCTCGGCCTGGGCACGCGCATCGTCGCCTTCATGATGGCGATCGAGCTCGGCGTCATCGTCGTCACGATCCAGATGCCCAACGGCTATTTCTGGACCTCGCGCGGCGCGGAGTTCGCCCTGGTGCTCTTCATCGTGTGTGTCGCCTTCGTGATCGGCGGCGGCGGCCGCTACTCGCTCGATCGCAAGCTCGGCCGGGAGTTCTAGGCCCGTCGATTGCTTGCGGTTTCCTCCGCTCTCATCAAAAGGAGGACGCCGATGAACAAGCTCGCAGTAACGTTTTCCATTCTCGCCGTCGCGGCCGCCGGCTGCACGACCATCGAGACCAGCAGGCCCCAGTCGCAGGCGGCGCAAGCCTCGACCGTGGTGACTCAGCCCGTGGCCTACCAGGCCGGCACGGGCGTCGTGCAGAACGTGTCTCCCGCGCCCGCGCCGGTGAGCGCCGTGGCGGGCGGCTCGGCCGTTACCAACCGGCCCGAGCCTCCGGTGGGCACCCAGGCGGGTGCCAGCGGACGGCTGAATCGCCTGGCGATCCGCATGGACCGCGGGGGCGCGATGCAGTATGTGGACACGGATGCGACCGACATCCAGCGCGGCATGCGCGTCGAGCTCACGTCCGACCACATGATCCGCAAGCTGCAGTAAGACACGAACCGGGGTCAGGTACGCAATCGATCGCGTACCGACCCCGAAGTGCTTAAGCGAAGGCCGTCTCGTCCTCGGCCGCGCGCGTGCGCTTGCGCTCGCGCACGAGGAAATCCACTACCCGCTCGAACGGATCGAAGCCGAAGGCCTGCGCCACCGACGCTCGCAGGTTCGAGTTCGCGTTGATGTCGTAGAAGACGAGGCGCCCGTCGCGCGCCTCGAGATACTCGATGCCGCACACGTCGAGCTTGCCGGCCGCCGCGATGCGCCTGCCCCAGGCCACGGCCTGCGCCGGCACGTCGCGATACGGATGGAACTGCACCGGCGCTCCGTCCTCGGGATTGCACACCGGCGAGGGACAGAGATTGAAGCGCCCGTGCGAGATCACGCGCATCGCATAGAGGAGCTCACCGCCCAGGAACTCCATGCGCACGATGCCGCGCGCAGGATCCGTCGGAAAGTATTCCTGGAGCAGCAGCAGATTGTCCGGCAGCCAGTGCCCGGGCTGCTCGGCGAGCAGGCGCTCGAGATCGGCGAAGCGCTCGACGAGCACGATGCGCGCGCCGCTGCCGCCCTGCTCCGGCTTGAGCAGCACGGGAAAAGGAATCTCCTCCGCCCGGGCGCGCAGCGCCGCCACGTCGTTGAAGGTCCAGATGCGCGGCGCCGGGACGTCGAGCTCGCGCAAGAGCGCCGCCTGCGCGGTCTTCGAGAGCTCGAGCGCGAACGCCGCCGAGCCGTTCAGCACGCGCACCCCTCGGATCTCGAGCGCGCGCATGTACGCGAGCGCGTAAGGCACCGCTCGGGTATTGCCGCGCACGTACGCGGAAGGGCTCGCCTGGTTGAAGTAAACGGGCGCGAGCGGCGGGTCGGCGTCGGAGAACGCGGCGTGCTTGAGGTCGACGGCCGCAGTACGCACACCGCGGCGCTCGAGCGCAGCGAAGAGCGGCTTCTGCCACTCGGGGTGCTCGTAGAGGACGGCAATGTCGGCGCGATAGGTCATAGGGATTGGAATCTTGCCGCGCGCCGGTGTTGCGGCAAACGATCGAAACGGAATGTCCATATGCCCTGGCCGGCAGTAGCATCGCCGCGAGGAGGGAGCCATGCATCGCATCGCCGTCGCCGTTCTCGCCGTGTGCTCGCTCGCCGCCGGCGCGCAAAGCGCCGATCTCGTCCTGACGAACGGGCGCATCGTCACCGTCGACGAGCAGTTTCGTGTGGTGCAGGCGCTCGCCATCCGGGGCGAGCGCATTGTCGCGGCCGGTGAGCCGGCGGCGATCGCGAAGCTCGAGGGCCCAGCGACCCGCGTCATCGATCTTCACGGCCGCAGCGTCATTCCCGGCCTCATCGACAACCACGCGCATTACATGCGCGCGGCCGAGTACTGGCACCGCGAAGTCCGCCTCGACGGCGTCACGTCGCACAAGAGGGCGCTGGATCTGATCGCCCGCAAAGCCCGGGAATCACAGCCGGGCGAATGGGTGCTCGTGCTCGGTGGCTGGACCGAGGACCAGTTCGTCGACGAGCCGCGCGGCTTCACGCGCGCAGAGCTCGACGCTGCGGCGCCGGCGAACCCGGCGGCGCTGCAGCTTCTCTACGCCCGCGTCTACGCGAACAGCGCGGCGCTCAAGGCGCTCGGCCACGAGGAATCGGACGGAACGGTGAGCGGCGGCGCCGCGGTGCGCGAGCTCTTCGCGAAGCTCGGCGACGTCGCGCGCGACAAGCGAGCCGAAAACGCCCGGCTCCTGATGCACGACCTCAACCGCGTCGGCATCACGGCGTTCCAGGACGAAGGCGGCATGGGAGCGAAGCCGGAGCACCTGCAGGCGTTTCGGGACGTGCACGATGCCGGCCAGATGACGGTGCGCGTCTTTTACAACCATTGGGAGCAGCCGCGCACCGCCGCCGAAGTGGACGAGGTCATCGCCCGCATCGGCGAGGTCAAGCCCTTCCAGGGCGACGACTGGCTCGATCTCACCGGCTATGGCGAGACGGTGTATTTCCCCCTGCACGACAACCTGCTCGCCAAGACCGCAGCGGTGTCGCCGGAGGCGATGGCGCTCTGGCGCAGGCTCGGCCTCGCGCTCGCGCGGCAGGGCTTGCACCTCAACGTGCACGCGCAGCTCGGGCCGAGCATCAAGGCATTCCTCGACGCGATGGAGGCGATCAACGGCGAGCGGCCGATCCGCGGGCTACGCTGGACTTTCTCGCACCTCGACCAGGCGGACGCGGAAGACCTCGCACGCATGCGCCGGCTGGACGTCTATGCGCAACTCCACAGCCGGCCGACGATCCAGGGCGCGATGATGAAGAAGGTGCACGGCGAGCAGACGCTGCACATGCCGCCGCTGCGCCTGGTGCAGGAGAGCGGCGTGCCATGGGGACTCGGCTCCGACGCGACGGCGGTGGCACCGGCGAACCCGTTCTACACGCTCGGCTGGGCCGCGACCGGGAAGATGCTGAACGGGACAGTCGTGAACACCGAGACGATCACCCGCGAGCAAGCGCTCATCGCCCACACGCGCTCCAACGCCGCCTTCCTTTTCCAGGAGGCGAACCTCGGCTCGCTCGCGCCGGGTAAGTACGCCGATCTACTGGTGCTCGACCGCGATTACCTCAAGGTACCGGCGGACGAAATCAAGAACCTGCGGCCGCTCATGACCCTGGTCGGCGGCAAGATCGTTTACGAGGCCGCGAAGTGAGGCGCGCTACTTCGGTTTGATCTTCAAGCGGCGTATTCGATGTCGGTCTTGTAGAGCTCGTACGCTTTCGAATACTCCATGACGCGCGCGACCTCGGCGATAAAGCTCTCGTCGTAGCCGGCGCGCCGCAGCAGGTGGAACCCGACTTCCATGCCGGAGCTGATGCCGCCGCCGCTGATGACGCGGCCCGCATCCACTACGCGCGCGCGGCTGATCCTGCATTTCGGCGCGATCTCCGCGAGCCGGTCGATCGGCACTTTGCCGCCGGGTGATTGCTCCACGCGGTCGGGCTCCTTGCGGTTAGTCGCGGCGAGGCCGTCGAGCAAGCCCATCTTGCCGTAGATCCACGAAGCCGTGCACACCGAGACGAGCAGCGTCTTCTGCGGCAGCTCGCGGATGAACGCCTGCAGGCGCCCGTTGTTGATCTCCTGGCGCGTGCCGAACCCGCCCGGAATGAGGAAGGCGTCCATGTCCGGGCGGTCGCTGAACCCGTAGTTCGGCAGCACCGTGAAGCCGGCCTGCGCAGTGACCGGGCGCAACGCCTCGGCGACGAAGAAGGCGTCGAGCTCCGGGTCGAAGCGTCGCGCCACCGAGAAGACGCCGTAAGGCGCGGCGAAGTCGATGATCTCGAGGTCCTTGCAGATGTAGATGCCCAGGCGGAAGCCCGGCTTCTTTTGCGGCGTGGCCATGCTGTGGTTCTCCTTGGGTCGGACTACTCCGGCTTGATGTTCGCGGCCTGGATCACCCGGCCCCACTTCTCGATCTCACCGGCGAGCTCGGCCTTGAGCTCCTGCGGCGTGCCGCCGCGCACTTCGATCGCCTGGGCGGCGAGCTTTCGGCGCAGGTCCGCGTCCTCCAGCACTGCGGCCGTCTCGCGATGCAGCCGCGCAATGACGTCCTTGCGCGTGCCGGCGGGCACGTAGAGCGCGTAGTCGGTCGCCGCCACCACGCCCGGGACGCCCGCCTCCGCCATCGTCGGCAAGTCGGGGAACAAGGCGGAGCGGCTGCGCGAGGCGACGGCGAACACTTTCACCCGGCCCGCTTTGATATGCGGCAGATACGCGGGCACGCTGTCGAGCGCGAGATCGATGCGCCCATCGAGGATGTCGGGGAGGATCTGCGTCGTGCCTTTGTACGGCACGTGCGTGAGGTCGATGCCGGCGGCCTGCTTGAACATCTCGCCGGTGAGATGAATGATGCCGCCGGCGCCCGAGGACGCGAACGTGAGCTTGCCGGGCTCGCGTTTCGCGAGGGCGACGAAATCGCGCACCGAGTTGGCGGGCGACGATGCCGGCACGACGAAGGCGATCGTGCCGTCGGCGATGCGCGCCACCGGCGCGAGATCGCGCTGGACGTCGAACGGCCGATGCGGATTCATGTGATGCACGATGGCCTGGCTCGCGATGCCGCTCACGAGGATCGTGTAGCCGTCGGTCGCGCTCTTCGCGACCGCGTCGGTGCCGATGGTCGTGCCGCCGCCGGGCTTGTTCTCGATGACGACCGGCTGCCCGAGGCGCGGCGCGAGCTTCTCGCCCACCGCGCGCGCGACGATGTCCACGCCGCCGCCCGGCGGGAAGGGCACGACGAACTTGACCGGGCGTGCCGGGTACGGCTGGGCGAGCGCCGAGGACGCGATGAGGAGCGCGGCGAGGCCGACGCGCATCACTCGAACTTGACGTTGCGCGCCTTGACCACCTTGACCCATTGCTCGTACTCACGGGCGATGAGCGCGTCGAGCTCCTGCGGCCTGCCGCCGACCGCGATCACGCCCTGCGCGAGCAGGCTCTCCTTCATCTGCGGCGCTGTGACGATGGCGGCGACGTCGCGCTGGATGCGATCGACGAGGGGCGCGGCCATCCCGCCGGGTCCGATGAGCGCGTACCAGAAATCCACGTTGTATTCCGGGAGGCCCGCTTGCGCCGCCGTCGGCACGTCCGGCAGCGACGGGTAGCGCCGCGGTGCAGCGACCGCCAGCGCGACGAGCCGGCCGTTCTTCATGTGCTGATACGCGGAGAGCGGCGTCGCATAGGTGATCTGGATGTCCCCGGCGAGGATCGCGGTCATCGCGAGTGCGATGCCCTTGTAAGGCACGTGCAGCATCTCGATGCCAGTGAGGAGCTGCATCAATTCGCCTGCGAGGTGCACCGGCCCGCCGACGCCGGACGAGCCGTACTTGATCTCGCCCGGATGCGCTTTCCCATACGCGATCAGCTCGCCCAGGGTTTTCGCGGGCAGGGCGGGATTGGCGAGGATCAGCGCCGGCGCCGAGCCGACGAGCGTGATCGAGCTGAAGTCCTTCTTGATGTCGAACGGCAGCTTGGAGAGCGCCGCGTTGCTCGCGTGGGAGGAGAACGCCATGAGGAGCGTGTAGCCGTCCGGCGGACTCTTCGCCACGACCTCCGCGGCGATGTTGCCGGAAGCACCGAGCTTGTTTTCCACCACGACCGACTGGCTCCAGCGCTCGGTCAGCTTCTGCGCGAGCAGGCGCGCGATGATGTCGGTGCCGCCGCCGGGCGCGAAGCCCACGAGCAGCCGCACGGGCTTCGTCGGATATCCCTGCGCCCAGCAGGCCGTGCTCGCCAGCAAAACGAGAAGCGCCAGGAGGCGTCGCATTGCCGTATCGTATCCGCAGCACTCGCAAGGAGGGAATCATGGCTCGTACCGGCGGCTGCCTTTGCGGCGCCATCCGCTATTCGATCAGCGCCCCGATCAAGGAGCTGCGCGCCTGCCACTGCATCGACTGCCAACGCTCGTCCGGGGCGCATGGGGCAGTGGTCGCATTCGTGCCGCGGCAGGGCTTCAGCATCACACGCGGCGCGCCGAAGACCTTCGCCATCAAGGCGGCGAGCGGCCGCACGCTGATCCGCTACTTCTGCGGCGCGTGTGGGTCGCCCCTCTACAGCCACCGCGAAACCACGCCCGAGACGCTCGGCATTCGCGCGGGGACGCTCGACGACTCTTCCGACCTCAGGATCACCGCGCACATCTGGACGAAGAGCGCGCCGCCCTGGTCCCCTATCGACCCGGCCGCCAAGCACTATCCGGGACAGCCTGACACGCCCCCCGCTCCGTCTACGTAGGCACGGGGCCTGCTCCTGGCATAGAGGACATTTCGTCCCTTACAGGAGTGCTTATGAACAAGGATCAGGCCAAGGGCCACATGAAGGACATCGCCGGCAAGGCGCGCGAGAAGATCGGCTCCATGACCGGCAACCGCAGCGAGCAGGCCAAGGGCCTCGCCAACCAGGCGGAAGGCAAGGTGCAGAAAGGCGTCGGCGACCTGAAGAACATCGTCAACAAGGAAAAGGACAAGGACCGTAGCTAGAATCGGTGCCTGACACCGATTCCGGGAGGAGCGCATGGCCAAGGCCTATCTCGTCACCTGCTATCGCAAGATCAACGACCAGGAGAAATGGGCCGCGTACGCGAAGCTCGCCGGGCCTGCGATCCAGAGAGCGGGCGGGCGCTTTATCGTGCGCGGCTCGCCGGCCCAGGTGTACGAGGGCGGAGTGAAGGAGCGCGTGGTGATCGTCGAGTTCGACAGCGTGCAGAAGGTGATCGCCGCGCACGACAGCGCCGACTATCAGCAGGCGCTGAAGGCGCTCGGCAACGGCGCCGAGCGCGACATGCGCGTCGTCGAAGGC
>Ga0075426_10001495_pt1 | contig 16612 bp, 13 predicted proteins | sample SoiMethybrSBSTD5_FD_75304 | JGI IMG/M metagenome (GOLD analysis project Ga0075426, IMG submission 75304) | Bulk soil microbial communities from a Populus tree surrounding site in Tennessee, USA - Soil MetaG P. TD hybrid SBSTD5 | ecosystem: Environmental > Terrestrial > Soil > Tree plantation... | reverse complement strand
AGCTCCTTTCTGGCAAGGTGCTCGACCTCGATGACCGATTGGTGTTCGGCGGTCGGGATATTGAGGCGCTTGTCGCCGGGGTGGCGCAGCGTCTCTACTTTCTTCGCTGTGTTAGCCGCTGAGGGTCGTTTCGCCATGTCAGCTCACCCTCTCGACAGCTGGCGCCGCTTGCGCCAGTACGCGCTCGAACTCCTGCGCCACCTTCGCTTCGAACTCGCTCTCCATCTGGTAAACGTCCGTAAGCTCGGCAAACGCCCATCTGCCAAATGTGTTCAGGTTGTTCACGCCAGGCACCCAATAGGTCTCCATCGTCAACTTCTTGTCTTTTGCGTCCTCGCGGCGATAGCCCTTAGTTTCGATGACCAGGTGGAGTAGATCCTCGGGTCCGTGACCGTCTTCCACGAGCACGATGAAGTCCGGCCGATACCGGCGAACCTCGGAGCCGTACCGGTAGGGCACCTCGAATCCAAGGTTGTGGTTCTTGGTGTACGCCATCACGCGCGGATGCGTCTCGACGACGCGGCACAGCTCCGCCTCCCACTGGCTGTCTAAGACAACCCAGTTCACGTGGTTCCTCGGCGGCGGACCGCTCGTGTCCCAGCGGTCAATCTTCGACGTCGGAAACCGAACGTACGTCGTCGAACCGGACGGATTGTAGGGATCGAGCAGCGCCTTGATCGGGCGCTTGCCCTGGAGCGCGATGGTGATCCCGGCGGTGATACGGCCGCACGCCATGTCAGCTAGATCTTCGTACAGCAACAGCGCGGGGTACGTGCCGCCCTTACAGACGAGGGACGTGTCGAGCCATTGCTTGGTGATCCGCTTCAACTGGCCGAAGAGGTGCAGCTTCGGTTCTTCACCCGGATCGCGCCATTCCTTGTATAACAGTCGCTTGGTGAGATGGAAGAGCAGGGTCGACGGTCTGATATCCTCCAGGTGATCGACGGTCAGATCCGCGGCCTCGCCGATGATGCCCTGGTTGCGAGTCTTGGTCGGTCCTACGAGATCCGGCGTCAGTTCGAGCTTCGAGTCGTCGGTGAAAGTGGCTGTCAAGCGCTCGGTTGGCAGCTCGACACGGTATCCCTCCACACGCGGAAAGCGAATCTCGAGAGGGTCCCGATCCGGGCGGACGGCCCTTACCATCACCGTCTCCCGCGGCGGCGTTGGCGACACGACGACGGGCTTTGCCGTGAAATCGAATGGCACGCCAAAGATGTCCGCGTACTCGGCGTCGAATAAACCTTCTTCGTTAAGTTCGTACACCTGCCGCCGAAGTGCGCGTCCGATCACCTGCTCGCAGAGCAGCTGCGTGCCGAAGGCCCGAATGCCAAGGATGTGGGTGACGTTGTTGGCGTCCCAGCCCTCGGTGAGCATGGAAACGGAGACGACGCACCGGATGCTGGCGCCGAGCTGATCCTTCTTGCCGACAGTGTTCATAACCTCGCGCAGCAGATCCTGGTCCGTGATGCTCTCTGCTGCGCTCGCGTCGCCGGTCCGCTCGATGATGTCCCGCCGGAAGCGCTCGATTTCGTCGGCCGCCATCGCGCGGAACTTGTCGTCCAGCGCCTCGCCCGATTCAAGCTCCTCGGAGTCGATCAGTAATGTGTTCGGCCGAGCGAGAGGGTTGCCGGTCGTGTCGTCGAAGTTGCGGAACAGGGCCAGCCGTCCTTGCACTAGCTTCTCTTCGCCGCTCTCATCTTTTTGATAGAAGCCGGAGACGTAGTCGTATACCAGCTTGGAGATCGCAGTGTTTTGGCAGACGACAATGAAGCACGGCGGGACGGAGATGCCGCGCTTTTGCCACAGATCGAAGGTCCGCTGATAGTGTCCGTAGAGCGCCTCGAGCGCCGTCTGCAGCTTGTTCGGCAACTTCAACGGATCGAGATCACCGCCGGCGCTTCGACCTTTCTTCGGCATGTCCTTACGGATGTGCTCCCAGAGATTTCGGTACACCGGCATTTCGTCGCCGGGGATGTTCTCCGCCACCGGCACGCGCGGCAGCTTGACGATGCCGCATTCGATAGCGTCCATCAGCGAGAAATCGCTCATCGTCCACGGGAAGAGCGTTCCTTCGGCGTAGCCAGAGCCGCGGAGAAAGAAGGGAGTGGCGGAGAGATCGAGCACGCGCTGTAGTCCAAGCGTGCGATTCACCGCCTCCAGGCCTGACACCCACAGCCTCGCCGCCTCGTTGTTCTTCTCGGCTTCCTTCCGTTCGTCGCCCTTCAGTGCTTCGTCATCCGGATCCGGCGGCTTCTCCCGATAGCAGTGGTGGGCCTCGTCGTTGATGGCGAGAATCTGCTTCATCGCCATCAACTCAGGCATCACGCGCTGAAGCATCTGGCCTTCAGTCTCGAGCGTCTGTAGTTCCGGACCAGTCGCGCCTTGGAGCAGCGCACGGCCTCCGGCCGACAGCTCCATCCGGTCGCGGCGCTTGAACGAGTGATAGTTCGTGATGACGATGCGCGCCTTCTTCATGTCCTCGAGCAGGTCGTGCGGGACCAGCTCGCGCGTGCCGTAGTAGTTGTCGGGGTCGTTCGGCTGCAACACCCTAAGGCGGTCGCGGATCGTGAGGCCCGGCGCGACGATGAGGAAGCCGCGGGTGAAATTCTTACTGCCTGGCCGTCGTACAGCGTTGAGCGTCTGCCAGGCGATGAGCATCGCCATCACAGTCGTCTTGCCGGCGCCGGTGGCCAGCTTCAGCGCGAGGCGCTCGATATTCGGATTGGCCTCCGCGTTGACGGTCTTGAGGTTCTCGATAAGGCGCTTGCCCGATGCGAGGTGTGGCGCCACCTCGGTGAACCAGATCGCGGTCTCGACCGCTTCGATCTGGCAGAAGAACGGACGCACGCCGCCGAACTCGTGCTGTCTCCAGTGCTGGAGCAGCCGCGCCGTCTCCGGCGTAACCTGCCACTGGCTGGCGGGCAGGTTGCGCCAGGTATCGACTTGGCTCCGGACTTCGTTGATGACGGAAGTGAGGTCGTAGGCCTGCTTTTTCGTCGTTAACCCGCGCCCCTCGTCGAGAACCAGCACCTCCTGCTTGGGGCCGGCCTTACGCTTTTTCGGCTTGGGAATAGGGGTGATGAACTCCGCCCTACGCCGCCGGTCAATCAGGTTACCGGTCGGCTGGCCCGATTCGTCGAGCTCCCAATGCTGACGGGGGTACTCGTAGGGCGAGTTGACAATTGGGCGTTCGAAAAACGGATTCACCATGCGTTTTGGCTTAGGGTAAGCGCCCCGTCTTTGGCGTTAGAGATTCTAGTCGAGCTTCAGGCAGTCGCTTGGTGCTGAGAGACCCTTGATTTGCCTAATATCGACGATTTGCCTATAGTAGTCAAATCGCATGAACGAGGCAACACTCCTCCAGGAGGCGTCGCGGGTCTTGGCCGCTCGACTGCCGGCTGGCTGGCAGCAACGCGTTACCAGACTCGAAGCTCGGCCACGAGGCCGTCCGGACGCCATTCTAGACGTCACCGGACCTGACGGGGCCAAAGTACGCCTGTCAGTCGAGGCCAAGTCGGGACTAGTGCCCCGAGCGGTCGCCGACGTCAAGGCTCGGCTCAATGACTATTCTTCGGATCCGGGGCTCGTGGTCTCGCCGTATTTGACCAAGAGCACTCGCGAACGCCTTCGCGCCGAGAACCTCAACTTTCTCGATCTGACCGGCAATGTCCGGCTCGTCTTGGCGCGACCCGGACTGTATGTCGAGACCCAAGGTGCTGAGCAGGATCCGTCGCCGAAGCGGCAGCCGAGTCGATCACTGCGAGGCGCAAAGGCCGCACGCATTGTGCGGGCCCTCTGCGATTTCCCGCCACCGTTTCCCATTTCGGACTTGGCCGACCAGGTCAATGTGGACATCAGCTATGCGTCCAGGTTGGTGGAGTGGCTATCGCGCGAGGCATTGCTCCAGCGCCGACCGCGTGGGCCAGTTGAATCGGTGGACAAGGCGGCGTTGGTCCGTCGGTGGTCCCAAGACTATGAGGTCCTGACCAGCAACGATGCACGCAGCTACTTGGATCCGCGGGGCGTGGAGAATGTCGTTCGCGCACTCTCAGAGGGTGTAGTCCGCGGCAAGTACGCGCTCACTGGATCGATCGCGGCCAATCGAATCGCGCCGACTGCTCCTGCCCGTCTCGCGATGCTGTACGTGGATGACGTCGAATCGGCGGCGGCGGCGCTGAAAGTCCGACCGACGGAGACCGGGGCCAACGTGATGCTGTTGACGCCGTTCGATGACGTGGTCTTTGACAGGACCTGGAAAGACGGCAGCCTCACGATCGTTGCGGCGAGCCAGGCGGCGGTTGACCTCTTGACGAGCCCCGGACGCGCACCGAGCGAGGCCGAAGCAATTCTCGAGCAGTTGGCGCGGAAGGCGATGTGACAGACCCGCTCTACGTAGCCGCGCGTGGAGTAGTGCTTGATGCCCTCGAGGCATTGGACGAACAGCGTGAAGCCTTGATTCTGGCGGGCGCCCAGGCCATCTACATCCACACCGGTGCCGCCGACTTGGCCATTGCCGAATTCACCACCGACGGTGATCTCGTTGTGGTTCCCGATCAACTGAAAGTACACCCGCGACTGTCCGACGCGATGGAGCGGGCTCAATTTCGATCAGGTGTGCAGCCCGGGAGCTGGCTGTGCGACCGAATCGTCTCGGGTGTCTCGACGACAATTCCCGTCGACTTGCTCGTGCCGGAGGCTGTGGCGGGGGCTGGCCGGCGGGCTGCGCGTCTCGGTGATCACGGTGATAGAGCCGGCCGGCGCGTTCGAGGTCTGGAGGGTACGCTCGTCGACCATTCGGTGACGCGTTTGAGCGCGCTTGATGACGACGACCGTCGCGAGTTTGAAATCCGAGTTGCGGGCCCGAGCGCACTACTTGTCGCCAAGCTGCATAAGCTCGCCGATCGTAGTGGCGAACGGGAGGCGAGGCGGCTCAAGGACAAGGACGCGCTCGACGTGTTGAGACTCCTTCGCGCGATCCCTATGGAACGTCTCGCTAAGGGCTTTCGCCAGCTCGGAGGAAGCGCGCTTGCTGGTGATGTTACGCGAGAGGCGATATCCCATCTCCAGAGTTTCTTCGGTACCACCACGTCGGCCGGAACTGTGATGGTTGTTCGAGCAACGGAACGTCTCGAAGATCCAAGCGTAGTGGCCGCGTCGTGTGTTGCTTTGTCGGATGATCTACTCGGCGTGCTCCGCTGAGTTGCGCCCTGGACCGGCCATGTCCAGGGATGGTCAAGTGCTGGAGGTTCCTGCGCTCACAAAACCGGGATTCAGCGCACTGAAATCGCGCGAATGTCGAACGATCTGTCGTTGATCAAGGCTGAGAAGATCTACATCGATCAACTGGTGCAGCGCGCCCCCATGTAACAGGCGAAGCACTTCCGCCAGCGCCAGCGTCGCCGCGATCGAGCCAACGAATGGCGCGCCGACCGCCTTCCCAGCGAGCAGCGTCATGCCGCACTGGTCGAGCACGCCGTCAGATAACAGCTTGGTATAGGCGGGCTGGTCCTCGACCCGCTCCCGTTCGGCCGTCGCCTTCCAGATATCCGCCGCTGTGCGGGGTCCGGGGAATGTGTGAAGGCGCATCGTGCGGAAATCACGGTGACCACGGCCAAGTCCCGCTTCAACGATGAACTCGAACCCAACCTGATCTAGCGCGCGACGGGCGGCGCCGTTGTCGAGCCCGCAGAGTGCCACTGCCGGTTCGTCTGCTTGCCGCCTGAAATCTGCCGCGAACATTCGCTCATGAATGGACGTGCAGAAGCCGCGCCGCTCCGCCCACGACGCCATCGCCCGCGTCTTCTTCTCGCCCGCCATCGCGGAGTTCGTAAGGATTGACGTGCTCTCCGTGGATTTCGTGATGATGTCGATGTCCTGCAACACCAGGGCAACCTCCGCCGGATGCCGATACGGCAGAAGGCCAAGTGCCCACAAATATGCCTGGCCGAGATGACCTAGCCCGATTAACCAGAGACGCGACGGCAAGTACGTGAGTAACGGTTCCGTCTTGTCCGGCTGCAGCCAGTCGACGTCGGAACTTGGCTGCCACAGGGAAAGCCCCAATACGCGACGGCCGGCCGCCGGCGCGCCGCCGTTGATATGAAGGAACGCCTCATTGACGGCCAGAGCAGCGGCCAGCATGCCGCTCAAGGGCATCGCCTCGGAACCGGCGGGATGAAGTTCGGAGTGAATTGGTAAAATGCCGCCTCGCCAGCCCTCCGCTGCCGTTCGCACACAAAAGCCTTCGCGCCGTTCGCCCGCGCCGCCGCCAACGACAATCGTCGGCGTGGATCCGCCTTCACCATTCAGCTTGCCTCCTAGGGCTTGAACCGCGTCGGCGAGTGTGCGACCGAAAGGCATTTGCAGGACAACGGGCGCGTCGAGCGGGCCGGCTACTTCGACGCCGCCGAGAAAGACCCGCTGGCCAAGAGCGACGATCGTCAGCAACGTCGCCTGCTGCACGGGATCAGCAACGCCGCTGTGATGGAGTTCCACCGCAAGACGGTAACCTCGGAAAAGGGCCTCCGCCTCGTCCAGACTCGCCGCCGTGCCGCTATCGATCGCTTGTTTTACCAAGCGATGGACGGAGTCTGCAGAAATCTGCGCAGTCATATGAGAGCTTCCCTCTAGAACAATCCGATGTGGAGGAACCGGCGCCGTTGAGACCGTGGCACGGCAAACCACCGTTTACCACCCAGATAGCGGTAAACGCCGACATCGCGGAGCGGCTGAGCGCCTGTCGCGAAGCGGGGAAGGATCAGAGCGATGTGTCCGGCGCGCGAGATCATCGGATGATCTCGATCGGAGTCGCTCTGACCCGACCCGCCAGGGTGTACATGAATGTCTGCCACGACAGCCAGACCGCGCGCCTTGCAGATCGCCCACAGCTCGCCGAAGTAACGCCCGTCAAACCGGACGATGCCGCTGTCGAGCGAGTGCGGATCAAGGTCGTCGTAGAGCACGAAGTCGACGATGCGCGCCCGCCCTTCACGGCGTTGCCCGAGGAGGAACGCACCGCTCTCACGACTGCAGTTGCGGCCACGTTCGCGTAGCTTCGTCTTGAGCCGGCGCCATAGGAGGCAAGAGCAGGACAGCTCATGCCCCGGCGCGAGCAGGCGGCGCATAGTCGCGGGATTGAAGAAGTTCATAAACAATTTCCAAGTACTGGACGATTCCATCAACAGGCCGCCAAATCTTCGACGGCATCTCACGTCGCCAATTGTCGTGACCGACGAGACTCTCGCGATCGCACGGCAAGTACAGTGCAGTCCCGCTCTTCCAATCAGTACGGAATACCGCGGAGACGCGGCCACCGGCGCCGCGGGGCCACCGATCGAAGGCCAGTATCTGATTAAGCTTCATGTCCCACGGTCCGCCGGTCGGCGCGACCTGTGGATAGCCAGCGCAGTTCAGCCGCAGTACGTACTCCTGACCGTCCTTGGCTACGACGCCGATGAAGGTGAGAGGCCAGTTGATCTCGATTAGCCGCCAGTGCCCTTCTGCCTCACCGAGGCGGAACGCGGCCTTCGCCACGTCCGCCTCGAAGGCCCGTTGATCCGGACCAGTCACGCGATGACTCCCGGCGCGCCGTTCACGCGCTCGTCGGCCACGAGATCGAACGCGACGCCGCAGGTCTTGCCGTCGGTCAGCGAGCCGATGTGCGTTCCTGGCGCAGGCCGATTGTGACTTCCCGCGGTCTGCAGAACGTGCTCGCCGGTCTCCTCCGCCGACATGCCGAACTTGTGCTCGGCTGCCCAGCGTTTCACCCGCGCGACGGTGGCGCTCGGCGGGAAGCGGCGCTCGACGGTCTCACCGTTGAACGTTACGCTCACCTCGACGTGGCGGCAGCGATGGACATGAACCTTGACACCCTTCGCCGAGGCCCGCTCGCGGACGAGAAGGAGCTCGTCGATCGGCTCGTCCTCGTCCTCGATGAACATCAGCGCGTCCAGTGGAAGAACGTGTTTCTCACTGAGGCGAGCCTTGAGCGTGGCGAAGGTGGCATCTGGCTCGAGCTCGATGTGCGAGACTTCACCGAGACCTTCACCCTGATAGAAGAGGTCGATGTATTTCATCGTTGTGCACTCCGGGGATCGAAGTGCGAGGCCTGGTTGCCTGTCTTCGTCCCTTATCCACTTGATCGTCAGCGGAGGAGGAAACCGGAAAGGCGAACGTCTTCTCTTCAGTCGAGCGTCAGTGGTCCTGGCGGTACAGCGGCGCAGACAAAGAAGTGCGGACACCGCGGGCAGGAGACGGGGTCGACCTCGGTCGGGAACTCGCCGGCAGCGATCCCCGCTAACATTTCGTCGCTCTTGTTCCGTCGGCTGGCGAGTTTCGCCGCGCTGATCACAACGGGTTCTAACGTCTCGTCAGTCAGATGCAGTGCGTGAACAACGGCGCGGCCGCCGAACTGGCTCTGAGCTGCGAGGTGATAGAGCGTGTATTCGAGGCGGTCGTACTCGTCCTTCCGTTTGTAACCTGTCCGAACCCGCCGGACAACAACCGTCCCGTCGGGCAGCTCCGCCAATTCATTCGGTTCGACCACCACGCGCCCGTTGGGCAAGTCGATCGCAAGAAGCTCCGCATTGCGAAAGCGCAGCGTCGCGCCCGCATTGAGAAGCACCGCGATCAGTCTGGACGCCAGCCTTCGGTACTCATCGGCGAAGGCGTGGTCGGTAGGCCCATGCTCTTTCCAGAACGTTTCGAACGCTGCTTCTGTCTCGACCACAGTAGGCTCGGCGTTGCGTCGGGTATCGGCAATCCAACGCAGCAAGCGGTAAAGGCAATCATGCGTGCGAGAGAATGCAGTGGGCTTCCGGGCTGCGCCAAGTCCTAAGACGTGCGTGTAGAAAAAGCGGCGAGGGCATTTCTCATATAAGCCGAGTTTGCTGTCGGTCACGGACCAGTCGTCCGGCCAGGTGATCGCAATCGGCCGAGGGTCTGAGATGCCAACTGGTAGAGGAAGCAGCGGCGGATCAGTGACATCCTCGACGAGTGTCGGGGGAACCCAGCTTAGGAATGGTGATGGCGAACGCGTGTTTCCATTTCGTTGCTTCCTCGCGTGATAGAGCCGAAGATGCGTGCGGGCGCGCGACAGCGCTACGAAAAACAGGCACTCTTCTTCGTGCTCATGCGCCCGCTTAGCCTCCTCCTTCGACGAGACGTCGCCTGCTCCATCGATCATTCCGGTTGGCGGCGGGCAACGCTGTCCGCGATTTGAGCTTGGAAAGCTGGCCACGGTTAGGCCCGGCACGTGCACTGCTTCGAACTCTAGACCTTTGGCACCGTGGACTGTCATCAGGCGCACAGCATCCAGATGCAGCGCCGCGGCGGGAACCTGTCGAAGATCGCGCTCTTCTGCCATTAGAACGAGCTGACGCACGCGATCCAGCGTGCGCTGGATTGGGTGGCCGGCGGCGACTGGACTGTGGTCTCGGACGAAGTTGAGAAATTGCCAGACCGCGACAGCTCGCATGCGTTCAGTCACCGAGGCGGACCGGCCGAACTGTTTCGCTAAATCTGTACGATCAAGTAGGAATGCGGCGAGAAACTCCCAAGCGTGCATGTTCGGTCGAAGAGCGGCCAGATCCGTGGCAAGCCGCTGGATCGCGTCGCGTCCCTCTGACGTTAATCCGCGTGCGCTTTCAGCATCCGCGAGAGCTGCCAACGCCGGTTTACCCAATGACCGAAGATGTTGGCTTAGGAGGTAAGTGTCCTGAAGCGTGAGCCCATAGCGCGGCATGGCGCCAACCCGTACCAGTGCGTCACCGAATCGATCAACCGCCAGGCTGAGCACGGCGAGAAGATCGCGAATCTCTTCTCGCTCAAACAAACTTCCGAGATGGAGGACAGGAACGCCCCGTGCCTCAAGGGCACTGGCGATCTCGTTTAGTCTCCCGTTGGCTCGACAGAGGACTGCCTGGTCGCGAAGCCGGATCCCCTCTCCCTCCAGCTGGCGGATGCTCGCTGCTACGCCCCCGGCCTCATCATCCAGCGTCTCGAAGCGTCGGATCTCGGGAAAACTCGGTCCTCTCCCACGATCTGCCTGCAACGCAAGCGTCAACATACCCTCTGACGCGCCCATGTGTTGCGCGACTGCGATGAAGCTATCTGTGATCTGCTCCGTCGATCGATAGTTGATTTCGAGCCGATCGGGGACGGCGCCCGGAAAGTCAGCAGCGAACCGCACCATGTTGTTCGAGGAGGCACCTCGGAACCTATAGATCGATTGCCGAGCATCGCCGACGACCCAAAGCCGCTCCCCATCGCCCGCCAACATTTTGAGGAGACGTCCGCTCGCGCGGTTCACGTCTTGATATTCGTCTACAAGCACGTGACGATGGCGGAGCTGCACGCTAATGCGAACTGCTTTGTCAACTTCCAGCAGGAGTGCGGGCCGCATGATTAGGTCGCCGAAGTCCACGCCGCCATGCTTCTGTAGCGCGGCTTCATAAAGGTCGTAGATGTCCGCCACTTCCAGACACTTCGCCGCTGCGATGCGCGTCTCTTCATCGAGCGCTGCGCTCTGCATTGCCTCCGCCAGCAGGCGATAGCGCTGAGGATCGACCATTTCGTCCTTCGCGCGTGAGATTGCCGCGACGATGTCCCGGAGCACCATCGCCGGGTCCCAGAGGTTCCGGTAGTGTACGAGTGGCAGCGTGGGCAGAATGTCCTCGAGCACTGCGATTGCGTCGCTGCGGTCGAAGAGGGAAGGATTCGACGCGAGACCAAGCTTGTCGTGGTAACGCCGCACGAGCTCGAGCCCGAACGCGTGAAATGTTCCTATCCACAGATTCGGTGCCACGGCGGGAGCCGCGGCGATCAGTCGCTCCGAGAGCTCGCCGGCAGCGCGATTTGAGAATGTCAGAATGAGTATCGCTGACGGATCGACGCCTTGAGCTAAGAGTGACAGCACGCGTTTGACGAGAGTTCGCGTCTTGCCGGTCCCAGGACCGGCCTGGAGCTGAAACGGCTTACCACGGTGGCCCACGGCGCGGTCCTGGGACGCGTCTGGCTTGAGCGGAAGCGCTTGCTGGGGCGCAGAAAGACTCTCGTCCGTTACCTGCGGCAACAGCAGTGCATCGAACAGCTGTTGGCGAACGAGGGCCAGCGGAAGTTTGGTCCGATCGCTGATTGCTGTGGAGGTGAGATCCTGGGACAGGTACCAATCGCGCGCAACGTAACGCGGCAATACCAGCTCGCGTGCGTAGATGTTCGCTTGTAGCTCGCGACGTTCCCGCACCCCATAGTCTTCGACGCGCTGGAGCCCCACAGGGGCCGCCTCAGTAGTCCGGGACGGATCCACATGGGATCCAGCGCAGCTCACCGAACCGCCGTGCAGTTCCGAGTGCCCAAATTCGTGAGCGACGAGCAGAGTACCGCCGGCCGGGTCAGCCTCGACCTCGCAGCAGATCGTTCCACCTTGCTCGTCGTAAAGCGCCTGCGCTCCCTTCAAACCGGGATCACCGCGTGGCAGCCAAACGATCTCCAGACCGCGCTTTGTGGCAGCGGCTTGCACGAGGCCAACAGGATCAAACGGATCACTGCCCTCCAAGACCAACTCGCGATGAAGGGCCGCCGCTCGTGATCGGATTGGATCAAACGGGTCCATTGGCTCACAGATCCAACAACGACCGCTGTTGGGCCTCACTCAGGCCTGAGTGTCTCACCGCCTCTGCAAAGCTCTGCTGGGCACCAATCGTGGGCTTGCCATCGGCTTTATAGAACTGCGGCGCTGAAGTGATTTGTTCCGCAGCAAAGTGCGCGACAACGACGTTGAGCGGCACTCTGAGTTCGTCGGCGACTCGTTTCTGAAAACCCACTGTCATTGTGCTCGGATCAATGTGGCGGTCACGCAGCTTGCTCACAAAGACGCCGTTTGCGTTAAGTCGCGCTGCAAACGCGCGGAACTCGTTACGCGGCAGCCCCAAGAAAGGGTTCGACGCATCGACAACTTTCGAAGCGGTCGCTTCCTGGGGAACGCGGACGCCCGTGGTCAAGCTGTGAAGCCGGTTCTGAAAATGACTCATCGCGCGGCTGACCGCCGGGCTCACGATCCTGGGATTGACTTCAGTCTCTGCCGTTTCAGCCGCATGCTCGCCTTCCAGCGCGTCGACAGCAATGGCGATGGCGAACTCAGTCAACTCATCGGAGAACTGAGGATATCGGCGAACGACATCGTCCAACAGCTTTGCGTCGGGTACGTCCTGAGCGGTTGATAGCACGTAGAAGGCCTCCCGCAATGCGCGCTGGCTTGTGTCGACGGTCTGGCTCATATCTCCTCCTTGAAGCGAGAAAGCTTTGCGGCCGCCCGCGTCAGGCGGTTGCGAATAGTTCGTCCCGTGCAATTGCAGCGCGTCGCGGCTGTCTCTTCATTCGGGTCTTCTGATTCCTCTTTGTAGCCCAGAACGTGGACGAGAATGACGGCCTTGCGCTCATCGGGTGGGAGAGCTGCGATCGCTGCGACCAAAGGCCCTCGACGGGCGTCCCATTCTTGGGTCGGCAAGACCTTAAAGGCGTCCGACATCTTGGCCAAGGCGTCGTCGTAAGCATCGGGCTCGCTCGCAGCTTCTGAGCGCGACAGATCAATCACCGAGACGCTGCGCCGCCGCCGCAGTTCCCGGCGGACCGCATCAATCCGGAGCGTCCGAAATGCCCTGTTGAACCTGCACTCGTAGAAATCGAGCTCGTCGGTACGGTCGGCAGAACCATCTAAGGCAAACAGTTCCGTCAATCTGTCCAGGATCTCCTGACGAAGACTCGCAGCGTCAGCGATCTCATCGTCCCGAACCTTCGCGAGAAGAGTCCCCTCACATCGGCCGAGCAACACCGGTAGCACCGCGTACATCAGGTCCTGGTCATTAGATTGGCGCCCCCGGCGAACCAGATGCACGAGACACTCGTGGCTCAAGAAGCCGTTCGCCTTGCGATCGGTTATCAAAAGGCGGGTGCCCAAGTCAGTCGGCGAAATCCGAACAACCTCGTCGATCTGAGCCTCCACTTCGGGTGACCGCGAATAAGGCGTGCCATCCGGTTTGGTCTTCTTCAGCGGTCGAGCCATCCCACCCCCTTGCAGCGCAGGAACGGACCGTGAGCGCGCTCGCCTCCCTAATCGCCGTCGGCCACGAAACCCGGAAAGCGTCAAAGTGCGAGAGTCTGGGCCAGTATGCCGGCAAGGCCGGGCCCCTGCGTCGATCCGGTATTTGCCCGCCATTCGGAAGCGCGCCGGGCGGGTCAAGGGCGCGCCAGCGGCGAGCGCAGCGAGCGGACCCTTGACGCGCCCAAGCGCTTCCGAATAATCGAACACCGGAGCGACGCTCAGGCCGTGGCAATCAGCGTGCAAATCGAGTCTCGAATGCGACCCGCGTCACCTCGATCGGACTTGCGCCGTCCAGCGGCAGGATTGGTGTCTGCGCAAGGAACCGCATCAGCTCCTCTGGCGACTCTGGTTCAGCCCGGTTGGCGTTCCCTTGCTGCGCCATGAAGGCGAAGTCGTTCAACGTTCCCAACAAGCTGCGATTCATGGTGGGCCCGAATGCGATTTTCGACATCCGCGATCGCTCGTCCACTATGCATTCATCGGAGATGCCGACGGCCGCCAGTACGGCACTTACCGCGTCTGGAAAGATCGTTTCGATCCGCTTCCCCTCACGAATCGGAATGACGACCGGAAGCCGTGAACGTTCGCTGATGAAAAGCAGGTACTGACGATTCCGATCCGCAGGATGTTGCCGTACCAGTCGCCGAGCCGAGTCGTGGACGGCACGTCAGCGCGAACCTCAGTCCGTTTCACCCGCACGAGCAACTTGCGTGTGCACCGGAGAACGACCATCGCATCGACAGCGTAATCCACATCAGAATCCGCGGCACATTCGCGGGCAGATCGAGCGCCGGTTCGCAGCATCATTCCGCGCCTGCACGCGCGGGACTCGCGGACAAAGACAGCAGGGCGTGAACGACCCCGGGGCCGGCGCCTGGGCGGCTTCGGCGGCGCGAGGGCGGGGTCGTTCACGCCCCGTCTCTGACGCTGGACGGTGTCCCGCGCGCACCGAGGCGCGGCAAAGACCGCCGCGCCAACCAATCCAGGATCGCCGACGCAAGTGCTCATTGTGAAGGCGCTTCGCTCGTCAGCCTTGAGGCGTGAACGCCTTGCCTGACGACTGATGCGCCCAGGGTCGACGAGACAGATGAGTGGGGCCGAGGCGGAGACGCGACCATCTCCCCCTCCTCGGCCCCCGTCGTCGCCCGATCCTCGAGAGCAACCAGATGCTATGCAGGCGATTTCGAGCACCGTCTCGGCGGGAAAACGGGCCGCCGCGGTACGCTGCTCCTCGTGCTTGATGGGCACATCGCAAGGAGGCATCTGATGACCGAGACGACCCGTTCGACGGAGTCTACCGCGTCGGTTGCCAGGCTGTATCTGGCACTCGAGTTGGGCAGCACGAAGTGGATCCTGGCGTTCGCGACGGCGCCGGCGCAGCGCCCGCGATTGCGGCAGATCGCCGCCGGGGATCTGACAGCCATGACGCGCGAGATCGTGGCCGCGAAACTTCGGTTCGCGCTGGTTCCGGACGCACCCGTCCGCAGCTGCTACGAAGCGGGCCGCGACGGGTTCTGGGTGCATCGCTGGCTCGTGGCCACCGCCGTTCACAACGTCGTCGTGGAGGCCTCGAGCATCGAGGTGAATCGTCGGGCGCGGCGTGCGAAAACGGATCGCCTCGATGCGACAAAACTCTTGGCGCTGCTGATGCGATCGGCCGGCGGTGAACGCGTATGGAGTGAAGTCCACGTCCCATCGCCCGAGGACGAAGCGCGACGGCAGTTGACCCGCGAGATCGAAACCGTTCTCGCCGATCGCACTCGCCTCCGCAATCGCATCAAGGGCCTGCTCGCCACGCAGAGTATTCGGCTGCCGATGACGCGGCGGTTTCTGGCGACGTTGGCTGCCGCACAGACCGGTGACGGCCGGCCGTTGCCCGATGGGTGGCGCCAGCGGATCGAGCGCGAATGGGCACAGCTGCAGGCCGTGGAGTTGCGGCTGCGGACCGCACGGGCCGAACGCAACACCCAGCTCGCCGATGCCGATGACCAGGTCGCTGAGACCGCGCGGCGTCTCTGCACGTTGCGTGGCGTCGCCGAAGGCAGCGCCGCCGCGTTCAGTGCCGAGCTGTTCGGCACGCGCACGTTCAGCAACGGCCGGCAACTCGGGGCCTTGATTGGCCTGGTGCCGGTGCCGTATCGCAGCGATCAATCCGTGCAGGATCAACGCATCAGCAAGGCCGGTCGCCCGCAGCTTCGACGTCTGGCAATGCAACTGGCGTGGAACTGGCTGCGCTATCAACCGGAGAGCGCCTTGACCAAGTGGTTCCGCCACCGCTTCGAAGCGGCGGGCGGCCGTGGCCGGCGGGTCGGCATCGTGGCGGTCGCGCGCAAGCTGGTCATCGCGTTGTGGCGGTACGTGACACACGGGACCATGCCTGACGGTGCCGTGTTGAAACCGGTCGCCGTGTAGACCAAGGAAGGAAGAGATTGCTGCGCTCGTCGTCGGCACACACTGGTGCGAGCCACTCGCGCTCCCCCCGGGTTCCCTCGGGAACCGATCAACCAGATGGAGCGGCTCGCCCCCAGGTCCAGCGCATGTTGCAGCTGGTGCGCGACCTATCGGTCGGCACGGATAGAAGGTCGTCGGGCTGGGCGCTCGACGTCGTTTTGGACCGCCAGTGTGCAAGGCCGGTTCGATCGGGCGCACGTCACTCAAACGTTTGTGGTGCCGCCTCCGCGGCTCTGGGGCTGATGACGAGCCCGCTCCGATGACAGTTTGCGTCGACCGCGATCGACGGCAAGGTGATCGCATGTGACTTGACGAATCATCGCCACATAGAAGGAGGGAGAGATGCCGGTACTGATGCGCCAGGACTACTGATTCGATTCGGCCTCTGCCGTCCTTCAGCGCCTGTCCGAGATGAGGAGACGAGGCGGCTTCCAACGCGGCATCGCCTTCGGTCAACCAGCGACGGTAGAGCACCTCGAACCGCTCTCCAAGGAACGCACGTCGGGCCCGATCGAAGTCGGCCGAGCGGGGACGTGCGTTGGCCGTCGGAGCGGCGCGGCGTCGCTCGAAGTATGTGCGCAACAGGTCAACGTGTTTCGGCGAGAGCACCTGCGAGAGCTCCGTGCTCGCCACCCGCAGGTACGCCCTGTCGAGGCCGACCGGCCACGATGGAACCACGATCCGGAGCGTCCACGCGGGCACGCTGCGGAGCAGGCTCTGCTGCCGCTGGACGAGCGCCACGAACCGATGCGAGCAGGCCTCCGTCGCGACGAACAGAAGTACGGCGCGACCATCCTGATCGACCCCGACTGGATGCTTGTCGTTGAAGACATGCGCCTCGACCGATAACCGCCGCGCCTTCTCGTCTGCGGTCGCTAGATATTCGGTCGTCGGCGTCGCTAGGACAGCGTCCACAGTCGCCAAGCCGTGGATGATCCGGTCGGGGGAGAGCGGCCGGCGATGGCGGCTGTCGGTCTCGCCGATGGCCCGATAGAGAGCCTTGTGGTGGACGTGGTAGACGCGTCCGCGGTTGTGCCGACAGGCGTACGCCGTCGCAAATCT
>Ga0075426_10001494_pt1 | contig 16613 bp, 13 predicted proteins | sample SoiMethybrSBSTD5_FD_75304 | JGI IMG/M metagenome (GOLD analysis project Ga0075426, IMG submission 75304) | Bulk soil microbial communities from a Populus tree surrounding site in Tennessee, USA - Soil MetaG P. TD hybrid SBSTD5 | ecosystem: Environmental > Terrestrial > Soil > Tree plantation... | reverse complement strand
TCGTGGTGTGCAACGGCCATTATCTCGCGATGTACGGTCTGTCGTCCGATACGGTGAAGCCGGGCATCACACTGCGCCAGATGGTGGAGATCCGCCGGCAGGGCGGAACATTCCACGAGGATCCGGAGCCATACTGCGTGCGGATCATCGCCGACATGGCCGCGGGCAAGGCGCACAGCCAGCGTATCGAATCGCCCGACGGCCGCCTCGTGTGCGTGACCAGCAATCCGATCGCGGGCGGCGGATGGGTAGCGATGCACGAGGACGTGACCGAGCGGCATCGCGCCCTAGAGCAGGCCGAGCAGGCGCACGCGCGCCTGCGCGAGGTCATCGACGTGATGCCGATCGGCGTCGTGTTCTACGACAGCGAGGACCGTCTGGTCCTGTGGAACCGGCGCTACCAGGAATTCTATGCGGATACCGCCGAGCTGCGCGTTCCGGGAGTGCGCTTCGAGGACATGCTGCGGAGTGCGCTCGCGCGGGGAATGTATCCCGATGCGGTCGGCCGCGAAGAGGAATGGCTCACGGAACGTCTCGAGCTGCACCGCACGGCGAACGGAATTCACGAGCAGCGCCAGTCCAACGGCCGCTGGCTGCGGGTCGAGGACTGCCGCACGTCCGACGGCGGCTTCATCGGCATCCGGGTCGACATCACGGAGCTCAAGCAACGCGAGGAGGAGCTCAGGGTCCAGAACATGCGTTTCGACACCGCCCTCGGGCAGATGTCGCAGGGCCTGGTGATGTTCGACCGCAACCACCGCCTGATCGTGTGCAACGACCGTTACGCGGCCATGTACGGCCTGCCGCCCGAGCTCACCACGCCAGGCACCGCGCAGGCGGAGATCATCCGGCATCGGATCGACGTCGGCCTGTTCACCGGGCCGGTGGCCGAGCGCTATCTGGAGGAGCGGGTCTCGCATCCGGCCGATGGCGATCTGGGGGAAAGCACCATCGAGCTCAATGACGGCCGCATCATCTCGGTCGTGCGGCGCCCGGCCCGCGAGGGCGGATGGGTCACGACGCACGACGACATCACCGAGCGCCGGCGGGTCGAGCAGGAACGCGACCGCAATCGCCGCTTCCTCGATCTCGTGATCGAGAACGTGCCGGTCTCGATCATCGTGAGGAACGCGGGCGATGGCCGCTATGTGCTGGTCAATCGTGCCGGCGAGGAGCTCCTCGGCCTGTCGCGTCGCGAGATCATCGGCAAGACCGTGCACGAATGCATCGAGCGCGAGCACGCCGACAGGATCGTGGAGCGCGACCAGCGGATGCTCAGGTCCAAATCCAGCGCCGTGGTCGTCGCGGAAGAACACGAGATGACGACGCCGACGAGCGGCCGCCGCATCGTCACGTCGCGCCGCCTGGCGGTGCGCGGCGACGACGGCGTCCCGCTTTACATCGTGAGCGTGGTCGAGGACGTCACCGAGCGCAAGCGTGCCGAGGAGCGGATCGCCCACCTGGCAAGCTATGACTCGCTGACCGACCTCCCCAACCGGATGCTCTTCCGCCAGCGGCTGGAGGAGGCGCTCAAATGGCTGCACCGTGGCGACCGTGCTGCGGTGCTTTATCTCGATCTCGACTTCTTCAAGCACGTCAACGATTCGCTGGGTCATCCGGTCGGCGACGAGCTGCTCAAGTCGGTGGCGGAGCGGCTGCGCGGCTGCATCGGGCCCGAAGACACGGTTGCGCGCCTCGGGGGCGACGAGTTCGCGATCATTCAGATCGGAATCACCGAGCCGACCGACACGACGGCGCTGGCAAACCGCATCTTCGACGCGCTGCGCGCGCCCTACGATCTGCATGGCCACCAGCTCGTCGCCGGCGTGAGCATCGGCATCGCGATCGCGCCGGATGACGGCCGCGAGCCCGATCAGCTGCTCAAGAACGCAGACCTCGCGCTCTACGGCGCCAAGGCCGACGGGCGCGGAGCCTACCGGTTCTTCGAGCCCGAGATGGACGCCCGCATGAAGGCGCGTCGCGTGCTCGAGGAGGATCTGCGCAAGGCGCTCGCGCGCGGCGAGTTCGAGCTGCACTACCAGCCGCTGCTCGACCTTGAGACCGACCGGATCGTCGCCTGCGAGGCGCTCATCCGGTGGACCCACCCGCATCGCGGCCTTATCCCGCCGGGTGAGTTCATTCCGCTCGCCGAGGAGACCGGCCTGATCATGCCGATCGGCGAATGGGTGCTGCGGCAGGCCTGTGCGGATGCGGCCGGATGGCCGCGCGACGTCAAGCTCGCGGTCAACCTCTCGGCGGCGCAGTTCAAGACGCCCTCGCTGAGCCGGCTCGTGATCGGCGCGCTGGCCGCCGCCGGATTGCCGCCGGGCAATCTCGAGCTCGAGATCACGGAATCGGTGCTCATCCAGAGCAGCGCCGCCGTGTCGTCGACGCTGCGCGAGCTGCATGGCCTGGGCGTGCGCTTTGCGATGGACGACTTCGGGACCGGCTACTCGTCGCTCAGCTACCTGCGCAATTTCCCGCTCGACAAGATCAAGATCGACCGCTCCTTCGTGTCCGATCTGACCGGCGAGGAGGCCTCCGCCTCGATCGTGCGGGCGATCATCGGGCTTGCCCGCAGCCTCGACATGACGACCGTGGCCGAGGGAGTCGAGACGGAGGCGCAGCTCGCGGCGCTGCGCGCGGCGGGGTGCACCGAGATCCAGGGCTTCCTGCTGAGCCCGCCGCTCCGGCTGCCGCAGCTTCTGCGCATGATCGCTGCGCCCGCCCGGCGTGCGGTGGGCGCCCGCTAGCGCCGCGAACCAGGGAGTGTGCGCAGCATTTCGGGAGCGCGCTTGCGAGTACGGACGCGGTCCGCCTCGCGGCTCCGGGGCCCCCGGCGGTACGCAGCGAGGGTTTCTTAACCACCATCGCTTACCTTGATCAGGGGCCGCAGCACCGCCTCCCGCTCGGGTGCCTCGTGCCCCGCTGTGAGTTTTCGGCGCCCGGGGGGGCGCAGTCGATGAGTGTTGGCGTAAAGCGTAGCGTCGTTGTGGCGATGACGGGCCTTCTGTGGCTGCCGGGCTGCCAGACCACATCGCAGCCGCCCGAACTCCTCAACTGGAGCAGCATCAAGCCGGGGGATCAGGCGTCCGCCGACCCGACAACCGGCACGGTTACCGGGCCGCATCCCGCCTTCGGCGACAAGGGGCCACCGGCCGAGCCCGACCCGCCGCTGACCCCGAGCAAGCCGAATGACGATCTCAGCCTCGGCCGGATGCATTTCCGCGAAGGCAATTATGGGCTTGCCGAGCAGCACTTCCGGCACGCGGTCGAAACCGGGCCGCGCGAGGCGGAGGCGTGGCTTGGGCTTGCCGCCTCCTATGACCGGTTGAAGCGGTTCGATCTCGCCGACCGCGCCTACACCCAGCTCTATCGCATGGTGGGCCGCACGTCGGAGATCCTCAACAACCAGGGCTATTCCTTCATGCTGCGCGGCGATTACGCGCATGCCCGCCAGATCCTCGCCGAGGCGCAGGCAAAGGACCCGGCCAATCCCTATATTGCCAACAATCTCGCGCTGCTCGCGGAAAGCGTGCGGACCCGTCGGGCCGTGCGGTAGCAATCGCCTTTTCTCGGCCGGCGCACACGAACTTCGAGGTGCGCCGCATGCTTGCCGATCTAAGACAGTTCCTCGCCGAGCTCACCGGCGGGGCCAAGCCGCAGGACACGTTCGCCGACAACGACTACCGGCGCGCCGCGGCCGCCCTGCTGGTCCACATCGCGACCCTCGACGGCGATCTCACGCCGGTCAAGCGCGACAAGCTGCACGCGATCCTCGAAGCCCAGTTCGCACTCGATCCGGCAGCCACCGGCGCACTGATCGCGGCAGCGGCCGCCGACGACCGCGAGGCGGTCGATTTCTATCATTTCACCAGCCTCCTGATGCGCACGCTCAATGAGGCCGGCCGGTTGCGTGTCGTCGAGATGCTGTGGGAGATGGTCTACCTGGACGGCAAGGTCAGCGAGTTCGAGGCGAACGTCATGTGGCGGGTCGCCGACCTGCTCGCGGTCTCGCCACGCGACCGCATCGCGTTGCGCGAGCGTGTCGCCGCGGCGCGGGTCGACGAGAGCACCCCGTGAGCGGGCCGGGGCGCCGGGTCGTGGCGATACTGAGGCCAAATTTGCAGTCGAGACGTGCGTCCTGCTCATGGTTGCCCACGCGGCACTGGTCTTGCAAACCGGCGGGGGGAGGGTAGGACAAAGGGATGCACGGGCCTGTGGATTCGCGATCTCGCGGGCCGGCCGCCGAGCGGCCGGTTCTCGCAGTGCTGCACCAGGAGCACTCGACTCCCGGGCGGATCGGCCACTACCTCGCCAAGCTCGGCGTTCCGCTCGACATCCGCCGGCCGCGCTTCGGCGATCCGCTGCCCGAAACCCTCGCCGAGCACGCCGGCGCCGTCATCTTCGGCGGCCCGCAGAGTGCGAACGACACCGATGACTTCGTGCGGCGCGAGATCGACTGGATCGGCGTGCCGCTCGCCGAGAAGAAGCCGTTCCTCGGCATCTGCCTCGGTGCCCAGATGCTGGCCAAGCACCTCGGCGCCCGTGTCGCCTATCATCCGGAGGGGAAGGTCGAGGTCGGCTACTATCCGATCCGTGTGACCGAGCACGCCCGCGCGGTGTGCGGCGAGTGGCCCGACGTGGTCTACCAGTGGCACCGCGAAGGTTTTACGCTCCCGCATGGCGCAAAGTTGCTGGCGGAGGGCGAGATCTTCGAGGCCCAGGCGCTGCGCTACGGGCCGGCCGCGTACGGCATCCAGTTTCACGCCGAGGTGACCCACGCCATGATGTGCCGCTGGACCACTCGCGGCCATGCCCGCATGGAGCTGCCGGGCGCGAAGCAGCGCGCCGCGCATTTCGCCGAGCGGCCGATCTACGACCTCGCGATCCGTGCCTGGCTCGCCACCTTCCTGGCGTGCTGGCTGCAGCGCGACACGGCGAGCGTGGATTCCGGCGCGCGAGCCGCGGCCAGCCCCTAGGGGCGCTGTCCCTCAGACCAGCGTGAAGGCGTCATGATAGGCGCCCTGAATGCTGCCGCCCGGCACCGGGCCGCCGCCGGGCACGTGCACCATGTCGCCGATGACCGCGACGGTCGCGCCGTGCAGGCCGTGACGCGGCAGCTTCATCGGCGCGAGCGCCTCCCATTTGTCGGCCTTGGGATCGTAGGCCTCGTTGGTGCCGAACACCTTGCCGGTCGCCTCGCCGCCGAACACCACGATCCGATCGCGATAGTAGACCGCGGACACGCCGCTGCGCGGCGTCGGAAGCGGCGCGCGGAATGTCCAGGTGTCGCTCTTCGGATCGTAGACGGCGTGCAGGGAGGTGTTGAAGTCGTAGGAGTCCATGCGGCCCGCGATGGCATGGATCTTCCCGTCAACCACCGCGACACCCATGTGGTCGCGCTGGCCGACGAACGGCTGAGTGCCGGTCGAGCCTCGCATGCCGTCGAGAATCTCGTATTTGTCGGTCGCTGGATCGTAGACCTCGTGCCATTCGACCGACCGCACGTCACGGCCGCCGAGCAAATGGATCTTGCCGTCGAGCACGACGGCGGACGAGGCGCCGCGCGGCCGCAGCAGGCCGGCGATCGGCTTCCATTCGTCCGCCGTGGCGTCATACACGAAGCATTTCGAATGCGGACAGCGGTTCTGCTCGATGAAGCCGCCGAAGGCGTAGATCTTCGGTCCGATCGCCGCCAGCGCCACGTGATTGCAGGGCAGCGGGAAGCGCGCCTTGAGCGTCCATTGTCCGGTCTTGGGATCGAACACCTGATGGACATCACCGTCCACGCGATGGCGCGCATAGCCGGCGACGACGTGGATACGGCCCTGGCATTCGATCACGCCCATCTCGCCGACCGGGATCGGCAGGCGCGGCTGCTCGACCCATTTGCCCTGATTGGCGGCGGGCGGCGCGACGCTGGTCATGTATCGCTGATTCTGCGCCGTTGCCGGCACGTCGGTGATCTTGCGGTCGAACAGGCCGGCAAACAGCGGGTCGGCGGTCTCTATCGCACTCGTCATGGCGTCCCCCTCGGCGCGTCGTCGAATGTCGTCTTCTCGCGCGTCAGGCCGCGTATTGCGGCACCGCCTCGCGCAGCAGCGCGCGCGTGCGCTCAACCCCTTCGCGCGCGACCTCGTGTGGCGAGCGTGCCCACAGCTCCGGATTGGGCGCCTCATAGCTCAGGTAGCCGGCATAACCTTTCTCGGCGAGCAAGCTGAGCACCTCGCGCCAGCGCACGATGCCCTTGCCGGGCACCAGCCGGTCGGTCGGACGTTTGACCCCGGTCACCGGGTTGGGTGAGAGGTCGCTGTACTGGAAGCAGAAGATGTCTTCGCCCGGCACGTCCGCGAAGCCGCGGCCTCCCGCGCCGCTGCGCGCCAGGTGATAGGCGTCGAGCAGGAGGCCGACGTTCGTCTTGGCCGCGCCCGCGACGACCTCGCGCTGCACGGCCAGGCTGTTGAGCACCTCGTGCTGCGAATTGAACTCGATCGCGAGCCTGAGGCCGAACTCGGCCGCGATATCGCCGGTGGCGCGCAGATTGGCGATCGCCTCGGCCACCGTCCCGGTATAGGGCCCGGGCGCGCTCATGAGCATGCCGCAGTCGAGCGCCACGGCGTCCTCGCAGGATTCGCGAAACGCGCCGAACAGGCGCTTGCTCTCGTCGCCCTTGGCGAACAGCCAGCCGTACTCGACGCCGAGCACGCCGACCGGGATGCCGCTGTCGCGAACGAGCGCACGCACCTGCGCGTTGCTCATGCCCTGCTCGTAGCAGCGCTTGAAATCCGTGCGCCTCAGCTCGACCGCGTCGTAGCCGGCCTGCCGCGCCGCATCGAGCGCAATCGCGAGCGGCGTGGTGTCGATCGTCCACATGTGCAGCGCGAGGCGCCCGAACCGATCCGCCATGTGCTCCCCCAACTTGCCTGTTGCGTCGGCTGCAGCGGGCCGGGATAGTTGCACCGAGACGGAAGCCTGTCGACTCCATTCAAAAGGCTTGCGTGCGCGCCATCTCGAGGAGCTTGCGATGACCAACGCCGTTGCGTCCCGCAACATCAGCTTCATCAGCCATTGCGATCAGGGCGGCCGCGGGGACGGCGTGCAGGTCATGGTGCATCGCGGCTACGCCTATATCGGCCACGGCTTCAGCAACGGCATCACCGTCATCGACGTGCGCGATCCGAAGAAGCCGAAGACCGTCGACTTCCTGCCCGCCCCGCCCAACACGCGCGCCTTGCACCTGCAGACGCACGGGGACCTCATGCTGGCCGTGAACGCGCCGAGCATGTGGACCATGCAGGTCGATCCGAAGGCCTATTTCTCCGGGTCGCCCGCCGATCTCATCAAGGACAAGCCCTTCACGTCCGGCATCCGGGTTTACGACATCTCCCGGCCCGAAGCGCCGCGTGAGATCGCGTTCCTGCCGATCCATGGCGTCGGGCCGCACCGGATCTGGTGGGCAGGCGGCCGCTATGCCTACGTGTCGGTACATTTCGCCGACTTCGCCGACCATGTGCTGGCGATCCTCGACATGGCGGATCCGACCAAGCCGACCATCGTCGGCAAATGGTGGTTGCCCGGGCTGTGGTCGGGCGGCGGCGAGACGCCGACGTGGCCGAAGGGCAAGCGATACGCGCTGCATCACGGGCTCGTCGCCGGCAATCTCTTCTACGGCGCCTGGCGCGATGGCGGGCTCACCATCCTCGACGTAGCCAATCCCGAGAAGCCGTCGCTCGTCGTCCATCGCAACTGGGATCCGCCGTTCGGCGGCGGCACCCATTCACCGCTGCCGCTGCCCGACCGCAATCTGCTCGTGATGGCGGACGAGGCGAACTTCGCAGACTGCAGCCAGGGCCTGCGCTACATCTGGGTGTTCGACGTGCGGGTGCCGTCGAACCCGATCAGCATCTCCACCATGCCGATCCCGGACGAGGCCGATTACTGCAAGAAGGGCGGTAATTTCGGTCCGCACAATCTGTGGGAAAACCGACCCGGCGCTTTCCAGAGCTCGCGCACGATCTTCGCGACGCTGCACAATGCGGGCGTGCGCGCCTACGATCTCGAAAATCCCTTCCATCCGCGCGAGATCGGATACTTCGTGCCGCCCGATCCCGAGCGCATGTTCGATCCGCGTCCCAATCGGCCGCAAGTGATTCAATCGGCCGACTGCTTCGTCGACGCGCAGGGCGTGATGTATCTCACCGACTCCAACGCCGGGCTCTACATCCTGCAGTTCGAAGGCGGCTGATCCGGCCGCTCGAGCCTGTCCGGGCGTCGAGCGGGAGATCGCGGCGCACCGTTTTCCACCGCGGCTCGATTGACACCGGGCAGGGCGAAATTCAGACTGTCGCTGTCCAAAGAGCCGCGTTCAGCGGCCAATTGCGGCAACCCCGGGGAGGATGAACGTGGCACAGACAATCGAGAATTTCGTCGGCAAGGCGCTGGACGAGGCGAAGATATCGCCACTGCATGTGCGGATCGTCGGGCTCATTGCGGCCGGCTACTTCTTCGACGTGATCGACTTCACGATTCTCGGTTCGCTCAATCCGTTCCTGACCAAGTCCTTCGCGTCGCCGGCGGAGTTCGCGTTCATCGGCAGCGCGGCGATCTTCGGCATGGCGATCGGCACCGCGGGCCAGGGACAATTGAGCGACCGCTTCGGCCGCCGATTCATCTACCAGTTCAACCTGCTGCTGTTCGGCATCTTCACGATCCTCGGCGCCCTCGCGCCCACCGTCCCGCTGCTGATCATGTGCCGGTTCATCGCCGGACTCGGGCTCGGGGCCGAGCAGCCGCTCGCCTTCGCCTACGCGGGCGAATACGCGCCCAAGGACATCCGCGGGCGAATCCTCGCCATCGTGCATTTCATCGGCGGCGCCATGGTGTGGCCGATCGGCACCGCGCTGGTCCTGCTGTTCGGCAGCACGTTGGCCTCGCCCGACCAGGTCTGGCGCGGCGTCTGGCTGCTGATCGGCGTCGGCGCGCTGATCGTGTGGGTGTTCCGCTTCACGCTGCCGGAATCGCCGCGCTATCTCGCGACGCACGGCCGCGGCGAAGAGGCGATCGCCGTGCTCAAGCGGCTCGGGATCTCCGGGCCGACCGCGCCGCTCAGCACCGACATCGCGAGCGACACCAAGAGCGACCCGTTCGCCGTCGTGTTCAAGATGTATCCGATGCGGGTGGTGGCCGGCATGGTCTGCTTCACGGCCTTCTTCGGCTTCGCCATCGGGCTCGGCGCCTGGCTGCCCAACATCATGTTCGACAAGGGCTTCACCATCACGAAGTCGCTCCAGTACACGCTGGCGATGAACTTCGCGGTGCCATGTGCGAGCATCTTCATGATGTACGCGCTCGACAACATCGGCCGGAAGGTCACCTCCGTCTGCGCCTTCGTGGCCGCCGGCGTGATGGCGATCGTGTTCGCGAATGCGGCCACCGAGGTCATGCTTCTGGTCGCCGGATTCATCATGGTGTTCTTCGTCCAGGTGGCCGGGAACGCGATGCAGATCTTCGTGTCGGAGGTGTTCCCCACCAACGCGCGCGCTTCCGGCTTCGGCTGGGCCTCGGGCGTCGGCCGCATCGCCACCGCGTTCATCATCCCGGGGATCCTGCTGATCCGCGGCGCCTACGGGATCGAAACCGTGTTCGTCTGCCTCGCCATCCTGCTGGCGATCGCCGCCGCCATGGTGACGCAGCTCGGTCCCGAGGCGAAGCGGCTGGGCTTGGACGAGATCGCGCCGCCCACCAACAGGCTCATCGAAGCCGGCCAGGCGTTCTGGCTCAAGTTCGTGGGGTACGGCCTGATCGGGCTTTCGCTCATCTGGTGGATCGACTTCTATCTTGCGGTCAAGGAGATCAAGACCGGGATTCCCTGCTTCCTCTACACGACCGCGAGCTGCAGTGCGGTTGCGAGCTCCACCAAGCTGGTGGGTCACCTCGTCTATCAGCCCTACTTGTTGTGGATCGGCATCGTGGTCCTGGCGGTTGCCTACGTGCTGGGTTCGAAGCGATCGGCATCCGCGCGCCAGGCCTCGGCCGGCTGACGGGCGAGACCTCGGCTTTTCGATGCGGCGCGCTCCGGCGCGCCGCATTTTTTTCTGAGCCGGAAGAGACGCTCCGACCTCAGCCGTCGCGAGGTTCACTTGCGAGAAATGCGGATGTTGCGAAGCCTGGCCTGCCAGCCGAAGCCCGTAGGGCGCAGGCTGGTGGAGCCGAGGGGGATCGAACCCCTGACCTCCTCATTGCGAACGAGGCGCTCTCCCAGCTGAGCTACGGCCCCTGCCGGCCGACGGCGTTTTGCGCCTGAGGCCTTGGGAAGGGTGCCATTTAGGACCGGGGTCCCGCCCTGTCAAGGATCGTGGTTAATCGCCGAAAACCGCTGATTTTTGCCGGGAGTTACGCACGCTGCGCAATCGCTGCGCGCGCGGGGCCGTGCTTGTTTGCCCCCGGGCGACCGTTTAAATGACTGCGTCGCCCACGTTCGGAACAACCGACATGCGCCCATTGCTCGAAGTCATCATTATCCTTCTGAATATCTACTGGTGGATCGTCATCATCGCGGTGATCATGTCCTGGCTGATCGCCTTCAACGTGGTGAACACGCGCAACCAGATCGTCGGCATGATCGCCGATTTTCTCTATCGGCTGACCGAGCCGGTATTTCGGCCGATCCGCAACCTTCTGCCGAGTGTCGGCGGCATCGACTTCTCGCCGCTGATCGTGCTGCTCATCATCTATGTCCTCGAGCGCTACATCAGGGACTACATCTACCCCTACGTTCCCTGAAGCCGTGGCGGACGAACCTCCCTGGCGCGTTGTCGCTGACGGGATCGCGCTGGCGGTGCGGCTGACCCCCAAGGGCGGGCGCGACGCAATCGACGGCATCGAGCGACTGGCGGACGGCCGCTCCGTCCTCAAGGCCCGGGTGCGCGCAGCGGCGAGCGAGGGCGCGGCGAACGCGGCGCTGGTGCGGCTGGTGGCGCGTTTGCTCGCAGTGGCGCCGGGCCGGGTGAGCGTGGTCGCGGGCGAGACCGCGCGGGTCAAGCGTCTCGCGATCGCAGGTCCTGGTCCGGCCTTGGCGGCCGCGCTCGAACGCTGGCTGCGAAGTTCTGAATCGGGACACTAGCGACGGAGAAGGGATGACGGCGACCATCATCGACGGCAAGACGATCGCGGCCGAGCTGCGCTGGCGCGTCGCGGCGGAGGTCCGCCGCCTCGCCGCCGCGCATGGACTTACGCCCGGCATCGCGGTGGTCCTCGTCGGCAACAATCCGGCGAGCGAGGTCTATGTGCGGAGCAAGACGCGCCAGGTGGTCGAGGCCGGGATGCGGTCGTTCGACCAGCGCCTGCCGGACAGCGCCAGCCAGGCCGAGCTCCTCGATCTGATCGAGCGCCTCAATGCCGATCCGGCCGTCCACGGCATCCTGGTGCAGCTTCCGCTGCCGTTCCAGATCGATACCGCGCGGGTGATCGCGGCGGTGGATCCCGGCAAGGACGTCGACGGATTCCATCCGCTCAATGTCGGCCGCCTCGCGGCCGGGCTGCCGGTGCTGGTGCCGTGCACGCCGCTCGCCTGCGTGATGCTCGCCAAGACGGTCCGGCCGTCGCTCGCCGGGCTCGATGCGGTGGTGATCGGCCGCTCCGCCATCGTGGGCCGGCCGCTGGTGCATCTCCTGCTGGCCGAGAACGCCACCGTCACCATCGCGCATTCGAAGACGCGCGACCTGCCGGCGCTGTGCCGCAGCAAGGAGCTGCTGTTCGCGGCAATCGGCCGGCCCGAGCTCATCAAGGGCGACTGGATCAAGCCGGGCGCGACCGTGATCGACGTCGGCATCAACCGGATCACCGGTCCGGGCGGAGAGTCGCGCATCGTCGGCGACGTCGACTTTACCGGGGCGCGCGCGGTGGCGGGTGCAATCACGCCGGTACCGGGCGGCGTCGGCCCGATGACGATCGCATGCCTGTTGGTCAATACGCTGCGCGCGGCGTGCGCCGCGAACGGCCTGCCAGTACCCGCGATCTGAGCGGTGAAGCGAAACAGTGGTGCGAAGGCGGGACGACGTCCCAGTCAGGTCCAGCCGTAGGCGACCTTCTCGAGCATCTTGCCGCCGAATTTCTCCGATGACCGGGCGATCGCGCGCCCGCCGAGCGCGCGATAGAACTCGACCGCCGGTTCGTTGTCGGACAGCGCCCAGACCACGAGGCTCTTCATGCCGCTCTGCACGAGGTCGCGGCGCGCCGAAGTGAACAGCCGGCGGCCAAAGCCCAATCCCTGAAACTCGGGCCGCAGATAGATTTCGTAGATCTCGCCCTCGTAATGCAGGCTGCGCGCCCGGTTACGTCCATAATTCGCATAGCCCGCGATCGTCTCGCCGAACGCCAGCAGCGAAATGCGGCTACCCTTGCGAATGGCGCCGTCCCACCATGCGGCGCCACGGCGCGCGATCAGCTTGTCAAGTTCGGGACCTGGAATGATGCCCTGATAGGCGGTGCGCCAGGCTTCATCATGCGCTTCGGCGACCGGTTTGGCATCGGACGGCCGCGCGCGACGAATCTCGATGAGGACGGTGCTGCTCATGAATCGAATACAAGCAAATCAGAGACTCCTGCATCAAGAGGGACGTTGATGACGCGCGGAGTGTGTGGATTCCTATCGCATGCAATAGTGAATCCCTTGTGCGGCTTGAGGAAATTTGTGCGAGCGCGGAGCTTTTGCGCGGTTTTTGCGGGGTGCGGAGGCGTCGTGCGGACGTGCGCGCTTGTCGTTTTCTTGGCGAGTGTGCCCTCGATGCCACGCAGCGAACCGCTCGCCGGACCGCAAACCGTCGAGACAGGAGCGCTTCGTCGCCAGCTCTGGCGATTACCGTCGGGTCAGCCCGGCGTTCTCATGCGCGCCACGCTGTTTCGTCCGTCGGGCGAGGGTCCGTTCCCGCTTCTGGTGATGAATCACGGAACGACGCAGAACGCGGAGCGTCGGCGCATGCTGCCGCTGCCGGCCTTCGACTCGCTGGCGGGCTGGTTCGTGCGGCACGGATTTGCCGTCGCGGTTCCGCAACGGCCCGGTCATGGCGAGACCGGCGGCGCCTATCGCGAGGATCAGGGCGGCTGCGACGATGCCGATTTCGCGCGCGCGGGACGCGGCGCTGCCGACAGCATCATGGCCGCCACGGCCTACCTTACGGCGCAGCCTTTCATTCGCCGCGGCCGGACCGTCGTCGCCGGCCAGTCGGCCGGCGGCTGGGCGGCGCTCGCGGTCGCGAGCCGCGCGCCACCCGGCCTGCGCGCAGTGATCAATTTCGCCGGCGGCCTCGGCGGGCGTTCCTATGACCGGCCCGACAACAACTGCGCCGCCGACCGCCTGTTCGCGACGGCAGCAGAGTTCGCCCGCACTGCGCAGGTGCCGAGCCTCTGGGTCTATACGGCGAACGACAGCTATTTCCCGCCCCGCCTGTCGGCGGCCATGGTGGAGGCCTACCGGGCGGCGGGCGGAAAGGCGGAGTTCGAGTTGCTGCCGGATTTTGGCCGCGACGGCCACTTCATGGCCGAGACGGAAGGCTCGGAATCGGCCTGGGGGCCGGCGGTGGAGCGGTTTTTGGCGAAGATTCGCTGATTGTAGCCCGCATTGAGCCCACGGGTCCCGCCTTCGGCGAGCCCGAGGACAGGCTCCGCGAAATGCGGGAACACCGGTCCCGGATGTCGCTCCACTCCATCCGGGCTACGAGACTCCATGCGTGCTACGCGACTGCGCCCGTTACACCTGCTCGGCTTCGCGGCGCCGCTCTTCCTTCTTGCGGTCGTTGGGATCGAGGATCGCCTTGCGCAGGCGGACCGACTTGGGCGTGACCTCGACCAGCTCGTCGTCCTCGATGTAGGCGAGCGCCCGCTCGAGCGTCATGCGGATGGGTGGGGTGAGCCGCACCGCCTCGTCCTTGGAGGTGGTGCGGATATTGGTGAGCTTCTTGCCCTTGAGTACGTTGACCTCGAGGTCGTTGCCGCGGGTGTGTTCGCCGACGATCATGCCGCGATAGACCTTCCAGCCCGGCTCGATCATCATCGGTCCGCGGTCCTCCAGATTCCACAGCGCATAGGCGACCGCCTCGCCGGCATCGGTCGAGATCAGCACGCCGTTGCGGCGCCCCTGGAGCAGTCCCTTGTAGGGCGCGTAGGCATGAAACAGCCGGTTCATCACCGCCGTGCCTCGGCTGTCGGTCAGGAGCTCGCCCTGGTAGCCAATCAGGCCGCGGGTAGGCGCGTAGAAGACGAGGCGGGTGCGGCCGCCACCGGAGGGCCGCATCTCGATCATCTCGGCCTTGCGCTCGGCCATCTTCTGCACCACCACGCCGGAGAACTCGTCGTCCACGTCGATGACGACCTCCTCGATCGGCTCCATCAGCTCGCCCGCGTCGTCGCGCTGCAGAAGCACCTTGGGCCGCGAGACCGACAGCTCGTAGCCTTCGCGCCGCATGGTCTCGATCAGGATGCCGAGCTGCAATTCACCGCGTCCCGCGACCTCCACGGCGTCGCGCTCCGCCGACTCGGACACCCGCAGAGCTACATTGCCCTCGGCTTCGCGAAACAGCCGGTCGCGGATCATCCGGCCGGTGACCTTGTCACCCTCGGTGCCGGCGAGCGGGGAGTCGTTGACCCGGAAGGTCATCGCGAGGGTGGGGGGATCGATCGGCTGGGCCGGAAGAGGTGCCTCGACCTCGGGTGCACAGATCGTGTGCGCCACCGTCGCCTCGGGCAGGCCCGCGACCGCCACGATGTCGCCGGCGAAAGCCTCGTCGATCGGCTGGCGCTCGAGGCCGCGGAAGGCGAGCACTTTCGAGACACGCCCCTGCTCGATCAGGTTGCCGTTGCGGTCGAGCACCTTGGCGGGCTGGTTGGGCTTGATCGACCCCGACGTGATGCGACCGGTGACGATGCGGCCGAGATAGGGATTCGCCTCGAGGATGGTGCCGAGCATGCGGAACGGGCCGTCCTCAACCTTAGGCTCCGCGACGTGGCGCAGTACGAGATCGAACAGCGGCGTCATGCCCTGGTCCTTCGGGCCCTCCGGGCTCGCCGCCATCCATCCCTGTTTGGCGGAGCCGTACAGGATCGGAAAGTCGAGCTGCTCCTCGGTCGCGTCGAGCGCCGCGAACAGGTCGAACACCTCGCTCGCCACCTGCGCGGGCCGCGCGTCGGAGCGGTCGACCTTGTTGATGACGACGATCGGCTTCAGGCCGACCTTGAGCGCCTTCGACACCACGAACTTGGTCTGTGGCAGCGGCCCCTCGGCGGCGTCGACCAGCACCAGCGCGCCGTCCACCATGCCGAGGATGCGCTCGACCTCGCCGCCGAAATCGGCGTGGCCGGGCGTATCAACGATATTGATGCGGACGTCCTTCCACTGGATCGAGGTCGCCTTGGCGAGGATGGTGATTCCGCGCTCGCGCTCGAGGTCGTTCGAATCCATTGCGCGTTCCGTCACCTTCTGGTTCTCGCGGAAGGTACCGGCTTGCTGCAGCAGGCGGTCGACCAGGGTGGTCTTGCCATGGTCGACATGGGCGATGATCGCCACGTTGCGAAGCGACATGAGGGTTCCGGATTGGAGAGCGAATCACGGCCGCCAATGGCCGATTTTGCAATGCAATATAGGGATCGAACGAGGCCACGCAACCCGGAAAAGCGCAGGCCTGCCGTCTTCCTTAACGCGGTTCCGGCAAGGGTCCGCTCGGCCCGTTCCACGGGCCGATGCGCGTCCCCCGGGGCATCGCGCCCTTCACCATCAGCATCTCCCCGACCGTCTCCGACGTGATCAGGCCGATGAGCCGGCCGACGCGGTCGACCACCCCGACCGCAGGGGCCGATTTCTCCTGCAGGATGCGGAACGCGTCTTCGAGGCAGGTCCGGCTGTCGACGGTGGGGACGTCCTTCATCATGGCGTCGGCGACGCGCGCATCGGGACCGAGGGACTTGAGGGCGCGGATGATGCCGTCGCGGCCGAGCAGGCCCACCAGGCGACGGTCGGCGTCGATGACCGGGAACTCCGTCTGGCTCGTGTGCAGCAAGGTGTTGATGGCGGCCTCGATATGCTCGTCGGGGGTGAGCGTCGCATAATTGGTGATCATGGCGGCGCTGACCGGAACATCGCGCGACATGGCGCGGATCGCCACCAGGTGGGCCTCCGATGAAGCCGCCAGATAGACGAAGATGGCGATGAAGATCAGCAGCGGGTTCCCGAACAGCCCGAGGAAGCCCAGCCCGAAGGCCACCAGCTGCCCGATGGTGGCGGCGATCTCGGTCGCGCGGACATGCCCCAGCTTGATCGCCAGAAGGGCGCGCAGCACGCGTCCGCCGTCCATCGGAAAGGCCGGGATCATGTTGAACACGGCAAGGAAAAGATTGACCTCGGCAAGCCGGTCGATGAGCGAGATCCGGCTGCTCTCCATGGCGACAAGGTCGCGTGGATCGAGATGGGCGCCCAGCAGGAGCAGCACGACCGCGATCGCCACGTTGACGAGCGGACCCGCGATGGCGATGAGGAATTCCTGCCTCGGCTCTTCAGGAATGCGCGCGAGCCGCGCCACGCCGCCGATCGGCAGCAGCGTCACGTCGGGCGTCGGCACCCC
>Ga0075426_10001493_pt1 | contig 16614 bp, 11 predicted proteins | sample SoiMethybrSBSTD5_FD_75304 | JGI IMG/M metagenome (GOLD analysis project Ga0075426, IMG submission 75304) | Bulk soil microbial communities from a Populus tree surrounding site in Tennessee, USA - Soil MetaG P. TD hybrid SBSTD5 | ecosystem: Environmental > Terrestrial > Soil > Tree plantation... | reverse complement strand
CGGCAAGTCGACGCTCGCGCTCGCGCTCGCCCGCGCCGGCGGCCGGTTGGTGACCGACGACGTGCTGCCGGTCGAGTTAGGCGCCGAGCCCACCGCCGTTCCCGGCGTCCACCAGGTGAAGCTGTGGGATGACACCGCGGAGTTGTTCGGCGTGTCGCGCGACGGCGTCGAGGCGGGCGAGAAGCACCTCGTGCACGACTTCTCCGACACCGCGCTCATGACCGACCGGTCGCCGCTCGCCGCCTGCTACCTGCTGGCGCCCCTCACGGGCGATCAGACCCCCGAGGCTCCGGCGGTGCGCACGAGACTCGGCGACATCGCGTCGGCGCTGGCGCTGGTGCGCCAGGCGACGTTGGGCGCTTTGTTAGGCGGAAGCGAGGCCGCCGTCGTGTTCGACCGCGCGGTCTCTCTTGCCAAGAAGGTGCACGTGTACCGCCTCGACGTCGCGCCCGGGCTCGAGCGGGTCCCCGAGATCGTCACGCAGCTCCTGGCATGGCACGGCGCACGCACGCCCATGGCGGCGGCGTGACCGAAACCACGACGCCGACGCCGCTCGAGGCGCCGGTGCCCGCCGCCGCGCGGCCCATCTCCGTCGTCCTCGACGGCCTCTCCAAGCGGTTTCCGGTGCGGCGCGGCTGGATGCAGATGTTGCGGCATCCGCGTCGCGTGTCCTACACCGCCGTGCTGCAGAACGTGAGCGCCGAGGTGCGCGAGGGCGAGTTCTTCGGGCTGCTCGGGCCTAACGGAGCCGGCAAGACGACGCTGTTCAAGATCCTGGCGACGCTGATCCTGCCCGATGCCGGCACGGCCACGATAGCCGGATTCGACATCATCCAGAGTGCGCCGAGCGTGCGCCAGGTGCTCGCGCCGGTGATCGCCGATGAGCGCAGCCTCTACTGGCGCCTGTCCGCCCGCGAAAATCTCGAATTGTACGGCGTGCTGCAGGGCCTGGACCGGCGCGCGGCGCGAGAGCGCGCACACGAGCTGCTGCGCGTGGTCGGACTCGACGACACCGGCATCAAGATCGTCGCGTCGTTCTCGTCGGGCATGAAGCAGCGGCTGCTCATCGCCCGCGCACTGATCGGCGGCCCGCGCGTGCTGCTGCTCGACGAACCGACGCGGAGCCTGGATCCGATTTCGGCGCGGCAATTTCGCGCGTTCCTGCGCGAGGAGATCTCGGGCCGCCAGAAGTGCACGGTGTTGCTCGCCACGCACAACACCGAAGAGGCGCTCGAGCTGTGCGACCGCGTCGCCGTACTCGATCACGGGCGCATGCTGGCGACGGGTACCGCGGCGCGTCTTGCCCGTGAGAACGGCGATGAGCGCTATCGGGTGTGGACGCGCGACCCGGGTCAGCCGGGGATCGCGGCGCTCGTCGAGCGCGGTGTCGTACGCGATGTCGAGCTGCGCGGCATCGACGAAGACGGGTGGTCGATTCTCGAAATGGAGATTCCGGGCGGCCCCGATCGCGCCGCGCAGGTGCTGGCCTTTCTCACTGAGCAGAACCTCCCGATCTCGCGCTTCGAGCGCGTGACGCTGTCGCTGGCCGATCTAATCCAGCGCATCGTGGAACGACAGGTCATACCGGAGGCCGGCGATGCGTGAGTGCTGGGCGTTGATCGTCGCCAGCTGGAAGACGGCGTTGAGCTATCGCCTGTCGATGGCGTTTTCGCTCGTGTCGCTCATCGTCGGCATCGTGCCGGTGTACTTCGTCGCGCGGGCGCTCCAGACGACGATGGCGAAATCGATCGCGCTGCAGGGCGGCGAGTATTTCGCGTTCCTGCTCATCGGCATGATCGCCCTGACGTTCATCATGACGGCGGTGAACGCGATTCCCGGCGTCGTGACGAGCGGTATTGCGACCGGGACGCTCGAGGCGCTGCTCAGCACGCGCGCATCGCTGCCCGAGCTCGTGTCCGGGCTCATCGGCTACAGCTTCGTGTGGACGGGACTCCGGAGCGTCGTGATGCTTGCCGCCGGGCTTGCGTTAGGCGTGCACCTCGTGTGGGGCGCGTGGTTCTCGTCGCTCTTCATCATGGCGCTCATCGTGCTCGCGTATCTCCCGTTCGGCATCTTCTCGGCGGCGCTGCAGTTGGCGTTCCGCACGGCGGGCCCGCTGCCGTCGGCGGTGCTCGTGGCTTCCAGTTTCTTGGGCGGCGTGTACTATCCCACGCATGTGATGCCGTCGTGGTTGCCGCGTCTGTCTGATGCCATCCCGCTCACCTACGGCCTGCGCGCCCTGCGCATGACGTTGCTCGAAGGAATTCCGTTCAGCGCGGTGATCCCGGATGTGGCGACGTTGATTGGTTTCGTCCTGTTGCTGACGGCGCTGAGTCTGTTCGCCCTCACGGAGGCGTTGCACTACGCTCGTCGAAGCGGAACGCTTGCCCAGTATTGACGAACTCCCGCTCCTAACTGAGCCGTGGCGGGGAGGTGCGTTGTCCCCCGAAGCCAGGTTGCTGCTGCTGAGTGCCGGCGGCCCGGACAACGACGACCGGTTGCGCGAGCTCCTGGTCGGGCCGTTGGGCTGGGATCGTCTATGCGCGCTGGCCACGCGCGAGCGCGCGGAGCCGGTGCTGTACGAGCGGCTGCGGTCGGTGTCGGCGCGGCGCGGCGTGCTGCCGGCGGGCGCGGCGCCCCTCGAGCGGCTCGCCCGTGTGTCGCAGTTCCGGATGATGCACCTCGAGCAACGGTTAGGCGAATCGCTGGCGGCGCTGGCGCGCGAACGGATCGACGCGATGCTGCTCAAGGGCGCGGCGCTGGCGCTCACCGTGTACGGCTCCTTCGTCAAGCGGCCGATGTCGGACCTGGACCTGCTGCTGCGCGGCGGCAGCGGCGTCGCGGGTCGGGCGCGGGCCACGCTCCTGACGTCGGGCTGGGTCACGACCGAGCTCGAGCAGCTGCAGGAGTTCTTCGAGGGCCACCAGCATTTACCCGCGCTCGAGGATGCGCGCGGTACGGGCGTCCAACTCGAGCTGCACACGGCGCTCTTCTTCGCGGGGCATCCGTTTCGGTTGTCGCCCGAGGATATCTGGGCTCGCGCAACGCCCATCATTGCATTCGGTCAGCGGACGAGCGTGCCATCGGTGCACGATCAGCTGCTGCACCTCTGTCTGCACTTCGCGTGGTCGCACATGATGGCGACCGGCGCATGGCGCGCGTTCCGCGATCTCGACACGCTCATCGGGACGGGCGACATCGCATGGGACGACTTCGTCGCGCTGGCGACATCGAGCCGCGGCGGCAGCTGCTGCTATTGGACCTTCCGGTTGGCGCATCGGTTGTCCGGTGTGCGCGTGCCGGAGTCCGTGTTGGAGGCGCTCAAGCCGCCGGTGCCCGAGTTCGCGCTCCAGCGGTTGGAGCGACACTTCGCGGCGAATCTGTTTCCTACCGAGTCGGTGTGTCCATCGGTGGCCATGGCATACACGATGTGGCGTGTGGGTGTGCGCCCCAAATGGAGCGGGCACGGCAGCGTGCGCCCGTGGGACCGCACCGACGATCTGCTGTTCGACGAGACGACGCGCATGTCGGGTCCGCGCCGGCTGGCGGAGCACATGCGAAACGCGCGCGGCTGGGCGAGATATGCGCGCGCCGTGCTCAAGGGTTAGGCAACGCGCACGCGGGATGGCGCGCGCCGCGGGAAGCCGGACGGCGGCAGACACGGTGCGCCTTCCCGCTTCACATGTGAAAAGACGCGATCGACTACGGCGTCGTCGTTTCCGGCTTGCCGTTGGCGTCGAGGAACGTGACGTCGCCTAACGCAAGCTGACGCACGCCGGCCTCGATCTTCGCACGGTCGCCGACCACCACCCAGATTTCCCGATCCGGCTGGATGAACGACGACACCGCCTTGGCGATGTCATCCGGCGTGAGCGCGCGGATCCGCGATTCGTACGTCTGGTAGTAGTTGTCCGGCAGGCCGTACGTCGCGATGTCGGAGAGGGCGCCGCGCACCGCGCCGCCGGTTTCCCACCGGCCGGCCAGGGTGAGCGTCTCACGATCCTTCGCGCCCTGGACCTCGGCGGCGCTGAGCGGACGCGACCCGGCGATGTCGTGCAGCTCCTTCACCAGCTCGCCTAACGACTCCTTGGTCTTGTCGGTCTGGACCGGCGCGTAGATGAACCAGGGCCGCTGGCCGCGCGCGTCCTGCGCGAACGCGAATGTGCCGTACGACCAGTGCTTGTCCTCGCGCAGATTCATGTTGATGCGCGAGCTGAACGAGCCGCCAAACGCGTCGTTGAGCGTTTCGAACGCCAACTCGTCGGGGTTCGCGGTGGGCGCGATGAGCGAACCGCCGATGATGATCGATTGCTCGGCGCCGGGGCGATCGAGGATGTACACCTTGGTTTTCGTTGGACCCGGCACCGTCGCGATGTTCTCGGCCGGAACGTCGCCCGGCTTCCACTCCTTGAAGGCGCGTTCGAGCTTCGGCGTGAGCTCGGCCATCGTGATATCGCCCACCACAACCAGCGTCGCATGGTTCGGCTTGAACCACGTCCGTGCGAACGTGGCCAGGTCCTCGCGGGTCATCGCGCGAACGGATTCCTCGGTGCCGCTGCCGGTGAGCGGTTGCGAGTAGGCGTGTCCCGGTCCGTAGAGCAGTGCCGGCACCACGCGCAGCGCGAGACCCGTGGGCTCGACTTTTTCCTGCTGGATGTTGGCGAGCGTTGCCTCCTTCTCGCGCGCGAGATCGCTGGCGGGAAACGCGGGGTGTAGAATCACGTCGGAGTAGAGCGACAGCGCCGGGTCGAGCTTGTCGCGCAACACCGAGAGCGAGACGGTGGCCACGTCGAGACCGGACTGTGCGTTGAGGTCGGCGCCGAGTGCGGCGAGGGCGTCGCTGATCTGGGGCGCCGAGCGCGTGGCCGTGCCCTCATCGAGCATCCGCATGGTCATCGACGACACGCCTGGTGCGTTAGGCTTGTCGGCCGCAAGGCCGGCGTCGAGCAGCATCGACATCCGCACCATCGGGATGGTCGTGCGGTGCGCGAGGACGACTTTGAGTCCGTTGGACAGCGTCGCGTGCTCGGCCGGCGGGAGCGGGGCGTCCGGGGGCGTGCCCACGGCGGGGAGCGACTTCCGATCCACGCCGCCGCTCGCGGCCGCAAAGTCGGGGAACGGGACGACGTCGAGGATGTACACGCCGTCGCTCAGCCACCGTTGGGCGGCGCCGCGCAGGTCGGCGATGGTCGCGCGCTGCACGCGGTCGAAGTCGATCTTGTATTGCTCCGCGTTTCCGGTGAAGGTCTGGCCGCGCGCCAGGATGTCCGACGTGCCGCCGAAGCCGCCGATGCGCTCGATGCGCCGGACGAAGTCCGCGCGATACTGGGTCTTCACCTGCGCGAGCTCGGCGGCCGTCGGACCGGTGCGAATGAACGCCGCCACCTCGTCGTTCACGGCGCGCTCCACGCCGTCGAGTTTTCCGTTAGGCTGCGCGGTCGCGATGATGTTGAACTGGCCGGCGATTTCCCGCGCGTCCAGGTAGGCGAACGCGTCGGTGGCGATGCGGTCGCGGTAGACGAGGCGTTTGTAGAGGCGCGACGATTTGCCGGATCCGAGGATGTCGGCGATGAGGCCCAGGTAGGTCGCGTCGGCGGAGCCGTATTCGGGCACGTTCCACACCTGGTAGACGCGCGCCTGCGGGACGCGGTCCTGCATGATCTGGCGGTGCGTGCCGGTCATCCTCGCGATCCACGTGCTCTGCTTGGTGATCGGCGGACCGGGCGGGATGTCGCCGAAGTACTGCTGGACTTTCTGGCGTGCCGTCTCGACGGTGATGTCGCCGGCGATGGAGAGGGTGACGTTGGCGGGCCCGTAGTACGTGCGGAACCAGTTCTTTACGTCCTCCAGCGATGCGGCATCGAGATCGTCCATCGAGCCGATGACCGAGTGGGAATACGGGTGGCCGGCCGGATACGTGTTCTCGGGAATGATGACGTCGGTCTTTCCGTAGGGCTCGTTTTCACCCTGGCGCTTCTCGTTCTGCACCACGCCGCGCTGCAGATTCAGGCGGGCCGTGTCGATCGCGCCTAACAGATGGCCCATGCGATCCGACTCCAGGAACAGCGTGCGGTCGAGCGCGGTGACGGGCACGGTCTCGAAGTAGTTCGTGCGGTCTTCGTTGGTCGTGCCGTTCAGGTCCGTGGCGCCTAACGCTTCGGCGGCCGGAATGTAGCGGTCGTTGTGGTTCTCGCTGCCCGCGAACATCAGGTGCTCGAACAGGTGTGCGAAGCCGGTCTTGCCGAAGACCTCGTTCTTGGAACCGACGTGATACCACAGGTTCACGGCGACGATCGGCGCGGTGTGGTCCTCGTGCACCAGCACCGTGAGTCCGTTGCCGAGCACGAACTTGGTGTAGGGGATGTCCGGCACGCCGGGAGTGGCGTTCGACGGCGCGTGCGCCGCGACGGGCAGCTGCTTGGTGGACGGTTGGTTCTGCGCCGCGACGATGACGGGGACGACGCACAATGCGGCGGCAAGCATTGTTGAACGCATCACGTGCATGGGACCAGCCTCGAAGCGAAGGGAATCACAATTCGGCGCCTGCCGCGATCATGGGCGCGCCCGCCGCGTTTCTCAAGGCCGCCCGTGCCCAACGTGTCACTTCTAACGGTTTGCGGACAGAACCGGCACCGGTCCCAGGCGGCCTCAAGACTGACCCACCGCTCTGGAGCACCGGCAGTCTCCAACCCTGCGGTCTTCGCTCGGTTCACGGGAACGACCTGCTCTGCTCACGCAGCACCGCCAAACTCTGGCTGCCCAGCGTGAAGAGCGCTTGAAAGATGCCTTGCACGCCGATTCGGTCTCCCGTGCGCGGAGCGCCGTTGCTCTCGCTGACCACCGTGAGCGTGCCGGTGTTGTCCTGCACCTGATACGTGCCCAGGCCAAACGCGCCGGCCGATTCTCTCACTCTGCCCTCGATTTTCACTGACTTCCCGTCGTAGCGACCCGGATCATCGAGGAGCTGACGGATCGGCGTGACACTCGCACATCCGGCGAGCAGCGCCAGCGACGCGATCAGCGCCGCGGGCGACACCACGCGGCGAAAAACACGGCGGGTTCTGGACATGATGGGATGCTCCGGCTGAAGGATCTCTATTGTGTCCAACGCTCACGGGCGCGCCGCTACGTCACGGACGGCCCGGCCACACTGCAATCGTCGCGATCTGCGGCGCGCCGATCGACGAAGTGATCCGAAGGTGAATGCCTTGGACCGTCATCGACGGCACGCGGTCCAACTTCTTATGCCCGATGGTGGTCCCGGTGGCGATCGTCTGCCATACACCGCCCACCAGCGCATCCACGCCGTGCGACGCGACCCGTTGCCCGTTCTGAATCGCTTCCGCCAACTCGATGACGCCGATTCGTGCCGGCTTCCGGAACGTCATGGCGAGCGACGGCGATCGATCCTCGCCCCGCGGACTCCACCATGTATCAGGGTCCCCGTCCAGCGTCGCTCCCGCACCGTGACCGGATGCCTCCGAAGACGCCGACGCACTCCCGCCCGCCGCGTTTTCGCCGAATTGGGCTGACAATTCGCTCGAGAAGGACGCGAGTCGAGCGACGTCGACGTCGTCGAGCACGCCCGCGCGATCCGGCGGCACGTTGAGCAGCACGTTGGCGTTCCGACCAACGGAGACAAAGAACAAGTCGATCAGTTCTTCCACGCTCTTCACCCTGGCGGACTCGGCCGCATGCCAGAACCAACCCGGGCGAATCGATACGTCCGCCTCGCCGGGTCGCCACACCGTACCAGCCGGATCGCCATGTTGCAGCATTCGCTCCACCGCAGGGCCTGTCGCGCCGGGAAACGGCACGGCGAGCGGATCCACGATCGACCAGTTGGGGTCGCCGGCCATGCCGTCTTCGTTGCCGATCCAGCGGACGTCGGGCCCGGCGTCGGAGAACATGACCGCCTCGGGCTGCAGGCGGCGCACCGTGCGGTGGATCCGGTCCCAGTCGTAGGTCTGACGCTTTCCGTTAGGCGCTTCGCCGTTGGCGCCGTCGAACCAGACTTCGGCGATCGGGCCGTAGCGCGTCAGCAGCTCCGTGAGCTGGGCGACGTAGAAGTCGTTGTAGCGGGGCGAATCGCCGTACGATCGCTCGTGCCGGTCCCAGGGCGACAGATACAATCCGGCGCCCAAGCCCTCTGCGCGACAGGCATCGGTGAACTCGCGCACCACGTCGCCCGCGCCGCCGCGCCACGGACTCCGGCGCACAGTGTGGTCCGTGACGGCGCTCGGCCACAGGCAGAAGCCGTCGTGGTGCTTTGCGGTGAGCACCATCGATCGAAAGCCCGCCGAGCGTGCACATCGCGCCCATTGGCGGGCGTCGAGCGCCGACGGATCGAAAACCGATGGGCTTTCCTCGCCGGTGCCCCATTCGCGGTCGGTGAACGTGTTGACGCCGAAGTGCAGGAAGAGGGCGCGCTCGCGGCGCTGATACCGGAGCTGCGACGGGGTCGGGCGCGGGCGTGCGCCGCCGAACGGAATGCCGGCGATGAGGCCGGCGCCGGCCGCCACGCACACCGACAAGAACGTGCGCCGGTCGCACGACTCCGTTAGGCGCGTCGAGTCGCCACCGCCGCTACCGTGCTCGGCACACGAAAGATCCCGCTGCCGATCGCCAACTCCAACCCACTTAACCAACACAGTTGCTTGTCCGTTTCTTCATGAGCAGATGAGTCCGACACATCGCGTTGGATTGTTCAAAGCGCGCTGGTGGCGTTGTCTCGGTGCGATCACCATGTCGGACGCTGATTGCCCCGCGTTCACCGAAGCCTCACATTGAGAGTATCGTTGGACGTAGTGCCGCGCTGCTCGCACCGATTCGCATGGCATGCACAGGCGGTCGCGCCCACACATTATGCGTTGGAAAGCATGCCTCATCGCTCGTATCGTCGCTGCGCGTTCACGGCGCTTGCGCTGTTCACCCTCGCCGGCATTCCAATTTCCGTAGCCGCCCAACAACGCGACACGACGCAGCACGCCGACACGATCTCGAGGCGCGACACGGTGCCGCAAACGCTGGCGCCTGTTGTGACGGTCGCGCGCGAACGCGGCCGGTCGCCGCTCACCGTGCCGTTCGCCGTGACCACCGTGCAGCCCGACAGCATGCGACCCGGACAGCTGCACACCCAGCTCGATCAGACGCTGCTTCTCGTGCCGGGCGTCCTGGTCCAGAGTCGCGACAACCCGTCGCAGGACCCGCGCGTCTCGATCCGCGGCTTCGGCGCGCGCTCGGCGTTCGGCGTGCGCGGCGTCCGCATCCTTCGCGACGGCATGCCGCTCACCATGCCCGACGGCCAGACCGCCGTCGATTACCTCGATCTCGAGTCCGTCGGCCGCATCGAGGTGATCCGCGGCAGTGCATCGGCGCTCTACGGCAATGCCTCGGGCGGCGTCGTCGATCTCCACACCGCGGCGCCGCCCAACGATCCGTTTGCGCTCCGACTGCGCGGATGGGCCGGCGACTATCAGCAGCAGCGGTGGACCGCCGCATTCGGCGGCAGCGACGGACCGATCGGCTACGTGGGCGACATCAACTACAACGACCGCTTGGGCTACCGCGACTTTTCGCGCCAGATCGCCACCAGCGGATACGGCAAGATGGCGTGGACATCCGGCGGCACCGACTACGCCGTGCAGGTCCTGGGGTACGACATGCCGTTAGGCGACAACCCGGGCGCGCTCACGCGGGCGCAGGCTGACAGCGCGCCGTGGATGGCCGATCCCTTCTCCGTCCTCAAGCGCGCGCGCAAGAGCGTGTCCCAGGTCCAACTCGGCGTCTCCGGCCGGCGTCCGTTAGGCCAGGGGCAGCTCTCGGCGAACGTCTGGGGCGGCACGCGCGACCTCTTCAACCCGCTCACGTTCGCGATCGTCGACGTGTACTGGCATTCGTACGGCGGCGGCGTGCGCCTCGACCAGCGCGCGCGGTTCTTCGGCCTCTCGCACGAGGTCACGGGCGGCATCGACCTCGCGCGCGAATCCGACCATCGCCGCAACTTCGCCAACTGCAACGGCGCCGCGACCTCGCCCACGTGCCCGACCACCGGCGTCGAACGGGGCGCCGAATCGCTCGACGAGAACGAGACCGTCTCCAACGTCGGCCCCTACGTGCGCGACCAGGTCCAGCTGGGCACGCGCTCGCTCCTCTCGCTCGGCGTCCGGGCGGGCCTCGTGAAATTCGAGGTCGACGACAACCTCATCACGCCGACCATGCCCGACGCGTCGGGCGCGCGCACGCTCGACGCCGTGAGTCCCATGGGCGGCTTCGTCTTCCGGGTCACGCCGCTCCATTCCCTCTACGCCAACGTCTCGAGCGCCTTCGAGACGCCCACGACCACCGAGTTAGGCAACAAGCCGGATGGATCGGCGGGCCTCAACCCCGACCTCAAGCCGCAGTACTCGACCACGTACGAAATCGGCGCGAAAGGCATTGCGTTGGACCGGATGGAATACGACCTCGCCATCTTCGACACCGAGGTGCGGGATGAGCTCATCCCCTTCGAGGTCCCCGGCGGCAGCGGACGCACCTTCTACCGCAACGCCGGCCGCACGCGCCGCGAGGGTGTAGAGCTAGGCCTCCACGCTCTGTTAGGCGACTTCGAGCTCGGCGGCTCGTACACGGTTGCGCACTACCGCTTCCGGAGCTTCGTCGTCGACTCGGTGAGCTACGCCGGGCATTCGATCCCGGGCGTGCCGGCTACGCAGCTGCAACTCGCCGCGACATGGCAGAAGAGCGGGTGGTTCGCGACCGTCGAAGGCGTAGCCGCGAGCCGCTTGTTCGTGGACGACGCGAACTCCGCCGCCGCCGCCGGCTACTCGATCATGAACGTGCGCGTGGGCGCCACATCAGTGTTCGGCAACCCGTGGATCGCGCCCGTGTTCGGCGTCGACAACCTGTTCGATGCGAAGTACATCGGCTCGGTGAGCGTCAACGCCTCCAACGGCAAGTACTTCGAGCCCTCGCCGGCGCGCACCATCTACGCCGGACTGACGGTGGCCATCGGCCGCTGAGGACACAACGCCGGCCGGCCTCCGAATCTCCAGCATAGCTCCCGCCTAACTCCACGCCGCCTCCACGAGTCACGGACGATCGTTGCGGATCGCGCGGCCAACGATGATGGTGATGTTGTCCGTGCCGCCGCCGTCCAGCGCGTCCTGCAGCAGCGTCTCGCACGCCGCCCGCGCCGACGTCATCGTGCGCAGCCGCTCGGCGATGCGCGCATCGGACACGTGCTTGGTGAGTCCGTCGCTGCACAACAGGTGCACGTGTCCCCAGTCCGAGCGGAGCCGCGTCACCACCGGCGCCGCTTGATGCCCGCCGATCGCGCTCGACAGCATGTTGGCTAACGGAGAAGCCGCGGCCGTGGCCCGCGTGAGGAGACCCTGCCGCGCCAATTCTTCCGCCACCGTCTGATCCCGGGTCACCTGCGTGAGCTCGCCGTTGTGCAGGAGGTAGTACCGCGAGTCACCCACTTGCAGCAGGTAAATCCACGGCCACACGCCGATGTAGAGCGTGAGTGTCGTCGCCATGCCGCGCATGTCGGGATACGAACCGGCGTGCTCCAACACGCGCTCGTGACTTTTCAGGGCCGCCGTCTGCAGCATGTCGGTGAAATCGTTCGCCTGCGAATCCCAGTCGTAGTAGCACCGCGTGCTCTGCGCGACGTACGTCGTCACCTCCTCGAGCGCCAATCGACTCGCTTCCTCGCCGGCGGCGTGGCCGCCGACGCCGTCGGCGACCATCGCGAGAAATCCGATGCGTTCATCGCGCGCTTGCAGCAGGTCGGAAGCCGGGAGCGACGACGCGCGGACCTCGAGTCGCTTGTGCAGCGAACCGAGGAGAAAATGGTCCTGGTTGTTCTTGCGAACTTTGCCCGGATGCGTGAGTCCCCACACATCGATTTCATCGTCACGCGGCTTGCGCGACACGGTGGGGTTGGGTGCGGTGGCCGTGGACATGATGCCCTCACGACTCGCTGAGACAATCTCGACGCCGGTCGGGCGTCGTCGATGCGGCCTCGTACTCGATGCTACCGCCCGACCGGCCGGTTCCGCAACTCACCCGGGCGCCGGCTAAAGGCGGCTGGGGGACCGCACGCTCCCGTCCGGCAACCGCACGGGACACTTTGCGAGTTTATTCTGCGTATATACGAATAGTCCATGTACGCCACCTGCCTTTTCTGCAACAAGCCGCTCGGCGCCAACGAGGCGCTGGAAACCTTCCCGGTGGGGAAGCGTCTCGCCTTCGATGCCGCCAAGGGACGCCTCTGGGTGGTGTGTCCGCATTGCGAGCGCTGGAACCTTTCGCCGCTCGAGGAGCGATGGGAGGCCATCGAGTCCGCCGAACGGCAGTTCCGTGACACGCGGCGGCGGGTGTCCACCGATAACATCGGATTGGCCAAGCTCCGCGACGGCACGACGCTCGTGCGGATCGGGCAGCCGCTGAGGCCGGAGTTTGCGGCCTGGCGTTACGGCGATCAGTTCGGCCGGCGCCGGCGGCGGCAGCTGCTCATCGCCGGAGGCGGCGTTGCTGCCGTGGGCGGCATCATGGCGTTAGGCGCATACGCCGGCGTGATCGGCGGCATTGGCTGGCTCGCGGCGCGCGCCGGCGCGATCGCGGTGAACGGGAGCCCGGAAACGGTGGTCGCGAAGATCAACACATCGCAGGCGGGTGTCGTGCACGTACGCCGGCGTCACCTGGCCGAAACGGCGTTGGGACGCGGCGAAGATGGCGGTCTGGCGATCGATCTCCGCTTCAAGAACGGCCAGGCGCACTTCGAGGGACGCGAGGCGCAGCGCATCGCGTCGATCGTGATCCCCAAGGTGAACCGCTTCGGCGGCAACAAGAAGGCGATTGCCGGCGCGGTGGAGGAGATCGAGGCCGCCGGCAGCGCCGAGGGGTTCATCGGCCGCCTAACGCAAAGCACGCACGTGTACACGCGGCCGCGCACGGGCAACCGGCGCTGGGGCCGCGACGGCATGTCGACCGGCTTCACCAAGCACGGGCTGTTCGGCTTGCCCGGCGAATACCGCCTCGCGCTCGAGATGGCGCTCCACGAGGAAGCCGAGCGCCGCGCCTTCCAAGGCGAGCTCGCGGAGCTCGAGCTCGCGTGGCAGGAAGCCGAAGAGATTGCCGCGATCTCCGACAACCTCTTCATCCCGCCTAACGTCACCCAGTCGCTGGAGAAGCTCCGGCAGGGTTGACCGCTCCCTCCGTCAGTATCTCCACCCCACGGTGTCGGCGCCGGGCGGCGCCGTCTCCACGATGTGGCGCGCCATCACGGGCAAGAACCGCTGGAACACCGTCATCGCTCCCACCTCGAGCGAGTGCTGCGAGTCGCCGGTCCAACAGTGTTCATACCGGTCGCCGTACGTGATCGACCCCGCGTAGTACGGATCCCTGGTGCTGTCCAAAAAATCCTGCATCAGGTAGACGGCGTTGTTGAGGTGCCAGCTGTCCATCGTCCCGCTGTAGATGTGGATCTTGCCGACGAGCTTCGGGCCTAACGTCTTCCAATCGCGCTGGAGGATGTACCGGAGATCGTAATGATCCTTCCAGTACTGGGCGACGCTCGGGTCGATGTGGCCCGTCAGTTGGTCGTAGAGCGGCTTCGGATAGCCGTCGCTGTCCGGCGGGCCCCACACGTTCTCCCAGATGTCCCACTGCTCGCTCGACCGTCCCTTTCGGCCCTGCACGTACTCCCAGTGGTTGTCGTTCTCGACCGTCGTCAAGAGGTGCCCCAAGTAGTCGCGCCCCGACGGCTGCGGCGTGCGCTTCCACTGTGCATTGAACACGTAGGCGCTCGTGTCGCCGTAGATGTCGATCGTCTCGTACTGGCGGAAATCGACCGGATCGGGACAGAACGTCCACGTGCCGTTGAAGTCGTCGGGATAGAAGATCTGTTCGCCTAACGACTCCCAGCCGCCCGTCGAGCCGCCGAACTGCGTGCGCGCCCACCCGGCGCCGATGCCGCGAAATTTCTTCTCCACGTGCGGGATGAGCTCGCGCACGATGGCGTCGCCATACGGACCGAGATTCGCCGAGTTGACGGCGTACGAATCGTCGTAGTACGGATTCGCGTGCTGGATCTGCATGACCAGCATCCGTGGAAAGCCCGGCCCCGTCCATTGCTTGAACAGATCGTAGCCGTACGCCGCGCGCACGCTGTCGCGTCCGTGCGCGCCGGGCGCCGGCGGATTGGGATCGAAGTTGTGGAAGCCCGTTGGGAAGTGTCCCTGGTCGACGGCCAACGGATAGTGCACGGACGGATGGTCGTCGAAGCCCGCCGGCAGCAGCACGATGGCGCCGAGGTACATCGGCCGGCCCCAGAACTTGGAGAGCAGCGCGCTCTGGATGCGCACGTACTTCACCCATTTCGTGTCCTTGGGCGCCGGGATCGGCGGGATGACCTTGTCTAACGTTAGGCGAATGGTCTGGCCGGCTCGCGGGTCGAGGTGCACCGACACCGGTGCGTTGTAGAAGTTGCCCGGCTTCGAGAACCAATGCTGTCCTTCGCCCTTGTCAGGCGGCAGCCACAACGTGTGGCCCGAGGCCATGTGAAACGGCTCGTACCGGTTGAACACCGCCTGCACGCGATAGTCGCCCGGCGGCAGGTCGTTCACGCTGGCAAGCGGCCATCCAAACACGGACCCGTCGATGACGGCCGGCTTGCCCGGCGCCAGGCTGTCGACGTCGAGTCCGAAGCCCGGTTGCACGTTCGGCTCGTACACCTGGTACTGAAAGCGCGGCTCATCGCTCGTGTCCTTGGAGATGATGAGCATGATGTGGCCGGTTTGCGGCTCCGAGGACGCGGATGATGGGAACACGATCTCGAATCGCAATCCGGCCGTCGGGCTCTGTGCGGGCGCGGGTGCCGCATGGGCTGCCCGCTGTCCGATCCCGATCAGCGCGGCCGCTCCCATTGCACCGGCCACCCCGACCGCCGCGACGACACTCTTGAGATGGCTTCTCCGTTTCGACGAGCTCATGCAGTTCGCATCCGGGCTGGAGTGGGCTGTCACGCGTGCTCAATCGTTCACGCCCAGACAATGCAGCGCGGTCACGCGAATCACCAGAGCGCGGCTGCGCTCTTCGAACACGCGTGCAAGCCGTCGAGGGGGTGGCGAGCTTCCTCGCTCTGTGAAATACGGATTGAACGGATGGTACGGATCGCTCGGCTGTGGCGACGGAATCATCGCGCGCGTCAACAACAGTCTGCGCTTTGTTTACAAGAGCTTAGAGGCTGTGCGACGAGCCCGTGCCGAGCCGTTGACAGATGGTAGAGTGTCTACTATCGATATGGTAGACAGCCTACCATCACCACGATGCCCCCAACCCGCGATCAGCTCGAGCTCCTCCAGGGCACGCTCGACATGCTCATCCTCAAGACGCTGCTGTTCGGGCCCGCGCACGGCCACGGCATCGCCAAGCACATCCAACACACGACGCGCGAAGTGCTGGTCGTCGAGCATGGCTCTCTGTACCCGGCGCTCCACCGCCTCGAGCGCAACGGCTGGATCGCCTCCAAGTGGCAGGCGCCGCCGGGACGCACGCGCGCGCTCAAGTTCTACCGCCTAACGGCAGCCGGGCGGCGGCAGCTCCGCACGCAAGAGTCGCGGTGGGACGCGCTGGTGCGCGCCATCGGCCGCGTCATGCAGCCCGCGCCGGAAACATGAAGATGCGCTGGCCGTTCCGTGCGCCGGCGACGCCCGGCGACGATGAGATTCGGCGCGAGATCGCCGATCACCTCGAGCTCGAGGCCGAGGACGTCGCACGGTACGGCGCCGGACGCGGAGAGGCCGCGGCCGCGGCGCGCCGGCACTTCGGCAATGCCACCTTCGTCGCCGAAGAAATGCGAGCCATCTGGCACCCGACGTGGATCGAGCAGCTCATGCAGGATCTGCGGCACGGCGTCCGCGGCCTGCGCCACAGCCCTGCCTACACCCTCACCGCCACGATCACGCTCGCGCTCGGCATCGGCGCCCCGACCGCCGTGTTCAGCCTGGGCGATCACGTGCTCGAGCGGCCGTTTCCGCAATTGCCGGAGCACGAGCTGGTCTGGATCGTTCAGCGCTCGCCGCGCGAATGCCCAACGTGCGACAACGCGTCGCCGGCCTCGCTCATCGCCCTCCAGGAGCGCGCCACGACCCTGTCGGCCGTCGGCGCCGCGCAGCTGTGGCGCGCCTCGCTCAACGGGCACGGGAACGACCCGAGCGATCTCGTGACGGGCTACCGGGTCACGCCGAACCTGTTCTCGCTGGCGACCGTCCCGTTCGCGTTAGGCAACGGCTTCCCCCGAGACGCGGGGACGCCCGGCCGCGATGGCGTGGCCATCCTGTCGTACGAATACTGGCGCCGGCGATTCAGTGGCAGCCGCGGTGTGCTCGACTCGACGATCATGCTCGACGGCGCGCCACGCCGCGTCGTGGGCGTGCTGGCGAACGGCATCGCGTTTCCCGAGGCCGTCGACGTCTACGAACCCTTGGTGCTCACTGCGGCGGATGGCAACGACCACGCGTCCCGCTACCTCGATGTGTTCGGACGACTCGCCGCCGGCGCATCGGTGGCCGATGCCCAACGCGAAGCGGCGCGCATCAGCATGCAGAT
>Ga0075426_10001491_pt1 | contig 16624 bp, 10 predicted proteins | sample SoiMethybrSBSTD5_FD_75304 | JGI IMG/M metagenome (GOLD analysis project Ga0075426, IMG submission 75304) | Bulk soil microbial communities from a Populus tree surrounding site in Tennessee, USA - Soil MetaG P. TD hybrid SBSTD5 | ecosystem: Environmental > Terrestrial > Soil > Tree plantation... | reverse complement strand
CTGCGTGGGTCGAGCGAATGCTGCTCAGGCTTTTGGGCGGCGCTTCGAGGCACCCCCTTGGCGGGCAAATTCTTTTTTGGCTTCTCATTGTTGCCGCCGTGGGACTCGTTGCGATGTGGGTGTTTCGCTTCTTTGCCAGCATGGAACGTGTAAACGTGTTGGCGCCAAGCGCCGGCGTGATTGCCGTGCGCACGTGGCAAGAATGGATTCGCGAGGCTCGCGAAGCGGCGAGTCGAGGCGATTTTCGCGAGGCGGTGCATTCGGCGTACTGGGCGGGCATCGTGCGGCTCGAAGATCTCGGCGCCATCCCCAAAGATCGCGCAAAGACTCCGCGCGAATACCTGCAACTCCTCGTTGAACCGGCCGACGGCCAGGTTGCTCCAGCGCCCGTTCACAGTGAACCGCTTACTGCGCTTACGAGGGGGCTTGAGAGAACCTGGTACGCCAATCGGGGCGCCAGTCTGGAGGATTTTCGCGAATCGCTTCGCCACCTGGAGGCATTGGGATGCCTGCTGGAATAGCTGCCTCCGACCGCAAGATTCTGCTGATTGGCGGCGGCCTGCTCCTGTTCATGCTCACGGCTAGTGTGGTGTTGGCGCCTCCCGCTGATGAATTCAATTCGCCAATTCCCTCCACCTACTCGGCGCAGTCCGCAGGAGCAAAGGCTGCTTACTTGCTCCTGTCCGAACTTCACTATCCCTTGAGACGCTGGGAAAGCGCTCCGACAGAGTTGAATACCGATCCGAAGAAGGCTCTTATTATTCTCGCGGAGCCATTTCAGCCACCGAGTGAGAAGGAAAGAAAAGCGCTGGCGAATTTCGTGCACGACGGCGGGCATGTGCTGTTTACCGGGGCAAGCATCCGTATGTTTTTTTCTGAGGCCACCTTATCGAATAGTCCGCCGGACCCCGGCTGGACAACTTTTGGCCCTTCGATTCCAAGCCGCTTCGCGGTTGCGGCGCGCCACGTAACCATTCAGCCGGAAGCGTACTGGGGTGCCTTCGCCCCTTCGCAACTTGTGCTCTACGGAGAACCCGATTCTGCCGTTGTCGTGAGCTGGAAGCTAGGTCGTGGAGAGATTCTCTGGTGGGCCGGTTCCACCCCTTTAACCAATGCAGGGATCACAAAAGATGATAATCTGACGTTCTTTCTGGATGCCTTGAAAAATTGGTCTTCAGGAGAACCCTACGAAATTTACTGGGACGAATATTTCCACGGACAACGCAGTTCGCTTTGGAGCTATGTGGCCAAGACTTCTCTCGTCTGGGGGCTTCTGCAGATTGGCGTGATTGCGTTCGCGTTGCTTTTCACGTTCAGCAGGCGCAGCGGTCCGATTTACATTCCCGCAGAAGTCTCCCGATTGTCCCCGCTGGAATACGTAGAGACGCTTGGGGGCTTGTATGAAAGAGCAGGCGCCGCGTCATCTGCCGTGGCAATATCCTGTCAGCGGTTTCGCTCCCTGCTGACTCGACAACTTGGCTTGCCTTCAAATACGACGGACCAGGAACTCGGCCAGGCCGCAGAAGAGCGACTCGGCTGGAAAGAATCTGGCATCAGTGATTTGTTGCAGCGAGCCGCCAATGCAAGCCATGTCGAGAAACTGCCGCGCAGCGAAGCTTTGGATCTCGTACAGAAGCTGGAACGGCAAGCCGCAAGGCTGACGATACGCCCGACGATTCGGAAGGAGAAAATGTAATCGTGCAATACCTCTCGCAACTTGCTTCGCAAGTTCGTCAGGAACTCGCAAAAATCGTGGTCGGCCAGCGCGAGTTTGTGGACCAGTTGCTCCTGGTGCTGTTTTGCGGCGGTCACGCAGTTATCGAAGGCGTGCCCGGGCTGGCAAAAACACTTGCCGTGAAGTCATTGGCCCGCATTTGCGCCCTGGGCTTCCAGCGAGTGCAGTGCACCGCCGACCTGATGCCGGCGGACGTGACCGGCACGAATGTGTTCAATCTGAGCACCAGCACCTTTTCGCTGCACCGCGGGCCGGTGTTTACAGACCTCTTGTTGGTGGACGAAATCAACCGGACGTCTCCCCGGACGCAAGCAGCGCTTCTGGAGGCAATGGAAGAACGTCAAGTGACGATAGACGGCGTGCGCTATCCGCTCTCCGAGGGTTTTACGGTTCTGGCTACGCAAAACCCGATTGAATTTGAAGGCACCTACCCTCTACCGGAGGCGCAGCTCGATCGTTTTCTCCTGAAGATTCGCGTGACCTATCCGTCCGCGCAGGAAGAGATGAGTATCCTCTTGCAGTATGAAAAAGGATTCGATCCACGGCGCTTCGAGGAAATTGCTCTAACTCCATTAGAGCCAGGCTCACTTCCTGCGGCGCGGAAGGAAATCGAGAGCGTGCGCGTGGAACCAACACTTCACTCCTACGTGGTTTCGCTGGTTCGCCGGACGCGTGACTGGCCGTCTATTTCTCTGGGAGCGAGCCCCCGCGCCGCCGTTGGCCTTTTTTTCGTTGCGCGCGCGCTGGCAGGAATGGAAGGCCGCGACTATTTGTTGCCTGACGATGTAAAGGCTGCTGCGCTTCCCGTACTCCGGCACCGCATTTTGCTCAAGCCGGAAGCCGACCTCGAGGGACTCACCACAGACCAGGTGATCGGGCAAGTCCTGGCAGCTGTGGAAGTGCCGAAGTGATGTGTCGCTGATGAACCCAGTGCAACCACTAATACCGACGGAAGTTGGAGCTCGGGCTCGACCGTTGGGAAGGCTGCCGTTTGGGTTCGGGCCACGTTTTTTCGTGATGCTTCTTTTGGGGTTGTTGTGGCTGGTGCCGGCGTGGTGGTCACCGCGCCTCATCGGCGCGATGTTTCTATGGGACTTTGTCATCGTGTTGGCATTTGTTTCGGATTTGCTTCGAATGCCCAAGCCCGAAGAGATGGAAGCACGTCGGTCCTGGGAAGTAGCGCCGGAGCTGGCTCGGCCCTGCGAGGTAACGCTCACGATTCGAAACTTTGCCGAGACGGCTGTTCGATGTTTCGCCACAGATGAAACGCCAGTCGCTCTCCGGACTGCTCCTCCCACGCTCGAACTGGTCATTCCGGCAAAAGGCGCTTCGCGCGCCAGTTACAAGATTCTTCCCCGCGAGCGCGGAGATCACCGGTTGGGGCGCTTGTATCTGCGTTACCTGAGTTGGCTGGGACTCGCGAAGCGATGGGCCGTTGCGGAAATTGCGCAAACCGTGCGTGTCCTCCCCGATATTCAGCAGGCTCGCCAGCACGCGCTTTATCTCATCCGCAGCCGCCAAATTGAAATGGAGCGAAGACGTCGCCGCCAGCGCGGCCATGGCCGTGAGTTCGAAAGCCTGCGCGATTACCAAAAGGGCGACGATATTCGCGACATTTGCTGGACGGCGACAGCACGGCGGCATCAACTCACGACGCGCATTTTTGAAATGGAGCGTAGCCAGGTCGTTTGGATTGTGCTCGATGCCGGACGTCTTTTGCGCGCTGAGGTACAGCAAGAGCTGCAGCAAGAAGTACAGCAAGAGCAAGGCAATCTGCGAATATCGAAGCTGGATTACGCCGTCAACGCGGCGCTCTCCCTTGCGCAGGTCGCAACGCAATGCGGGGATCGCGTCGGCCTGCTCGCCTACGGACGCGCGATTCAGTTCAACTTGGCAGCGGGCCGCGGCGCGCTCCACCTGCGGTCAATTGTGGATTGTCTTGCACAGGTTAGACCGGAGGCCTCGGAAGCAGATCACTCTCGCGCGGCGCGCGTGCTGCTGACGGAGCAGAGCCGGCGCAGCCTGGTTGTCTGGATTACGGACTTTGCTGAAACGCCGACTACGCCCGAAGTGATTGAGTACGCCATGCAAATGACGCAGCGCCATCTGGTGGTCTTCAGCGCGATGAACCAGCCGGACCTAACGGCTTTGGCGGAATCTATGCCGCAAACTGCGGAGGAAATGTACCGCCATGCGGCGGCGCTGGAGGTTGCCCATCGGCGCGACTTGCTCATGCGCGGGCTCCGACAGCGGGGAGTATTCGCGTTCGAACTCGTTCCGGGTTTGCTGGCTTCTTCCTTAGTGAATCAATATCTGGACATCAAAGAGAGGAACCTGCTTTAGCGGAGGGTTTTGGCTGACTTCGACTCACTAAGAACAGGTAGGAGAGCAGTGCGGCAAATAAGGTTGCCGCAAGCAGGAATTTCATTTTGACTGGCGCTCCGCTTGGTGAAAAAAAGCCTTCGATTACGCCGGCGACGATCAGCATCGGAATCGTTCCCAACAGCAGGCGTGCCCCCCGGCCGCCAGCCTGAGCCAGAGATTGCCGTCTGGGAAGAAAGCCCGGAAACAACAGTCCTCGAGCGATTTCCAATCCAGCTCCTCCGGAAATGAAGATCGCCGGCAACTCCAGCACGCCATGTGGAGCCACAAAGCTCCAAAGTTGCAACGCCATGCCTGCCTTCCAGGTGGCAGCGCCAATCACGCCAATGAGCAAACCATTCACGGCCAGCATCCAGATGGTGCCCAATCCCGCAGTGATCCCGAGAGCGAAAGTGCTGAAGGAAACGGAAAGGTTGTTGGTCATGATTCCGGAGGAGGCGAGCGGCTTAACCGTCACCACGGAGTGCGTCCACATTTCTCGCCGCTCGATGGTTTCCATCATCCCGGGACCTAGCAGACGGTGCGCGAAGCCCGGATCATGAATCGTCACTACCCAGGCAGCGAGTCCAGTCACCGCAAAGATTGCCAAAGCAATCAGAGTTAGTCGCAGGGTCTCGCGGAAGACGCGAGGATATGTCTCGCCATAAAAGCGAACAATGCCGCTGACTTTCTTCTTTTGGCCATGATAAATAAGGTTGTGGCTGCGCCCCAGAAGCTGATTCAGGTAAACGGCCAGTTGCTTGCTCGAAGCATCTTCCCGTACGGCGGCAAGATCGGAAGCCGTTTGGCGATATAATAGCCCCAGCTCTTGCAATTCGCTGTGGCGGAGGGCGCTCACACCGCGGCCGGATATGTGCACGAGCTGTTCCAGGCGCGCCCAATAGGGCTTGCGTTTCTCCAGCCAGCGGATGGATATCATGTCCTCGAACCTGCCGAACCCTGGTTCAATAGGGTCCTACACCGAGAAGCTTACCATTGAAACGCCGGAGCAAACTTCTCTCGATTTTGCAATTGCGGGAATCGGTAGCCGCTTTTTGGCTCTTGCGTTAGACACCCTGATTCAAATGCTGGTTGGGTTCATCGTTGGGATTGGCGGCAGCATGGTCATTGCGGCTTTGGCTGCGGCTGCACCAAAGTCCGCCGTTTGGGGACTCGCCATTATGGTTTTATTTTTCTTCCTTCTTTATTTCGGCTACTTCGCGTTCTTCGAAATTATCTGGAATGGCCAGACTCCGGGCAAAAGGAAGGCCGGTATCCGCGTCATCAAAGACTCGGGACGTCCTTTGACCGCAGCGGAATCGATCGCCAGGAATCTGCTGCGTATCGTCGATTGGCTTCCGGGCTTTTACGCGATTGGAATAGCGAGCGCTCTCCTCTCCAAGGAAAACAAACGTCTCGGCGATCTGGTTGCAGGCTCACTGGTAGTGCGGGAGTCTTCGTTTAGCGATCTGAAACCGGTTTGGCAAACGGCTCAGGCCCCAAGCATGCCTGTGTCCGCTCTCTTAGGGGCCGCGAACCTTACGCTTGAAGAAAGTGCACTGATTGACTCGTTCTTGACTCGCCGTTCTGAATTGGATTTTGATGTGCGCGTGCGAATGGCGGATCAGATTTTTCAGCGGTTGAAGCCGAAACTCACTCTCCCTGCCGACAGCGCGCTTTCCGTGGAGAAAATTCTCGAAGCACTCGCCTACGAACGCCGAGCCACCGGAGGGTATGGCTGATTCCCCCGCTATTTTTTCTTTCTTTTACAGAGCCGACGGAATCATTGGCCGCGACTACTTAGCCTCGAATACATTGTGTCTTTCTAGAAATTAAACCGCGCGGGAATTTGAAGCTGGCGCGGCAGACTGGCCAAACGAGACAAAGCTCCATCCGTGGAGTGGGCTGTCGATTCTTTCGATGTCCTAAACCACATCAATACAGTGGAACAGGAATAAGATCACGGTCTGAAGTTGAGGTGCACTGGCGGAGAGGGGGGGATTCGAACCCCCGGTAGAGGTTTTAGCCCCTACAACGGTTTAGCAAACCGCCGCATTCAGCCACTCTGCCACCTCTCCGGCGATTTCGGTTTCAGCTTAACACAGTTCTCCGAATTCGCCCGATACTTTCGCAGCTCCATGCAACGCGAAATGCGTCCGTGAACCAATGGGCGCGAACACACGCCCAACGCCCAACACAACATCGCTCCGAAAATTAAGTCGCGGCTGTCATCGTCACAAGACCTTTCTTAAATCATTCCGGTCACGAGTCTTATATCATTCCGCTCACGAGGCACGCTACGACGTGGAGTGGGTGCCGGAAAGGGCGGCGCAACGGTCGGATTCGGCTTTTGCTTTTTCCACCAGTCCCTGCTTGCGGTAGACCGGAGCAAGCAAGCAATGGAGATTGGGAGCCTGCGGCGTAAGCTCAATCGCTTTTTCCAGCTCCGCCTGCGCCTCGGGGAACCGTTTCAGCAGGGAATAAGCTTTTCCCAGTTCTTCGTGCGCTTTGGATATGTTCGGGTAAATAGCAATGGACTGGGAGAGGCAGGGCACGGCTTTTTCCGGCTGATTCTGATTCACGAAGAGGTGCCCGAGCTCAATGAACGGCTCGGGGTCCTTCGCGGAGTTTTCCGCCTGCCAGCCGATGGCGTTCTGAAAAGCCTGGGCGGCCTCGTCGGGCCGCTCGAGGGCCTCGTAAGACAATCCCACGTTGGTTTCGGCTTTGATGTTCCGCGGATCGAGTTTTAGGCAGTGCGCAAAAGCTTCAATGGCCTCGGGAAACTGGCCCTTGCCGTATTTCGTGCGCCCCAGGTAATACCACGCCTGCGGGTCGCGGGGGTCCGCTTGGAGCGAGCGCGTCAGCCAGCGGTCGGCGTCGTTGTTATCTTTGAGCAAGAGGTAATCAAGGGCCACGATCTTCAGGTCAAGCGCGCTGGGAATATGATATTTCGCTCCAGCGGTAAACTCCGCAAGCGATTCCTTAGCCTTAGCGTCGCGATAGGAAACCAGGGAGCCGCTCAAGTCTCCGGTGTTGTAGAGCAGCGCTTCGCCTTCCGCCTTTCCTTCCTCGAGCCATTTCGCGCTGATCTGCCGGAAAAGAATGTGCCCAAGCAAGAAGTGACCGTCGGCAGAGTCCGGATGGCTCTGGAGGTATTGGCGGGCGACGCGGTCAGCCTCGGTCAAATTGCCCTGTTCCGAGAGGGCTTTCGCGTTGGAGAGCAGCATTTCGGTTTGGCCGGAAGACTGGGAAGGAGCGGCGGCCGCCGATGAGGTGATAGCAAGGAGAAGGCAGAGCAAGACGGGAACTAGAGGGAGGAGTTTTTTGACTCCAGAAACAGGCGCTCCCTCCCGCTGCCCCTCGACTGCGCTGGGGGTAGACGCTCGATGAGAACTCGTATCCCTGTTCGGGTGCCCAGTTAAAGTAAGACTTGAGGAGAATGACGCAGGGGATACCCCCACCCCCCCGGCAATTTGCATCGTTATCAAAAAAAAGGAGTTACAAAAATTGACTGTTGGAAGTGACTGAAAATAAGGAGGTTCAGAAACTGTGTCAAATCTGAGGCAATTCGTAAGTGCATGAAAACAAAGGGATGCAAAATGTGTGGCAAATCTGAGGCAACGTGTAAGTCGTTGAAAATTGATCGAGAAGAGATGGAGAGATCCCTCGCTGCGCTCGGGATGAACTATCCTCATCGGATAGTTCAGTTGTCGAGAATTCGTGGCGCCCATAAGAAAAGCATAGCCAGGGCGGGCCTGGGGCTGCCGGCGGGTGTATTGGCTGATTCTCACTTCGGGACGTCACCACAGGTGAATCAATTTAGCCAGAAAAAATTGGCGAATATAAGAGGTTTTTATCCAGAGATGGCGACTGAGTCTTGGATGCCCGTATCGAGTCCAACGTTGGCCGGGCAGCTAGACACCGGTCCACTTTCCCCACTCTCGCCATCTGGAACTGTGCCATTGGACTTAGTCGTTCCCGCTCCCAAAACCCGTCGGCACAGAATTAGAGGGCAGGGCCGGACTGGTCCACCATTTCCTGCGGCCTGAACCCCGCGCGCACCGTCTGGTCCGCAATCTTGCAGGAAAATTGCACTTCCTTCTCGTCGTTCGAGATTGTGGGAGCGCCTGCAGAGGTGGTTTTGGGAAAGAAGAAGATGGCGTCCTGAACCGATCCCTTGGCGTTCTTTTCATAGGCGACGTGAGTGGGCGAGATTTTGTCTTTACTCTTTTTCGTTTGAAGAAACGCGTTGTCCTGGAAAAACTTTTCATCATGCTGCGTGAACGGAGTCATGTCTGCCATGCGCAGGATAATCTGATATTCGCTCTGGGGCTCGGCGACGTATTTGTCAACGTCCACCTGTTGGCCGTGGAGAACGGCCTCGCGAGCGGTGGCTGCGCGCATCACGCGGGAAGATTGCCAGAAAATCTGGACGTTTAGCTCTCGCAATGAAGTTTCGCCGGCGCGCGCCGTATTTTCCGATGAGCCCGGGGCGGGCATTTGTCTGACAGCACCAGCGATCTGGGGGTCAGGTGCAACATCCTTTTCGGCAACGGGAAGCCACGAGCGCTGGATCGGAGTTACACGCACCCAGGGTGAATCAGTGAGGATAGCTTGTAGGTCCTTCTCGTCCCATTGCTGATAAGTCTTGGCCTTCCAAGGCTTGTCTCCGGCGTAAAGGAGAGTCGCTCCAAGGAGCACGGCAAGGAGCAGACTAGTTTGCCTTGAGGGGATCTTCCAATTGGAGAAAAAGTCAGTCTTTATTTTCATAGGCCCTCCACAACGCAAAAGCCGGGACCCGAAGGCCCCGGCTTTGGAATTTCCAGGAAGCTGAAGTTTTGAGGCTTCGGCCTCGGCTCGATTAGAAGTATAACCTAAATTCGGCTTGCCCCGTCCTGGGCTGATTGCCCTGGCAAGGAGTTGTTGGAGAATTGAAGGCTTTTCCAAAATTCGGGTCCGTAAAGTTGCTATGCCAACAATTAAGGCCAACACTATTCGAGGGACCGTTGTTTAGTAACATGCGATTGAGCACGTTGAAGAATTGAATAGTCAACTCGCCGCTAAACCGCTCGCCAAAGAAAAACCTTTTGCCGAGTGAGGCGTCTTCATCCAGGTACGGTGGCGCGCGCAGCGCGTTGTACAAAGGCGCGCCGTTTCCAAGCGTCCAAGATCCTGGGAACGAAAACGCCGCTTTATTGATGACCGGCAGCCCTTTGTAATAATTATTCCAGTTGATACCGAAACCTTGACCGGACACACGGTTTGGCCGGTTGCCCACAAAAATGTTGCCAATTATGGGATTGCAATCGAATTGGTTGGCACAGGCGAAAGTCTGTAGCGGTGTGCCGCTCTCGTAATAGTTAACCAAAGACAGCTTCCAGCCACCGGCTATGTTTTTCATAGCCGTGCCGCCGCGGTTCAAGAATTTCTTTCCGGGGCCAATAGGCAGTTCGTAAACACCCGCCATGGTGAGTACGTGAGTCTGATCGTTGTTACCCACGGACCATTCTGCTTGGGGGTTTTTGGGGTTGATGCCTCTGAAGTTGAATGTCGAGAAACCACTGTCCGTATTGGTCAGATACCTTGAAAGGGTGTAAGACACCAGGTAGGTTAGGCCGCCACCCGAACGCTTCTGGAGACTTACTTGCAAGGCATTGTATTTGTCTGCGCCAGAAGTATCAAAGTTGTTGGTGACAAACGGCATGTGCGGATAAGGGAGTTGCGTTATGAAAAGAGGAGCCGATGTACCTTGATCCTGGCAGAAATTCGTATAGGGGACGAAGTAGGTGTGGGCCGTGGCCCCGCACTGTCCTGCGGTGTAATTAACCGTAGCAAACTTCCCCTGTGTGGCCAAGAACGACTGGGCAGCTGCAGAGGTCCACGGCTGGGCGAGGACACATTGGTTGGTATCGGTTACGGTGGGGCCCTGCGGGCACGTGGATTTTACGAAATTGTAGTCGAGCGATTGAACTCCCGACTCGAGTGTGGCTGGTAAATGGAGGTCATGCGTGTGCACGGCAGAAACAGAAAGGAACATGTTCCAAGGCAGCTCACGCTGAATCCCAAGGAGAAATTGCTCATCGTAGGCCTGGCTGACGTGCTGGGGTAGCGTGTGAACCTGGGCGAAGCCCAAAATAGATACGCCGTTGAAAAATGTCGGGCTAAAGCCCACTGCCGGCAACGGTGGTAGCTGATTTGTATCCCATTGACCGAAGCCGGGAATCTGAGCTTGTGGCTGGCCAATCGACACTACGCCGTTCAGGTTATTGCCGTAGTTCACGGCAACCTTGTTGACACCGTATTCGAAGGCTCCTGTGTCCAACCAATACCAGGACACGCCGCCCAGCAACACGGTCTTGGGGTTCAACTGATAGGTGGCCCCGACGCGAGGACTGAAATGGTGCCAGTCCATTTTCATGTAGCTCCAACCACTGCAGCCGGAGCATGTCCCCAGCTTCGCCATGGCTCCGAGAAGGGGCTGGCCAGTAGCGGGGTTAATTTCCGGTGCGTTTACTGCATTGGGATCGAAGAACGTTAGCTGGTTCGTGCCGAAATCGTTCTTGAACGGGAATGTCAAATCCCAGCGGATACCCCAATTAACCTTCAGCTTGGGTTTAAGCTGCATATCGTCCTGGAAATAGGGCGCTATGTAGGAGTTCCTCAGGTTGGTGTTACCTGCGCCGCCTCTGCCTCCTGTAGTGACGTCGCCGAGCAGGAAGCTCGCGAACCCATTTCCTGTATTGGTGCCGGGTGTGCTAACACAATTGGGATTAGCACCGCAGATCAGTGTTTGCTCGTTCGGGTCTGCAGTGATGTCGGAAGTAAAATTCAGCAGTCCCGAGCAACCGGGCTGGCCGCCGGAGCCGCCGCATTCGAAGTCATCCTGGTGCGTTTTCCGAATGTCCACACCGATGTTCATATTGTGCCGACCCTTTATGTAGAGCAAATTGGCCAACACGGAATATCCCGTTTTGTGGTTGATCGTGGATGACAAGCCGTTTCCGGGTCCCCAGCTTCCGGGCTCCCATCCGCCGCCGCCGAAACTAATGCTCGGAAAAGTGAGGGGCTGCGCTAGTCCCGAAGGCGGAACGGGGGCGATAGGACTTGAGAGCAGGTGTGGCGGCAAAAAGTCGTTGCCCTGATAGACATACAGAAAACCACCAGTCAGAACCATCCGGGAACTGATGGCATTGGAGTAGGTGATATCCAAGCCCCGAGCTAAGACGGTGGTAATGTTTAGGTTGCTAAGCGGGCTATTCACCCAATCGCCGTTATTTGGGGACGGGTACTTCTGACGCCAAAAAAGGCCGTGGAGGGCCTGCTTCGAGGTCAAGTTATGGTCAATATTGACGCTGAAGCTTGTTTCAAGATTTAGAGATGTGGTGGTAGGGGTAAAGTTACTGACCTCCGAGTTCGGGTTGCTGGGAGTGGGAATCGGGAACTGCTTTAGCAGGCCTGCCGACACCGTACTGAAGCAACTGGTCGGAATCTTGTTCCCGGGCCACTGGGTTCCCGGGCTACCAGCGCCGACCGTTGGAACCGTGCAACCCGCAGGGATAAGCGCCGGGTTGGAGGCCCAGGAAGTAGGAACAAAAATGGGTATGGGAGCGTTGTTACTGGGGTTGACCAAGGCGCTGAAATCACCGGAAAGCTCGGCCTGCGTAGGAAGCGTGACGACAGCGGGCACGAAGGATTGCCTGAACCGGTCATAGCTAAAGAACCAGAAGGTTTTGTTGCGTCCATCATAAACTTTGGGTATCCACACCGGTCCGCCAAGAGAGACGCCCAAGTTACTCTGTATGTTGGTATTGGGCTGATCAATCTTCCCAATATTGTTGGGATTTATATCGTTGAATGCGCCAGGAGCAGCAAGGTATCTGTCGTCCCTATAAAGGAAAAAGGCGTCGCCGTGAACAACGTTGGTTCCGGACCTCGTGTGATACTGCTCAACACCTTGGCCCAACCCATACTGCGCCGAAAACGTGCCCGTGAGAATGTCCGCGTCCTTGATCGAGTCATAAGGCGGTTGATTCCATTGTGTGAAGCCGGCCGTCTCTGAAAAGGCTTCGGGTACGCCATTGAACATGATTTCGGTCTGTTGGTCCACACCGCCATTAATCCGATGGCTGAATCCGTTACCCGTGACGCCAGGAGTCAGAAAGATAAAATTGTCAATCTGACGGACCTGCCCTGAAACCAACTGCGGCAAGTCTTGCGTCAGTGTTTCGTTGATCGTGGTGCCAATTTCCGGTTGCTCCGTTTGCAGAGTAACCGCGGGAGCTATCACCTCGACCGTCTCAGTAACCGTGCCCGGCTGCAGGGAGGCATTAACGGTAGATGTCGCCCCTCCTGTGACTGTTACGCTCGTGCTGACGAAAGCCTTAAACCCTGCCTTTTCTACTTTAACGGAATATGTCCCCGGGATGAGGTCAATAACTAGGAAAGTACCGACAGAGGTGGTGGTGGTCGTCTGCGACACGTTCGTGTCGACGTTGGTGACCGTTACCTTCGCGTCAGGAATAACGGCGCCAGCTTCGTCCGTTACCTCGCCGTTGATTCTGCTGACTGCTTGGCCGTGGAGGTTAGCAGGCAAAAGCAACAGCAGAGCAATCCCGCAAAAAAAAGCTAGTCCGCTGCGGGAAGTCAGACGGGAAATGCAATTGCGGAAGTTGGAGAAAATCTTCATCACTCGCCCCCTCAATAAGGTCTTAAATGATCGGGTGCATCAGGCCCAATCCAAGTGCAAAAAACCGAGCCCAGCGAAGACACGACTGAGAAGGACACCCCTCGCGGTATCCCCAAACTTTGGCGGGGAGTCTTAGGCAGGCGTTGGCAAGAGTCAATGCACCCGTGTGTCATCTTCACGTTCCCGCTTAATTGAATGAAAAGAGAGGACATAGGGGGGAGTATTCCCTTGCCGTAGGCCATGGTTGAATCAATGTTACAAGGCGTATCTTCTGCCGAATCTTACCTTTGCCTCTCACGTTAGGGCAGTTTCATGGTGAGGTTCAAGCCGAGGGCCCGTCAGGCATCAAGCCTTTTGCTGCACTGTTCACCCGGTGCCTTTCACACAGGGATGAGCGAAAGACATCTCTCCAGTGCTGTCTAGTCAGACCGCGGGAGCTTCAAAGCATTAATCCAAAAAGAGCTGGGCTGAAGCCTGGCCCTCTACAAGATTTGCGAATCGGACGAGGCCGCCGCTTCTCTATTCGCTGCGAAAATGGACATGGATACAGTGGCCGACCAGGCCGCTTTGCGCCATAATGCGCGCGGGACCTTATCGCATGAGACCTTAATTGAATGAGCAGGGGGAATTCTCATGAGCCGATTGCTACTGAAAGTCGGCGCGCTGGCGCTGCAAGTCATCCTGTTACCGCCGCTCTTTGCGCAAGTGCAGGAGACTGACATTAAAACGGCGAGCAAGACGCGGGAAGAGGCCGTGAAGAGGTCCGACTTGATGAAGCCGCGTTTCGCGAACGGCAACCGGGCAATGCAGGATGCTCAAGCGATTAGGCAACAACTCCAGACGGCATCGAACGATCAAAGGCCGGCGCTGCTTGCCAAGATGAAGTCTGAGTATGAGATGGCGATTACGGAATATCAGCAGGCATTGCAAGACACAGAGGTGAGGGACGAAAACGGTGTCCACGTGATCGGTCTAATCGGAGTCATACGCAATGGCTTGGTGAGCCAGCAGAAGGCCGTAGAGATGTTGGTGCAAGACAAAGATATGCCGGTCATTTTGAGCAACCTCGGGCTGGCCTACAGCGGAGTGGAACAATACCAAGACGCGATAACCATGCTGCAGCAAGCCGCAGTCTTGAAGCCTGCGGCGGGGACGTACATGGAGCTTGGAACGGATTTTGCGCAAGTGGGCAAGACGCCGGAAGCGGCTGCGGCATGTGACAAGATTCTGACGGTGGATCCCGCGGCCAACAATATGCAAGCTGGCTGCTACAAGAACGTTGCCATTGTGCTGACGAACAAAGGGAAGCTGGCGGATGCAATTGCGCCGCTGCAGAAGGCCACGCAACTCAATCCGCAGGATGCGTTGGCCTGGAAACTCTTAGGCGATGCATTGACCAACACCATCACAACAAAATCGGAAGGCGGCAAGATGGTTTATGTCATCCCCGCAGGGACGGTCGAGGCATACCAGAGATACTTGCAGTTGGAGCCGAACGGACCGTACGCGGGACAGGTGCAAGCGGCGGTCGAAGGGCTTGCAAAGTGGACGAAAGGCGTTTCGACTCCTACGGAAACGAAAGAAAAGAACTGATGGGATGGATTGCTCCGGGCCTTCCGCGTAACTTGGCTTGCTTGATCAGGGTAATCACAACTGTCGCAGTCGCACTCGTATCTCTTTCCTTTTTTGGATGGAAGCCACTGCCGGCGCAGGAGTCTTCGGGAGTGAAGGTCAGCTTACAAGTGATCGTGCTCGATACGGAGTCCAAGGCGCAGGAGGCATTGGAACGGCTGAAAAGAGGCGCCAAGTTCGCCGACATTGCCAAGGAGTTATCGATTGATCCGAACGCGAGCGGTGGGGGCTACGTCGGGGAAGCAGATGCTTCGTCGTTGCGCCCGGAATTGCGAGCTGCGGTCGAATCACTTCAGCCCGGACAAATTAGCGGGATCGTGAAAGTGCCCACGGGATTTGTCATCGTGAAATTGCTGAGCAGGAGGCAGGAACAGAAGGCTCAAAGCGGCGCGCAGGGGCCTGTTGTTGCGAACCAGAGCGCATCGGGACAGGGGATGGGGCCGAATCGCGATCTTCATCTTGCGGGAAAGGGCGCGATTCAATATCCCGCGGATGTGGCGGGGCAAGTCCTGGCCGACATGCTTTTCCAAAAATTTCCCAAACCAACCGGATGGGAACAGGATCTGCAAGAAGTGTGCGCGGTGCGGAAGCAGTCGCTCGCGGAGGGCATCAAAGCGCTGGAAGAAACGCTGGCCGATTCGGCGAAGATGACGGCGACAACGCCTTACGATGCAATCCAGACGCACTACGGATTGGCACAGCTCCAGGCTTATCAAGGCAACATGGATGCTGCCGTCAAGGAATGGGAAGCGGCCTACAAACTTGCGGCCACTAATGTGCCAGCGGGGATGCCGCAATTGACGGAAGTTCTTGGTGTGGCTTACTTGCATAAATCGGAAATGGAAAACGACATTTACCGCAATCCGCTCGACCGGTGTACTTTTCCGCCGCGCACGAATTTCTGCTATCAGCAGACCAGCGATTCGGAAAAGGCGATTGAGTACTTGACGAAATATCTAGAGCTCACACCCGAACGGCCGGATGCGGTCCAGGTGAAATGGCTGCTGAATCTGGCGTATATGACGTTGGGGAAATATCCCGTAGCGGTGCCTCACAAATACTTGATTGCGCCGTCCGTTTTTGTGAACAAGGAAGATTTCGCAAAGTTCGTGGACGTGGCGCCGGCAGCAGGACTGAATTTCACTTCGATGGCCGGTGGCGTGGTTGCAGACGATTTCGAGAATAACGGCCTACTGGATATCGTGGTGTCCAGCTACGATGTTTGTCAGCCGCTGCGGTTCTTTCACAACAATGGTGACGGCACATTTACGGACCGCACGGCGCAGGCGGGGCTAGCCAGTCAACTGGGCGGCCTGAACATGATTCAGGCCGATTACAATAACGACGGTTGCATGGACCTCCTCGTTCTGCGCGGCGCGTGGGAATTTCCCGTACGAAAATCGCTGTTGCGCAACAATTGCGACGGAACGTTTACCGACGTTACTCGCCAGGCGGGCTTGGCTGAGCCTGCGACTCGCACGCAAGCCGCTGTGTGGGCGGACATTAACAACGATGGTCTCCTCGATCTCTTTGTCGGCAACGAAAACGGGCCGAGCCAGCTTTTCCTCAATAAGGGGGATGGGACCTTTCAAGACATTTCCGCGGCTTCCGGCGTCAACAAAACCGCCTTTACAAAGGGCGTCACCGCCGCGGATTACGACAACGACGGTTACGTAGACTTTTATGTCTCCAATCTCTACGGCGGCAATTTCCTCTACCACAACAATCACGACAACACGTTCTTTGAGGTTTCTCAGCAGGCGGGCGTACACCAGCCGCAATCGCAGAGTTTTGCAACCTGGTTCTTCGATTACGACAACGATGGCTGGCCCGATATTTTCGTGACCACTTACTTTTTTTCGCTCGATGAAACGATGCGGAAGTACATGGGACTTCCCACGAACGCCGAAACCTTGAAACTCTATCGGAATTTGGGCAATGGGACTTTTAAAGACGTTACGGCGGAAACCGGGTTGAACAAGATCAATGTGCCTATGGGCGCGAATTTCGGCGACGTTGACAATGATGGTTATCCAGATATTTATTTGGCTACCGGCGGCCCTGAGTATGGCGCGCTCGCTCCCAAGATGCTTCTTCGCAATCGCGAGGGAAAGGATTTCGCGGATATCACGGCGTCCTCTGGAACTGGAGATCTGCACAAGGGGCACGCAGTTGCTTTCGCTGACTTGGGCAACAACGGAGTCGAGGAC
>Ga0075426_10001488_pt1 | contig 16637 bp, 15 predicted proteins | sample SoiMethybrSBSTD5_FD_75304 | JGI IMG/M metagenome (GOLD analysis project Ga0075426, IMG submission 75304) | Bulk soil microbial communities from a Populus tree surrounding site in Tennessee, USA - Soil MetaG P. TD hybrid SBSTD5 | ecosystem: Environmental > Terrestrial > Soil > Tree plantation... | reverse complement strand
CGCGCGCCAGCCGGTCCATGACCTGTGAAATCAGGTCGAACCCCTTCTGTGCCGCGAAGCGCGAAACAATGCCGATCACCGGCAGCTTCACGTTGGCATTGGTGATGCCAAACTGGGTGAGCAGGTCCTGCTTGCACGCCGTCTTGCCGCTCAGGTCATTGGGCGAGAAGTGGGCGGCGGTGAACTTGTCCACCTCCGGGCTCCACTCCTTGTAGTCCACGCCGTTGAGGATGCCGGTGACCGTGGCCGCGCGCCCGTGCAGCACGCCTTCCAACCCAAAACCATATTCCGCGGTTTGAATCTCCTGGCTGTATTTGCGGCTGACCGTGGTCACGAAGTCGGAAAACACCAGCGCGCCCTTCAGGAAATTGACGTTGCCGTAAAATTCCATGCGGGTGATAGTGAACAGGTCCCAGGGCAGCATCAGCAGAGGCAGGATTTCCGGCGGGAACAAGCCCTGGTAGCCCATGTTGTGGATGGTGAACACGCAGGCCACATCGCGGAACGCCGGGTCCTCAGCATAACTCGAGCGCAGCAGCACCGGGACCAGCGCCGATTGCCAGTCATGGCAGTGAAACACGTCGGGCACGCCCTGAATCTTGCAGGCCTCCAGCACGGCGCGGCTGTAGAGGGCAAACCGTTCAGCATTGTCGCGGTAGTCGCCCACCGAGGTGCCATACAGGGCTTCGCGGTCGAAGAAAGGCGGATAGTCTATGAAATAGAATTGCACTCCAGAGTGCATGCCCCCATCCACCACCGAGCAGAAGCGGTAACGATCGTCAAAGGGAACGGTCACGCTTTGCAGCACAGGTTTGGGGTCCGCCACCTTGGTCTGGCGGTAAAGTGGCAGGTACACCGTGACCCGGTGTCCGAGAGCGGCCAGCGCGGGTGGCAGGGCGCCCACCACATCCGCCAGACCGCCGGTTTTGGAAAATGGCACGCACTCGGATGCGGCAAACACAATATGCATTGGGAAATGGACCTCCAAAAAGATGCGGCGCAGCGCGGAGTACCAGCCCTTCGCTTTCCGGTGGGAAAACGAGGGCTCGCATCAGCGCCCCTGGGGTGAAATTCGAGTCTAAATGGCGAAAGGAAAGAGGGTCAACGTGGAGAAAACCGCCAAGCTGTGGAAAGCGGAGCCAATGCGCCTGCAAGCGCGCGTGGGAGCCGATTTTCGCACCCAGCACAAGCGTCCCAAACTAGGGCAGCATTTTTTGGCCGATCATCACGCCGCCGAGCGCATCGTGCACTCCCTCGGCGATGTCTCAGAGAAGACGGTGGTCGAAATTGGCCCCGGGCGGGGCGCCCTCACCAACCTGCTGGCCGAGCGCGCCCGGCGACTGATCGCCGTCGAACTCGACCGCGTGATGGCGGCGCAGCTGCGCATGCATTTCGGCCGCTTCGAAAATGTTGAAATCATCGAGGGCGACATCCTCTCCATCGATTTCAGCACTGTGCTGGGACCGCGTCCCGGCATGAATCCTCCCGGCGTCGTGCACGTGCCGGAAAAGGCGCGCCTGATCGGCAATCTGCCCTACTTCATTACCTCCGATATCCTGCTGCATCTGTTCCATTACCATCCGTATTTTGAAACGATCGTCATCATGGTTCAGGAAGAAGTGGCAGATCGTATCGCCGCTAAGCCCAATGGCAGCGACTACGGCCTGCTTTCTGCCACAGTCCAGCTTTACGCCAAGGTCGAGAAGCTCTTTTCCCTGCCTCCCGACGCGTTCAACCCACCTCCCAAGGTGCATTCCGCGGTGCTTCGGCTTACCATATCTCCTCAGATGGACAGGTTGCGGGTGCCCGAGCCGGAGTTTATTGAGTTCCTGAAGCTCTCTTTCGGCCAGAAGCGCAAAACCCTGGCCAACAACCTCAAAGCACGATTCGACTCAAAGCTCCTGGCCACCGCCCTGAAGAAAGCCGGCTTGCAGCCCGGTGTACGGGCGGAAGCAGTCCCGCTGGACAAGATGGCTGCCGTGTTTCGCGGCTTGACGGCAGCTGCGGCAGATTGAGAGGCAGTATGAGTACCGCCCTGCGCGAGCCGGCTGTCGCAGGCCATTTCTACCCGCGTTCTGCGCAAAGTCTCACCCAGGAAATCAGGAAGTACACCGCGCCGGCGGCGGAGAAAATCTCTGCCCTGGCCTGCGTGGTTCCCCATGCAGGCTACATGTATTCGGGCCACGTTGCTGGCGCGGTTTACGCCCGGCTGCAACTGCCTCCGCGCTTCGTCATCCTCTGCCCTAATCACACCGGCTACGGCCGTCCTCTGGCGGTCATGACGGAAGGTGCATGGCAAACTCCGTTGGGCCTGGCGCCGATTGACCGCGAACTCGGCCATGCCTTGCGCCTCGCCTGTCCCTTGCTGGAGGAGGACGAGGTAGCGCATCGCGGGGAGCACGCCATCGAAGTGCAACTGCCCTTCCTGCAGGCAGCGCTGCCGGAGTTCACCTTTGTACCCGTCGCCGTAGGCACCGCTCGCTATGAGCCTCTGCAGTCATTAGGCGAGGCTATGGCCGAGGTGCTGCGCGCCCAGCCCGAAAAGGTGATGCTCATCTCCTCCAGCGACATGAACCACTACGAGCCCGACGATGTCACCCGCATCAAGGACCGCAAGGCTATCGACAAGATTCTTGCGCTCGACCCGCGCGGCCTCTACAACGTGGTTATGGAGGAGTCCATCTCGATGTGCGGCTTCGCACCCACGGTGGCTACCCTGACCGCAGCCCGCCTGCTGGGTGCGACCTCCGCCGAAGTAATCAAGTATGCCACCTCCGGCGACATCTCCGGCGACCGCAGCGCCGTCGTGGGCTACGCGGGAGTGGTGGTTCGCTGATCTGCCCGAATGTCATCCTGAGCGGAGCAGGCCGATTCGCTTGCGGAGCGGCCTGCGGAGTGGAAGGACCCCGCGCTATTTGTCATCTATCGCTGCTCCAGGAATTCTCGCTTTTGTCTGCTAATTTTGAGCTCGATAGAACACTCCTTCGGGGCAGCTCGGCTGTCTGCGGGCGAGGGGGTGTTTCCCTCGGGCATGTGTGTCCCTCCAGTTATAATGAAGAGATACTCACTCGCCGAAATTGCCTTCTGTGGGGGCGCTGAACAAGTTCGTCCAGCCGCGGCACTGAGGCGAGGGATCAGCTAGGCAGCAAGTCAGCTAATTAGCTAGCCAGCTTCTTCATGAATTTCAAGCTCTTCAGCGACTACAAGCCGGCCGGCGACCAGGGCAAGGCCATCGAGCAGCTCACCCGTGGTGTGTTCGATTCTGAGCAGCACCAGGTTCTGCTCGGCGTCACCGGCTCAGGCAAAACCTACACCATGGCCAAGGTCATCGAGGCCACCAATCGTCCTACCCTGGTCATGGCCCACAACAAGACCCTGGCGGCCCAGCTCTATCACGAATTCAAGAGCTTCTTCCCTCACAACGCGGTTGAGTATTTCGTCTCGTACTACGACTATTACCAGCCCGAAGCCTATGTTCCCGCCGCCGACCTCTACATCGAAAAAGAAGCCACTATCAATGACGAACTCGACAAGCTGCGCCTTTCCGCCACCAAGTCGCTGTTCGAGCGGCGTGACTGTCTCATCGTCGCCTCGGTGAGCTGCATCTACGGCCTGGGCTCGCCCGAAGCCTACTACGGTATGTTGCTGTTCCTGGAGAAAGGCCAGAAAATCCAGCGCGAAGACATCACCCGCAAGTTGGTGGAAATCCTTTACGAGCGCACGGATGGCGAGTTCCGCCGCGGCACTTTCCGCGTGCGCGGCGACGTAATCGAAATCTTCCCCACCTACGACGACATGGCCTACCGGGTCGAGCTTTGGGGCGATGAGATCGAATCCCTCTCCCAGATTGACCCGCTCTTCGGCACGATCAAGCAGAAATATGTCCGCCTCCCCATCTATCCCAAAACGCATTACGTGATGAAGCCGGAGACCAAGAGCCGGGCCATTGATTCCATCCTGCAGGAACTGGCGTGGTGGGAAGCGGAACTGGAAAAGCAAGGGCGCGTGGTCGAGGCCCAGCGCGTTCACCAGCGCACCCGCTTCGACCTGGAAATGATCAAGTCAATGGGCTACTGCCACGGCATCGAGAACTACTCGCGCCACTTCACCGGCCGTCTTCCGGGCGAGCCGCCGCCCACGCTGCTCGACTATGTGCCGCGCGATTACCTGCTCTTCATTGACGAGTCGCACCAGACGGTGCCCCAGCTCCACGGCATGTACCACGGCGACCGTTCGCGAAAGGAAACGCTGGTGGAGTATGGCTTCCGCCTGCCCTCCGCTCTCGACAACCGCCCGCTCACCTTCCCTGAATTTGAGCACCGCGTCAACCAGCTCATTTATGTTTCCGCTACCCCCGGACCTTACGAGCTGACCAAATCCGCCGGCGTGGTGGTGGAGCAGATCATCCGCCCCACGGGCCTGGTGGACCCCCAGGTGGAAGTGCGCCCGGTCAAAGGCCAGATTGACGACCTGCTGCATGAGATCCGCCGGCGGGTGGAAAATGGCGAGCGGGTTCTGGTTACCACACTCACCAAGCGCATGGCCGAGGACCTGGCCGAGTACTACAGCGAGGTTGGCGTGCGCTGCCGCTACATGCATTCGGAAATCGAAACCCTGGAGCGGGTGAAGATTTTGCGCGACCTGCGCAAGGGCGAGTTCGACGTGCTCATCGGCATTAACCTGCTGCGCGAGGGCCTCGACTTGCCTGAGGTGTCGCTGGTGGCCATCCTCGACGCTGACAAAGAAGGCTTCCTGCGTTCCAGCGGCTCGCTTATCCAGACCATCGGACGCTGCGCCCGCAACCTGAACGGCCGCGCCATCCTTTACGCCGATGTCATGACCGACTCCATGCGCCGCGCCATGGAGGAAACCGACCGCCGCCGCGCGATTCAGCAGGCCTACAACGAGGAGCACCACATCACGCCCGAATCTATCGTACGCCCGCTGGAAATGTCCCTGGCCCGCATTGTGGAAGCCGATTACGGCGACGACGTGGTTCAGGAAGCCGAAGGCATGCCCGAGTTCAAGTCCCAGGAGGAACTCGATGCCTACATCGCCAAACTGGAAAACGATATGCGCGAGGCTGCCAAGCGCTTCGAATTCGAGAAAGCCGCCAAGCTGCGCGACACAATTCGCGACCTGCGCACCAAGGAATTCCTTTTCGCTTAGACCTGGATCTTCACCACAGAGGACACCAAGGTCACAGAGGAATGATTATTGTCACGCGGGCGCCCCCGCCTGCGGCCCGACTCGCGCGGCAAGGCGTCATCCCCGCGGGCGGACTCTAGTCCGCGAGGACGCGCCGCCTGACCCCTCGAACATCTGATTGCTGATTGCTTGTCAAAAGCGGAATGCCGCAACCAGCAGCGCCCCGAACGCCACTGACTGGGCAAGTTCACTCCAACCCAGGCGGCGAACCGCTAGAGGCTGGGAGGCACGCAGGAACCAGGCGATTCCGCGCACTAATACCGGTGCGAACGCCAGCAGCGCCAGCCAGGGCAGGAGGCCGAAGTTGGCGCTCAGGATGAGTACGGCGGCCAATCCGATTTGCCCAGCCAAAAAGGCCCGCCCGCGCCGCAGCTTCTCGCCCGCTGCCCGAGCCCGGGCGGAATGGATGCGCAACTGCACAAAGTGGATCTGGTCGCCGGCAAACAACCAGTTGGCCAGCCACAGCGCTGCCGCCGTGGAGTCAATCCGTCCGGTCGCTACCGAGTAGGCGGCGGGTGCCGCAGCCGTCAACCCCAAGGCGCCAGCCACTTGCGCCGCCATGCGCAGCTTTCGGCTCACCTTCTTGAGCCCAGCCTGGCTAACGAAGGACAGCCCTACTATGGCACCGAGTAGCAACAGGCTGCGGTTCCGTCCATCCCAGAAGAGCGCGGCGAACATCAGAGCAGCCACACTGGAAAGAGAAATTATGCATACCAGCAGCGCCCGCCGCTCGGCAGCGGATTGCGCCCGCAACGGGGTGGTGCCCAGCCAGCTTTCCAGCGGCGTTCGCAGCCAGAACAGGGCCAGCGCCGCCATGGTGAAAATGATGACGGGCAGCGTCTGGCCGCCCCGCATCAACCCGACCGCCGCTCCCGTCACCAGCGGCACCAGCAGCATCCCCCAGGCGCCGTGCTCGCGCGGCACCACCAGAGCCTGCAGCCGCGGTCCGGGGACTGTCGCCGAACCAAGAATCAGTGACATATTCATGATCAAGAATCCATTCCGCCGCCGAGACACTGAGATCGCGGAACAAGCAAAACAAACGAAAGTTAGATCCTCAGGCTTCCTCTGCGTCTTCCGCCGCGGATCCTTGGCCCGTGCTGATGAGCAGAGATGCGCTGCCGGAGTCCGCGATTATCCTGCCTCACGCTCTCGCAAGGGGCCCTTTACAGAACCGCGGGGCGTACTGCTTTCGTGTCTCTCATCTTCTCGCCAGTTTTCGGCTGGTAAACGCAGAACGGCTCCTCATCCAGAAAGTCGCCGCTGGCAGCGAAGGCGCGCGCCCTGCATCCCATGCAAACATTCCTGAATTCGCAACAGCCGCACTTCCCCTTCAGGTTGCCGGTGTCGCGCAGTTGCTCGAACACCAGTGACTTTTCCCATATCTCGGTAAAGGTCTGCCGCCGCAAGTCGCCGGCCAGCACCGGCAGGTAACCGCAGGGATAAATTTCGCCCTCATGGGAGATGAAGCAGACGCCCGTGCCCGCCAGGCAGCCCTTGGTCATGGCGTTCATGTCTCCAGGATGACCATGGTGCGTGCCGGCCGGATGTCCTGCGCCCGGCGCCGCATGATGAATGAGTAAGCCGGTGGAGCCCGGCATGGCCATCTCCGCAGGCCCGATCGTCCCTGGAATCGGCCGCTGCTCAGGGTTTGCAGCGTGCTTTCGTTCTCCGTCCGCGCCCTTGCGTTCGGCGGCGCGCCGTTGCCGCACCACGCGAAAGTAATGAGGCGCGCAGGTAGCTTTCAATTCAATGCCGCCCTCCAGCGAGCGGTCGTAAAACCAGTTCAGCATCTCTTCGTACTCTTCCGGCGCCACCATCTGCTCGGCGGCAATATCCACTCCGCATCCCACCGGCACCAGCAGGAAAGTATGCAGCGCATCCGCTCCCAGCCGCTTGGCCAATTCCAGCACTTGCGGCAATTGGCGCGCATTGTGGCGGGCGATGGTCATGTTGATCTGTACCGACATCCCCAGCGCCTTCAAGTTCCGCAAGCCCTGCACGGCCGCGTCAAATGCGCCGGGGATACCGCGAAACGTATCGTGGGTCAGCGAATCGGAACCATCCAGGCTGATCGAGACGCGGCGCACGCCTGAATCCACGATCATGCGAGCCACTTCCCGGGTAACCAGCGTGCCATTGGTGGCCAGGGCGACGCGCAGGCCGCGGTCGGTGCCGTAGCGTGCCAGTTGAAAGATGTCGGAGCGGTACAGCGGTTCGCCACCGCTGAGCACCAGGATGGGATTGCCGGCAGCTGCGATCTGCTCAATGATGCCGAGGGCGGTGGCGGTGCTGAGGTCGGAAGGCGAACTGAGTTCGGTGGCGGTGGCCCGGCAATGGATGCAGCGCAGGTTACAGCCCTTGGTCACTTCCCAGAAAATCAGCCTGGGAGAAGCCTTGCCCTCCGCCGCTTCACCGCTGCCATGCGCCATGGTGCTCTCCTTTTCCCGCTGAGCCCACATCCCTGCAGCTCCTACGATAGAAAAGGTGCGCACTTGGGGCCGTGATCCATATCACGAGCAATTGTGATGTCTATCACCGGCGTAAGCCTTGAGGTTGCAGCCGCTTAGCCGCTCGCTAGCTTGCCGTCGCAATGAAACCTGCCCCAGCCCGTCGCAGCGGCCCCGCTTTAGCCCGCGACGTCAGTGTTTGGGGAACACGCATTTTGGCAATTGAGGACGAGCACCGGCCAAGGGCCGTCAAGGAACCGATCAAGACTCTATGGCCCCACTCCCCCGGTATGGCAGTCGCTGCAATTGGCCGCGCTGATGTCGCCCAAATCCACTGGATGCTTGAACGCCGCTCCCTCAATGGCGGTGGGCTGGGTTCCGCCCTCCTCCTGGCTGAGGATGGTGTGGCAGATGGTGCAATCCTTGCGAATCACCTTGCCGTCGGCGCTCACGTGCTGTCCGTCGTGGCAGCGGAAGCAACCCGAAAAGTAGAAGTGCCCAATATTGTCGGGGTGGGTCTTCCAGTCTATCTTCATCTCCGGAAAGGTCGTAGTGCGATACAGGCGCTGCAGTTCCGTAATGGCATCACGGATCTCCAGCTGTTTCGCGTTCTCCAGCTGCGGATACTTGCCGGCATAAAAGTTGTGCACCGCGGTGGCGATGCCCTGCGTCGCCTGGTCAGTGTTGGCATAGCTGGTGGTGATCGCGGTCACACCCTGTTGTTTGATATAGGGCAGCGTAGCGTCAATCCGGCGCGCCAGCAACGATTGGTCCACTGCGCGGTCCGGCGGCACATAGATGTGCGTAGGCCGGTTGTGGCAGTCCACGCAATCCATACGCCGGCGCGGCAGCGTTTCGATCTGCGCTTTGGTCAAAGGAGTGTCTTTGGCCATATAGTCGGTCACGCGGCCCTGCATGTCCTTGACGTGAACGTAGGGAATCGCTGCATGGGTCTTATCGGGCGTGACGTAGGTGATTTCATTGGCAATGTTCATGTGCCAGTGGATCCCGGTCGTCATGCCGATTCCCGGATCCCCGCCGCCGGTCTTGATCAGCAGCCGAATCTGCCGCGGGGTGTTCTTCTCATCGTAGGCATAGTGCGTGATCACCTTCAGCTGCGCGCCATAAAACTTGCGCGGCCAGTGGCACTGCTCGCAGGTTTCCTGCGCCGGGCGCAGGTTCTCCACGGGCGTGGGAATGGGCCGGGGAAAGCGGTTGAACATCGTGGCGTACACCTGGCGCGCTCCCGAGAGCTTTGAGCGCACATACCAGGTGGCGCCCGCGCCCACGTGGCAGTCCACGCAGCGCACCCGGGCATGCGGGGAAAGCTGGTAAGCGGTGAATTCCGGATTCATCACCGAATGGCAAAGCTGCCCGCAAAACTGAACGGAGTCTGTAAACTCGTAACCGCGATAGCTGCCCACTGCGCTCAGCACCACGAATACCACTACAAAGCTGAAAAAGAACGCCACCGTGCTGCGCTGCGCCGGCTCGTTCAGGTCAATCTGCGGATAAACCGGCCCTTCCACCCCTTCCTGCCGTAGCCGCTGCCGGCGCGCCAGGTACATGCCCGCGGGAACTAGCGCCAGCCCCAGGATTAGAAAGCCGGGCAGAATCATGTAGGCGAGAATCCCGATGTAGGGACTGTGCCGCGGCGAGAAAACATCAATCAGAAACAGGAAGAGAATATTAGCCAGGCTGACCAGCGCCAAGGCGCCGCCAATCGCCGCCAATGGATGGCGGAAGCGGTTGCTGATTCGAATTGGCCGCTGGCCAGCTTCTGTGTTTGCGTCGTTATCCATGGTATTTAGGAGCCGAAAATCCATCCCCTTCTTAACTGGCCTTTATCCAGCGTTCGGGGACACCGCTTCTTCCTGCTCTTCCTTCATGGGCGGCTGTTCCGTCTCCGTAACGCTCTCGTCGCCGTTCTTGCCCGCTTCCGCTGCGGTCTCAGGCTGGTCAGATCCTGGAACCAACTGTTCCGTGCCGCTGGCTTCCAGCAGCCCCTGCGTATCCAGTCCGTGCTCTTCGCGGTAGTGCTCCAGCGACATCTTGCCGTCGTACCACGCCCAGTTCATGGGGTAAGTGTCGGGATCGAAGAACACCTGGTACAAGTGCCAGGCCACAATCGCCAGCGTCGCCAGCACCGCCTCGTAAAAGTGCACCGCCACGGCCACATCCAGCCACCAGCGCGGGATCAGGTCGCCAACCGTGACTTTGGCCCAGAGCATGACGCCGGTAGCGGCCATCACCACCATGCCCCACACCAGCGCCCAGTACTCCGCCTTCTCCGCGTAGTTGAAGCGGGCGAATTGCGGCCGCTCCCGGCCCATTCCCAGGTAGTGGCCCAGGTTGTCTGCCACATCGCGGGCATCCTTCAGCCCCGGCAGAAAATCCCGCAGCAGGCGTCGCCCTTCGCGGCTGGCAGCGGCATAGATCAGGTGGTAGAAGCCGAGCGAGATAAGCACCACCGCCGCCACGCGGTGAACGATTCCGCGCACCGTCTCGCCTCCCACCATGGCGGCAAACCAGGAGTCCGGGAACTTGAGCGCGAACCCTGTGATCACCAGCACAAAGAAGCTGGTCAACAGGATGAGGTGCTGCACCCGCTGGTTAAGGGTCATGCGCACCACCGCCCGGTGCTCCGCTTTGCGCCGCGCTACTGCCTTCCTGCGCCAGATTAGAAAATTGTGCGCCAGCATGGCCCCAATCACCGCCAGGATCATGCTCACGTAAAAACGGCGGACCCAGCGCACCGCCACGCTTCCCGTATCCGCCGAAAGCGGCGCGTCCACATGCACCTTGGCCAGCACGAATTTCTGGCTGACTCCGGGATGGCACTGACCGCAGGTCTTCACCAGGTTGGCGCGATGAATGGTGGAACGCGGGTCCGCCGAGGGCAGAATGTTGTGCACCCCGTGACAACTGGCGCAGTTGGCCACCACCTGCGATCCCAGCCGCGAGGCCAGTCCGTGATAGCTGTCCATGTAAGTGCTCACCCGGTGCGCGGGCACGCCGAATTCCTGCGTCAGGCGCACGCCTTCATGGCAGCGCGCGCAGGTTGCTTGCGCCACCAACTGCGCCGAAACCGTGGAAGCTGGGTCCAGCGGCGCCTTGATGGAGTGGATGCCGTGGCAATCGGTGCACACCGGGGCCTGCCAGTTGCCGCGCGCGATGGCCGTGCCATGGATGCTCTCCTCGTAAACCTTCTTCACCCCGCCATGGCACTGTCCGCAGGTGTTGGGCACGTTGAACTTGAAAATCGGCGACTTGGGATCACTCGCCGGGCGGATGTCGTGGCTGCCGTGACAATCGGTACAGACCGCCGCCTTTTCCGATCCCGCCGCCACTGCCCGCCCATGCACACTTTCTTGATAGGAAGCAAAGGGCTGGGCGCTGTGACCGCTGGCTTCCATAACGAACTTCTGCCCGTGGCAGGCGCCGCAGGTGGCGGGAATGTTGGTGCGGTGCACGCGAGACGCCGGATCGCTGGCGGCCACGATTGCATGCGGGCTGCCGTGGCAATCCACGCAGCGCGCTGCCCGCGTATCGCCCTTTTTCCGTGCCGCCGCGTGAAAACCGGTGTCGTAGGCCGCCTGCTGATCGGCATGGCAGGTGGCGCACGCTGGCTTGGCCGGCGCCGCTTCGTGCGGCACCGCCTTGACGTCGCTGTGGCAGTCGGTGCAGCCAAAAACGCTGTGCACCGAGCCCTGGAATTTTTTGTCGTCAACGTACAGGCTGACCTGCTTGCCGCTTTCCTCCTTGCTCAGAGTGTTATCGCCATGGCAGGCAAGGCAATCGGAGTTGCTCAGTTTCTGCCCAAAAGACAGCCCGCAAATCAGGAGAACAGCTGCCAGCAGCGCCCAATTCCTCGGGCGTGAGGTGGGAAGGCGCGGCGCACAATCAGCACCAGAGCGCATGGAACTGACCTCCTCCAGTCGGCCAGCCTTACCCTCTATTGTTGGCTTATCGGCACAGTTATCCGCAGTGAGTGCACTCACTTCCACCTGTGACCGAGGTCACGAACGCTCGGGTAATCGGTGCTGGTCGTCGGTCACTGGGCCCGCTGCTTGCTGCCGACTGGCCGCCGAGGTCAATGCCGCCGGTCATGGCAGTCGGTACATAGCTGAGGCGGAGCCTGCACCAGAATGAATTTCGTCTGGCGATAACGGTGCGCCGCGTGGCAACTGAGGCAGTTGGTGGTGTGCTGGGAGTGCACGGAGCCGGACTCGGTCTGGTGGCACGACCCGCAGCGGCCGCGGATGGCCTCCGGCGATGCGTCCTTGAAACTGAACAGCAGGCTCTTGTCGCCGCCGCTATTCACATGATTGCTGCCCGGCCCGTGGCAGCCCTCGCAGCCGCGACGCGAGGGCGTGCTTTCGCCCGCTAGTTTGCCGTGGGCGGACTCGGTGATCTTGCCGGCCACATCCTCGTGGCAGCCCAGACAAGACTCGCTGCCGACGTAGTGGGAAGGTTGCGTCTGGGCGCGCAGCAGAGGACAGATCAGCAGGACCGCACAGGTTGCAACCCGCAAGAAGGCAAAGCCTGGCTCATGAATACACATGCGGCGCCTCCTGCAGTCGCGCCTCGCCCATGTGCAGGTTGCCGCAAAGGACGGCGCGCAAGCTGATTGCGTTCGGGCCGCTCAAGACACCGCTTTGGCCGCCGGGTGATGGCGCGTACGAACCAGCCCAATCGCCCGTACCCGGTCATAGGCCGTGTGCAGATCCTGGCTGAGCAGGTGTACAACCTGCAGGCAGGCATCGCGATGCATCCGCAGGAAACGCAGCATGTCCTTGCGGCGCACGAAGGCCACCTGGGAGTTGTCCAGCATTTCGGCGGTGACTTCGTAGGGAGTTCCTGACACCGCGGCGCTCAGCCCCAGCATTTCCCCCGGGCCGGCAATGCGCAGCGTCAGCCGCCGCCCGTTGCCCGAACACACCGAGAGCTTGGCACGGCCGTCGCACAGCATGAACACCCCGCGTGCGGGGCGCCCCTCGGTGAACAAGGTGCTGCCACGCGGGTACAGGGCGGTGGTCTTAATGGCGTCGAACGCTTCCAGCGCATCCGCAGGCAGGTCACAAAAAACCCGGTCCGGCCGCAGGGAGCAATCAAAGCAGCTCAGTTGGATGGCGCTTTCCATATGCTCTTGATAGCTCTTGAGGGGAACACAGGCAGTGACTCGAGTCACCCTTCGCGGTGACCCTTCGCACAGGCGGCGGCAATTATGCGCCTGCGATCTGCCGGAGCGCCGCCTTGTTACGGATAAGCAGGGTGGAACCCTTGGACTGCACAATCTGCCGCTTTTTCAGTTCGGCGAACAACCGCGTTACCGTCTCGCGCGAAGTGCCGATCATCTGCGCGATCTCCTCGTGCGTAAGCGCCAGTTTCATTCGCGGTTCCTGCTTGGCAGCCTCTCCGTTGCGCGAACTCCACTCCAGCAGCAGCTTGGCTAACTTTTCCGCCGCCGAGTGCGAAAGGCCCAGGGAGCGCACCTCGTGGCACGCATTGTTGTATTTCTCACTGAGTTGTTCCGCCACACGGAAGCAAGCATCTCCGTGCTCCTTCAGGAAGCGCAGGAAATCTTCCCGCTTCACGAAATTTACCTGGCAGGGATCAATGGTTTCCGCCGTCAGTTCGTAGGGCTTACCGGAAACCGTGGCGCTCAGGCCCAGCACTTCCCCTGGTTCGGCGATTTTCAGAATTAGCGTCTTGCCATCGGTGGAACAGATGGACATTTTCACCCGCCCCTTGCAGAGAACAAAAATGCCGCGCGGATTTTGCCCCTCCACGAACAGCACCGCGCCCTTGGGATACGCGGTGGCATACTTGATGTTTTCAAAGGCCTGCAACGCGGAGTTGGGCAGGTCACAGAAGATGCGTTCTGCGCGCACCTTGCAGGTCAAACAGCTTTCGACGATTTCCAACCCATATGGTGAGAGCACGCACACCTCCCTGTGACCAGTTCTCTGGCGATTGGGGTTTCCTCAACCGCCTTCCCTTCCGTCCAGCGTGGTTTGCTGCCGCTCCTTGCTTCATTGCACCCCGGGGACCACGCCGATTCAGCAGCCCCGGCCCAGACTTGCACAAAATTAGTGTCGGCCTGCAAGCTTACGTCTGGCTGTGATACGGCCCACAGGCCGGTGTGATAAGGATCACATCGGGTCTCGGTCCCACCCCAAGCCGGACGGGCAACGCACGACCGTGCGTGACCGCGATCACTTACGTCTGGCCGCCGTTTCCCCGGGGGAACCCGGCTGGGGACTCCCTTCCGTCCCTGCCTCGCTCTAGCATGGACTGGGGTTCCGAAGAAAATTCCGGTGGAGGGCGAAAGGTGATTCCTCAGGCAATTACGACGGTTCTCAGCCTCTGCATACCCTGCCGGCACCGGCGGCAAAGCGTGACCGGCCGCACGGTCACCAGCGGAGTGCATGAAATGTTTCTGGTGTGTACCCGCTGTGGCAAGCGGCTGAGTCCGGGCGTGCTGCTGGGTCCCGGCACAGCCAGTCTGGCGCCGAGGCCCTCAGGGCCGGCTCCGGAACTGGCACCGGCGAACTCGCTGGCCAAGTGAACGGCGGGACGCTCAGGTGGCATTTTTTCGGTTACAACATGCGCGACATTTACCAGGTGTTGTATCGCAAGGAACTAGAGCTGCAGCAGCTGCGCAGAGAAATTGAAGTATTAAGAACCGTCATCCCGCTGTTGCAGGATGATGCGGAGGGTTCGCTCCCTGCGGCGGCAGCGGCAATGACCGTCATCCCATTTGAGCGTGCCCGATCGGGGCCCCGTCCGTTGCCGTCCATTGGCAATTGACCGCCTCCCGGCGGTCACCGGGCGAAGCACGGCTCTACATGACTCGGGGATCGCGCCCATGGACATCCATTTGGCGGGTGGTAATTAGCGTGAGCCACCCGCGATACGGCGGGTGCTGCCGGTCTTCTCGTTCTCGGCTTCGCTTTCATCTCCCAGCAGGGGCGCCGCTACTCGCAGAGCTTCCACTTCAACCTGGACTTTCTGCAGCTGGGCTTCCTTCTCTCGCAAAACTTCATAGACATTCTTCATAAGTGCTGGTCCTCGCGCGAACTGGGGGATGAGCACGCATCTTATCTGCGTTCCCACGTCAAGTAAAGCCCCACCTGAAGCCGGGGAAGACGGCGACACGCGTCCCCGTTTTCGGCGATAATCTAGCCTGTGAACTCCAGCCGGCAATCGCGTTGGATGCTGCTCCTCACCGCCGCCTGCTTAGCCTTGGCATCTTCCACTTGCCTGGCCGGCGACACTGCCTTCGACACAGATCGCGCATCTCAACGCCGGGGGAGGGGTGCCATGAGCTTGGTTTTGGACTCCAAGGCTTTCCCCAAAGGGGGCGATATCCCCAGCAAGTACACCTGCAGCGGCGACGACATTTCCCCGGCGCTCTCCTGGAGTGGCGCGCCGCAGGACACGAAGAGTTTTGCCTTGATCGTTGAAGACCCGGACGCTCCCTCCGGCACCTTTACGCACTGGATCGTCTACGACCTGCCAGCCGGCACGCATGAACTGCCGGAGAATGTTTCCAAAACGGACGACCTAAGCGGCGGCGGCCGCCAGGGCCGCAACGACTTTCGCCGCCTCGGCTACGGCGGCCCCTGCCCGCCCCCCGGCAAGCCCCACCGCTACTTCTTCAAGCTTTATGCGCTGAATTCCACCCTCGGGCTGCCCGCCGGCGCTTCCAAGCCGGATGTGGAAGCCGCCATGCGCGGACACGTGATCGCCCAGGCCGAACTCATGCGCAAGTTCGGACGCTAATCCAAAATCCCCGAGGACTGCAGAACGCGGCGGGAGAATCGGATGCTAGCCGGAAATCTCTGGACCGGGCCAGCGCTCTAGGCCTGCCCACTTGTACCCAACTGCTTGACCTGCATCACGTCTCTCGGTGCGCCCCGTCACCGAATCCACGGCTGCGGCAACCGACAATTTACCGCAGGGGTTTGACCCCGAATGTCGCTGTAATTGCGAACCGGCTGCGGCGGAGGAATTTATGTCCATATCGAAACAAGAGGCGCTGGACTACCACTGTGGGGCGCGGCCCGGGAAAATCGAGGTCACTCCCAGTAAGCCTTGTCGCACGCAACGCGATTTGAGCCTCGCTTACACCCCCGGTGTCGCTGAGCCCTGCCTGGAAATCCAAAAGAATCCCCATGACGCCTTCAAATACACCAGCCGCGGCAACCTGGTCGCCGTCATCAGCAACGGCACCGCCGTGCTTGGACTCGGCCCTATCGGCGCCCTGGCCGGCAAACCCGTCATGGAGGGCAAGGCCGTGCTCTTCAAGCGCTTTGCCGACATTGACGTTTTCGATCTGGAAGTGGACAGCGCTAAACCTGAAGAAGTGATTCGCCTTTGCCAGCTCCTGGAGCCGACCTTCGGCGCCATCAACCTGGAGGACATCAAGGCCCCAGAGTGCTTCCAGATCGAGGAAGAGCTGCGCCGCACCATGAAGATTCCCGTCTTCCATGACGACCAGCATGGCACCGCCATCATCTCCGGAGCGGCGCTGCTGAACGCTCTGGAAGTGGTGGGCAAGGACATTGGCAAAATTAAAGTCGTGGTCTGTGGAGCGGGCGCGGCCGGCCTGGCTTGCGCCGCGCATTACGTTCGTCTGGGAGTGAAGCCGGGAAACATCACCATGGTGGATATTTTCGGCGTGGTCTACAAGGGGCGCGTCGAAGGGATGAACCCGTATCTGGAGCGTTTCGCCAGGGAAACGGGGCACCGTAAGCTGGCCGAGGCAGCGGTGGGAGCCGACGTGCTGGTGGGCCTCTCAGCCAAGGGCGTCTTCACCCAGGAAATGATTCGCAGCATGGCGCCGCGTCCGCTGGTGTTCGCCATGGCCAATCCCGACCCTGAGATCACCTACGAAGAGGCGCGCTCCGCGCGCAGCGACGCCATTGTGGCCACTGGCCGCTCCGATTATCCCAACCAGGTCAACAACGTGCT
>Ga0075426_10001486_pt1 | contig 16648 bp, 12 predicted proteins | sample SoiMethybrSBSTD5_FD_75304 | JGI IMG/M metagenome (GOLD analysis project Ga0075426, IMG submission 75304) | Bulk soil microbial communities from a Populus tree surrounding site in Tennessee, USA - Soil MetaG P. TD hybrid SBSTD5 | ecosystem: Environmental > Terrestrial > Soil > Tree plantation... | reverse complement strand
GACGGTGATACGACGGAACCATCGGTCTCGGTCCCGACCGCGGCTGCGGCAAGGTTCGCGGCAACCGCGACGCCCGATCCCGAGCTCGAGCCCGATGGATTTCTGTCCAGCGCGTACGGATTCTTCGTCAGCTCGCCGCGTCCGCTCCACCCGCTCGTCGAATGCGTCGATCGGAAGTTCGCCCACTCACTCAGATTCGTCTTGCCGAGGATGACCGCGCCTGCGTCCCGCAGCCGCCCGACGATGAAGGCGTCCTTCGGCGGCTTCGCGCCGGCAAGCGCCGCGGAGCCGGCCGTCGTCATCATCCGATCGGCGGTCGCGATGTTGTCCTTGAGCAGGATCGGAATGCCGTGCAGCGGACCGCGAATGCGGCGGTTCTTCCGCTCGGCATCGAGTTGATCGGCGGCGGCGAGCGCGTCCGGGTTCAGTTCGATGACGCTGCGCAGCGAAGGCCCGTGTCGATCGATCTCTTCGATCCGCGCGAGGTATTTCTCGGCGAGCGATCGCGCGGTATCGCGGCCCGATGTCATCCGCTGCTGCAGTTCTGCGATCGTGAGCTCGTCGAGATCGAATCGCACCGAACGCTGTTGCGCCGGACGCTGCGCCACGCCGGACGCGACGATCAGCGATGCGACGGCAACGGCAACACCGGACCGAATCATGTTTCTTCCTTTTGAACGGCCAGAGCGGCGCCCCAGACGATGGCCGCAATCATCATCGCGGCGCCGACGAGATGCGCCGTCCATGCAAGCTGATGGTCGCGGTGCAGCGCGCCGATCAGCTGAAGGATGTGCTCCCAGTCGTGTCCTTCGACCTCGGCGCCAGTGTGACCGCCGATCAGTACGAGCTCCAGCGAACGCGCGTCGTTGATGTACATCGCGACGTCGAGCAGGTTCTCGCCGGTCCACCAGCACATGACCGCAGCCGCGAACGGATCGGGACTCGTCGTCGCGAACGTAATCCAGCAGATCGCGGGCACGAGGATCTGCATGAGGCTGCCGCCGAGCGATGTCATCAGATCGCCGAACGGCGAGAACAGCACGTGGCCCGCCTCGTGGAACGGGATGCTGATCGCGTGAAGAAATGACGAACCGATGACGTTCTGACGCATCGGCCACAGAAGAAACCGCGCGGTCCACCACGTCATCAGCGCCACGAGGATGAGCCGTCCGACGCGCGTCATTGCGGAGCAGATGATAACGCGGCACGTCCGTTGCAGCCGCACGACCCATGCATGCTGAACAAATCGCACCCGGGTTGTATCGTCTGCGCACGTTGATGGTGAACGTCTATTTCGTGGAGGACGGCGAGGCGGGCTGGGCGCTGGTCGACACGGGGATGCGCGGCTACGCGGGCCACATTCAGCGCGAAGCCGAACGGCTCTTCAACGCGCCGCCTGTCGCGATTCTGCTGACGCACGGGCATTTCGATCACATCGGAGGGCTGCCCCGCCTTGCACGGCAGTGGGGCGTTCCGGTGTACGCGCATCCGCTCGAGATGCCGTTCCTCACGGGCCGCTCGAAATATCCGCCGCCGGATCCCACCGTCGGCGGCGGCGCGCAATCGTGGCTCTCGCCGCTCTTTCCGCGCGGACCGATTAATCTCGATCGACAGGCGCACATGCTGCCGTCGCACGGCGTCGTTCCCGGTCTGCATGCGTGGCGATGGCTTCCGACCGGAGGGCATTCGCCGGGCCACGTGTCGTTCTTTCGCGAGGAAGATCGCACGTTGATCGCCGGCGACGCCGTCGTCACGACGAAACAGGAATCGACGATCGATGTCGTGACACAGCGGCCGACCGTGTGGCGGCCGCCGGCGTACTTCACGTGCGACTGGATCGCGGCGCGGCGTTCGGTGGAAAAGCTCGCGTCGCTCGAGCCGAACGTGCTCGCGACCGGCCACGGCCGCCCGCTCGCCGGTGCGGAGATGCGCGCGGCGCTCTGGAATCTCGCCGTGCGATTCGACGAGGTAATGCCGTCGACGGGGCGGTACGTACCGTATCCCGCGATCGCCGACGAACACGGCGTGGTGCACGTCCCGCCGCGTCCCGGCGTGGCGGTGACGCCCGGGACGCTGGCTGCCGGCGTCGGTGCCGCAGCCGTTGCCGTTGGCATCGCGCTGTGGGCGCGCCGCCGGAGCGACGCGTAACCCCGCACGGTATCGCTCGTCCTGAGCCTGTCGAAGCCGGTGTCCGCCGTCGTTAGCGCGTCTTCCATGTTGATGTCGCGGGGCTTTCAGCCCCGCGTTACACGCATCTGAAGCCGCGCCAGCTTGTCGTAGCCGGTATCCGAGCGATCACGACCGTGTTTGCGCCGAGACCAGAGCCAATCGGGATCAGCGCGTTCGGTCGCGAGCCAGCGTCCTTCTGCGTCGCTCGAGCGTCTCGCTGATGCGCACCGGGTAGGTCGCCGGCGCGCGCAGCGCGCGGACCTCGTCGGGGAGCGCGCCGACCGAGTGGCGGCATGCGTCGCGAAGCGGGTCGAGCGGCGCGCGGGCATTCACACGGCGGCCGCGAGTCATCACCGGCTGCAGCAGCGGCCGAGCATCAGGGATCGCCTGTTCGTCAGCGGCGGCGATCACGTCGCCGGTCATGCGTCCGTTCGCGTAATGCCGCCAGACCTGCTTCGCACCCGGCCAGGTCGCCTTGTCGACACTCAGCTTCACCACGCCGATTGGTTTCGCGTCGCGCTGCACTTCCACAAGCTTGTACACGCCGGAGAGAGCGGGCGCATCGTTCACCGTCGTGAGCGCCGTGCCGACGCCGAAGCCATCAATCGGCGCACCGGCGCCGACGAGGTCCGCGATGCGGTACTCGTCGAGATCGCTCGTCGCGAAGATCTTCGTCGCGGTCAGGCCGGCCTCGTCGAGAATGCGCCGCACCTCGCGGCTGAGCGCGTCGAGATCGCCGCTGTCGAGCCGCACCATCGGCGGGTGCAGGTTCGACGCCGCCAGCACGCGCGCCGCCGCAATCGTGTCGTATGTGTCGAGCAGATACACGGCGATGTCCGCGAACGTGCGATTGAATTCTTCAAACGCCGTACGTTCGTCAGCAAACGTCTGCACCCACGCGTGTGCCATCGTTCCCGACACCGGGATGTCGAAGCGGCGTGCCGCTTCGACGAGCGACGTGCCATCGCATCCGCCGATGTACGCCGCACGCGCGGCAGCAATCGCCGACTCGAGGCCGTGCGCCCGCCTGGCGCCGAACTCGATCACCGTGCGGCCGGCGGCCGCGTCGACGATGCGCGCGGCTTTCGTGGCGACGGAGGTCTGGAAGCTGACGATCGAGAGCAGCGCGGTCTCGACGAGCTGTGCTTCAGGCTGCGGCGCTGTAACGCGCAGAATCGGCTCGTGCGCAAACACCGGCGTGCCTTCGGGCATCGCAAACACGTCGCCCGTGAACGACAGGTTCGCAAGATAATCGTCGAAGAATTCGGGCGGCACGCGGGCGAACGCGGGCAGTCCGCGCAGCCACGTCACGTCCGCTCGTGAGAACGCGATCCGCTCGAGGAAGTCGAGCGCGCACTCGAGGCCGGCGGCGATGAGATATCCGCGCGATTCCGGCAGTCGGCGTACGAACAGCTCGAACGTGGCGGGCGACGTGAGTCCGGCGCGCCAGTAGCCGGCCGCCATGGTGAGCTGGTACAGATCGGTCGCGAGTCCGCTGGACATCGGGAGAATCTACAGGGGCGTAAATTGTGCAGCAATTGGCGTCAATGAAGAGCGAGACACTGCGGCCGTCGAGCTGGCTCGAATTGCTCGACGCGCTGTTTGCGGGATCGTGGAATCCGTCTCTCGGCCGCTTTCGATCGCCGTACGCGTTTCGCGGTCACTCTTTGACGGAGGAGGATCTGTCGAGCGGGCTGCTGCGGCTGGCAGCCGGACGGCCGAATGTCGAGCGGCTCGAGCTGCACCTGCTGCGCAACTTCCGCAAGTACGCGTTTGGTGCGGCCGCCACGGCGGACACGGTGTGGCACTGGCTCGCGCTCGGCCAGCACCGCGGGCTGCCGACGCGGCTGCTCGATTGGACGTACTCGCCGTTCGTCGCGCTCCATTTCGCGACGGCGGATCTGCGCGTCATGGATCGCGACGCGGTCGTGTGGGCGATCAACTTCGTCGAAGCGAACCGGTTTCTTCCGCCGCGTCTGAAGCGAATTCTCGTGGCTGAGCGATCGGATACCGCAACGATCGACATGCTGAGCGCCTTCGCGAGCCTCCGCGTGTTCGATCGCCTCGCGCGCACGCCGTTCGTGGTGTTCCTCGAACCGCCGTCGCTCGATCCCCGCATCGTCAACCAGTTCGCGCTGTTCTCGTTGATGTCGAGTCCCGAAGCGAGCCTCGACGACTGGCTCGCGGGTCATCGACGGCTCGCGCGGCGAGTCATCGTTCCCGCCGCGCTGAAGTGGGAAATCAGGGACAAGCTCGATCAGGCGAACATCAACGAGCGCGTGCTGTTCCCTGGCCTTGATGGCTTGAGCCGCTGGCTCGCGCGGTACTACTGGCTCAAGCCGCAGGCGCACGGCAGGCACATGCGCAAAGTCGCCAAAGGACGGGGACTAGGGACTAGGGACTAGGGATTAGGGATTAGTAGGGATTAGGGATTAGCAGGGATTAGGGATTAGCAGGGATTAAGGATTAGAGAGCACTAATCCCTAATCCCTAATCCCTCTAATCCCTAGTCCCTGTTCCCTAGTCCCTGTTCCCTAGTCCCTGTCCCTGGTCCCTGATGAGCTATGAGTGAACGGTTCGGGCAGTCTGATCGATGAACGCTTCGATGTCCGCGGCAGGGCGCGCGCCGGCTGAACGTCCTGCCTCCTTGCCGCCCGCGAACACGGCGAGCGTCGGGATGGATCGGATGCCGAAGCGCTCACCGAGATCGGTCAGTTCGTCGGTGTTCACCTTGACGACAATCACTTTGCCTGCCTGCCGCGCGGCGACCTTCTGCAGCTCCGGCGCGACCATGCGGCACGGTCCGCACCAGGGCGCCCAGTAATCGACGACGACCGGCAGCGGCGACTTCGCGACGAGCCGATCGAAATCGGCAGACGATCGGATCTCGATTGGCGCGTTGGGCGCGCCGATTTCGTGCTTGCACTTCGCGCAGCGTACCGGCTGGCCGAGACGCTCGAATGCGATCCGGTTCTTCTGTCCACACGCCGGGCACGGAATGATGAGTCCACGCTCGTCGAGCTCAACGAATGCCATGATCTGATTGTAGGCCCACTCGTGGCCGTACACGCGGTCGTCGCGGCGGTAACTGCAGTTGTCGCACGCGGTCAGACCCTGGGTCAGATCCAGCGTCAGACCCGGGGTCAGACCCGGTGTTCGATCAGCGTGAGTTGTGGGCGGCCGCGTGCCGTTTCGGCTTTGCGGCCGACGTGGCAGTCGACGCGAGGCGGTCGGCGAGCACGCCGACGCTGACGGCATAGGAGTGAGCGCAGTTGTACTGGAGCAGCGCGTCGTAGTTCGAGTAGACGAGGTAGTGCCTTTTCGAGCCTGACACAAGCGATCCCTCGGGGCCGTCCGCCGGCAGCTTCGTCCCGTTCGAGAGAAGAACGCCGAGCTCGCGCCACTGGGTCGCGGGCAACGACACGGTCATGTCCCGCGTCGCGCTGCACGACCCGCTGCGTCGTGCCACGTCGCGCACGATCGTCCGCGCCGCGTCGGCCTCGAGCTTCACCTCGCGTCCCCACGGTTCGCCGGCTTTCCACTCGTGGCCTTTCAGGTAGTTCGCGATCGACGCGAACACGTCCGCAGGCGTGGACCAGATATCGCGCCGGCCGTCGCCGTCGAAGTCTTCCGCAAACTGCAGATAGCTCGACGGCATGAATTGCACCTGACCCATCGCGCCCGCCCACGAGCCGCGCATCCGCCCCAGCGAGATGTCGCCGCGATTCAGAATTTCCAGCGCGTCGAACAATTCACCACGGAAGAAACTCGACCGGCGGGGATCCCACGCGAGCGTCGCCAGCGCCGCAATCGTCGGACGCACGCCGCTGAACCGGCCGAAGTTCGACTCGATGCCCCAGACCGCCGCGACGATGTGCGGATCGACGCCGTAGCGCTCGCCGACCGCTTCGATGAGCGATCGGTGACGCGCGTACATCTCGCGTCCGGTCCGGACGAACTTCGCCGTCAGCCGGCGTGAGACGTAGGTCTCGAGCGACTGCACGAGCTCGGCCTGCGTGCGATCGCGCTCGAGCACGATCGGCATCGGCTCGTCGATGTTCGACAGCGCTTCGTCGACGATGTCCTGGCGGATGCCGCGCGACAACGCTTCCTGCCGGACTCCGGACAGCCAGTCGGAGAACGAAGGCCTCACCGCGTCGACGCTCTGAGCAATGCCGGTCGACGGCGGCACGACGAGAACGACGATTGCGGCAACGGCAACAGCGAGCGCGCGCACCCGATCAGTTTACATGGCTTCGAGGGCGCGGACCGCGTTGCGTGGAATTCGCTGCTTCGACGTCCAATACATTTTCCATGGATCGCTCCGCAGCCTCGCGAGCCGGCGGGGAACTGTTTTGATCGTCCACGTGTCAGGAGGGACCGCGGCGGACAACTCGTTCCATGCAAGCGGCACCGACACCGGCGCCGCTGGCTTCGCGCGTGTCGAGAACGCCGCAATCGCCGTGTTCGTGCGGTTGTTGCGCAAGTAGTCGATGAGGATTTTGTCCTGCCGTCCGGCCTTCGCGAACCGCTCCGTGAATCGATGCGCGTCGCGGCGGACGAGCGCCATCGCCAGCGCGCGCGCGAACTCGAGGCACTCGGTCCAGTCGGCAGACGGCGTCAGCGGGACGACCACGTGAAGTCCGCGCCCGCCGGTGGTTTTCACGAAGCTCTCGAGATCGAGCACGCCGAGCAGCTTGCGGACGACGCGTGCCGCCTCGATCACGCCCGCCCACGTCACGTCTTTTCCCGGATCGAGATCGATGACGACGCGGTCAGGCTGTTCCAGTCGTGAAAAGCGCGAGTTCCACGTGTGAATCTCCAGAACGTCCATCTGCGCGAGGCCGATGAGCGCCGGGAGCGAGTCGACGATCAGATACTCGCCAACCTTTGTCTTCTCCCGAATGCGCACGCGCCGGATCGCGGACGGTCCCCACGCCTTCGCGTGCTTCATGAACACGCAGTCCACGCCCTTGCGCGCGCCGGCGGGCGGAACGCCCTTCGGGCAATGCACGAGCGTCAACGGCCGATCGACGAGATGCGGGAGGATCCAGTCCGCGATGCCGGCATAGAACTGCGCCAGATCGAGCTTCGTCGCCGGCACGGCCGGAAAGAGCACGCGGTCCGGATGTGAGATGCCGATGCCGGCGACGTGCGGTCGATCCGCCTCACCGCGCGATGTCGGTCGTTGGATCGTCTTGGTGGCTTTCATCCTCGCCGTGCCGCCCGGCATGATGTGTCCGACATTCGCGATCGACGCCGAAATCGCCGGCGTCATCGGCGCGCCGCGATGTGCGGCAGCGACACGTTCACGACGGTCGTGTCGAGCACTTCCATGAACGTCGCGGACATGACCGAGATCGCGATGATCCACGGATTGACCGCTGTTCAGACATTCAGCTCGCCACCACGGAGGACACAGAGAAGCTTATTTCGTGTAGACCGTGGGTACGACCGACATACCGGGGCGCAGGAGGTGTTCGGGATCCTGTCCGGCGTCCAGCGCGATCTTCACCGGAACGCGCTGGACGACTTTCACGAAGTTGCCGGTCGCATTCTCGGGCGGCAGCAGGCTGAACCTCGCGCCGGTCGCGCCGGCGAGGCTGTCGACCTTGCCCGTGTACTCGCGGCCGCCGAACGCGTCCACCTTGACGGTCGCGCGCTGTCCGGGTCGCATGTTCTTCAGCTGCGTCTCTTTGAAGTTGGCCGTCACCCAGACGGTGTCGCGCGCCACGAGCGCGAGCAGCGGCTGTCCCGGCTGAACGACCTGCCCGACGTTGACGTTCTTTCTGGAGATGGTGCCTCGGGCCGGCGCTGTGATGGTCGTGTATTGAAGGTTCAGCCCCGCCTGTGCGAGCGTCGCGCGTGCCTGCTGCACGTGCGCTTCGGCGGCCGACGCCCGCGCCTTGGTGGCCGTCACCTGCTCGGGCCCGGTCTGCGCCGTCGCGAGCTCGGCGAGCGCCTGCTGCGCGGCGGCACGCGCCTGCGTCAATCGGCTTTCGGCGACGCGGATCCCGGCTTCCGCCTCGGTCACCTGCGATCGCGCGCTTTCGACGGCTGCGCGCTGTGCTTCCGCCGCCGCGTTCGCGGCGTCGAACTGCTGCTGCGAGACTTCGTCCTTGGCCAGCAACCCGCGCAGCCGCTCGACATCGCGGGCCGCCTTCGCGGCGTTCGCCTCGGCTTCGCGCTGTCGCGCTTGTGCCGTGGCCAATCGTGCGCGCGCGGCCTCGACTTCTTTTTCGGCGGCCGCGACCGCGCCCTCCGCCTGGACGACGCCGCCGCGGGCCGTCGTTACGCCGCTCGTCGCAGCCGTCGACGTGATTGGCACATTGCTGCGCGCCGCCATCGCGCCGGCTTCGGCATCGGCCAGCTCGGCGCGTGCTTTGTCGACGGCCACCTGGTAGTCGCGCGGATCGAGTTCGACGAGCAGCGCACCGGCCTCGACGAACTGGTTGTCGTCGACCGCCACGCGTGTGACGGTGCCGCCCACGCGCGCGGAAATCGGCGTGACGTACGCATCGATCTGCGCATCGTCGGTCGATTCGCTGCTGCCGCCGAAGATGAACCAGAGCACCACCCCGATGATGGCGATCACGACGACGCCGACGATGATGCGAAAGCGAGGCTGCTGCGTGAGAGGCGGCCTGTCGACGGTCTGCTGATCAACCATCAGCGGCTACCTCCGGTAATCTGGCGGAGAATCATCTCGCTCGTACCCGTGCCGCGAATCAACGCGCCCTTCGCGAGATCGTATCCATACTTCGACGAGATGTACTGCTCGGAGGCGACCGCGACCGCCTCCTGCGCTTGCACGACTTCGATGTTGCTCGCGACGCCCGCCGCAAACCGGTCGCGCGCCTGCACGAGCTGCTGCGCGGCGAGATCGCGCGCCTTCGTCGCGACCGACAGCTGTTCGCGCGTTGTCTGCAGGTCCAAGAAAGCCGTTTGCACTTCGTAGAAGATGGCCGCTTTCATGTCATCGGCTTCGTCGCGGCGGCTGCGCAGGTCGGCCTCGGCCTCCGCCAGCTGACCGCGCGTCCGCCCGCCGTTGAAGATCGGCACGTCGACTACGGCCGACACGCCGAACGTGGCCTGTGCCTCGGACGGCGTCAGGCCGATCGCGCCGTAGTCGGCGTTGACGCGAAGCGACGGCAGATGGTCGTCCTGGATCGATCTACGCGCCAACTCGGCGGCCTTCACGCGCTCGAGCTGCGCGAGATAATCGGGGCGGTTTCGATATGCCGTCTCGACGGCCTGCTCGAGCGTCTGATCGGGATCGGGAAGCTCGGGCAGATTGGGATCGAGGCGAAAGCGTTGACCCAGCGGCAGTCCGATGGCGCGCGCGAGCTGCAGCTTGGCTTTCTCCGCGTCGTTCGCGGCGGTGCTGGTGCGCTGCGACTGCGCGTTCAGCTCCACTTCGGCGCGCAGCACGTCGATGCCCGCGATCATGCCGCTCTGCTTCAAATCGAGCGCCTGCGTGTGCAGCGTCTGCGCCGTCAGCCGTTGCGCCTGCGCGGCCTCGGCGCGCGCGGCGGCCGCAAGCGCCTGGATGTACAGGTTTCCCGCGACGTGAATGACAAAATTGCGCGCGCTCGTGAAAGTATTACGCGCCGCCTCGGCGGAGTGCGACGCCGATCGCGCGCTGTCGGTGGCCCCGAAATCGAGGATCGACTGCGAGAGGAGGATTCGCGCGTCGAACACGTTGAATGGTCCGACGATTGATGGAATACCAACGAACGGCGATCCCACACTGCTGCCGAAGCCGAATGCCGCCAGGTTGATCGTCTGACGGGTCTCGGACACGCGTGCGTTCACGTTGGGCAACAGCTCTGCCAACGCACGCCACCGCGCGCCGCCGGCGCGGTTCACCCCCTGCTCGGCCGTGAGCACGCCGAGGTTGTGATCGATCGCGCGCCGGATCGCGTCTATGACGGAAATGGTGACGACCTCGCCCGTCGCGGGTCCGGTTGGGATGCCGCCGAGAAACGTAGTCGTGTTCGGTATGGTCAACGGCGGTGATTGCTGAATCGTCCGCTGAGGTGCGGCGGGCGGCGCCCCCGGACCCTGCGCCGCCGAAGGAACGGGCAGCGCCGTCGACGCGACGAGCAGCGTCACAGTCACACAGGCAGCTCTCACGGAAACCTTTCTCGCGACTGCGTCGACTCGACGAGAAACGGGCGCGCGGCGGGCCGAGGCGGACGCAGGCAGGCATATGCGACCGTGAATGATCGCAAACCGCAAGAGTACTACGGTTGCAATGGATCGGCCATGATCAATCGGCGAACGTGCGCGCTCGCCGTCGTCGTCGGACTGCTGTATGCGTCGACGACGCTGGCGCAGTCGGGGCTCGAGGGCGAGACCATTCGTGTGTCGCGAGCCACTACGCCCATCGTCATCGACGGAAGTCTGTCAGACGAGGCGTGGCAGCATGCCACGCGCGTCGACAAATGGTACGAGGTGAGGCCGGGCGACAACATCGAGCCGCCGGTGAAGAACGTCGGCTATCTCACGTTCGACGATCAATACTTCTATGCCGGATTCGAGTTCGAGGATCCGAACCCGTCCGCGATCCGCGCGCCGTTCACCGATCGCGACAACATCGGCCACGGCTTCACCGACTACGGCGGCGTGCTCATCGACGCGCAGCACACCGGCAACACGGCGACGTTCTTCGTCGTCACGCCCCACAACATCCAGTACGACGCGATTTCCGACGATGCGTCGGGCGAAGATTCGTCGCCTGACTTCTTCTGGCAATCGGCTGCGCGAATCAACGATCACGGCTGGACGCTCGAGATGCGCATTCCGTTCTCGTCGCTGCGCTACAGGAACGTGGATCCGCAGACGTGGGGAATCATCCTGTATCGGAATTATCCGCGCGACTATCGATATCAATTCTTTTCGGCGAAGCTGCCGCGGGACAGCAACTGCTTCGTCTGCCGGTACAACCAGCTCGTCGGACTCGAGCGTCTGCCCTCAGGCGGCCACCTCGTCGCGGCGCCGTACGTGAGCGCGAGCCAGTCGGCCTCCTCCGGCGATGTGGTCGGATCGCCGCTTCACAACGAACCGGTCGACGGACAGGTGGGGCTCGACGCGAAGTGGACCCCGAACGCCGACAACGTGCTCGACGTCGCGCTCAAGCCTGATTTCTCGCAGGTCGAGTCCGACACCGCGCAGATCGCCGCGAACGAGCGCTTCGCGCTGTTCTATCCGGAAAAGCGTCCGTTCTTCCTCGAGGGCGTCGATCTGCTTCAGACGCCGATTCAGGCCGTGTATACGCGGACGATCACGGCACCTCGATGGGGCAGCCGCGTCACGGGCAAGGAAGCCGGCGTGCGCTACACGGTGCTCGTCGCCGACGATGCCGGCGGCGGCACGGTGGTCCTGCCGGGACCGAACGACTCGTCGACCGCGCCGCAGGACTTCGGATCGACGGTGCTCGTCGCGCGCGCGAAGCGCTACGTCGGTCTGTCGTTTCTCGGGCTGCTCGTCACCGACCGCGAAGTCCACAACGGTCCGGATCACAACCGCGTCGCCGGTCCGGATTTTCAGTGGCGTCCGTCGGGCAACGACGTCGTCAGCGGGCAGTGGCTGTTCACGGACACGCGCACGCCGAACCGGCCGGATCTTGCGCCCGAGTGGACGGGGCAGGCGTTCGCCGGCGCGGCCGGCACCGCGCAGTGGGTGCACAACACCACGCATCTCGACTGGTTCGGCATGTACCGTGACGTGACGAGCGGATTCCGCGCCGATACCGGATTCGTGCCGCAGGTCGGCTACCGGGAAGGGTACGGCCAGACCGGATGGACCGTGTATCCGACCGGATTCTTCCGTCGCGTGCGCACGTTCATGAACGTCGATTACCAGGAGGAGCGCGACGGCGCGCTGATAACGCGCAGCGTCACGCCCGGCGTAGGCATGGACGCGCGGTTCAATGGCTTCATGCAGTTCCGCTATATCGACGAGCGCGACCGCGCCGGCGGCGTCGTCATCGGCCGGCGGCAGTTCGGGTACATCGCGCAGTTCAGTCCATCGCGCCGCGTGTCGCAGATCTCGCTGAACGGCACGACGGGCGAAGAGATCGATTTCGCGAACGCACGGCCCGGCCACGGCACGACGCTCAATCTGACGGCGCGCGTCAATCCGACGGACCATCTCGAAGTGGAGATGGTGCAGAACCAGCGGTGGGTGAACGTCAAGGTGGACACGCCGGTGAGCCGGCGGCTCTTCACCGCCCATGTCTCGCGGATCCGCGGCACGTATACTTTTACGTCGCAGTTCTTCGTGCGGGCGATCGCGCAGTACGTCGCAACGGATCGCGATCCGTCGCTCTACGTGGACCAGGTCGATGCAACGACCGGAGATTTCAGCAGCTCGCTGCTCATCGCCTACAAGCTCAATTGGCAGTCGGTGATGTTCGTGGGCTACGGGGACGACCGGACGCTCGCCACCGTCGATCGCGTGGATCGCCTGGTGCCCGCGAGCCGTGAGTTCTTCGTGAAGCTGTCGTATGCGTTTCAGCGATAGGGCAGGAGGGCAGGACGGGTTGCCACGGGCGGTGCGCATTGACAGGCACGTGCACTTCTACTCGATGCCGCTCTTCGGATCCGGCGCCGTGCCCGGCGGTGCGGTCGCGTCCCACGACAGTGCGGAGCCGACGAAAGGCCGCACACGCAAACGGAGGAAGAAGTGATCGCCGCGCTGCGGCGCTTCTATGCGGAGGAGATTGAAGCGGTCGCGAATCTCTCCAGCCAGGCGATCGTCGAAGCGCTGGCGTCGGTTCCGCGCGAAGACTTTCTCGCCCCGGGACCATGGTCCGTCCTCTCCGACGCCTCCGCCGCCATGAGCGGCGACCTGCGCACGCGAACGACGCCCGATGCCGATCCCAAACGCGTCTATCACAACATCGCGATTGCCATCGATCTGTCGCGGATGCTGTTCAACGGTCAGCCGGGAACGGTCGCAGCGTGGCTCGATGCGCTCGCTCTGGATCGCGGTCAGCGCGTGCTGCACATCGGATGCGGTCTCGGCTACTACACTGCGCTGATCGCCCACGTTGTCGGGGCCGGCGGCCGCGTCGTGGCGTTCGACGTCGACGAAACCCTCGCGTCCGATGCGCGACGAAATCTCGCGGGCATGCCGTGGGTGACCGTCCGGCACGGCGACGCGTCGCAGCCGCTCGACGGGACGTTCGACGCCATTCTCGTCAACGCCGGCGTGACGCATCCGCTCGATCCGTGGCTCGACGCGCTGGCGACCGGCGGCCGCATGATCCTTCCGCTGACGGCAACCATGCCGCCGAGTGTCCCAGGGCAGAGCTCGACGATCGGTAAAGGACTCGTGCTCCTCGTTCACGATGACGGTGCCGCCGGCTCGGCCGTCCGCGTCATCGGCTTCGTCGCGATCTATTCGGCCGTCGGTGTTCGCGACGACGAGAAGAACGCGCGCCTGGGCAAGGCGCTGACGGCAGGTCCGGCCGCGTGGCAGCGGATTGCGCGATTGCGCCGCGATCCACACGAACCGGCATCGTCGTGCTGGCTGCACGACACGACGTGGTGCCTATCCACGGTGTAAAAACGTCCGCGGCGCACACTTTGACGACACGGCCTTGTGCAAACGGGACGCGAGTGGCTCGTAAAAAAATGTTGAAACATCGGTGAAAGCCGAACCGGCTTACCACTCGTACCACCCGCCGCGGCACAGGTGTGGCAAACGATTTCCGTTTCCACGTAAGCGCGACCTGTGGCATCCGGCTGGCAATCCAACGGTGCATGAGACTGTCGCGCGCGGCGTGCCGATGCTCCCTCATCACGCTGACCGTGCTCGCCTGTTCCGTCACCGCACGCGGCGCCGACAGTCTCTGCGATCCCTCGAATTCGAACTGCCGCACTCAGCTGCTGACGCTGATTCAGAACGAGAAGGTCGGCATCGACGTGGCGTTCTGGTTCATGCAGGACTCGCGCTACATGAACGCGATCATCCAGCGATGGAACGCCGGCGTTCCCGTAAGGATTCTGATCGATCCGCGCGCGAACCCGACCTACGTGGGCAACGACCAGATGATCGCCGGCTTTCAGCAGGCGGGCATTCCGCTGCGCAAACGGACGGCGAGCGGGATCCTCCACTGGAAGGTCATGCTGTTCGCCGGTCAGAACACGGTCGAATTCGGATCGGCGAACTACAGTCCCGATGCGTTCGTCCCGGTGAGCCCGTACACGAATTACGTCGCCGAGACGGTGTTCTACACGGATGATCCGGCCGTCACGAACAGCTTCAAGACGGAGTTCGACGACGCGTGGACGGACACGACGAGCTTCACCAACTACGCGAACATCGTCACGCCGGCGCGCACGTATCCCACCTATCCCATCGATCCATCGATGAACTTCCCGCCCACCGAGAACTTCGCCACGCGATCGGTCGCGCGCTACAACGCCGAGACGCTGAAGATCGACGGGATCATCTATCGCATCACCGATCGCCGGCACGCCGACGCCATCATCAACGCGCACGCGCGCGGTGTGCCCGTCCGGCTGATCGTCGAGAACAATCAGTATCGCGATCCGTCTTACCTGTGGGACTCGTGGAACGTCGATCGGCTCTACACCGCCGGCATCCAATTGCGATGGCGCGGCCACGCGGGCGAGAACCACGAGAAGGTGACGCTGCTGTACGGCCAGAACATGGCGATCTTCGGATCGTCGAACTGGACGACCGCGTCCGCCTCCTCGCAGGCCGAGCACAACTACTTCACGACGAAAAACGCGCTGTTCCAGTGGTTCGTCATCCAGTTCGAACGCATGTGGCAGAACTCGAACCCGCTGCTCGCCGCCGAGACGACGGCGTTCGCGCCGCTGCCCCCCGACGTGCCGAAGTACAAGTCGCCCGCCTCGGGCGCGACGGTGACGACGTCCACCGCGACGCTGACGTGGTATGCGGGACCGTGGGCGCACAACTACGACATCTACTTCGGGACCTCGCCGACGCCGCCGCTCCTCGCTGCAAACGTGAACCTCGGTCCCAGTCCTTCCACCTCGACGCTCCAGAAATACACGACGCCGGCGCTCGCATCGGGCACGACCTACTACTGGAAGATCGTCTCGAAGACGATGGCGGACATGGCGGCGGCGGGACCGGTGACGAGCTTCACCACGTCGGTGTCGACGGCGAGCGCGCTGCCCGCCGGCTGGCAGGACGTCGATATTGGGGCCGTCGGCGTGAGCGGCGTCGCGTCGTACGCGAACAACACGTTCAGCGTCGTCGGATCCGGCACCGACATCTGGGGCACGACGGACGCGTTCAACTTTGCCTGTCAGTCGATGACGGGCGATGGCCAGCTCGTCGCGCGGGTGGCATCGCTCGGCAACACGAACAGCTGGGCGAAAGCCGCAGTCATGATCCGCAACGGACTGTCGGCGAACGCCGCGTTCGCGGACATGATCGTCACGAGCGCGAAAGGCACCGCGTTCCAATATCGCGCGAGCGCGGGCGCCTCGGCGATCAACGTCTCCGGTCCTCCTGCCGCCGCGCCGTACTGGGTGAAGATCGTCCGCGCCGGCAGCATCTTCTCAGGGTACGTGTCGGCGGACGGCGCGAACTGGACCCTCGTCGGCCAGGCGTCGATTGCGATGGGGTCGACCGTCGAGATCGGTCTCGCCGTGACGAGCCACGACAACACGCGCACGACGACCGGCGCGTTCACGAACATCACGCGTTAATCCACGATCGCCTCCAACCGTCCACTAGAATGCGGTGATGCCGCATCTGTTCGAGCCGATCCGTCTCCGCAACCTGACGCTTCCGCACCGCATCATCGTGTCGCCGATGTGTCAGTACTCGAGCGTCGACGGCTTCTCGAACGACTGGCACTTCGTGCATCTGGGCAGCCGCGCGGTCGGCGGCGCGGCGCTCGTCTTCACGGAAGCGACGGCGGTGACGCCGGAAGGACGTATCAGCCCGCACGACCTCGGCATCTGGGACGAACATCACATCGCCGGGCTGGCGCGCATCGTCCGGTTCATTCACGGACAGAAATCCGCGGCCGGGATGCAGCTCGCCCACGCCGGACGAAAAGGGAGCACGACGCGGCCGTGGGAGGGCAGTGTCGCCGTGCCGCGCGAACAAGGCGGATGGCAGCCGATCGCGCCGACGAACGCGCCGTTCTCGCCGACCTACCCCGTGCCGTGTGCGATGTCGCTCGCCGACGTCCGGCGCGTCGTGGCGGCGTTCCGCGCCGCTGCATTGCGCGCGCTGAACGCAGGGTTCGACGTCGTCGAGATCCACGCCGCACATGGCTATCTCATTCACGAGTTCCTGTCGCCGCTCGTCAACACCCGCACTGACGAGTACGGCGGATCGTTCGACAACCGCGTGCGCTTCGCGCTCGAAGTCGTGGACGCCGTCCGCAGCGTCTGGCCCGACGGTCAGCCGCTCTTCATGCGAATCTCGTCGACCGACTGGAAAGAGGGCGGATGGGACA
>Ga0075426_10001485_pt1 | contig 16653 bp, 14 predicted proteins | sample SoiMethybrSBSTD5_FD_75304 | JGI IMG/M metagenome (GOLD analysis project Ga0075426, IMG submission 75304) | Bulk soil microbial communities from a Populus tree surrounding site in Tennessee, USA - Soil MetaG P. TD hybrid SBSTD5 | ecosystem: Environmental > Terrestrial > Soil > Tree plantation... | reverse complement strand
ACGGGCGAATACATTTTTTATGATTGCTCGGCGGAAAGTCCTAAAAGCCGCAGAAGTCTTTGCTACGACCGCGAAGCGCGGGATGCAAGGAAAGAAGCTAAACCTAAAGATAGCGCCACGAATATGGCGGCTGCCATGGGCATTGAGCTTCTAACGGAGGAACAATATCGAGAGTTGCAGAAGCTTGGAGAGTTCGACACAAAAACGTCGAGCTGGGTGAAAACACCTTCTAATATCAGAAAACTCGGCGGCGCCCTCTTTTGTGATCGCCGCTTCGACACTGTTTTCGTGTATCACAACGGTGCGGAATCTTATTATGCCGCCCGGGGGTTCCGTGGCTCGCTAAGAGTCTAAGTGTCGGCCGAAGAATGGAGGACAAATTAATCATGACAGAGGCCACCAAACGTTCGATTTTTCGCTGGATTCACATCGTCTTTGCCATTCCGATAATCGGTTATATTTATAGTCCGTTTGACCAAATTCCAAACTACGCCCGTCCTACTCGGTTTGTATTCGTTCCGGTAATGGTCCTTTCGGGGCTTTGGATGTGGAAAGGCCATGTTGTTCGACGGCTTTTTTCCAAGAGATCGGACCCAAATTACCGAATAAAACCACTCGCATGAAAACGGGACAAGAATTGGAGGCATAAAGATTCCAATGAATCCATCGGAACGGATTGACCAGCTGATCTCAGGACTCACAGACTGGCGTGGCAAAACGCTTGCCAGCGTCCGCAAGTGCATCCTGGAGGCCGACCCGGAGATCATCGAGGAATGGAAGTGGATGGGAAGCCCGGTGTGGTCTCGCGACGGAGTGGTCGCGGTCGGCAACGCCCACAAAGATAAGGTGAAGCTTACCTTTTCCCACGGAGCGGACCTCCCGGATCCTGACAAGCTCTTCAACGCGGGCCTCGGAGGCAGCCAGTGGCGAGCGATTGATTTGTTCGAGGGTGATACGATTGATGAACGTGCCCTAAAGAATCTCGTCCATGCCGCCATTGAATACAATCAGATCAAATTCAAATTAAAGGCGATGGCGCCTGCGGGTACTCGAGCGAAAGTCAATGGCAAAAGCAAGCCGAAGCCCCGGCGAGAGAGCAGCAAGCGGGCCTGCTAGCTTTCATCGCAGGTCCCGCGGCCATATCTCCTCCCTAGGGGAAGAGCTTCGGCAGCCTCACGCGCCAACGGGTTGGTATAGAAGCGCCAAACTGACCGCATAAGGCGGTTCAAAGTCATGAATCGACGAGATCGCAAAACAGACGAATGGACGGTTGTTACCCCAGAAAGGCGAACGACATTACTTACAGAATAGGTCAGGACAGGAGTCGACTGTCAACCGCCTTACCTCCGTTTCTTTTCAACGACTTACAAACTGCTCAATTTGCAACCCTTTTGTCTTGATAACGATGTATCGTTGCCGGGTGTGTGTAGGTCCTCATGTTACTTACTCGAAGAAGAACATTAATTTGCTTTGGCACAGGAGTTCGCGATTAGCGTTCCCGGTTGCGGACGTACAGCCAGCCGGTGCCGTCGCATTGGCCGCAAGGCATCTTGCCGTTCTGCCCTGTGGCTTGGCAGGCCGGACAAATCTCCCAGTCGGCTTGGTTCGCCGCACTGCCAATCACGCCGGTGCACCGCTTGCCGACGGTAACCTGGGCGCATTGACCGTTAATCATCTCCGCAGAGTAGGAGACGGCTCCGCAGCGGGTGCATACGGCCACGGGTTGAGGTTTTTGTTCCGGCATGGACGCGGAAGATCAGACTCCAAGTTCGCGGATTTGGGCTGCGACCGACTCCAGTGTCTCACGAAAATGGGCAACAGTAGGTATTGCGTGTCTGGGTTGCCAAGACGTGGCGTCCGGCGTCCGCGAGAAAAAGAGCCGGCTGATCCGCACCCTTACAAAGAATCAAGAGAAGGGAAGTGAGATTTATTGCACCAATTGAAGCAGCGTTCATTTTGGGAATGGGCCGGCCATGATGGGCCCGGGAATGACTGGCTCCCAGGCTTTTTTGCAGTAAGCGCAAGACACTTTTCCGTGGAGCGCCTGAGAGGGCCCGGCATCCTGGATCACCGCGAAGGCGTTCTTTTTTTGGCAATGAGGGCAGGTGAGGTCGACTAAAACGTGTAGCGGCAATTGTTTCGCTTCAGCATGGAGATCCTGCTCCAAGGTGACTTCGTCTTTATGGTTGGCATTTGAGGTGGCCTGCACTTTTTTGCCGGCGCGCTTTCGCGTGTACAGGATTTCATCCGCGCGGGCCAGCATTTCTTCGGGACGCTCTCCCGGTTGATACTGCTTCCATCCCGCGGAGAAAGTCACAGGAATTTTTTGGCCTTGCCAGTCAACTTCCAGGACGCCAAGGCGCCCGACGACCAGCTCGAGTTGTTCCACAGTGCACTCGGGCAGCACTACGAGAAACTCGTCGCCGCCCAGGCGCACCGCCAAGTCGGATCCGCGGATGACCTTGTTGAGCTGAACCGCGAACTCCTGCAACACCTGGTCGCCAGCCGCATGGCCGTAGGTGTCGTTGATCTCTTTGAAATTGTTTAAGTCCAAGGTGAGCACGGTAAGAGGATGACCCTTCCGCTCCGATCGCGAAACTTCCGCCGCCAGGCGCTGCTCAGCAAAACGCCGGTTGTAGAGGCCAGTCAAGGAATCCATCATGGCGAGGTTCCGCAAAAGATCGGAATGCCCTTGCTTCTCAGCCAACTGGCGGCGCAGCCGCCGGATAAGGAATTGCTGATAGGCCGCGAACAAGTCAAAGACGACAACGAGGATTACCAAGCCAAAAACAACATCAATCGGCCCGATCCCGAAATGTGTATCCAGTCTTTGCGGCAAACCGGGAATGCTGAACGGGATAACGACAAGAGTCAGCAGGGCAATGACAAAGATCGAATGGCCTAAAAGCCACCAGTTTTGGCTCTCCGGTTGGGGGAGCGCGCGGCCGAGTTTTGGCTCCTCCGCTGGAGCAGCCTGCCGGGAAGTGATGAGAGGGTTGTCACTCATGGGCACAGAGTAGGACGGACGCAAATCCTGGTTCATCCAAGTTAAGGGCCCTGAGGCGCTTGGTCAAGCACGTTTAAGGCGCGTATTTCTAATTCAGTTACTCATGTGCCGAGTGAGCCCTAGGAAGAAGTGGGAAAGACTGCCTGTTGCTGCAACGCTAGTGTTATCAATTGTTTAGCGGATATGCAATTCCACCAAAAGGCCCATCGAATTGGTACCCCTGTCCTATTGGGCGGGCCGAATCCCGCTGGCACACTCTCCTCGTCAACATGATTCCGATTTTCATTCTCGGCTTCTCGCTCCTCGCGCTGGTGAGGTTCGGCATCGCGCAATGGCGCCTCATTTTGCTTAGCGCCGCGAGTCACCAACTGTCTGACTCGCTGCAGTTATCGACCGGCTTTGACGGGGCTGCCATTGGGCCACATGATTTCGGGAAATTGAAGGGCTTTCTTGAAGAGCTTTCTCCGGAAACGAAAAGGACGAGTTCCTGGCTTAAAGAAGTTTCCGCGTACTACCGTATTATCGCGTTATTCGAAAAACTTCCTTCTCTCTCTGCCTGGGCAAACCGCGAAATGCAGCTTTGCTCGCGTTATGCCGCAGTGGTCCTGGACCAAAACCTGGCGATGAATATGGATCGTCGGCTGGCTGGCAGGACAATCTAAACTCTCAACCTCACATACAAAACAGAACAGGAACGAACCTGGCGGACCGCCTTTTGCAGGTATACTCCTCGCTCATGTACCAAGTCGTAAAAAACGCAGCCTTCCTGCGACGGGCAGGTTACGCCCTCGCGGAATATGCGAGCCCGATTGCAAATGATGCGTGGCTAGAACAGGTTCCAGAGGAACTGGTTGTAGACCTCGTGGTGGAACTGAACTTCTTGCGCCTTTACGATGCTGCCGAGGGCGCGCGGGCAGCGATCAGCGGCGGTGCGCTTCAGTTCGGCGTAGCGGGCTTTGACATCCGCGCCTAGAAGCGTGGTGGTCCACTCGGACTTCTCGAAATTCTCGATGGCGGTGTAGATGTTGTCCGGCAGAAAGCGCTGGGCAGAACGTAGATTCTTGATCTTGGCGGTTTCGCCGTCCAGGCCGGTCTTGAAGATCGAGTACATCACCATATAGGGATTCGAATCGGGAGCGACGGCCCGCACTTCGGTGCGCATGCTACGGTCGTTCCCGATGGGGATGCGTACCATGGCGCCGCGGTTGGTTGGGGAAGCGTTGAGCTGATTGGGCGCTTCGAAATGCGGGTCAAGGCGGCGGTACGCGTTGACGCTGGAATTGATGAGCAGGCAAATGTCGTTGCCGTGCGTGAGGATGCGGTCGACAAAATCCCAGCCGAATTTGCTGAGTTTTTCTTCGCCCTTGGGGTCCCAGAAAAGATTCTTACCATCTTTGCTGACGGAGACGTTAGTGTGCATGCCGCTGCCATTGACGCCAACGACGGGCTTGGGCAGGAAGCTGGCGGTGAAACCCATATTCGTGGCGACCTGGCGGCAGATGAGTTTGTAAAGCTGAATCTGGTCCGCGGCTTGTACGACTTCTCCATAACCGTAGTTGATTTCGAATTGTGACGGCGCGACTTCCGGGTGGTCCTTTTCGTTCTGGAAGGCCATGCAGCGCTGCACTTCAGCGGTGGTGTCTATGAAGGAGCGGAGCGGATCGCCAGGAAGCGAGTGATAGTACCCGCCAGTGTTGACGTATTCGAATTTGCCGGTTTCGTGATAGCGACGCTCGGCGTCGGGCCCGGCGAAAAGAAAACCTTCAATTTCGTTGGCGGCGTTGAGCGTGTAGCCCTTCTTTTCGAAGAGGCCATCCGCGTAGCCCTTCAAGGCGCCGCGAATGTCTGCGGAGTAGGGCGTGCCGTCCTTGTCGATGACGTGGCCGAAAACGAGAACTTTGCCGGAACCGAATACGTCGGAAGGGGCCCAATAAAAAGAGGGCCAGTCCATGGTCAAGCGAAGATCGCTTTCGCGCTGCGCGGTGAATCCGCGAATCGAGGACCCGTCGAACGTGAGATTGTCCCAGCTCTTGATGAGGAACTTTTTATCGTAGTCGAGCATGTGAAGACGGCCTTCGAGGTCGCTGAACAAAACGGTGACCGCTTTAATGCGCTTTTCGTCGGTGAGATATTTGAGGCGCTCTTCCTGGACTTTGTGCACCGGCACGCGATTCTTGCGCTGCTCCTTGGCGTTCAGATTCAACTGCTCGAGTTCGTCATAAGGAAGAGTGAGAAAATTTCGCAGTTCGTTGGACATGAATCTCCTCGGGTTGGAATCAGACGCGGGTTCGTGCGAAAGCTTTGTGGCGGACGCGGCCATCAGAATCTCCTCATATTCGGATTAGGGGTACTCAGTCGTAGTCTTTTGGGGACAGGCGCAGCCATCGGACGAGCATTAGGGTAACGCGGCTCGAATGCGAGCGTCAATCGAAAGACCTGATGCAAACGATGGAAGAAATTGATTGCTGTGGAAAAGTAAGGAAAAACCGGAGAGGCCCGGAACCAGTTTGGCAGCGATACCGGGATTCGAACCCGGATTTTAGCCTTGAGAGGGCTACGTCCTAACCCTTAGACGATATCGCCAGAGCCATACAGTGAAGGAGTTTCTTCCTCGCCAAGTCTTCCCGGCGCGAGAAATCATTTTCGCACGGACGACAGGGACTATCAAGCAAGGAAGGACGTTCCGAGTGCGATTGCTTGGCACAGAAGCGCCTTGTTATGTTGCCATTGTTTGCAATTCGAGATTGTGCAGATTTCGGTACTCCGAACCGAGAAAAGGCATTATGTTTTGGCGCACGAGGGAGCCGCGGGGGCGACGTTGTGTATAATGAACTCTCTGGGGGATTCCAAGGTTCATGCCGAGTGGCTTCGGAAAATCGCATGCTTCGCTGAAGGTGTGGTTCTGGCGCGCGCTGCGCTTCTTCCACACCCGTGCGAGAGAATTGCGCGCCATTGCGAAGGCGCTGATTTCCACGAAGCATCCCTTCCTGGTGCATATCATCCCGACGCGGCGATGCAACCTGGCATGTACGTATTGCAATGAATTCGACGATTTCTCGAATCCGGTGCCGCTGGAGGAGATGAAGAAGCGGCTGGACATTCTCGCGGACATGGGAACGTCCATCATCACCATCAGCGGGGGCGAGCCGCTGCTCCACTCGGATCTGGACGCCATCATCCGCCATATCCGGCGGCGCGGAATGATCGCAGGAATGATCACCAACGGGTTCCTGCTGACGCAAAAGCGTATCGAAGAATTGAACCGCGCGGGGCTGGAATACCTGCAGATCAGCATCGACAACACCATGCCCGACGAAGTCTCGAAAAAGAGCCTGAAGACGCTGGATCAAAAGCTGGAGCTGCTCGCGAAATACGCTTATTTTCACGTGAACATCAATTCGGTCTTGGGGAGCGGCGTGAAGGATCCGGAGGATGCCCTGCGCATCGCGCACCGCGCTGTGGATCTGGGGCTGACCAGTACGGTGGGAATCATTCACGATCATAACGGGCAACTGAAGCCGCTGGGGCCGCGCGAAATCGAAATCTTTGAAGAGATCATGGCCCTGAGCAAGCGCTCGTTCTCGCGGTTCAACGATTTCCAGCACAACGTGGCGCGCGGAAAAGAACACAATTGGCGGTGTCGGTCAGGCTCGCGGTATTTGTATGTGTGCGAGGACGGCTTGGTCCACTGGTGCTCACAGCAACGCGGATATCCGGGGATACCGCTGGCGCAGTACACGCCGGAGATGCGCCACCGGGAGTTTTATACGGAAAAGTTTTGCGCTCCGATGTGCACGGTTTCCTGTGTGCAGCAGGTAGGCATGCTGGACAATTGGCGCGCTCCGCAAACGCTGAAGCCGATGCCGATGACTCCCCCGGCGCAGCCGGAACTGGTGCAAATCGGGTCGGCGCGGGGCGATTCCTGATTCGAATGCCTTTTCTTTTTCCTCTACCTGTTTTCACTCACTACACATTGCATTCTTGGCGGGATTGACGGGCGGAGGAGCGCCACTAAAAATGTAGCCATGGGTGCACCAGCGATCGGAACGGAAAATTTGACCAAAGTATACCCTCACGGATTTTTGAATCTGAAGAAGAGAACCTCGCTCGAAGGGCTAAATATGCAGGTGGAAGAGGGCGAAATCTTTGGGTTCATCGGGCCGAACGGAGCGGGCAAATCCACCACTATCAAACTGTTGATGCGGCTGATTTTTCCGACCACCGGAACTGCGCGTATTCTTGGGAAATCTATCAGCGACATCGAAATGCATCGCGACATTGGCTACCTGCCGGAGCAGCCGTACTTTTACGACTACCTGACCGCGGCGGAATTGCTCGATTATTTCGCGCGCATCCACGACCTGACGGTGGCCGACCGGAAAGAGCGCGTCCAGAAAATGCTCAAGAAAGTGGGATTGGAGACCGCCGGAAAGATCCAACTTCGCAAATACTCGAAAGGAATGTTGCAGCGCGTCGGCATGGCGCAGGCGATTTTGCACGACCCGAAACTGGTGATTCTGGATGAGCCAATGTCGGGATTGGACCCGGTGGGGCGGCGCGAGGTGCGCGACATCATTTTGGAATTGAAGCGCGATGGCAAGACGGTGATGTTTTCCACGCACATTCTCAGCGACGCCGAGATGCTGTGCGACCGCGTCGGCGTAATTGTGGGGGGCAAGCTGCGGGGAATAGGCGCACCGGAGCAGCTAGTAGACATGAAAACGCAGGGGATGGAAATCCTGTTCGAGTTGGCGGGACAAAGCACCGCGCCCTTGCTGGCCAAGGCCACGCGCACGGGAGACCGCTACCGCCTCCAGGTGCCCGAGCAGGATCTGTACGGAGCGATTGAACAGTTGCGCGGGGCTGGGGCGAAGATTCTTTCCGTGTCCCAAGTCAGGGCGACGCTAGAAGAATTTTTCATGGACCTGGTGGAAGCGGATCGCGCTCAAGCGGCCGCGGTCGAGGTGAGCGGGAAATGAAGCGCACGGCCGTAGTGGCGTTAAACACTTTTCGCGAAGCCGTGCGCGACCGCGTGCTGTACAACCTTCTGTTTTTCGCCCTGGTGATGATGGCGGCGTCCATTATCGCCGGGCAGATTTCGATTGGAATCGAAGAAACGGTTATTGCGACGCTGGGCCTGAGCGCCATCTCCCTGATTGGTTTGCTGATTGCCATTTTTATCGGCGTGGGGTTGGTGTCCAAGGAAATGGACAGGCGCACGCTGTACGCCCTGCTGGCGAAGCCGGTGCGGCGGTGGGAGTTTCTGCTGGGGAAATTTGGCGGGCTGATCCTCACGCTGGCAGTAAACACGGCGGCGATGGGAGTGGGCCTTTTTCTTACGTTGATTTACGTCAAGCCCACGCTGGAACGCGGTGACGCCACGGTTTTCGTTGCGGTCTATTTCATCTGGTTGAAATTGGCGCTGGTGGTGGCACTGGCCTTGCTGTTCTCCTGCTTCACCACTCCGCTGCTGGCGATTCTGTTTACCGCGGGCATTTATATTGTCGGCTTGTACGTGCAGGAGTTGCGGGATTTGCCGGTTGCGGTCATGAGTCCGGGGATGACTGCCTTCACCAAATGGCTTTCTTATCTGCTGCCAAATTTTGAGAATTTCAACATCATGGCCATGGCCGCGCACAGCCGTCCGGTTCCGGGCGCATTGGTTGCGCAGAATACTTTGTACGCCGCGGTTTATTGCGCCATAGTGCTGACCGGCGCAGTCCTCGTATTTTCCAGGCGGAATCTGAAATGAAACTGGCGAAAACCATCGTTCTGGCCCTGGTGATCCTGCAGGGGGGATTCTTCGGAGTCTGGAAGCTGCAGCACTCCATCGACACACAGCGCGCCGCGCTGAAGGAGGAGCGGGACTACGTTCTGCTAAGCTCACCAAAACTTCTGAGAGCGGTGAGCCTGGAGTACGCGCCTCTGATGGCTGACTTTTACTGGACACGTGTGGTGCAGTTCTACGGAAACAAGCACGTGCGAGGCGATGCGAACTTGGAGGAACTGTGGCCGCTGCTGGACATTACCACGACGCTCGATCCTAATTTGCTGCCGGCCTACCACTTCGGAGCAATTTTTCTCAGCCAGCGCGCACCAGGTGGCGCGGGGAGGCCGGACCTGGCCGTCCAGCTCATGGAACGCGGAATCAAAGCGAATCCCGATTACTGGCGGTTTTATGAGGACCTCGGATTTATCTACTACATGGATTTGAAAGACTACAAGAAGGCCGCAGCGGCGTTCCTTGAAGGCAGCAAGAATCCCAAGGCGCTGATCTGGATGAAAGCGATGGCGGCGAAAATTGCGGAGGAAGGGGAGTCTTACGAAACTTCGTTTTTTCTGTGGAACGATATTTTCACGACGGCCACCGATAAGCAGATCAAAGAGAACGCCAAAACACACTTGCTGTTGCTCCGGGTCCATGAAGATTGCAAAAAGCTTGATCAATTGGCTGACGAATACCAGAAGCGTTTTGGGCGTCGCCCGAAGCGTGTGAGCGAATTAAACCAGGCCGGGCTGGTGCAAGGCGATCCCGTCGACCCGCTCGGCTATGAATACGTTTTCGATGACAATGGGAAAGCGGTTCTGAACCTGAACAGTCCTCTACTCGAAAAGCAATTGTTTCTTGAACGCTTCAAATAGGCCGCGTTCGAGCGTGGGCTCGAGCGCTCACTCTGTGGTGCACAGCAGAGTTATTTGCGGATCAATAAGAATTTTGTGTGGTGGGCCGGAGGTGTGGAAACGGAAGGAAGTCTCCGGGCCACCGGCGACGACGGTTCCCAAGAATGAGCGGCCGCCGCTGCCCGTAGCATAGAGAGGAACGCTGGCGAGGAACGACCGCGGAACGCCCGTCTGAAAAAGCTTGCCGCGGACAGAATAGCCGGTTTCATCGCGGTGCGAGGTGAACTCGACGCGATAGTGCGGAATGCCAGTCCCGCGAACCCAATCGTCGAAAAACCAGTCCATCGAACGGCTATTTTCCAGATCCATGGCCGGAGTCATAACGGATTCTACTTCGTGTTGAAGGTCATCCGTAGAAAGCGCGCGATAGGCGTACTTTGTCACCAGTTTTTGAAGCAGAGCGGTAAAACGCGCATCCGGCTGCTTTGTGCCGGGTTGGCGGAGCATTTCGCGAAGCATGTGAATGACCCAGGAGCCCTTGCTGTAGACCACGCGTTCGTAGGCAGAAGGCGATTTCGAGGAATTGAGGCGAAGGCCGAGAGTCAGCGCTCCGATATCGCCGGCGGGCTCGTCGGCATCCGGCGATTTTTCAGTGAGCAGGTGGCGGTAACGCGAAAGCCAGACGCGAAGCGCATGCTCGGGGTTCCCTCGACTATCCGCAAAAAGCAATGCGAGATAATTGGAGATGGCCTCGTCAATCCATTGGTCGCGATAGCTGGACCAGCCGACCACGTTGCCCCACCATTGATGCGCGACCTCATGATAGGGAACCAGCTCGGTGAAATGTTCCTGGCCGCTAGGGCTAAGTCCGGCGCGTTGCTGCGCTTCCGGAGAAAGAAAAGAAAGCGTGGAAACGTAAAGAAGTCCCGGCCATCCCTGACCGAAAGTTCCGGGAATCTGCGAGACGCTCAGATTGTGGAAGGGAAATGGTCCGGAGAAGGTCTCATAAAAATGGACCGAGGAATCAATCTCCTTTCCGAGTTGCTTCAAAGCATCGGCGGGACTGGGCATGGGCCGGGGAAGAGTAAGGGCAAGCCGCGCGGAAGGGGCGACAGTCTGGGATGGAATTGCAATTCCTTCTGCGGGTAAGGCCTGCAAGCGGCTCCTCAGGTTCTCTTCGAGTTCGCGGTTGGCATAGACGTCAATAGAATGGCCGCCGGAAGTTACGGAAGACGTGGCGTATTGGCCTAAATTAAATCCAGCGACGGCCGTGGGCTTTTCCGTCTTCCAGTGAGCAATCCGAAATTCACCCTCTTCGTGCTCATCCAGCTTCGATCCAGTGGCGACGAGACGAAGCTTACGCGGCCACCGAATGGCCAGGTCATAGGGAGCGAACTCCGAGGGATCGCCGAGATGCGGATACCAGCTTTCCCTGGCGCCGACGAACAAGACGCCGTTTCCAGCGTCTTCAATGACGTTGCCGTGGTAGTGAAACTGGAGGGCGAACTCTTGATTTTGGGAAGGAACAGCCGAAAGGACAACATACAAAAAGTCGTTTCCGCGCCTGCTGCGCTCCTGAAGGGTCATGCCCTCGTTCTGAAAAAACTCCAAGGGCTCACCGTGCTCGCCGGTCACACGGTCTAGCGTCAAAGCGCGGGACAGCTCAAACACCAAGATGCGCGCCTTACCGGTTTCTGCGCGAATCTGGATGGTTGCCGTTGCGTCGAGAGAGTTGTTGGGGAGGATTGAGGATTCCATCGAATAGTGCAGAGCGCGAAAAGCCACAGCCCGTGCTGGAAGATTGGGAACGCGATGGGATGTCCAGGTATCGTAAAAAGTTCCTGATGCGTTTTTTATGGTTTGTCCGAGAAGGAACTGCTCATCGCGCTGGCAATCCACGACAACATCGAATGGGCCCGTGGATGCGCCGTCCAGGTTGGCGTAAAACGCGGGCCGAGGGTCCGGCGACAAGAAGTCAACGAGAATGCGAAGCGTGTACAGGCGATTGAGCCGGGCGAGCATCGGTTCCCATTGGGAGACGAAAGACGCATCGGCTTGCGGGGAAAGGTTGGCCTTGCGAAATTGGGATAGCAGCTCATCCGAGGCTTGGTCTGTGAAGCGAAAATAAACGCTGGCAAATGTCTCGTCGAGAACGGGCGCGCCGAGAAAACGTCCCATTTGCTGCTTTTCGACGGGGTCGCGCGGAACCGCCAACGCGTGGCCGCGACCGGAAAAAACCGCGCCCGTGATCCGCCCTTCGAACGGGGAGAAGAAAGCAAGGTTTCCTTCGTCCAGAGACAGGACCGCGTCGCCGCGGCGAAGTTCAATGCGATTTTGCGGGACAAGGTGATAGACCTGAGAGGAATCGAGTGTCAGAGCGTTGATCGCGTCGTACAATTCGTGAGGCGATCGCTCCGTTGCTGAAACTGTCAGCGGCGCAATAAGACACCACAACGTGAAGACTGTGGCCCCAACCCACATACGAAGAGTGTAGTCAGATTCGGCATGGGAGAACAAGACGGGCCGGTGTCGCCTTCCAAGAGGAATTAAAATAAGAAGATGGCCCCAACGGCATTCTCGTCGAGTGTGCGCTTCCGTCTACTCGGTGCTGCGCTCTTGCTACTATGCGCGCAAGGGGCGGCGGACACGATTGTCCTAAAGAATGGCCGCCGCATCGCAGCACTGAGCGCTTACGAAGAAGGGGACAAGGTCAAATACATGACCTCGGCGGGCGAGCTGAGCTTGCCCAAGTCTATCGTAGACCACATCGAAAAAGGGGGATTCGCGGCAAACGCCGGACCGAGCGGCAATGCCACGGCCAATCTGACGATCGCGCCGCCGGAGATGCGTCCTGCGGGTGGAAGCGGTATAGAGGAGATTCAGCGTGGCGCCGTGCATGACGGGTCCATCGATCGCGCCTATATTGCGAAGTTGGAAAGCGAAGCGCGGTCGGGGAATTCAACCGCAACTTTCAACGCCGCCCTGGGCCATCACGCGGCCGCGACGTTTGAACTGTCGCGAGGCGATTTGGAGCACGCGCTTTCCGATGAGCGCACCGCTGTGAATTACGCTCCGAATGAGCCGGCGCTGCTAATGAACGTGGCGTATATCTACCTGAGGCGGAATGAATACAAACAAGCTTTGGATTATCTGGACCACGCTAAGCGCGTTGTGCCGGACAATCCGGATGTAGGGAAGCTGGCGGGCTGGGCTTATTACGGCATGAACAAGCTGGACCAGGCGGTTGCCGAATGGAAGCGTGCCCTGGCTCAGCATCCTGACAAGGAATTGCAGGCGGCGTTGGAAGCCGCGCTGCGCGACAAGAAAGAAGAAGAAAGCTACAAGGAAAACGAGAGCAGCCACTTCAAATTGAAGTACAACGGCGCCGCCGAACCGGCGCTGGCGCGCGATGTCTTGCGCACCCTGGAGATGCACTTTTCGACGATTGAATCGGAGCTGAACTATACGCCCCCGGAACCGATTGGAGTGGTTCTCTATACGGAGCAGGCGTTTGTGGACATCACGCGCGCGCCGGCATGGGCCGGGGCGCTGTACGACGGACGGATTCGCGTTCCCGTACAAGGATTGACGAGCGTGGATGGAGAACTCTCGCGTTCGCTGAAACATGAGCTGACGCACAGCTTTGTAGCGCAGAAGACAAAAACCGCCTGCATGGGGCTGGCGGCCAGTTGTTCGAATCGCGCGCCGACGTGGATTCAGGAGGGACTGGCGCAGTGGATGGAAGGGTATCGCAGTGGAGATGACGCCGCCGGGCTGGCACAGATTTTCGATGAGAAGCACGCCATCCCACTAGGTCAGCTGGAAGGCTCCTGGACTCGTTTGGATCGGAGCACGGCGCGATATGCGTACGCCTGGGCGCTCGCCAACATGGAATACATCATTCAAACGGATGGAATGACGGATGTTGAGCGCATCCTGGATCGCATCGGCGCGGGCATGGCAACGGAGCAGGCGTTGCGGGAAGTGCTGCACAGTGATTACAACGACTTGATGGAATCCACAGTAGGGTATCTGCGCAAAAATTACGTGCATTAGGAAGGGTGGCGTCTCGCTTCAAGCTTCTAGTCGGGCTTCCGTTTTGTCTCTTGCTCTTACTAGGAATTGGCAAGAAGAGCCGCCAATAGCGCGGCGCGGGCGGGCATCGTATTGATGAGGACATACTCGTGGTCAGAATGCGCGCCGTCGCCAACGGCGCCTAGGCCGTCCAGTGTGGGAATGCCGAGAGCCCCGGTAAAATTTCCGTCCGAACCGCCGCCCGCAGTGCATTCGCCTAGCGAAAAGTTCATTTGCTTTGCGAGGGACTTCGCGCGGGCAAAAAGCGCCGCGCAGTTCTTGCGTTCCAGCGGAGGGCGGTCGAAGCCGCCGGTGATTTTTAACTTTGCGCCTTTATGAACGGGACGCAATGCGTGAAGCCGGCTTTCGACGCTGCGCATATCGGAAGCGCGCAAGGCGCGCAAATCGAGAACGGCTCGGGCGCGTTCCGCGATCACATTGGTGCGGGTACCGCCGTCGACGATGTCGGCATTGACGCTGATTCCGCGCTGGGCATCGTTCCAATTTTCGATGCGCGTGAGCTGCGCGGCCAATTCGTGCACCGCGTTGATGCCTTCTTCCGGGGCCAGGCCAGCGTGCGACGCGCGGCCTTGGACGATCAGTTCCGCTTGCCCGACGCCTTTACGCGCCGTCTTCACCAGGCCGCGGGGGCCGAAGGAAGGCTCGACGACGAATACTGCATCGCTGCGCCGCGCTGCGGCTTCGATGAGCTTACGGGAAGATTCACTGCCAATTTCCTCGTCGGAGGTCCAGAAGAAGACGATTTGTTTTTGCAGGCGAAGCCTGGCGTGCTGAAGAGCTTGCAGCGCAAAGAGCGCCTGGACGATGCCGGCCTTCATGTCGAAGATTCCCGGGCCATGGGCTTTGCCGCCAGAGATGCGGAAGGGCATTCCCTTCAGGGTTCCGCATGAATAGACGGTGTCGTAGTGGCCGAGCACGAGGAGTTGAGCCGCGGCGCGAGACGGAGCTTGACCGAAGGTTACGCGTAGATGATCGCCGCGATGCTTTTGCGGAATGCGCTCCACGCGAACACCGTGCTTGCGCCACTCTTTGGCGACGAGGGTGCAGCAACGGTCGGCAGCGGCTTTTTCGAGGCTGGGAGATTCCGAAGTCACGAAGCGCCGCAGGACCCGAAGCATATCTGGGAGCCTCGGCTTAAGAAGTCGAAGTAATTCCACGGGCAAAGGCGAGGCCGACATGGCTCGGACATGCTAGCAGTGCCTTGCAAGTAGAGCAACTTGTTCGGCCTGGGAATACGCGGTCGCAGAGTCTTGAAAACATAGAGGTTACACTGCCTTAAGAGCGTATCGCGCAGGCGGCGGTTCGCTTATAATTAGAGTTTTCCCGGGGATGTGTCAAGCGCCGCCGAGCGGGTGTGCGGCCACGGAGATCGCGAATGATCATGGACGTGGTGGAAATACAGAAGATTTTGCCTCATCGCTATCCATTTCTGTTTGTGGACGCCATCCTGGAAATGGAGCGCTTGAAGAGCATCGTGGGACTGAAAAACGTGACCGTCAACGAGGCGTATTTCCAGGGACATTTTCCGGGAGCGCCAGTTATGCCGGGGGTGCTGATCATCGAGTCCATGGCGCAAACGGGCGGCTTGCTGTTGCTGCAGGAAGTTCCGGACCGCGAAAAGAAATTGCTCTATTTTGCTGCGGTGGATGGCGCGAGATTCCGCCGGCCGGTTGTGCCCGGCGACCAATTGAGGGTGGAGATGAAAGTGGTTTCGTGGCGCGGGGACTTCTGCAAGCTGGAGGGACGCGCGACGGTGAACGGCCAACTGGCTGCCGAGGCAACTTTGATGTGCAAGATGGTGGACCGCGTGCCAGCCGCCCAGGCGGAAAAATCCGCAAAATGACAAAGCCTGAGATTCATCCGCAAGCGACTGTCGCGGCGAGCGCGAAGCTGGGCAAAGGTGTGAAGGTCGGAGCATTTGCCGTGGTGGGCGAAGACGTGGAGTTGGGTGAAGGCTGCGTGTTGCACGAGTACGCGGTGGTCCGGGGGCCGTCGCGATTTGGCAAGGACAATGTGTTTCATGCCTTCTGCGTGATTGGCGGAGATCCTCAGGATTACACGTTTCGCGGTGAACGCGTGGAGCTGGTTACCGGCGATGGAAATATTTTTCGCGAGTACGTAACAGTGAGCCGGGGTACGCAAAAAGGCGGCGGGAAGACTTCGCTGGGGGACAACAATTTTTTTCTGGCGTACTCGCACGTTGGGCACGATTCGCAGGTGGGAAGCGGCACGTTGTTTGTAAATGGAGCGACGTTAGCGGGCCATGTGACGGTTGAGGATTTTGTGACCATTGGCGCCTTTTGTCCAGTGCACCAATTCTGTCGCATTGGGCGGTACGCTTATATCGGAGCTTCAACCGTGATTACGCAGGATGTGCCGCCGTTTTCGAAAATCGTTACCGAGCGCGAGACGAAGAGCTTTGGCATCAATACCATCGGATTGGAGCGCAAAGGCGTTTCTCCGGAGCGCTTGCAGGCTTTGAAGCGCGCCTACAAACTTCTTCTGCGCTCAAAACTGAATACGTCGCAGGCATTGGAAGTAATGAAGAAGACGCTGAGCGATTCGGCGGACGTCAAAGAATTGATCCAGTTTATTGAAAGCGCCGAGCGCGGCATCGTGAAGTAAGCGAGCTGCGATCTTCATGCCCGAAACGAACGCAAACACGGCAAGCTGGGGGCTGATTGCAGGGAATGGGCGATTTCCGTTCCTGGTGCTCGAAGGGGCGCGAAGCCAGGGAATTGATATGGCCGTCATCGCGTTGAAGGAAGAAGCCTCGCCAGAATTGGAGCAAGCTGCAAAACGCGTGCATTGGGTAAGCCTTGGGGAATTAAGCAAGACCATCGACCTGATGCATCAGGAAGGCGTGACGCAGGCGGTGATGGCGGGACAAGTGAAGCACAACAAAATCTTCAGCTCGATCCGGCCGGACT
>Ga0075426_10001484_pt1 | contig 16654 bp, 14 predicted proteins | sample SoiMethybrSBSTD5_FD_75304 | JGI IMG/M metagenome (GOLD analysis project Ga0075426, IMG submission 75304) | Bulk soil microbial communities from a Populus tree surrounding site in Tennessee, USA - Soil MetaG P. TD hybrid SBSTD5 | ecosystem: Environmental > Terrestrial > Soil > Tree plantation... | reverse complement strand
CAGGCGCCACGCCGTGGCGATCGTCCGGGCCGGCGACGACGAGGTGCGCATCCGGCAGGGCGTGCAGCGCGGCGAGGAGGTGATCGATGCCCTTGCCGGCGGCGATGCGTCCGACGTAGAGCACGAGCGGCGCATCCGGCGGGATCCCCAGCTCGCCGCGCACGTCGCCGTCGATCCTGCTCTCGACGGGCTCCGGGAACCCGTTGCCGCGCACGTGCACCTTTTCCGGCGGCACGCCGTGTGCGAGGACATCGTCGCGCTCTCGATCCGAGGCGACGACGACTGCCGCCGCGCCGCGTGCGACGCCGCGATACAGCGTCGCGTCGAGCAGCCGCTTGAGCGCGACCTTGCGCAACCGCGGCCGGAACATTCCCAGCGGCTCGAAGATGTACGGCACCTGCGCGAGGCGGCACCAGGCCGCCGTCCCGGTCGTCACGGGATCGCGAAACCCGAAGACGTGCACGACGTCGGGGCGCTTCATCCTCGCCAGCGCGACCGGGAGCGTCGGCGTGATTCCCATCCACCGGTAGCGCAGCGGCGTGCCGAGGTAGTGCACCGTCGCGCCGTCGACGAGCCCGAGCCGCGATCTCGCGGGCGGACGCCGGTGGACGTCGACGATCGTCGTCGTCAACACGTCGACGATGTGCCCGTGTGCGACGAGGCGGCGCACGAGCTCACCGGCGGCGACCACCGGACCGCCGAACGCGCGCGACGGAGCCCACACCGGCGCTGCAAAGAGAATCCGGAGCTGGCCGTGGGGCACGGCGAGAGGCTAGTCGAGCCACCCCTTGAGACCGGCCGACGGCCGCGTTAGTCTCATTCGCTTCCGCCCGTGTGGCGCCCAGACTCGCGTACAGCACAGTTGCTCCTGTCGGCCGCGGTGGCCCTCTTGCTCGCGGCCGCGATCGTCGCAGCGCTCGTCGACGACCTCCGGACCAGGGTTGCGATCCTCGCGCCGATCGCCGTTTTGCTGGCGTGCGCCGCCTGGCTGGCGATCGCCCGGTGGCAGAGGTCGCGGCGGGCCCGGGACAGCGCCGAGCGTCGTGTGGGGGACGTCCGCAGCGAGGGAGAGGCGAAGTTTCGCGCGCTCGCGGAGAACGTTCCCGGCGTCACCTGGCTGACGCACGACGGCCGGCGTCGCTCGCTGGTCTACATCAGCCCGCAGGTGGAGCAGTTGCTCGGCTACACGCCTCGTGAGTGGGAGGCGGAGCCGGATCTCTTCTCGCGCCTGCTCCATCCCGACGACCGCGAACGGGTCCTGGCCGAGGTCGAAGCGACGACTTCCGACGGGGGGACGCGCCGCTCCGCCTATCGGCTCGTCGCTCGCGACGGACGCATCCTCGGCATCCGCGAGCAGACGTCGATCGTCAGGGACGCCGCCGGGCAGCCGCTCTACACCCAGACGATTCTGCTCGACGACGCGGAGCGGCGCCAGGCCGGCGAGGAACGCGAGCGGCTCCGCGACGCAGAGCGCACGACTGCTGGGCACAACGTCGAGCTCCAGGCGCGGCTCGACCTGCTCCGCGACGTGACCGAGGTCCTCGCGTCGTCGGTCGACGCGCAGACGCCGCTGCAGCGAATCGGCGACCTCCTCGTCCGAGACTTCGCCGACTGGTTCACGCTCGACACGGCCGAGGACGACAAGCTCGTCCGTCTGGCCGCAGCCGCAGCGCAGCGGAGGGCGCACCCCGCTCCGGAGCCCGGCGAGCGCAGTCGCGAGGTCGTGCAGTCCGGCCAACGGCTCCTGATCACGTCGTCCGCCGAGAACGGCGCTCACGGCGCGGAGTTTCCGGAACAGACTTCGTCGCTCGTCTCCGTCCCGGTTCGCGGCCGTGGCCGGCCACTCGGCGTCCTGACGCTGGGACGCCTCACCCCGGCGCCCGCATACGGCGCGGACGAGGTCGCCTTCGCCGAGGATCTCGCGGCGAGGATCGGGATCGCGATCGACCGCGCCCGGCTCTACCGCGAGGTCGAGGAACGCGCCGACGCCGGGCGAGTGCTCACGTACGTGGCCGACGGCGTCCTCCTCGCCGACCGCGAGGGCATAGTCCGTCTCTGGAACCCCGCCGCCGAGAAGATCACGGGCATCCCCGCGACCGACCTGGTGGGACGCTCGGCCGTGGAGCGCATCGGCGGATGGCGTGACGCGCTCGACTCGGTGCCGGTCTCGTCGTCGCCCGACCCCGGCCATCCCGAGGTGATCGTTCCGATCGTCGGCGTCGACGGTGAACGATGGATCTCGATCTCGGGCGTCCGCTTCTTCCACGGCACCGTCTACGCCTTCCGCGATGTGACGGAGGTGCGCCAACTCGAGGAGCTGAAGGCCGACTTCATCGCGACGGCGTCGCACGAGCTGCGGACGCCGCTCGCCGCCGTGTACGGGGCAGCCCAGACCCTGCTGCGGCACGACTTCGCGCTCGACGAGGCAGGGCGGGACCGCTTCATCTCACTGATCGCCGACGAGTCCGAAAGCCTCGGCCGCATCGTCAACGAGATCCTGCTCGCCAACCAGCTCGACGCCGGCCGAGTCGACCTCGGGACCGAGGCGTTCGAGCCCGGTGACCTGATCGAGCGGGTGGCGGACGCCGCGCGGGTCCACGCCCCGCCCACCGTCGTGATCGAGCGGGTCGTGCCGGCCGGCGTTCCCCAGGTCGCAGCGGACCGAGACAAGGTGCGCCAGGTGCTCGTGAACCTCGTCGAGAACGCGATCAAGTACTCACCCGGAGGCGGGCGGATCGAAGTGGGAATCGAGCCCGCCTCGGAAGCCGACGCCGACACGGTCACGTTCTTCGTCCGGGACGAAGGGCTCGGCATTCCCCCGGACGAGCAGGCCCGGATCTTCGAGAAGTTCTACCGCCTCGACCCGAACATGACGCGCGGTGTGGGCGGCACCGGGCTCGGTCTCTACATCTGCAACGAGCTCGTGAACCGGATGGGCGGCCATATCTGGGTCGAGTCCAGCGAAGGCAAAGGCTCGACCTTCCTCCTCTCGCTGCCGACCGAGCCGAAGGGTTCGGCGAGGCAGCCGCCGAGGGCGGCACGGTCCTCCGCTGAATCCGATCGCTAGCCGATCCGGCACTAACCTTGCCCAATGCCTGACCCGCGCAAGCCGCGCCTGCTCGTGCTCAACCAGTACTACTGGCCCGGCATCGAGGCCACGGCGCAGCTCCTGACGGACCTCTGCGAGGCGCTCGCGGAGGACGCCGAGGTGACCGTGATCACCGGCATGTTGCACGGCAACGAAGACGCTCCGCGCCGGCTCGTGCGCAACGGCGTTCGGATCGTGCGCGTGCCGTCGACGTCGTTCGAGCGCAGCCGGCTCGTCGCCCGGGCGTCCAACTACATCACCTATCTGACCAACGCGCTCGTCCACGGGCTCCGCGGCCGGCGACCCGACGTCGTGCTCTGCATGACGGATCCGCCCATCGTCGCGGACATCGCGTTGGTCGTCGCGAAGCGCTACCGCGTGCCGCTCGTCGTCGTCAGCCAGGACGTGTTCCCGGAGATCGCGGTGCAGCTCAAGCGACTCGAGAACCCGGTGGCAATGCGGCTGCTCCGGTCGCTCGTGTCGCTGTACCTGCGCCGTGCCGACCGCATCGTCGCAATCGGGGACACGATGCGCCGCCGGCTCGAGGAGAAAGGCGCTCCGCCCGAGCGCGTGCGCGTGATCCCGAACTGGATCGACACGTCGCGCCTCGAGCCGCACGAGCGCGGGAACTGGTGGGCCGAGAAGCGCGGCGTGAAGGACAAGTTCGTCGTCATGCACTCCGGCAACGTCGGTCATGCCCAGGATCTCGACTCGCTGGTCCGCGCGGCGACGTTCCTGCGCGATCTCGACGACGTCGCGATCCTCGTCATCGGCAGCGGCGCACGACACAACGAGCTCGTCGCGCTCGCCGAGCTGCTCGAGGTCGAGCAGGTGACGTTCCTCTACTACCAGGCGCGCGACGTGCTGCCCCTGTCCCTCTCGGCGGCCGACGTGCACGTCGTCGGGCTCGCGCCCGGCCTCGCGGGCTACGTCGTGCCGAGCCGGCTATACGGGATCCTCGCGGTCGCGCGCCCCGTCATCGTCGCGGCCGACGCGGAGAGCGAGACCGCACAGGTGGTGCAAGAGGCCGGCTGCGGCATCGTCGTCCCGCCTGGACGGCCGGAGCTGCTCGCGCGCGCGATCCGTGATGCCCACGACGGCAGGTACGACCTCGGTGAGATGGGGCGGCGCGGCCGCGAGTGGGTCGAGCGCGAGGCCGACCGCTCGGTCGCTCTGCGGCGTTACCGCGACCTCCTGGGCGAGCTTGCGCCGACCTGAGCTCGCCGCCGCGGCGCTGATCGCGGTGTTCGCGCTCGTCGCGGGCTGGAACGCATACCGCTTCCCGGACGGCTACGGCTACGACGCGCGGGAGCACATCCAATACGCCGACCTCCTCTTGCACCAGCACACGATCCCGGGTGCCGAGACGCGCAGCGAGTACTACACGCCGCCGGGCTTTTACGCACTTGCCGCAATCGCCACGGACATCGGCGAGCGCGTGCACTCCGGTGACCCGCACAAGCTCGGGCAGGTGCTCAACTGGCTCGTCCTGCTCGTGACCGCCGGCGTGTTGTGGGCGCTCGCGCGCGAGCTCTTTCCCGACCGGCCATGGGTCCAGCTCGGCGCGCTCGCGTTCTTCTGCTTCCTGCCGGTCGTGCTGAAGGTCGGCGCGATGTTCCACCCGGAGCCGCTTTCGATGCTGCTCACTGCCGTGGCGCTGCTGCTCGCGGCGCGTATGCTCGGGCGCCGCGACTACCGCTGGCACTTCGCGGTTGCGACGGGTGTCGCGCTCGGGCTCGGTCAGCTCGTGCGCGCGTTCTCGCTGTGGACGTTAGCGGCGGTCGTGATCGCGTTCGCCGTCGCGCGCGCCTGGCGTCCACTCGTCGTCGTGGTCGTGGCAGCTGCGGTTGTGGCGTCGCCCTGGTACATCCGACAGGCGATCAAGTACGGCAATCCCGTCTTCGACCGGCCAACGGAGCACAAGCCGGTCTGGGAACGGCGGCCGGCCCGCTTCTACGTCGGGCTCGGGCTCCCGCAGGTCTTCACCGACCCCATCCGGCCGCAGTTCGTCAACGAGGCGATCCCGACCACCTACAGCGAAGTGTGGGGTGACTACTTCGGCGTCTGGCGCGGCAGCCGCGAGCGGCAGAGCTTCCTCGGCCTCCTGCCGACGGTGCTCGCCGTCGGCGGCTGGCTGCTGTTGCTGGCGCGCTCGCTGCGTGCGCCGCCGCGCCTCGCCGCCGCGCTCCTGCCTGGCCTCGGGCTGCTCGGATACCTCTACTTCACCGTCAGCTATCCGACGCCCGACGGGGACGTGCTGAAGGCGAGCTACATGCTCACGACCGCCCCGGCGTGGGCGCTCGCGTTCGGCTACGCCCTCGACCGTCTGCCGCATCGCGCGCGACTCGTCGCCGCCGTGGTGCTGGCCGCCTCGGCGCTCGCCGCGCTGCCGTTCCTGCTGTACTGACCGCCGTGACGGCAGTCCTCTTCACGTGCGCGGGACAGCGCGTCGACATCGTCGACGCCTTCAACCGCGCCGGCGCGAAGACGATCGCCGCCGACGCCAACGCGCTCGCTCCGGCCCTCTACGGGGCGCACCACCACGTGCTCGTGCCGCGGGTGGACGACGACGCCTACATCCCGGCACTGCGCGAGCTCGTGCAGCAACACGACGTGAAGCTGATCGTCCCGCTGACGGACCTCGATCAGGTCGTGCTGGCGGAAGCGCGTGACGAGCTCGGCACGCTCGTCCTGCTGCCGGATGCAGAGATCGTCGAGCGGCTCGGCGACAAGTACCTGGCGCACGTCCTGTTCGAAGAGCGCGGCATCGACTCCCCGCCGACGTGGCTCCCGAAAGGCGTGCCGGGCGACGCGCCGTTCCCGCTGCTCGTCAAGGCACGCCACGGATTCGGCTCCCGCCACATCTACCGCGCCGAGGACCGTGCGCAGCTCGGCTTCTTCCTCGGCTACACGCCGGTCGAGTCGATCGTGCAGGCCTGCCTCGCGGGCGAGGAATTCTCGATCGACGTGTTCTGCGACCTCGGCGGCCGCTGCCTGAACGCGATCCCGCGCACGATGATCGAGTCCAAGGGCGGCGAGTCGATCAAGGGGATGACGATCCGCGACGAGCATCTGATCGAGCTAGCGCGCGACGTCGCCGAGAAGCTGAAGCTCGTCGGCCCGGCGAACATTCAGTGCTTCCGCGAGGCCGATGGCACGCACTACGTCACCGACATCAACGCGCGCTTCGGCGGCGGCTTCCCGCTGCCGCTGGCCGCCGGCGGACGGTATCCCGACCTAGCCCTCGCCCTTGCGCGTGGGGAGCGGCCGGAGCCGCGCCTCGGCGACTTTCGCGAAGGCATCGTGATGACGCGTTTCTTCTCGGACCTCAGCCTGACCCGGAACGGCGAGGGAACTCTGAAGCCGCTCACGCCGGCCGAATGAGGTACGTGGTCACCGGTGCGGCGGGCTTCATCGGCTCGCATCTCGTCGAGGCGCTGCTGGCGGAAGGCCACGACCTCGTCGCGGTCGACTGCTTCACCGACTACTACGATCCGGCGCTGAAGGAGGAGAACGCCGCAGCGTTCGACGTCTCCCGGCTCGACCTCGCGGAGGAAGACCTCGCGCTCGACGGTTTCGACGGCGTCTTCCACCTCGCAGGCCAGCCGGGCGTCCGTAGCTTCGGCTCGGCCTTCGCCGACTACGCGCGTCGTAATCTGATCGCCACCCAGCGCGTGTTCGAGAGCGCTGCGCGTGCGGGCGCGCGTGTCGTGTTCGCATCGTCCTCTTCCGTCTACGGCGACGCAGAGAGCTATCCGACCGCGGAGGACACTCAGCCGGAGCCGATCTCTCCGTACGGCATCACGAAGCTCGGCTGCGAGCATCTTGCGCATGCGTACGCGACGGCGTACGCCCTCGAGGCCGTCGTGCTGCGCTACTTCACCGTCTACGGCCCGCGCCAGCGTCCCGACATGGCGTTCGCACGGGTCGTCGACGCGCTCGCGCGCGGTGCGTCGTTCGACCTGTACGGCGACGGGCTCCAGTCGCGCTCGTTCACGTACGTCGCAGACGCGGTCGCCGCAACGGTCGCGGCGATGGATCGTGCGCAGGCTGGAGCGTTCTACAACGTCGGCGGTGGCAGCGAGGCAACGATGCGCGACGCGATCGCGACGCTCGAGGACGTCTCCGGGCGCACGCTGGAGCTCGGGGCGCGGCCAGCAGCTGCCGGGGACGTTCGTCGCACGTCGGCAGACACGAGCCGCATCGAACGCGATCTCGGCTGGCGCGCGACGACGGCGCTGGTCGACGGTTTGCGCGCTCAGTGGGAGTGGGCCTCCGTTAGGGTCGCCGCACCTTGAGCTCGCGCAACGTCGATCCCGGCGCCGAGCAGGAAGTCGACCTCGGCAAGTGGTGGGGCGCGATCGTCGCGCGCTGGTGGCTCCCCGTGCTCGGGTTGGTAGTCGGCGCCTTCATCGGCTACCTGATCTCGCTCGGCGGCAAGGAGGTGTGGAAGGCGAGCGCCAACGTCTACCTCGGGGCGTCGTACAGCGCCCTCGGCGGCGTGTTGCTGCAGGGGCCGCAGGCGAACCCGTCGACGGCGAACACGATCGCGCGCGCCGAGTCGTCGATCGAGACGGCCGCTGCACGCGCCGGCATGCGCGCGAGTGAGCTGCGCGGGCACGTGTCGACGCAGGCGATCTCCACCGGCGCCGGCAGCACGCTCGTCCGGACCACGGGCAACCCGCTCGTGAAGCTCACGGTGCAGGCGTCGACGCGCCGCCGCGCGGCTGCAGCGGCCAACGCGCTCGCGAACGTCGTCGTCGACCGGCTGGCGCCGTACGCGGACCAGAAGATCGGCACGCTCAAGCAGCGCATCGCCGACGACCAGACGCAGCTCGAGGCGATCCGGCGCGCGTCTGCGGCGGGCGACACAGTGACCAAGGTCGTCCTGGCGGTGCAGATCGGCAACGTGCTCGACGACCAGCTTCAGGCGAGGCAGTTGCTGATCCAGGTCCGGGAGATCGAGCGGCCGAAGGTGCTGACGCGCGCGGCCGCGGTCAAGGCGACGGCACGGAGCAAACGTAACTCGGTCGTCGTCGGTGCGTTCCTCGGCTTCGTGATCGGCCTGATCGCCGCGCTCCTGTGGGAGCCGCTGCTTCGTGCTCGAAGGTAAGACCGTCGCAGTCGTCGTCCCGGCGTACGACGAGGAGGAGCTCGTCGCGACCACGATCAGAGGCGTGCCGGCGTTCGTCGACAGGATCTTCGTCGTCGACGACGCGTCGCGCGACCGGACCGCGACTGTGGCGCGCTCGGCTGGAGACGGCCGCGTCGAGGTGATCGCCCACGAGCGCAACGCGGGCGTCGGCGCCGCGATCGTCACCGGCTACCACCGCGCGGTGGAGGAGGGCCTCGACGTCACCTGCGTGATGGCCGCCGACAACCAGATGGACCCCGCCGACCTGGAGAAGATCGCGCTGCCCGTCGTGCGCGGGCAGCTCGAGTACGCGAAGGCGAACCGTCTGATCACCGGCGAGGCGTGGAAGGTGATTCCACGCTCGCGCTACCTCGGGAACGCGGTGCTGTCGTTCCTGACGAAGATCGCCTCCGGTTACTGGCACGTCGCCGACTCGCAGTCGGGCTACACCGCGGCGAGCCGGGAGATCCTCGACCAGCTCGACCTCGACCGCATCTACCGCGGTTACGGATTCCCGAACGACATGCTCGTGCACCTGAACGTCTGGAACGCGCGCGTGCGCGATATCCCGTCGCGGCCGGTGTACGGCGTGGGCGAGCGCTCCGGCATCAAGATCCGCAAAGTCGTCCCGCGGATCTCGTGGCTGCTGTTGAAGGGCTTCTTCTGGCGGATGCGCGAGAAGTACGTCATCCGCGACTTCCATCCGCTCGTCTTCTTCTACGCGCTCGGCTTCCTCATGACGCTTCTCGGCCTCGGGCTCGGGATCGCCGAGGTCGTGCTGCGCATCATGGGCAACGCGGTCTCGGTCGGCACGGTGGTGCTCGTTGCGCTGCTGCTGATCTTCGGCTCGCAATTCACGCTCTTTGCGATGTGGTTCGACATGGAGTCGAACAAGGAGCTGCGCTGATGGCCGAATGGATCTACTTCCTCCATCCACCGCGCGAGAACTTCGCGGAGACGATGACGGACGAAGAGCGTGAGGTGTGGAGCGTGCACTTCGAGCGTTTTCAGCGGTTGCTGGAAGCAGGCGTGATCGTGCTGGTCGGCCCGACGCTCGGGCCGGTCAACACCGGCATCGCCATCTTCGAGGCGCCCGACGAAGCGGCGGCGCGGAAGCTCATGGAAGAGGATCCCGTCGTCGCCGGCGGCTACGCAAGAGGCGAGCTACGGCCGTTCCGCATCTCGCTGTTGCGCGGTCGCGACCACGCCGACAGCAGTCGTGTAAAGCCCTCGTAAAGTCTGCGGCTGCGTTCGGAGGCCGTGGGTAGAGTCCCGCCAATGCCCACAGCCGTCGTGACCGGCGGGGCCGGCTTCCTCGGCTCCCATCTCTGCGACTACCTCGTGGAACGCGACTTTCGCGTCATCTGCATCGACAACCTCGACACGGGGTCGCTCCAGAACGTCGAGCACCTGCGCGGCGACCACTTCGACTTCGTCAACCACGACGTGACGGAGTACATCGAGATCGACGGAGAGGTCGACTTCGTCTACCACCTTGCGGCGCTCGCAAGCCCGATCGACTACCTGCGCATGCCGCTCCACTCGCTGAAGGTCGGTTCCTACGGAACGCATCACGCGCTCGGCCTCGCGAAGTGGAAGCGCGCGCGCTTCCTGCTTGCGTCGACGAGCGAGGTCTACGGCGACCCCCAGGTGCACCCCCAGCCCGAGACGTACTGGGGGAACGTGAATCCCATCGGCCCGCGCGGCGTGTACGACGAGGCGAAGCGCTACGGGGAGGCCCTGACGATGGCGTACCACGGGCAGCAGGGCGTCGACACCGCGATCGTCCGCATCTTCAACACGTACGGGCCGCGGATGCGTCCGAACGACGGGCGCGCGGTTCCCACGTTTGTCAGGCAGGCGTTGGAGGGCAAGCCCCTGACCGTGTTCGGCGACGGGAGCCAGACCCGCAGCTTCTGCTACGTGGACGACCTGATCCGCGGTGTCGTCGCGCTGGCCGAGTCGGGCGAGCACCTGCCGGTGAACCTCGGCAATCCGAGCGAGTTCACCCTCAACGAGCTCGCCGAGACGGTGCTGCGCGTGACGGGCTCCAAGAGCGAGATCGTCCACGAAGCGCTCCCGGTCGACGACCCGCAGGTCCGCCAGCCGGACATCACGCGTGCGAAGCAGCTCCTCGAATGGGAGCCCGAGATCCAGCTCGAAGAGGGACTGAAGCGCATGCTGCCGAGCTTCGGACGGGAGCCGGTCGTTGCATAGACGCCTCGGGGTCTTCGCAGCGATCGTTCTCTTCGCTGCGTCATTGAGCGTGCCTGCCGCGCAGGCGAAGAACCACATGCTCATCGGCATGCAGGACGACGCGATGGTGCTGTCCGGCAACCCGGACTTCACGTTCAAGACGCTGAAGCAGCTGCGCGTGCAGATCGTCCGCGTGAACCTGAACTGGAACCTGGTCGCGAAGAGACGGCCGGCGCATCCGCAGGATCCGGCCGATCCGGCCTACGACTGGGCTCTCTACGACCGCGCCGTTCGTTTCGCCGGGCAGAACGGGATGCAAGTGCTGATCACGATCCTGTTCGTCCCGTCATGGGCGAACGGCGGCAAGCCGAAGAACGTGCCGCCCAGCAACTACAACGACTTGCGCAACTTCGCCTACGCCGCCGCGGAGCGCTACAGCGGCCACTACATCCCCAACACCGACCGCTTCGACGAGACGTACCTGCCGGCCGTGAAGTACTGGCTCGCCTGGAACGAGCCCAACAACCCGAACTGGCTGAAGCAGACGTCGGGCGGGCGCTTCGTCAGTCCCCGCTATTACGCGAGGATCTGCACCGCGATCTACCAGGGCGTGCACTTCACGAACTTCGCCGGGGAGAAGGTCGGGTGCGGCGCCACCGGCCCGCGCGGGAACAACCAGGCGCGCTCCTCTCGGCCGTCGATGTCGCCGGTCGCCTTCATGACGGCGGCGAAGAAGGCGGGCCTGCGCAGCCTCGACGCGTACGCCCACCACCCGTACTACGGCCGCCCGAGCGAGACGCCCGGCACGAGGCCGGGCGGCAACGCGATCGAGCTGGGGAACATCAACACGCTGATCGCTGCGGTCAACAAGCTCTGGGGCAAGAAGCGGATCTGGATCACCGAGTACGGGTGGCAGACGCCTCCGGACCGCATCTTCGGCGTCTCCTACGCCCGGCAGGCGGCATACGTGCGGCAGTCGTTCGCAATCGCGCGACGGAATCCGCGCATCGACCTCATGGTGTGGTTCATCCTGCGCGACGACACCAATCTCGGCATCGGCTGGCAGTCGGGGATGCTCACCGCACGGGGCAAGCGCAAGCCGGCCTTCGGCGTCTTCGCGCGCCTGCCTCACTGAGCGCAGCTTGAATCGCAGAGCCCGTCGGTTGACAATCCACGGGTGACGCGCGGCACTGCGGTTGCCGAGACCCCGCCGAGGGCGGAGCTGCTCGAGCGGTCCGAGCAGCTGTCGGCGCTCGGCGAGAGCCTCGACTCGGTCGCGGCCGAAGGCAGCGGGCGCCTGGCGCTCGTGCGAGGCGAGGCGGGGGTCGGCAAGACGGCGCTGCTCAGGCGCTTCCGCGAGGACCGAGCCGGCGCGGTGCGCATTCTCTGGGGGAACTGCGACCCGCTGTTCACGCCGCGTCCGCTCGGCCCGCTGTTCGCTCTTCCCGAGCTGCGGGACGTCGTCGCGCGCGACGTGCTGCCGCACGAGGTCGTCTCTGCGCTCGTCGACGAGCTGCGGCGCCCGGCGCCCACCGTCTTCGTGCTCGAGGACCTCCACTGGGCCGATGAGGCGACGCTCGACGTGCTGCGGCTGCTCTGCCGCAGGCTGGAGTCGTTTCCCGCGCTCGTCGTCGGGACGTTCCGCGACGACGAGCTCGACCGCGCCCCGCTCCTGAGGATCGTCCTCGGCGAGCTGGGCACGAGCGAGCGGACTTCACGCCTGAAGCTCAGGCCCCTCTCGCCTGCCGCCGTGGCGGCGCTCGCGCAACCGCACGGCCTCGACGAGGTCGAGCTGTATCGGAAGACCGGCGGGAACCCGTTCTTCGTGGTCGAGGCGATCGCCGCGGGCACCGACGAGATCCCGGACACGGTTCGAGACGCGGTGTTCGCGCGCCAGGCCCAGCTCAGCCCGGCGGCGAAAGACCTCCTCGGCGTGGTTGCCGTCGTGCCGCCGCAGGCCGAGCTCTGGCTGCTCGAGACCCTCGTCGGCGACGGCATCGGCGCTCTCGACGAGTGCCTCGCCTCCGGGATGCTGCGGGTCGAGGCCGGCGGCGTCGCTTTTCGCCACGAGCTGGCGCGCCTCGCCGTCGCGGAGTCGGCCAACCCCACCCGGAAGCTCGAGCTGCACGGCAGAGCTCTCGCCGCGCTCGCAAGCCGCCCCGAGACGGCCCATGACGTGGCGCGCCTGGCACACCACGCAGAGGCGGCGCGCGATGTCGACGCGGTGCTGCGCTATGCCCCGGCTGCGGGCGCACGCTCGTCCGCGCTCGGCGCGTATCGCGAGGCCGCTGCCCAGTACGCGCGCGCGTTGCGCTTCGGCGACCGGCTCGAGGCCGCGCAGCGCGCCGAGCTGTTGGAGCTCCGTTCGCGCGCGTGCTATCTGACCGATCAGTACGACGAGGGGATCGCGGCGCTCGAGCAGGCGGTCGGCCTGCGACGCTCCGTCGGCGACGAGCTCAAAGCAGGCGACGATCTGCGCATCCTGGCCGAGTTCCTCTGGTGCCCGGGGCGCGTCGCCGAGGCCGAACGGCGCGCGACCGAAGCCGTCGAGGTGCTCGAGCAGCTGCCGCCCGGGCGCGAGCTGGCCGCCGCTTACACCAAGCGCGCCTTTCTGTGCACCTGTGGCGCGCGTTCGGAGGAGGGACGCCAATGGGCCACGCGCGCACTGGCGATCGCCGAGCCGTTCGGAGACGACGAGATCGCGGTCGAGGCATACGCGAGGCTGACCGAGTTCGACGGCTCCGTCGGCCTCGAACGAGGCCTGGAACGCGCTCGCAAGGCGGGTTTCTCGGAGCTGGTTGCCAACCGGTATATCCCGCTCGCATTCGTTGCGATGGAGGAGCATCGCCACGCCGACGCGACCCGCTACCTCGATCAGGGAATCGCCTATTGCAGCGAGCGGGGCTTCGAGCTGTTCCGCCTGTACCTGCTCGCGGCCCGCGCGCGCCTCGAGCTGAACCTGGGGCAGTGGGCGGAGGCGGCGGACACGGCTGCCACCGTGCTGCGCGTTCCGCGCACGTCGATCTCGCCGCGCATCGTCTGCCTCGTCGTCATTGCGCTCCTGCGTGCGCGGCGGGGGGACCCGGGGCACGACGATCTGCTCGACGAGGCCTGGGGCCTGGCAGAGCCGACCGGCGAGGTGTACCGGCTCTGGCCCGTCGCCGCGGCTCGGGCAGAGGCCGCATGGCTTCGCGGCGATCACGATGCCGTGCGCAACGCAACCGAGCGGACCTTCGAGCTCGCGGTCGAGCTCGAGACGCCCATTGCGATCGGCGACCTCGCGGTGTGGCGACGACGGGCGGGAATCGACGATGCGATCTCTCCTCGCGCCCCGGAGCCGTATGCCCTCGAGCTCTCGGGCGAGGCGAGACGCGCCGGGGAGCGGTGGGCGGAGCTCGGGTCGCCGTACGAGTCGGCCCTGGCGTTCTCGCAGACCGACGACGAGGACGCGCTCCGCAGGGCGCACGACGAGCTGCAACGGCTCGGGGCGAAGAAGGCGGCGGCCTTCACGGCGCGGCGTCTCCGCGAGTTGGGGGCACGCGTCTCGCGCGGGCCGCGTCCGTCGACGCGCGGCAACCCTGCAAACCTGACGGCACGCGAGGTCGAAGTGCTCGGGCTCGTCGCCGAAGGGCTGCGCAACGCCGACATCGCGCGGCGGCTGTTTCTGTCGGAGAAAACCGTCGACCATCACGTGTCCGCGATCCTGCGCAAGCTCGACGTTCGGACGCGCGGCGAGGCCGGCGCCGCCGGCGCGCGACTGGGCCTGGTCTCGGCGCCAACCTAGGGAGTTCTCCCGATGTAAAGGACGTGCGGCGCTCGTAACGTCGAGTGCGAGATGCCGCGATACATCGTCGAACGGATCCTGGAGGACGGATGGCCCATTTCGGGCGACGACTGCCGCGGCGTGCTGCAACGCAACACGGACGAGGGCGTGACATGGATCCAGTCGTATGTCAGCGAAGACGGGACGACTGCTTTCTGCCTCTACGAGGCGCCGACGCCTGAGGCGATCCGGAAGACGGGAGCGCGCAACGCGCTGCCGGTCGATCGCATCACGCAGGTGCGCGTCCTCGATCCCTACTTCTACGAGGAGGACAGATGAGCAGAAACCGTTTCATCGGGCTCGCCGCGCTGCTGATCGTCGTCGCCGGGACCGCCGTGGGTGTCGCGCTGAGTGCGACCGGCGCGGACCCCGCCGTCGCCGCCGCGCGTCGCGCCACGTCCAAGTACCAACGCCTCGACGTGGCCATCTCGGGCCGCTACGACTTGCTCGTCGACGCGAACAAGATCGCCTGCATCGACCTGCCCGGAACGGGCGGGATGGGCATCCACTTCGTCAACGGCGGGCTGGTCGGCGATGCGGTGGTGGTCGCCGGCAAGCCGGAGGCGCTCGTATATGCGCCGGAGAAGAACGGGCGGATGAAGCTCGCCGCGCTCGAGTACGTGGTGATCAAGAGCGCGTGGGACGAGACCCACTCGGGACCGCCGTCGCTCTTCGGGCACACGTTCAACCTGACGCTCAGCCCGAACCGCTTCGGGCTCCCGGCGTTCTACTCGCTGCACGCGTGGATCTGGAAGGCGAATTCCGCGGGGATGTTCGTACCGTGGAACCCGAAGGTCTCGTGCGCAGGATCGCGCTAGCCCGCCGACGCGAGTAGCGAGCGGTAGAGGCGGTCGACGTCGTCGATCAGACGGGCGACTGCATAGCGGGGCAGGACGCGTTCGCGCCCTGCCCCGCCCATCCGCTCGCGTAGAGCCGGATCGCGCGCCAGCCGCGCCAGACGGTCCGCCAGGTCGTCCGTCGCCCCAGGATCGACGAGGAAGCCGTCCTGGCCCTCCTGGACGACGTCGGGGACGCCGCCGACACGAGTGGCGACGACCGGCCGCCCGGCCGCCAGCGCCTCGATCGCGCTGACGGGCGTCCCCTCGTTGGACGAGGGCAGCACGAGGGCGTCGAAGGCGGCGTAGAAGGGCGCCACGTCCTCCTGGTAGCCGAGGAAGAGCGTGTCCCGGATGACGCCGAGCTCGTGGGCCCGCCGCTCGAGCTCCGGCCGATCGGGCCCGTCTCCGACCATGCAGAGCACGGCGTCGACGCCGTCGTCTCGCAGCCGCCTGAAGGCGACGAGGACGTCGTCGGTGCGCTTCACCGCCGTCATCCGGCCGATCCAGCCGACGGCGAAGCGATCGGAGGCAATTCCGAGATAGCGCCGGCTCTTGGCGCGGCCGTCCTGCTCGGCCGCGACACGCTCGTCGAGCTCGATGCCCAGCCGGATGACGACAAAGCGCTCGGGCGGAGCGACCCCGAGCGCGACCAGGTCGTCCCGCACCTGTGGGCTCACGGCGATGAGCGCCGTCGTTCGCGCGGCGAGCCATCGCTCGAGCAGCCGGAAGAGCCGCGAGCGGAGCGGCCCGAAGTAGCCACGCAGCACGTGCCCGTGGAACGTGTGCACGACGATCGGCGGCGCGCGCCTGCCGGCGAGCAGCGCGGCGACGCGGCCGACCGTGCCGGCCTTCGCGGTGTGCGTGTGCAGGATGTCAGGCCGCTCGCGCCGGATCAGGCGCGCGAGCCGCAGCGTCGCGACGAGGTCGCGCAGCGGTGAGATCTCGCGTCCGAGCTCGTCGATCCGCACGACCTCGACGTCCCGCGCGTCGGCGACGAACGACATCGAGTCCTCGCCGCGTGCGAGCGTGCCCGCCACGAGCGTCGTGTCGTAGCCGCGCTCGCGCAGCCCGGCCGTCAGGTACGAGACGTGCAGCGCCGGCCCGCCCATGTTCAGCCGGGCGATGACGCGCAGGATCTTGATGCGGTCCTTCGTCCGTGGCGGGCTCACGTCGCGATCAGACTCGGGCGACGATCGCCTCGGCCGTCAGCTCGAGCCCGGCCGCCAGGTCGACCTGCGGCTCGTAGCCGAGGATCTCGCGCGCGGCGGCGATGTCCGCCCACGAGTCGCGAATGTCTCCCGGCCGCGGCGGCTCGAAGCGCTTCTCGACGGGCTTGCCGAGAATGACTCCGATCGTCTCCGCAACGTGGTTGACGCTCGCCGGCGAGCCGGCGGCGATGTTGAACGCGCGCCCGTTCGCGCCGGACGCCTCCGCCGCGCGGATCGTCGCGTCGACGACGTTCGCGACGTAGGTGAAGTCCCGCGACTGCTCGCCGTCGCCGTAGATCGTGATCGGCTCGCCCGCGTCGATCGCCGCGATGAACAGCGGCACCGCCGCGGCGTATTGCGAGTGCG